>Ga0302140_10007987_pt1 | contig 13208 bp, 18 predicted proteins | sample I_Bog_E1_1_FD_202095 | JGI IMG/M metagenome (GOLD analysis project Ga0302140, IMG submission 202095) | Peat permafrost microbial communities from Stordalen Mire near Abisko, Sweden - I_Bog_E1_1 | ecosystem: Environmental > Terrestrial > Soil > Wetlands > Peat | place: Sweden: Abisko, Stordalen...
ATTTTAGAAAATCTAAATATTATTAACAAAATTCAAAGTTAAATTTCAAAAAAAAAAAAATTAATTTACAAAGCTAAAGCTGCGGTGTGGAATTAAAAAGAAAAGAAAAAAAATTTGATTTTACCAAACTGATTTTGTAATAAATATGAATTAAAATCTTTAAATAATAAATAAAAAGCTGTCAATTTTAATAAAACAATCATTTCCTCTTATTATCTAAAATTTTTTTCTCACTAATTAAAAAAACTACTTCACATTCCTCTCTAAAACAAGCCTCTCCTCCTTAGTTATAATCATTAGGAAATTGGTCTTACTAACCACCAGTTCCTTGAAGAACTCTTTCAACATATCCTTTATTTCAAACAAAAATATTTCTTCAAAATACCTTTAATAAATCAACAAACCTGCAATTCAAATTTCGTGCTAATATCCCCCACTAACTCCAAATCTTCCGCAAGCATCTTTCCATCATTTTCTTCATCAATTTGATTGAAAGTATCTTCTAATTCCTCACCATCATAACCTTCTCCATTTTCGAACACGTGGAAATCCCCCTTTTCTTCTTTTTCGTTGCCTCCGTAAAGCATCTCCTCAAAATCAAGACTTTTGACCTTTATTTTATTTGAGGTTTCTTCATCAAGGGCTCGGATCAATAAAGAAATTATTTTAATGGGAGCTTTTTTTAAAGTAAATTTTCAAGAAATTATCTTATTTTCTAAAATTTTTACCTTTGGTTTCGTTAATGGAAATTTGGTCTAAGCGAGGGTCTTTCAAAAGGAAAAGTTTGGTTAAAGAGAAATAACTTATTTTTAAAAAAATCAGTTAAAAAATCTTGTGATTTTTCTTACAGAGAATTTTTCACTAGCTTCCCCTTTAAAACTGTTTGATATCCTACTATTTTCTCCAGAAAGACTTGAAGTCCGCTTTTTTTCGTCAATGGGTCGATCACCAAATTGACCAGAAATTCAAAAGTTTGGCATGGGTTAATAATGATCATTCTTGAGAAAATTAACAATAGATTCTGAACAACAGATGGGGTCTTCGCATGATGTAGAAGCCCATATAGGAAATTTGTTAAAAGTCTAGGGTCTTGTAATTTATCATCGAAAATCTAATTATTATTATAATTAGTATAGATTCTCAAATAAATAATATAGAGACCTCATAGTTTATTATCATGAAGAGATTTCCCATATATAGAAGAGCATTTTCATTAGAATTTTGTGTCAATTTTAATAACAAATTCAACATATCATGAGAAAAACTTGATCAAATTTCTAATAAAATTAAACTAACTGATAGTTTTTACTTTGCTTTCAGCTCCTGTTTAAAAACTATCACGAAATACTTCAAACATATATTGGCATGGACTGCCAATGCAACATCTTCATTGAATAAAATAATGGTAGTTAAAGGAGGAAGCAATTCAAACACGTGTTGTTTTTCAGGAAAATTTGGGAAAACCCGTGATTTTATCAGGAGTTTTAGCACATTGATTAAATTCTTTTAAAATCCACTAATAACTAATAAAATTTTATGAGAAGATCTACTGTAATCAGAGAAATATCGGTTGATTTTATTAAAGACCTCAACTTCTCCTTTTCGTTATTGATATGGTTCTCAAAGCTTTTGAAAACCTAATAAAATATTTCTATATATATTCCATAAGAGATCAAAGGTCCCTAAACCTGAAAAATCAAAGGCCAAAACGCATCAAAAACTATCTTGAAAGTCTCTTCCTCATCAACTAAAGTCTCCATGATTTCCTGAATCAAAGTCCCGATCAAGACTTCATTATGAAACATCTGAAAGCTTTTAAACAAATAAGAGATAGCCTGAGTAGCCACAGGTTTCCTGCTTTCTGGGGAAATCTTTGAGAAAGTTCTTATAAAAATTCTAATGAAATTTTATAAACCTTTAGCAAATATTGAATCCCCTCTAGGACTATATGTAAAGTCTCTTCCGAAGCTATTGCGAAAAGTCCTATAAATTCATTAATAATCTCCTTCAAATCGATTTTCTTGGCAATCTCCCCTAGAACATTAATTTTCCAAGCTTTAAACAAGAACCTGTTCATGATTTATTGAGAAAATTGTTCTAAAATATTTCCTTACAATGCACAGGCTTTCGCTGAAATCAATTTCAAAGCCACGAATTTCGCTTGTCTTAACGAATTAGAAGCAACTATTATCAATTCCTCTATGATTTCATGTTTTCCTTCCTCTCCATCTTCCAAAAAACCTGCAAATCTAGTGAGACACCATATCCCTCTAGCCTCAAGGATTTTCTCAATATCCTTCTCTTCTGTGATTTCTCTCACTATACTCTTAATAACTCCATTGATCTCAAATCCGGAATCCGGGCTTGAGTTATGAAAGTCTAGAATATCCTCAGAGAAAGACCCCAATAACAATAACGCCACTTCCTTGCGTTTCCAATGGAAAGCCTCTGAATTATAAGCAGAAGTTAGAAAAATAGTCTTGACATCGGAAAATTTGGAAGCATCTTGAAAACTAGGGGTTATTTGAAAGGATGTGAAAATCGAGTCTAAGGCTTGAAGTTGAGCCTGGAAGTAATTCGGCTTGAGCATGAGATCGATGAGATTGAGGAAATTAGGGAGATATTGAAAGGAAAAATTCTCTATGATATGGGAAATTAGCTTGAGACCAACATTACGAAGAGATAAGAGATTAGCTTCATCTTCATCTTCTGAAATGAATTGATTCGGTTCTGAAACCCATTTTTTTTCCTAGATAATTTTTCTTATATTTCTTAATTAAAGATTCACATTTTACTTGGGCTTTGGTAATCATTAGCAGATTCACTATGGTATTTGTCAAGGGGTATAGCCCGCAAAGTATCAGGCTTTGTATATCGGGTTTGTTTAAAATTGTGAGGAAAAGCTCGATAATCTGAATAGCGAGGCCTTCGACTTCATTATCCCAATCTTCTTCAACTCCTTCGAAATATTCATCATCCAATCTTTTCTCTTCTATTGTCGTATCAATGTCCACACCTTCAAGTGCTGTTCTACAGAACAAATCGGGCATTTTATTCAAAAAAAGCCAAATGTCCTCTATGATTCTTCTTAGAAAGAGTTTGGAATAATATGGGAAATCCCTGAAGAAGATGGTCAATATCTTGAAAAGATAACGTTTAGCAGTAATTTGAGTGAGTGGGGGACTTCTTAAGAACTCTATGAATATTTGAAGCCATTGTTCAAAAGTGGAGTCTAAGGCCTCTTTGACCAAAGCGTTATTGGTTCCATCAGCAAAGGAGAAGCTTGAAAGGTTCAAATAGAACAAAACAAGGACTTGTTCGAAAATTTGTGGCTCCTATGTGTTTTTTAAGGTTTATATTAATAATATATATTCTGACTTTTCGTAAGGCGAGGCCCAACAATATAGGGATGAAGCCAGGAGATAACTTATGGATTCGATTATCCACTTTTGAGAAAATTATAGAAAAATAATCCAAAGCTGATGAGATCTTTGGGCTAGATAAATCATTGAAGAGGATCCTGATCAAATCATAGAGATTTTGAAGCCAAATTTCTATACCATCTCGAATAATCAGATCGCTTGTGATGAGAGCCTAATAAAAATACTCTAATATCTCATTTTATCTATATTATTACCAAGATCTCAACCATTTTAGGCTCATCGAGACACTGAAGAACACCCTTTAATATGGTTTCTCTTATAATCTATAATAATAAGGATTTTCTTTAATATAAAGGAAAGACTGGGACCTGCTTTTGAGTGCTGCTTAATGCGGGATGTGTTTCCCAATCATCTTTTAAGAGATTTTTGACAAGAACCCCAATAAATTGTCTCAATTGAAGAACAAGGGAAGAGTCTAGACATAAGATTAGAGATTCTGTTAGGAATGTTGGATTGTTTGCCATGAGATTCTCGAGATATTCCTTGCCATTTTGCAACAAAACACTATCTGTGGAGAGTTTCTCATATATTTCTCGGATCCTTGTTGAATTCATCATTAACGAAAAAAATTAAGAAATATCCTTTTTATTATAATTTCGCTTTTTTTTTTGTTAATAAAAAAATAAATTCAATACTATTTAGGCTCTTTTCTTCATAAAAAAAAAACTTCAGTTAAAACAATTTTAAGAACTCAATTCTCCGTATTCATTTTCGTATTTATCTTCATCATATCATTACCTAAATTATCATTCCCACTATCAATTTGTCTCTTTTTCCTCTTGCATTTATCAAATACTGATGGTAATTTATAAGATCCTGGTCCAGGAAAATTATTAGCAGCTTTCGATAGATCTATTTTCGTCCCAAATCCAAAGGTCGTGTTCCTGAATCTACTCGTCTCAGTCAAGATCCTCTTCGGACTATAATAATTAGCAGCTGGGTTATCGCTTTTCTGCATTTGTGCGAATGTCTTCCCTTTAGCATAAATTGAGAATTTAGTCTTATTCTTGCCTGGCTCTGTGATAACATTATAACTACCAGGTCCAGGGTTGGCTTTGAAGAAAATTGGATTTGGGTAATGTTTCATTTCTGGAGTATAGACTCTCTGATAGAATGAATAAGCAAGTCCAAACGATTTTCCTCTGACGGCTTTTTCATCAATTTCGAGAAAATCAGCCAATCTGTAAAAATTGCTCGCTGGTATGCTTTTTGCATTATTTAATTGACTTTCTGGAATGAACTGTTTATTTGCATATCCAAGACCGGTGGTTCTTTTGCCTAGAGTGGAAGGGAGTGTTATTGTGTCAATTTGTAAGGAATTTGTTTTGGATTGGAAACGTTGGGCTTTGGGGAATGCATGCCATGGAGAGGAATGTAACCATGTGCTCGAGGATTGATTCCAAAGCACAGAATCTGTATAAGTGGTGGCAAGACGTTTTTCAGGGTTCGATGGGGTATTAGGAGAATGGAAATTTGATAGCGAACGAGCTTGGGGATTTGGGGTATGTAATTGAGGAGATTGAGGGTCTTTTAAAGGAGGGGAGGTTGGGTTTGAGGTGGCCATTTGATCAAATTTTATATAAGTAGTTATATGTTTTATTAGGTTTTTTTTCTTAATTTTTTATTTTTTAGAGATTTATTTTCGCTTTTTTTACCATAAACAGAAAAAAAAAAAACATAGAAACAAAAAATTAGAAGAAAAAACGGAATATTTAAAGTTTTATTAAAATTCTTAAAAAAAGGTCCCATTTCAAGGATTTATTCTGAAAAAAAAAGTCCCATTCCTTGGATTTTGATTGGATATTTTCCCCTCTATTCACTATAAAATCTTTTTAAAAAATCTTATAATTTCCTTGCTCAAAACCCTAAACCCAACTCAAGTCCTCCTCCCAAACAAGTCGTCCTAGACTCTTAATTTTCAAGCTTTCGGCTCCCAAATTTAAATTTGGCTTCTTTTTCTCTCTAACTCCCTCTGGCTACAAGGTAAGATGTCCAATACAATTATTACAACGCATCCGCGTTCTTTCGATCTAATCGAAGTATTGGATTTACTAATTTCCGACCTTTTTTTAAATTTTTCTGAACACAGTAGCTGCGCAATCAAGGGTCTAAAGGATTCAGTCTTCTATTTATTGAAGGCGAAACCCAGCTTATCTTTGAAGGATTATCTCACTCGATTACGTACCCAAACACGATGCTCCAATGAGATCCTTCTATTAGCCTTCATCTATTTCGACCGAGTTATACAAAAGACCCAATTTCAACTTAAGAAGCTCAATGTTCATAAGTAAATTAAAATTACATTGATTTTTCTTCGTATTTAATGGTTTTTTTTTTATATGATAGATTAATGTGCATAGCATTGCTTATGGCCTTGAAATTCCATGAAGATTATGTTAATTGTGGCGCTTTCTATGCGAAGATCTGTGGAATCAGATTAGAGGAACTGAAAGTTCTGGAGATTGAGTTTCTAGAAATGATTGACTATAGACTATATGTAGATGCTTATGATTACAATAGCCTTGTGGCCAATTTGAACGCCTTGTTCAATATCCATTATGAAGCTTTGTAAAGGACAGAAGATAAAGACTAATTAAGCTTTTTTTTTTCTTGATATTTATGCAAATTTATGTTTTTTCGCTTAAACAAGTTGAGTCTCGAATTTTAGAAAACTTTTTTCCGAGAGGTTTTTTTTCTCCTGTTTAAAATTTTAATATTTTTAGAAGTTTTAATTATTTTACTTCCAGCAGACGATTAATAGATTGTGTGCTTCTCAGCTTCCGAACCAATTTCCTTTAAATTCGAGAAAAATTAATCAAGAGGTCATTTTTATTAGAACTTCTGCATCTTGTGTAATTCATCGAGATCTATTGGATCAAATCCTGAATTCCCATTTTTTACCTTTTTTTTCAAAAATTTTAAAGCTAAAATCATTTTTATTATGAAAATTATGAAACTTCACTTGAATCCTTCAGCTTAAGAAACCCCTCCGCTTTCTGAATTTGTCTTTTTAACCCCTTCCCACTAAAAAATTATATAATTTTCCTGAATTTACTTGAAAGACCAGACAAATCGCAATCCGATGCAAAGAATAAAAAAAATTAAAAAACGCTTCATTTTTGACAAAATTTAAATATTAATCCCTTCTTTAATTCCCTTCTAAATCATTCATACACATCTGCTCCATAAATTCCTTTAAAATAATCATACAATGGCAGCCACACTACTCCCACACTCACATTTCCCAAGATCTTGGCTCCCAATCCCTTTAAAAAAGCCCTCAACCCTTCATTTTTCACCAATTCCTTCACTATTTTCATTGTATCCAATTTCTCCTTTTTGGAATCAATTATTTGAAACCTCGTGAAGATCACATCCAAAGGATTCACAAGAACAGTGGCCGCTACTGTGACTACAAAAGACACTGAGAAACTTTCCTTGAAATTCAATGATTTTTTATTGTTTTTTATGAGAAAATTGGAACGTAAAAGCTCATAGAACCACATTTGCACACCAACATAGAAACAGGTGTTGAGAAGATAAAGATGTGAGGCTTGATATAATCTAATGAGTCCTTCATTTTTCACGATTTCATTGACACCAGCTATCATTCCATTGTAGGAATATTCACTATAATTGACTTGGAGTCTAGTGCGAACGATATCAAAAGGAAGATAAAAGAATAATGCAACAAGTTCTGAGAAACTTGAGGTTATCAAAGGTAGACAATATAAGATTTTTTCATGACAATAAGGCTTGACAGTTTTGTTTAATTGCTCATATAACATGAAATAGATGATATTTGAGAGGAAACTGCAAGGGAAAGTTGAGGAAAATCCACGGTAAAGACTTGAGATGTTTTCATACATCGCGATATGTTTGATTTCATGATAAAGAGATGAAAATTGGCTTTTGTTTGCTTTGATTCGAGTAGCGAGAGTATCGAATGGATAAAGCAACATATCTGCCATCCAAAAGCCCATTGATGAAAAGAAGGATAGTTTCCCTGGTGAGAAATCAGAAGTTTTTGACATTTGACTAAATAAGCGATTTTGAGCCCAGATTAAAATTTTATATGATTTTTGAATTAATAAATATATAAATTTCAAAAATTCCCCTCTTAACTAAAATTCCATAAATTCAAATCCCCCCAAAATTCATTCATTCAAAAAAATAATCATAAAATTATCTCAATATGAACATGTATCAGCCAAATCAGCCTCAACAACAGCAAGGTTATTTCCAACCCCCACAACAACCCAACCCTTATCAAAACCCTAACCAACAATCTTCTCAAATCCCTCTGTCAATGGCTAATCTCAAAGCTTATACCACCTCCCAAAACCAAGAAACTGAGCTACAAATCGTCTTTAACAATTTCCTCAATGCTTTGAAGTAACACTTTTAGAAAGATCCTTAAAACTGTGATTTTTTTATAGCATTGCTAATAAGGATTGTCTGTTTAAATCTCCTGTTTATAATGAAATACCCCCGAATATCCATCCTAATAGTTATGCCACACATACCTATATACCTGATATGGATATTGCCACTTGGGAACAGTTTAATAGGACCAACCCGAATGCCACGAAGTTTTATGTGGATCAAGTGAGGGGAACTGAGGAATTAATGAAACGCTTCGGAACACGAATTGAGGCCTTTCAATTTTTGAACCAACAAATGGCCATTAATATAAAGAAAAGTGAGGAATTGAAGAGTCAGGCTTCTGCGCAAATCAAAGAAAAGGTGATTTTTTAAAGGTTTTTCATATCAAATCTTTTAAACAGATTAAGGAAATCAAAGCCAAGAATGGGATTTTAATGGACAAAATCCTCAATGTCCATAATTTAATCGAGAAAATCGCTATAAAATACAACCAATTCGAGAGAAATACCAGCGATGAAGCCGTGATTATCAAAAAGATCTCTGAATTAGAAAATCAGACCTCGGAATCCACAATCAAGGCATTTTTTCTATTATATTTTTCAATGATTAAATCTCCATATTAGATCAACGATATCAAAATGAATTTAATAGAAAATCCTGTGACTTTTGAGAAGCCCCTGGAAAATCCTCAAAAGAAAGGGTTTTCTCTTTTGGAACAAGAGGAACAAAAGAGAAAAACATTGAATTTGTTAGAACAGATGAAACAAGGCATTGAAATACTACAAACGATGAGCCAACGAGATACAAAAGAATTTAAAATTTTCCAAGATTTTATTGAAAACACGAAATATTAAGAAATTTAATTTAGTATATATAATAGATTCATACGATTTATATTTTTCAATTTGTTCAAATACTTCATTAATCTAGGTAAGTTTGAATAGCTAAGCATTGGTGCAATTCAATAAAAAAAAAATTTAATTCCAAAATTGTTTAAAGTTTAAAATAGAAAAAATCATTTTATATTTAACAAAAAGGAATCAATTAGGAGTAGGGTTGTCAAATCTTCCACTTTTTCGTTCATTTAAAAATGACCTTCAAAAAAAAAATGAAAATGATTTTTAGCCTAAAAAAAAATGAAAATGAATTTTTAAAAACAAAAAAAATGAAAAAAATTTTTTTTTTTTTAATTTATATGTTTTTTTCATAAAAATTTTTAAATAAATATAATTTAATCCCAAGGTTTCAAAATTTTGTAAAATCCACCCCCCCCCCCTCCCACCCCTCAAATTTTTTTTTTCATACACATTATTATGTTGAGCGTGTGTGTATACCAATGAGTTAGCAAGAGAATTTCCCTCATTCACCATCCATGGTCCTCAATTTTATTCGATTCCAAGAATTTCATTCATTCAAATATTATTCATGCTAACAATTTTAAAATTTATTTTAAAAAAAATAATATTTTTTTTTAAAAGCTCCCATCTTGGCCCAATTAAAATTTCCTCAATTGCCCTAAAAAACCCATGATAATATTCTAGTATTACATTTTTTAAAAAACCCAAAATTTAAAATCCAATCCTATCAATGATGATGCAGCTTCAAGACTTCCGTTTCCTTCCTGATGAAGCTTGTTACCTGAGTCCCGAGGCATCGCAAGCCCTTTCTACTTTGTTGGAAACTCGGAAATCTTCTCAAAACCTGTTCGAGTTCAAACTCTTAGAAAAAGAAAAGGTATTCCCTGAGTTTATATTAAGGACAGAAAAAATCAATTCAGCATTAAATTCAATAGACATTCAGCAAAAGGATGAGACCATGCATCAGGAGCTGACTACTGGGTTAGAAGGTTTGACATTACAAGAGAATCTAATAGAGAAGAGAGATGGTTTTAATGAGGAAATCAATAGAAAGTTCGAGATTGAGGAGGAGAAGGAGATTAGTGAAGAGTCTAATGGCATTAAGGGAGTTTTATATAGTTTAGAGAAGACAGACTTTGATGAGGAAAAGACTTTATTAGAAGGCATAAACTTCCTTGAGGAGTTGAAGGGAGAAAAGCTGGAGCATGAGCAGGAAAAGGTAGAAAAGGCAGTTTTCAATAAGGAAGTTATGAAGAAAAGAATGATCAATGAAGATGAGAAGATAGACAAGAGCAAGATCCAACAGAAACTCTCAATGCTATCATTTTATAACGAGATGGAGTGATTAATTAATTATATTTAAATTCTCTAAAAACCAAAAAGAAGTTGGAGTTTTCTCTCATTAAAACAAATATTCATATATATAGAAAACTTTATTTATTTTTTCCTTTGGGTTTCGGCGAATTCCAATGCTTTCTTGTAATATTCATCCCTATTCGTTCTATAGAGTACACAGGGCTCATATTGTGCAGGGCTTTGTATATTAGGCTCCTCTTTCATAAGCTTCTGAATTCCAAGCAATATCTGTTTAATCGAAATACTCGATTTCCAATCTTCCTCCTCATTCAAAATGCTCAAACACACTGTTCCTGAGGGATAGATATTCGGATGAGGGATCACAGGCTTAAACTGGCATTTAGGTGGTCTTAATGGATAATCTGTGGGGAAATCCATCAAAAGCTTGTAATTGCCAACTTCCCAAGGGGACTCAAAAAAAAGTAAAAATTTGAAAAATAAAGGGTTAAATTATACATCTTTCGGACCTGGGATCTCACAAGCCCAACGTAGAAGATTGGTGGTTCCATCTTCGAGAGTGAGAGGACGGGCCACAAAACCATGCGGGTGGTCTTGACGCCACGCCTTGCGTTCTTGGTTGAGACGAGTGATCACGAGCTCATTGGATTGCGGGGTCAAGGCAAGACCTTTCCTGTTAGGATCTACCATTTGAAAAGGGAGAGGAGGGAAAATTATGGGGAATTTTATGATTGAATGGAAAATATGAATTAAATGAAAAATTTGGGGGGACCTTAAAAGTTCACCGGCCAATTTTTACGGGGTGGGTGACTATATTTTGGCGTTTTTTTATTTTTGGAAAGTATTTTTTAGGTGGTTAGAAATTCGATTCTAATAAATGCACATTTGAATTTTAATAATTTAAGAAATTTAAGAAGATTTAATGATTTTTTTCATTTCCAATATAAATTTATTTTTTTTTAAAAAAAAAAAAAAAAAAAAATATAAATAGATCATTTAGAAATTGTTTGAATTATATATTTTTTTTCAAAATTATTTTTATTTCAAAAAATAACAATTTCAAAAAAAATAAAATTAAAAAAAATTCAATACAATTGACAATTTTTATTATCATATATTTAACGAGTATATTTGATTATCAAAATCATCAGGAAAACGAAAATCAGAACAGAAAGCAGAACTATGCAATAGGCGCCTCTATTGCTTTTCTGATATTCATTCGCCTTCGTTAGTTGTTCATTCCCCTTCTTCGTTTGCACCAATGTGTCCTCAATATTATAATCAATCCTATCCAAAATCGTCCCCTGATCAATCACCAATTGGTTCATTTGCTTGAAAATCTTTGTTAATTCATTGATTGTCTCAACCAATTTATTGATTTCTTCATCCCTATTTATTTTTTCTTAAAATTTCTGAAATTTTTTTAATTATTTACCTATCTTGAGCTAATTCCTCCATTAATTCCAATTCATTCTTGTTGTCTTCGATCTCACTATCCTTCATTTCCAACATTTTCTCCTCGCTGAGTCTCAGAAATTCCCCACCTTCAAGACTATTATACTTTTTTACATAATCAAACAATTTCTTCTGATTCATTCTGAGACTATTGGTCACATCTTGAATCTGAGTGGCCAAAGACATCTGAATATTCAGCCGAACTGCATATTATTAAATTTTTTATGAAGGATCTCTTTTTTTTTTATTTAATTACTTTTTTTATCGTTTGAGCTTTCCGCCTTCGCATTCGATCTTTCATCTATTTTGTTTAGATCCGTCTCACAATGTTTGATCATCTAACATTTCTCAATGTCCCACCATTTTTAGTTAATTTATTTTACTTCTGTCGCCTGCACAGTCAATTCATGGATCCTTCTATCCAGTTTTTGTGGATTTCCAAACTGCATTTTTATCCTTTCGCTGCTCACTTGGATGATTTCTTTTTCTTTATAATTTAATCATTCAGAAACATTTTAAGACCCTAAAAAAAAACCAGCAGTTTTGATTTCTTTGAGGTTCTTAAGGATGCTTTCGTAAAAAGAAATCCATGGAGGCTGGTCCTTTCCATTTCTGATCATTTCAATACCATCAGAAGAAGTGTTGGTTCCATTCAAAAGGGATTTCTGTGGTGAAAATTCTAAGAGTTTTATTATAAGATGTGTTTTTTTAGTACAAAGAGGTTACGCTCCTCATTTTGGAAGGAAGAATTCAAGGGTTTTTTGAATCTTAGCGAAGGAGTTGTTAGATTGGGTGATTTAGTTTTATTAAGACCTGTTAATTTTGTGCTTGATTTCCTGCTTACAGTCGTTTAGATGGTAAATGCGGTTCTTGGTCATGCCGAGAGATTTTTTGGTGAGGGGTTTGGGTGTGGACATTTGAATCTTTGAAAAGAGTTATTTATTAGAGTTTTCGATAAATATATATTAAAATATTTTTTCTTTCAATTCGTTTGATCTAGTATTATTATTCGTTCTTAATAGTAAAAAATGCTTAAAATATCCAAAGAAATTAAACTATTGAAAAGTTTTGATAAATTCCAATATTTTTACTCTTTTTTTTTGAAATTTGTAGTTATTTTACCATTTTTTAGTCTTTTTCATCCTTGACTTTTTCCTTCGCTTCGGTCCATTCCTTATTTTGTTCCAACCGTTGTCTCAAATTCAATTTCTTAGGCCCACTTTCGGTATTAACTCCAGGGTCTATGGGAACAACTGTCTTCTTTCCAGTCCAAATCAACTTCCTTTGTTTCAATAACTTAATTTCCAACATTTGGCCAATTGACTTCTGTACATTCTTGATGTTTTTATTCAAATCCTGAACTTTATCCGTCAAGGCGCGAATATCATTCTCATCGTTATCTTATAATGTTTTACAAAAAAAAAAATTATGTTAAAAAAACCTTCTTTGGCAAATGGGATCCATGACAAATCTCCACTCTTGATCTTCTTGAAGATCTTCGATTCGATTCCGTTGCAATCTTTTTCAGTTTTATTCTTCATATAAATGATGAAATTAGCATAATTCCAGATATTATGTTCCTTTTGCACATGTTTCTCGAATATTTCCCCAGATTTCTCATATTCATATTTATTCAATTGGCAGATGAAACAGAAATTCCTATTATCCTCATCTTAAATTCCTTAGTTCAAAAAAAAAAACGCAATTTTAATAATGTTATACCATATTTCTCGTTTTGTTCTCTTAGTTCTCC
>Ga0302140_10007989_pt1 | contig 13207 bp, 9 predicted proteins | sample I_Bog_E1_1_FD_202095 | JGI IMG/M metagenome (GOLD analysis project Ga0302140, IMG submission 202095) | Peat permafrost microbial communities from Stordalen Mire near Abisko, Sweden - I_Bog_E1_1 | ecosystem: Environmental > Terrestrial > Soil > Wetlands > Peat | place: Sweden: Abisko, Stordalen...
AGTAGTCCAGATACTCACGTCCTCCGAACATGTCTGCGATGTTTTGTAGAAGAAGGAAGGTGTTACTATGTTCTAGAGTTCTCGCGATGTCTTCGAAAAAATGACATCTGACAACAACAGGGGTGGTCAGTTTTAGGTGGCGCTAGTGCAGCGATGGCGCTCCCTTGGCCCATGGGAGAACGCCTCCGATGGAAGCCGAGCTACCAGCTAGATCCAACTTTTAACTTTTTGGATATTTCGAGCCCACTTCTGGAATCAACATCTTTTGCCTCCGCTTTCTGGCAGAAGCTCAATCGCACCAGCTTCGATGAGATTTGGATCTCCAGACAAGATAAAGACCGCGAATTGGGCCTCCTGTCACATGTTACACGACTTAATCACAATGAGGGGCAACTGAACCGTCCAATCCCTGGTCTCCTAAATCCCCCGAACCCCACCACCTTCCGGCATAGGAGGGCAACATAACCTACACCGACATTTTCTGGGAATTTCGACTTCCACGAGCAGTTGTATAGCATGGCGGCTTCAAGTCTTGCCATGCGTACCCAGTTGGGGCGGCTAGTAACGAGGACAGGAAGCTCAACAAGAAGAACGCCATCTCAACTCACGCGACCTTGGATTTGCCGCCAATGCTCGCAGTCAAGCTTGAAATCAGCCTCAATTGGACGTCGAACTTTCTATACCAGCTCTGCCAAAGATGAGGCCAACAGCTTGCCCACTGCGGCAGGCTCACGAAGCGCATATCTTCCCCTTGATACGTTCTCTCGTCGCCACATCGGTCCTTCAGCAGAATCCACCGAGCAGATGCTGAAAGCTCTGGATCCTCCTGTCAAGAGCTTGGACGAGTTTGTCAAGCAAGTTTTACCCAGCGACATCTTGTCCTCGACGGACCTCGAAATCGATGCGGCAAGATCAGGAGGGGAGGAAGGATTTACGGAATCCGAGCTTCTGGCGAGACTTCGAGCCATTGCGTCCCAAAACACCGTCATGCGAAGCTATATTGGGTGTGGATATGCAGGGACGAGAGTGCCAGAGGTTATCAAGAGGAATGTGTTGGAAGGGCCAGGATGGTACACAAGTTACACTCCATACCAGCCAGAGATCAGTCAAGGGAGATTGGAGTCGCTGTTGAATTTCCAGACCTTGGTCTGCGACTTGACGGCGTTGCCAATCTCCAATGCATCGCTGTTGGATGAGTCTACTGCTGCTGCGGAAGCTATGACTTTGTCCATGAATGCTCTCTCAGCTTCCAGACAGAAGGGCAAGAACAAGACATTCCTCGTAAGCCATCTCGTTCACCCGCAAACGAAAGCAGTACTGCAAAGTCGAGCAGATGGTTTTGATATCAAGATCGAAGTAGCAGATGTCCTTGCAGATGGTAGCAAGAGAATCAAAGAGCTTGGCAATGATCTTGTGGGCGTGCTTGTTCAGTACCCGGATACCGAGGGCGGCGTGGAGGATTTTAAGGGGCTCGCTAACGCCATACACGAAAATCGAGCAACTTTCAGTGTTGCGACAGATCTCTTGGCCCTCACTGTCCTTACCCCGCCAGGAGAATTTGGGGCCGACATTGCTTTTGGAAATGCTCAGCGATTTGGTGTGCCATTTGGTTATGGTGGACCTCATGCGGCCTTTTTTGCGGTCAGTGACAAATACAAGCGAAAGATCCCGGGGCGTTTGATTGGAGTATCTAAAGACAGATTGGGTGATAAGGCGATGAGATTGGCTCTGCAGACTAGAGAGCAGCATATTCGACGAGAGAAGGCGACGAGCAATGTCTGCACTGCCCAAGCATTATTGGCAAATATGAGTGCATTTTACGCCATCTATCATGGACCCCAAGGACTCAAGAACATTGCTGAAAGGGCCATCAATGGTGCTAGAATTTTAGAGCAAGGCCTTACGAACCTAGGCTTCAAGACTGGATCAAGAGGCAAGGGAGAAGATGGACGAGTACTCTTCGATACGGTTGTCGTCAACGTTGGCCAAGGAAAAGCCGACGAGGTTTTGCAACATGCTATGAAGACATACAAAATCAACTTGAGAAAGTTTGACGATAGTCGACTGGGGGTTACTGTCGACGAGACAGTTGATACCAAAGATCTGGAGGAGATATTGGCGATATTCAAAGACATTGCTTCAGCAAAAGAGGACATTCATATTGATCAGATCATCGAATCTCTACCTGGAGGCGGAAAGCTAGAACTTCCTGATGCTTTCAAGAGGACATCTGACTACCTCACCCATCCGGTCTTCAACTCTCACCATTCGGAGACAGAGCTGCTTCGATATATCCACCACCTTCAATCAAAGGATCTGTCTCTCACTCACTCCATGATTCCCCTGGGTTCATGTACGATGAAGCTCAATGCTACCACGGAAATGGCTCCTGTTACATGGCCAGAGTTCTCATCACTTCATCCGTTCGTCCCAGCCGATCAAGCCGCTGGATACAAGATCATGATTGATGAGTTGGAAGCCGATTTGGCAAAGATTACTGGCTTCGATGCTGTCTCTTTGCAGCCGAACTCCGGTGCTCAGGGTGAGTTTACTGGGCTTCGTGTCATCAGGAAGTACCAGGAACAGCAGCCTGGGAAGAAGCGTGATATCTGCTTGATTCCAGTCTCCGCTCACGGAACGAATCCTGCTTCTGCCGCAATGGCCGGCATGCGAGTAGTCACTGTCAAGTGCGACACGAAAACGGGAAATCTCGATATGGCAGACTTGAAGTCGAAATGCGAGAAGTACAGCGAGGAGCTTGGTGCAATCATGATCACATATCCCAGCACTTTTGGTGTCTTCGAGCCCGAAATCAAGGCTGTTTGCGATGTCGTACATCAACATGGTGGACAGGTGTATATGGATGGTGCAAATATGAACGCTCAGATTGGGTTGTGCTCGCCAGGTGAGATTGGTGCTGATGTGTGCCATCTCAACCTTCACAAGACTTTCTGTATTCCACATGGCGGTGGCGGGCCTGGTGTTGGGCCGATTGGGGTCAAGTCACACTTGGCTCCATTCCTTCCTGGTCATCCATTGGTGAAGACTGGCGGCGAGAAGGCAATTGCGCCTGTCAGTGGAGCTCCATGGGGCAGCGCAAGCATCCTGCCCATCAGTTGGGCATACATCAAGATGATGGGTTCGTAATGTCATTCCAATTTCAAGACTCTGCTAATTTCAACAGGCGGCCGAGGTTTAACACATGCGACCAAGATTACCCTCCTCAACGCAAACTACATCATGTCCCGACTCCGCCCCCACTACCCCATCCTCTACACCAACGCCCAATCCCGCTGCGCCCACGAATTTATCCTCGACGTGCGCGGCTTCAAAGAAACAGCGGGCATCGAAGCCATCGACGTAGCTAAGCGGCTGCAAGACTACGGCTTCCACGCACCCACCATGAGCTGGCCCGTCGCCAACACGCTAATGATCGAGCCTACGGAGTCCGAAAGCAAGGAGGAACTCGACCGCTTCATCAACGCCCTGATTTCCATCCGCGAAGAGATCAAAGCTATTGAAGACGGGGAAGTACCCCGCGAGGGCAATGTGTTGAAGATGGCGCCGCATACGCAGAAGGATCTGATTGTTGGCGAGTGGAACCGTCCGTATTCGAGAGAGCAGGCAGCGTACCCGCTCCCGTGGTTGAAGGAGAAGAAGTTCTGGCCTTCTGTCACGAGATTAGATGATGGTTTGTCTCCTTCCCCCTACTTCCCTTCCTCTCTCCTCTTTTTATGAGCACACGTCTAACACAAACCAGCGTACGGAGACATGAACCTCTTCTGCACCTGCGGCCCCGTAGACCCCGTCAACGAAGCAGACGGTATCACCGGCGCTGCTGCACCAAGCCCTACTTAATGTACCGTGTACGATACGATGACTGCGTGGAAGGGATGATTTCAACAACATGAGCGTGGAGTTGGGGCTTTTTGCAACCAAGGTGAAATATGTGGGAGGCGTTAAGATGAGTTGGCTTCAACTGCCATTGGTGGATAGATTCAATTTTTGCGTTATGGGTGATAATTTGAGATGAATACAAAGCTAATCACGGGGCTTGTTGATTTGATTTTGCACGTGATCTTAAGTGATATGTATTCTGATTTACAGTATGCCAACGCACAAGTCAGCCGAGTTCACAGTCGCGAATGACGAGGACGGTGAAGGCAATGTCTCTTCTGGCCTCTTTGTTCAAGCTAAGTGTATTCTTGTCTTCCAAGCATCAAGCGATTGTCCTCCACTTAAAAGGCTGAAAGGATAGAATTACCAGTAGTAGGTACTTAGGAGCATATTGTTTGCCTTTTTCGTTGTCATTCTGATTTTTCGTCCAGTTCCCTGTCGTTGTCAATCCCACAATCGTCTTTTGACTCACTCCTAATATTCCATGCTCCATCGGGACAATCTCATTTCTGATTACTAGAGCAATGCCATGCTTAGCAAGCTAAAGGGTATGCCCGCCAAACAGCTAACCTTCATCCTTGCCTATGGTGCTCTGCTGGATCTGTTATGGATAATTTAGCAGGAAGGGAAAGCAGAGAGTCTTTATATCTATTACGGAACTATTAGGCTGCCTCAACACTAATAGAACAGGAGTTTATGACTTGAAGTATAAAATGCAAGATCTCTTCCTTTCAGTTTTTGCTAATAAATAGATCAAATTTCGCAGCAATTAATTAGCTTTACCTTGGTTGGCATGCAAGGGAAGAAGGCAAGTAGACAGTCGCGTGAATCACATTCCAAGCTACTACTACTCCCGACTTCAATATCTCTATAACCGAAAACGTATTAGCGCTTTATTCCAAATTCGTTATAATGGGTACAATTCCGAATCTTGTTGTACACAATCGCGAGAACTTCGACGCCAGCTTCGTCACCATCTTCGTCACTAATGTTGAACGACAACTAGCTCATTGACACAAGCCGAGGCTGTTCATTGGAACTATACTACTTTCCTTTCAAACCTGAGGTTCCTAGATATTAACATATAAGCAATTAGTTTTTTATACTTTTTTAGGACAAATTCACTTACTTTTTGCAGTCTAGTGTCGTCCGTCCTCTTTCCGTTTCGTTGTCAATGTCCTTTCTTAGTCGTTTGCAATCTTAATCATGTTTGCCTAATTGCGACCGCTTGAAAACCACAGCTTTGAAGAAGAAGAAGAAAGCAGAGCACCGCTCATGAAACAACCGAGCGAAGAAAGGATATGCTGCAGGATCATGTCAAGAATCGCACATCATCGTCCTAGTAGATGGCTTGTGCGAATCTTGCCATGGAGCACCACGGAGCACCACTGTCGTTTTATGCTTTGCTGGGGCAGATGCTGCCGCGTCAGCAAATCTTTTTAGTGCATTCCCTTACCGTATTTCTTCCCCTATCACCTCGGGGCTTATGGAAGCAATGGCATACCTAGGTGAATGGAGAAAAAAAATTTGCAAACTCACGTGATGAAGCGAAAGTAAAAAGGGGTAACAGAAACTAAGCGAAGCCCCTCCAGGAAATTGCGAGAAGTGGCAGAGTGTCCTTCATTCACTTTATACTCCTTAGGTAAAGACACAAGTATCTTCGCAGAACACCTTTCCTGGCAGGTAAGACATTGGAAGAGGGATATAGTCGAGGAGTAACCCCGTATGCTTGGTGAAGAAAAGCCGGCACGGAGGTAAAGCGAATAATGGGCTTGGACACCGCTTGACAATTTGCGAACCATGACATAGGCAGTGCTACATTTGAGAGGCACTATGATCAAGGAAACTCCGACTTCCCCGTCTTTGAGATTGGTGGGTTCTTCTAGAAATCTCGCCGAAGAATTTGCTAAAGATGTATAGTAATGCGAGCATACACGAATCTTGCTGTAATCCAAATGGATATCTTTGATTCCTACTCGGATTCTTGATATCACGCGGATGAAAAGCGCTTTCCTTGACAATGACGTCCGGATATTAGAGAGAGAAGATAAAGATCTCGAAGAGCCATAGACAAGGGGGGATATAACAGCTATACGAACGAGCAGAAGACGGATGCGACGAGCTGCACAAAGTGCAATATATTATGAGGAACTTAAATCAATCCGAGAGAAGATGACCTTGTAAGATTCTGGGATGAGGAAGGAGCAGTTAGCATGGCGAGGGAAAGCAGGCACCAAGGCATAGCGAAAGTTCGGTCTACATACTGCTCGAAGTTTCATGAATAATAGCATATGTAAGAATTTGTGCCATTGCTTCTTGTATAATTGCTTTACCATAACCTCGCAAAAGCTCCGGCTCAATTCACCTGCGCCGAGAAAAATTGGCTCGGATCTCACCATTCCTGTCTTTGATATTGGAAATTCTCCGTGCAAACCTCTTCAACTTCACGCCTTTAGTATATAACGCCGAGTGGATGATGGCGACGGGGCCAATATTGAGGAGTCTGGACTTCCCGAGGAGGAGTTCGACCTTCTTTCACAGATATCCTTGATTGTGGTATCCTTCACAACGAGGGGGCCCATCACTTTCGGGTTCGAGCGAGCAGATCTCCACCTTTAAGAAACTGCCCAGAGAGCCGCAGGCAACATGGCAACTCGACCACATCTCTCAAGCGGACCAAACTGATCCACGCCATTCGCTGGGATCTCTAGATCCATGGAGTTAGTGACGTCTCCACTGACAACAAACTTTATTACTGTTCAACCGGACGAAGATACCTATTCGATTCTGGGTAGGATGATTGACAACAAAGTTGTTCTTGACCACAAAGTACGGGGGTCTGGGAAGACCACGCAAAAACTCGAAGAGTCATGATCAAAGTTGGATGTGGATGCCATACGCAAGATCAAACGACGAATGCAACGAGCTGTGCAATGTTCGTCAGAGATCTTGGTGCTCTTTAGTCTCTTCATTTGGTCGCTGGAGAGTTCACAGTTGAAAAATAGAGAGGATATTTATGCCAACACCGCTGGCGAAATAGTCGTAGATGAGGAAGAAACCGGAGAAGAGAATGTAAGAAGAGCAAGAGGGATTCTTTGATGCCGTAGCAATCTTCATGAAGCCAGTGGGCCGTATATTTTGAAAGTGGTGGAAGATTTGCATTGTGGATTCACTGGATTGTGTCTCGATGACCCCACCATGGATGAAGAGGCAAAGTCCAAAATGTGGCCAAATGCAACGGGGCTTTGATACCACGAGAAGACCAGCATTCACTCTCCGAATTTCCGTGGGATTCTTGAGATTGATCTCCAACACGAACTCAATAATGATGTGGAGTGAAACTGCCCTTCCGGACAGTCGTGTCCCGAATATGGAAGCAGGAACAGACTAGCGCAGCATGTAGAAACTCAAATGCTTCCAACACTGATTGAGAAGACGACGACGCGAAGAGAGCTGCAGGCTGGTATGACGACGGTTTCAAACTTGATGCATGCAAGGTAGAGTCGGGGCGAGTACGGTCTACTCGGAAGCTAGTGCGTTGTAATCATGATTACCGGAAAGAATCCGAGCCAATGATCTGTCCCATTTCCTTAATGTAACGTACTCTCAAAGCTCGTGGCTCATTCTTTACCACTAAATGGTAACACTTCTCTCTCGCCCAGAACAATGATCTTGGTTGAGGTTACACAGCAGCTTCGAGTAAGCATAGCTCGTATATCCAGGAACAGCAAACGAAAGAGGATTCAGTTGTCAGCCCTATTCGTCATGATATTTTGTTCGAACCATGGTAACGTTTTTTCCTCAGAAGTGTCGGAAGCAAAGCCGATAGGTAGGGACTCAAATCTATGAAGTATCGTTCAGTCTGTGGTACCGAGCATGAGACCGTGCGACCTCCGTGCACGTTACTGTATACGAGGCGTTAGTCAATGAGAACTCATCGTACTGGCAGGAAGTGGCAGAGTTTGTTATACGACTTAGCGAGCCGTTTAAGTGGCACGGCTTATTGCTCGCCACCACGTGCAAAAATGACAGATCTCAGCTGAGGTGAGACTACCTCAGCCCCCATCACCTGCCAGAACTACTGTCGGGTCTCCATGAGGACAGGCGGCCGTCGATCTACTCGTGATTAAACATTTGAGGAAATTCTGCTCGGGTACGCGATCCTAAATTCTACTAGCAAGAGTAAAAGCAGAATCCTTCTGTTCGAATTTTCGTGGCTATTGGACGTATACGCTTGAGAATTAGGCCGAGCTCTAGCAGGTGTACCAGAGTTGCTGATTAGTGAAGTTGGTCGTACAGCTTACCAGAAGAAAATGTAGGCATATATAAAGAGCAGGAAGCCTCGATGAACAGAACTGAACAACTCACAATCAAGCTTAACTTTCACTTCACAACAATTCTTCTAGAGCCAAGTACCTGAACTTTCAATCCATCAATTCTTTCAAGCTGAAACAATGCATTTCTCCACTACCATCTCCTCGCTCTTCGTGCTCCTCTCTGTTGCTACCGCAGCACCTGCCGAGGAGAAGCGTCAAGGTAAATCTTACCTCACCCCAGAATGAGTCTTAAGCTGGTAGCATTAACATCCGTTCCTCAGGCGGCTTCATCTTCGCAACCCAGACCTATTTCAGTGGAGGAGGTTGCACCGGAACAGCCGACACTGAGGCAACCTTCGGCAGTGACAATCTCTGCCAGCCAATTGCCACCGTGCTCGGCACCGTCACCAGCGTCACTGCCGACTCTGTGACTGACGATCCAGCTGGATGCGTGAGTAAGTACACCCCTTCGCTTCCGACTTGAATCTGAACTAGGGAAATTGGAGGAGCGCGAAGTATTGAGGACCGGACTAGAGTGACTGCTAACTTGTTTGCTCTATTACAGTTCATTACTACACCAATCTGTCGTGCACTGAGGGAGATACCGTGGGCGTCATTGGTCATTGTGAGCAAGCCAGTGCTCCATTCGTGGCAACGAACGTTATTTGCCCCACATAAGAGGTCCCATCTTAGGCTCTTTTCCAAAAAGAGAAATTGTAGCGGAGGAATAGGAAAGGCGGAGATGATTCTGAATGCTCTCTTATGAATTAGGTTCTTTTCATAAAATATAAGTCTTCTTTTTTTTAGGCAGGACGTTGAACACCCACGTGACAGACAATGAAAATAATGGTGTTTGGCGCCCACTTTGAATGCGAGTAAACGATGCAAAGAGAAGAGGGGTATCGGTAGTGAATACAGTGGATGCTTAGATTGCGAGAGAGAGAAAAATGCATGGCCAAGACTAAAGCGGTAAATGTTGAGAGGTATTTATTTGGCACTTGATGAGTTTTCCCACAGACCAGAATCACATATTCGATGCTACGGAACCAATGCATGGGAGAATTGGTTACGTCAATCCCAAGTGATCACTAGCAGTTTCATGCCGCTGCTGATTGATGGGCCTGAAAATCGTCATCATACACCTCGTCAGAGTGTAGCCGTGGAGCTTAGAGGCTCGGATGTGCACAGACGACAACAGCACAACTGAAAATACAGAACTAGATGAAAAGATAGACAAAAGTGAAGCAGTCTACTTATGCGGACATCTCCACATCCCGATCCGCGGGTACGCAAAACTTCGACTACCATAAGGAGGTACACCCATCGATGCCTTGCTCGGGAGCACAAGCAGGTGAAGACAGAATGATGACATGCTTTTTTGTGTGTGACGGAACTAACCGAGCTCTTCTGGGATCTCAATCCTTCAACGTTGATACTGCGAGCCTGCAGGAAGGTAGGTGATGATTCATTCTTTAAGCCGCACAGACGTTTGTTTCACTGCCCTCGATCGTTCTCCACTTCTTTTCTTGGTAACGTCGAGCATGCAAGAGAAAGGAGAGAGTTAACCTAAGACATGCGGGGAGAGCCACTTGGACTCCGACTCCGACACAGCCATCAACACTCTGGTACAGCATCGTATCAAAAGCAGGCATATCGCGGCTATTGAGGGCAGCCTTTGAAATATGACTGATAAATTCAGACTTGGCTTGCTTGGTTGGTACTGGGAGAGGGGTCACAAGCGAGACTGGCTTCGTCAAATAGGCTGCCACAGTGCCACCTGCTCTGCCAAGTGTCAAGGCCTTTCTCATGAAAAAAAAGGGGGGGTATGGGCTGAACGCTCGCCTGGTACCGTCTCATGCAATCCCACTCGATATTTAATCGAAGGTAAGCGGGATGTGGAAAAGAAGTCTTTGCGTTGATATGCCACTTGGTGACCGGGATCATATCCAAATTTGGAATGTTGCAGACAGCCCCTCAAGCGTGCCAGGCTAAGGGTTAGCCAACGTTGGCCTTGCTCATGCCGGATATCCAATTTGATGGCATCTGTGTGAATCTCATCGATAGATCCAGAACCATGGAATCGTTTAGCCTTCATGCAGGGTTCATCCCCAGTTTCTCCAGATATCGAGACGGATACGGTAGTGGGCACGGATCTTGCCTTCATTTCCAGGGCAGCAGGAGCGGCAGGAGCTTCTTTGCCTTCGGCGCTTGTTCCATGCAGGTCGACATTAGAGAGAAGAGTGCCTGCTTTTGCTTTTTGCGTCCTCCACAAAATCAACAGCTAAGAAATGCTTTTTTTGTGTCGATCAGCCATGTCCACCCTCTTTCTAGAAGCACGTTCAACTTCCATCTTGTTCAAGAACACTGAAGTGGACATACGCTAGCAAGCAGAACATTAGCCCATCAGAGCCGAGGATCGCGTCGGGCGTTCCGCGACATACAGCTCTACCGCTTGTTGACCTATCAGAACCGAAAGCTACCTGAGAACACGATCTAGTTTCTTCCCCTCCTCTGTACGTAGTTTCAGCCCGGTTATCGCAAGGTTTCCCCAGATGGGAGGGAATCGTCTGGTGCTGAGTTGTTGATCTCGGTACGGAGCGATCGAAGGAAGCAATGTTGGCTGGGAGCAACGTGTTAGGGCTGGGCTGGCCGGCAGACGGCTGGGAGACATCTTGCATTCGCTCTGACCTTCCAACCCAGTCAGCATCGAGTCTTGGAGCAAAATGTCAAAGCGGGACGCGGGGAAGTTCGTCCCCATCCTTCATGTTGCCCTGGTCCTCAACCCGGCTGAAGCGCATTGATACCGCTATGCAGCCTGAAGATACACAAACCACTCTTCGGTTACCAGTCAGCCGTTTCTCGTGGATGCGATTTCCGTACCGTCCGTTCCTCCGTGTTATATCTAGTACAATCGGTAGTGTTTAGACGAAGATAGAATGTTCTCTAATACATGGCTCAAGTCATAGGATTGATTCTGCTGACCCAACTCGACACTGCCTTCGATTGTCCGCCACCTCGGTAGCTCCGGGGCGATTGCAAGCGAGCCAAGGTTTTCTGTACTCGAGAAGAGAGTCTTGTTGATGTGGTCGTGGTACGTGTGAAGGAGAAGGTGGACGACTTTCTGGGGGTACAGACTCGGCTGTCGTCAGGCCAGCCGATTGGACGAAACAACGTCCATGTCCACTTCGGCCAGGACGCCCCCTTTCGTATTCTCCACTTCTCCACAGCCACAACCACTCACGCCCCAGAATCTTGCCAAAGGCTACATGCTTCGTCCCGTGTCTCAATTGATCCTCAGCCTGAAAGGTGGTGCAGTGGAGTTCGAGCGCCACGAGGTATCCTTGTTGCCTGGCAGCTTGACAGGTTCGAGTGGGTGCGGTATTGCGGTCTATTCGTGGGGAATGTAGCAGCTCTGCAAGTGCGGGGAGAGAGGCCGTTAAACGTGACGAAGTGTATCCCTCACGAGCTCTGAAGATCTTCAGAAGGTCCACAAGCAAGTCTTCTGTGTTACTTTCCAGATCTGAGATCTGAATTGCTTTGAAGCGTCCAGGTTATCGAGACAAGCGGTCACAGCTTGAATTTCTATGTTGTACCATCGACTGGAAATAATCCCTTCACCTGTGGCGCTCTCCCAGCTGGCTCCTCCTTCCATGTGGAATGATCCTTGAAACTGCGCACATGCAGCCTCCATCAGAAAAAGTTGGGAACTTCCGGTGACAGAGGTTCGTGACGTCTGTGCAGAATGTCTTGTTCTCATCCCCTACATTCAATACATTTCTCATGCCAATGGTCGAATTGTACTCACTAAAGAGCGCCCGACGAGGCTGTTCGCAAAAGAAGAAAGTTCGTGGCTGACCGTGGCGTGCCCCAACCTTAACTTAAGTTCTGGGGATCCACCTGGCCACTGAACCCTTTTATTCCATTATACCGGGTAATAGCTGCTGTTATCCAGAAACAAGTCAGTGCGATTAGGTACTCTGGACTCTGGACCCGCAAAACGCTGCGAAATCAAGATGAGCTCCCCCATCCCACAGGTACGTCTACTTAAGCATGCAACTTCATGAACTTCGATGGGATGAAGCTGGGGGCCACTTCAAGTACACAGCACCACATACAAACCATCAACATTTCCTTCTTTACTCTTTGCGAAAGAATCCACATCAGGTCTAACTTCTATCTAGGGTCCTCCTCTGGATCCAGCATTTCTTGCGCAGTCTCGCATTTCGGAAATTTTATTCGGAACCCTGTTCCCATTCCTGTTTGCTACTGTCTTCGTCCTCGGAAGGTTCTACTCTCGAGCAGTTCTCATCAAGACATGGGGAGTAGATGACTGGGGAATTCTTGTGTCTTGGGTGCGTGCCTCTATACCTCCGTTGCCGTTGTTTTGGTCAAGAAAGCTGATCATGTCAGGTGGTTGGCGGCATTGCGTTGACTGCCATCAACTGTCTTCTCACTCGTTATGGCTCAGGCAAGCACGTGGAGACACTTACGCTCAACGATATTTTAATCACTATCAAACTGGGATTCGTCGCCCGAATACTTTACCAATTTACCTTGATGTCTACCAAGCTAGCAATCTGTGGTTTTTACTATCGTGTCTTCACGGATAACACTAGCAAGAAAGTCATTTGGGTGATGGCCGCAGCAATAATGTTATTCTCAATTCCTCTTTTATTGACCCTTATTTTTCAATGCCATCCAATTGAAGGTACGGCCTGAGCGGCCATGCATCCTTTTATTCTTGACTTACAGTCCCAGGAGCATGGTCTATGACCCCATCGAAGTGTCTCAGCAAGGCAGCTCTCCTCTGTGCCTCAGCAGTTCTCAACATTCTGGCCGACGTAGCTTTGCTCGCATTTGTACTCCCCAAAATCGGTCAGTCCTGCATGCCTCTGTTCCTCTCCCAATGCAACACTAACAGAAATCTAGCCAATCTCCCTCTCCCCAAAAAGCAAAAGCTAGGCCTGTTAGCCATCCTCTCCCTCAGTATCCTC
>Ga0302140_10007993_pt1 | contig 13202 bp, 10 predicted proteins | sample I_Bog_E1_1_FD_202095 | JGI IMG/M metagenome (GOLD analysis project Ga0302140, IMG submission 202095) | Peat permafrost microbial communities from Stordalen Mire near Abisko, Sweden - I_Bog_E1_1 | ecosystem: Environmental > Terrestrial > Soil > Wetlands > Peat | place: Sweden: Abisko, Stordalen...
GGCATCCGTAAACCCGATCTCGTATGCATTCGTGTTTTGAATGATTAGCCATTCGAGGAGCTCCGGCCTTTTGCCGACGATGCGGAAGCCGACAGGACCGCCATAGTCCTGAACAAACAGTCCAAACTTGTCAAAGCCCTTGGCATCGAGAAAGTGCTCAACGATTTCGGCCAGCTTGTCAAAGGTGTACGGAAACTTCGCTGGGTCAGGCGTATCACTGTTGCCAAAGCCGGGGTAATCGGGCGAGATAACATGAAAGCGGGCGGCAAGCTCCGGAATCAGGTTGCGGTATTGATGCGATGAGGACGGAAAACCGTGGAGGAGAACAAGCTTCGGACTGGAAGGATCGCCGGCTTCACGGTATGCGATGTTTAGTCCATCCACTTCAAGCGTTTTGTATGTAACGGTCGTTGATGTGATGGCAGGTGAATACGTCGATGACATGTTTACTCTCTCTCCGTGGCTGCGAAATGCTCAATCGCCGACGCTCCGAAGGAGCGGACCCAAATTTAGTGGATTCCGCGCAGTCAGCGATCTATAGAACATCACGATCGACGTGTATGTGACGAACGCCGACGGCTGATAGCTCAATGTGAGCGAGACCTTTCGTAGAATAAACAAAAGTTTTTTTGAGAGCAACTATCACAACTTCTGATAGTTGCTATTTTGGTGATACGCTGCTTCAGTCTAGAATTCCGTCATCTTGGTTACTTTGCGCTGTTGCCATGCATGGGAATTTGACGACAGCCGAAAACAGCTAAGCGTCTTCCAATCCGGTGTCAGCGGCCAAGTGCGCGATCTTGAAAAAGAAATCGGCCTGAATCTGTTTCGGCGCAGACAATGCGAATCAGCAGATAGGAAGTCCTATGACTCCCACTATCGTCCCGCCGGTAACTGATCCCGAACTCACAGCCCGTAATAACAAATGGCGAAACCGCATCGCATTTCTCTCCGGCCGCCCGGCAGTGGCCGAGTTCTTACAGCGGAAATGGGAACGCGTTTTGAAATACAAGCTTAATATCCTTGTAACCAATCTCAGTGTCTGGTGCTCTAAGGAAGCGAAGTAGAACTTCCTATTGGCGCACGTTTTTGATCGTTTGCTTCAGTGCCCCATGACCGTTCTTTAGAAAGTATCAGTCTTCTTGATACTCGAATTCGCCTATGCTTGCTCGGCTCACGCTGGAGCACCCAAACCAGTCCAACACTCGTCCGAGGGATGTATGTCCTTTTCGATAGATGGCCCATACCCTGAGGTGAAATGTGAACATTCTGAAGAGGCCGCTCCCACTCTTCCTAATCTTTCTTTGCGCTTTTAGCGGGGCCGCGTATGCCCTTATAATCAACAGCCAACACGAGGGCACGGCACTTAGCCGGTTCACGATGTGGTGTCCAGGATTCGCCGCATTATGCACCTGTCTGTTACTCCGCATCCCCATGGGAACATTGGGCTGGGATTGGCCGGCGCGCCGCTTTCTGAGGATCGCCTATTTTCTACCCCTGCTGTATGCCGCGCCAGTTTACCTCCTCACTTGGCTGATGATCCGTGGTTCGTTCTCCCTCAAAACCTACGAAACGACCATGTCCGGCATCTACGCGTTGGGGCGCTGGCCTGTTGCTGGGACCTTTGGCGTGGCTCTGCCGCTGTTGTTTACCATCACTGTCATCGGGACGGCCGTTTGGGCGCTCGGCGAAGAACTGGGTTGGCGCGGGCTCCTGTTCCCCAGACTCCAGCAACGGTTCGGCTTCCATGGAGCTTGCCTGATCTCAGGTTTGCTCTGGGCGGTTTGGCACTTTCCAGAGCTGCTCTGGGCCGACTATAACGCAGGCACGAACGTCGTCTTTGCTCTATCCTGCTTCACCGTAGCGGTGGTCGCCATGGCCTACATCATGGGTTACCTCAGAATGAGTTCCGGCAGCCTCTGGCCTTGTGTCCTTCTTCATGCCACGCACAACACCTTTGTTCAGGGAATATTTGACCCGCTGACCGTTCCTATCGGTTGGGCCAAGTACATCACCACAGAATTTGGTGCCGGGCTAGCACTTGCCATCGTCATAGCCGCAATCAACGTTATTTGGCGAGGCCGTCCGGGCAAAGCCCCTTCCCTTGAAACACAAATGAGCCCCAACAGGTCCGCTGACCGACTTGAAGTCAACGTTTAATCCCCAGCAGTGCGTTGCCAACAAGACCTGCCGCTCAACAAAGTCTTATGTTGACCTTCAGGGCCGAGGCCCCCCCGGGTGACCCACAAAGAAATCTCTATAGTCGGCTTGACCAACTAATTATCTAGTTGATAGTCTTATATTCGTTGTGCGAGTACCCTGACACCCCATGCCGCCCAAACGCTCGAATACCCTTACGGAAGCTGAACTCCGCATCATGAGGATCCTCTGGGATCGCGGGGAGTCGCTCGTCAGCGACATGGTGGTCGCTTTACCGAAGGATACTCCTCTGGCCTATAACTCGGTGCTCACAACCGTACGAGTGCTGGAGCAGAAGGGTTATGTGACGCACCGGCAGGACGGCCGGGCCTTTCTTTTCCGTGCGTGTGTTGCGGAGAACGATGCCAGTCGCGTCGAAGTTCGACATGTTCTCAATCGGTTTTTCGGGAGTTCGCGCGCTCAACTCATGCTTTCCCTGCTGGGCGAAGGTGAGATCTCGGTGGACGAGTTGCAGAGCCTGAAGAAGGCTATCTCTGAGGCCGAAAGCGCCGCGGGTGAGGATTAGGAAGGCTACGAAGATGTCTGCGATGATCCCATTTTTCGAGTTGTCAGCCTTCGTGGTGAAGATATTTGTTGGTGGTCTTTGGCAAGGAACTGTCTTCCTGGGCGCCGTGAGTTGCTGCCTGCGGTTCCTGCGGCGGACGCATGCATCCATTCGTTTCACCGTTTGCGGCCTCGCATTCCTTCTTGTGCTGCTCGTGCCTTTACTCGATGCATCGGAGTTCAAACCCGGGTCGGCATATAGCGCTCCCCACGTCTTGCGTTTTAGCTTTCGTTTCGGGTTGGCGCTGACTGTGACCTGGCTTCTGCTTTCCTTATGGCGATCCATTGAGCTGCTGAAGCAAGGCAGAGCGCTAGTTGGTCTGTGGCGACGTGCGGCACCGCTTGACCTCGCGTCCTATGGTCTGGAGTCGGCGGGGGAGATTGGACGAAACGTTGAGATCTGCACCTCCACCGAAGTAGAAGCGCCCAGTATCATCGGATTTTTCAAACCGCGCCTGCTTATTCCTGCGTGGATGCTTGGCAAACTCACCGCAACGGATCTGCAGCATGTGGCGATGCACGAGTTGGAGCATCTTCGCCGCTACGACGACTGGATGAACCTGCTGCAAAAGATTGCGCTGGTATTTTTTCCTCTCAACCCTGCGCTGCTTTGGTTCGATAAGAGGCTAGGACTTGAGCGTGAGCTCGCCTGCGATGATCGTGTGGCCGAGATGTCGGCAACACCCTTCGAATATGCGCGCTGCTTGATACGGTTGACAGAGTTCCGCGCCGCGCGGCGCCGCTTCGAACTTATCTTGCATGCATGGGAAAGGCGATCAGAGTTGGCCTATCGAATCCATGCCCTGGTAGCGCCGGTACGTCGCATCTCGTCGCAGGAGGCGCGGGCTGCCGCCACGTTCTTCAGCCTTAGCCTGCTTGGAATGAGTGTGGCGTTTTGGAGAGTTCCTTCGTTGGTGTCTGTGGAAGGCGTTGCGATCAGTGAACCACCAACGATGGCAGCGGTCACAGTTCCGGATGGTCACCTGAAATCTCCATTGCTAACGCACGCCAGTTTCGTGCCTCGACAGCATCCGGAAGTTTTACGAGCATCCCTGCCAGGCGGAAGTGTAAAAAGACATTCGCAGGTGGGGCTTGTGACCGCGTCTGAACCTGTCAACTTCGTTTTGGCGAATGGTGTGGCCGCGTCCCGGAAGCAGCGATGCCATCTCGAATATGCAGTGGCGAAGCGCGGCGTAGTCGATACTACAGCTCACGAGGCAAACGACGCTGCCGCGCCTGCCGAAGTTTTGTTCCAACTGATGTACACACCAACCTATGCCGCCGTGCCGCTTAGCCATGGCTGGCTGATCATCCAACTTTAGCCTGCCTTATATCCATGATTGGGAGAATCCATGCACCAAGTAACTAATAAACTAGTTGCACATTTGTGTCATTCGTTTCGAGCGATACCAAATCATTTGAGTCGTTACAGTGTTCGTCGCCGCTTGCTTGTCCTTGCAGGTATGACGGCATTCGCCGGATGTCTTTTGATCTGGCTGGTTCCAGTGCTGCGTGTCTATGGGCAGAACCGAAAGTCGCAGGCGTACGAGCCTGTCCCACTTGCCGTCTCCGAGGGGGCAAATCTATCCACTCCCTTTAGCCGGATTGCTAAGGAGGTAGGACCGGCGGTGGTGAACATAAATACGGAGATTCTGCCCCACGCTGCAACTCCCGGCAACCCTGGAGGACAAGCGGAAGAAAACGGTGATGACGATTCAGGTCAGCCCGGCAGCCAGAGCCAGCAAGGGATGCAGGACTTCTTCCGCCAATTCTTCGGCGGCGGCCCAAAAGCAAATAGCCCGCGAACCGAAGAGGAACGTGCTCTTGGCTCCGGCTTCATCGTCGATCCACATGGGTACATTGTCACGAACGATCATGTGATCGACAAAGCAGATCGGATCTACGTAAAACTAACGACAGATCCGCCGAACGATCAGGGCCATCGCGCCACGGTGGTTGGTTTTGACAAAGATACGGATCTGGCGGTGATCAAGATTGATGTTCCTCACGAGCTCCCGGTCGTCAAGCTTGGCAACTCTGACGCAGCCCAGGTGGGTGATTCGGTAGAAGCGATCGGTTCGCCGTTTGATCTTTCGCAAACGGTCACAGCGGGCATTGTGTCTGCAAAGAACCGGGACATCGAAGGGGGACCTGGAGGACAGTTCAAGCACTACATCCAGACCGACGCTGCGATCAATCCCGGCAACTCCGGGGGGCCGCTGCTGAACATGGAGGGCCAGGTGATCGGGGTCAATACGGCTTACTTTACGCAGGCAAATGCCTATGTTGGAATCGGGTTCGCGCTGCCCTCAAACACGGTCGTCGACGTCTATAACCAACTCATTGGACCAAAGCATGAAGTGGTTCGAGGATCGATTGGCATCTCCTATCAGCCACGTATCAGCAGTGCCGTTGCAGCGATGTACAACGCGAGCCACGGAGTTCTGATCAGCGCTGTAACCCCAGGTAAGGCTGCGGACAAAGCTGGACTTAAGCCCAACGACGTGATCATCTCCGTCGATGGACAAGCGATCGATACCGGTAATGATCTGGTGGACAATCTTTCGGCGCGGCGGCCGGGGACAATGGTTACGATCGGATTTCTACGCGCCGGAGCGAAGATGACAACGCGTTGCACGATCGACGACCGTAAGGAAATCGCCGAAGCCGCAGGGGCAGATCCTGTACCGCCGAAGGGACGAGATCAGAGCCCCAATCCCGGACAGACGAAGCTAGGCGTAAGTGTTTCGGATCTTCCGGACGATGCTCCCAGTGAACTGCACGGCGTGATGATTCTCTCTGTGAAACCGGGTTCCTTTGCGGACGAATTGGATCCGCCCGTTGGCAAAGGAGTCGTCATCGAGGCCGTCAACCGAACGCCCATCCGGAGCAAAGCTGAGTTTGATCGCTTAGTCTCGCAGCTGAAATCTGGAGATAACGTCGTACTTCAAATAGCGTATCCAAACGGTGGCGGACAAGCTACGCTGACAGGAGCCCTTCTTCCATGAAATCAGTCCACCAACCACACAGATCTACCCGATACGTTGGCTATGAAGTTGGCGTGAGTAAGAAAAGGAAGCGGTGCGTGCACAAGTGCATTATGGAAAGCGGGTGTTCAAAATGAAGTTATCACGACGCTTCTTTCTGACGACAGGAGTTGCACTGGCAACGCAAGCGAACATCCCGTTGATGGCGGCGCTCACCTCGGAGCCTCAGGAGGTACAAACTCCGAAGTTCTGCGCACCGGTCCCTACCGGCATACGACAGGGATCACCTTTACCCATTCGCTCCGCGACCACCCAAATACTCTTAGAGACACCTAAGGGCTACCCCAACGCTCTTGCTTCGGTTGACGAGGGACTTTGGGTTGCCGATCAGGGCGCTTCAAAACTGCTTCAATTTATGGTGAACATGACTAAACGCCGCTCTTTCTCGTTATTGCTGCCCCTTTGCCTGATAGCCAGTACTTATATTGAAGCGCAGGTAGCGCCTTCGAAGACACCGTCACCTGAAGTCCGTCAATTTACAAAATACGACGCTTCCTCTGAGGACACACTGCGTCTGCTGCACATTCGTGTTGTCGATGGGACTGGGCGCGTTGCTCTGGAAGACCAGACTGTCACACTGCGCAACGGCAAGATCATCGACGTCTCTCCAACTAAAGCAGATGAGCATGCAGACGGTCATCATGCGCTTGACCTCTCTGGCAGAACGGTCTTGCCCGGTCTCGTGGGAATGCACGATCATCTGTTCTATGTTGCACGTGCCAATGACAACGCGGAGCATCAGACGGGTTTCCCGACACTCCTTCCGCAGATGTCCTATTCCGCGCCAAGGCTTTATCTTGCCAACGGCGTCACGACGGCGAGGACCACCGGCTCCATGGAGCCCTACACGGATCTGAACCTGAGAGACGCCATCGAAGCGCTGCAGATTCCCGGCCCCCATCTTGACGTCACGGGACCGTATCTAATCGGTGAAGGAAATCGCTTCCTCCAGATGCACACACTGCACGGCCCCGAGGAGACGCGAAAGATGGTGGACTACTGGGCAGACCAGGGAGTAACCAGCTTCAAAGCCTATACCAATTTGACTCGCGCCGAACTTAGGGCCGCCATTGATGAGGTCCATGCCAGGGGACTCAAGATCACAGGACACCTGTGCTCTGTGACGTATCCAGAAGCAGCCGAGATGGGAATCGACAATCTAGAACATGGTTTTGTGGTGAATACGCAACTGGATCCTGGAAAGCAGCCAGATGTGTGCCCCGCTACCCAGGGAGAACCCACGCAGAAAGCAATGGATCCTGATGGTCCCGATGCTAGGGCGTTGATTCGTCTTCTGATCCAACACCATGTTGCGGTCACCAGTACGCTTCCAACCGAAGAAGCGGATGGCGTAGGCAATCCACCCTTGCGCCAAAGAGCACTCGATATGCTCTCCCCGCAAGCCAGAGAGACTTACCTGTACGAGAGAAATGCACAGATGACGACCCGCCGTGAAGCAATGCAGGACAGACGATTCCTACTCAAGCGAGAAGAACTGTTTGAGCACCGTTTTGTCGAGGCAGGCGGCCTTCTAATGGCAGGGCCTGACCCAACTTCAGATGGCCATATCCTTCCGGGATTTGGGGATCAACGAGAGATCGAATTACTTGTCGACGCCGGATTCTCGCCGGTGGAAGCGATCAAAATCGGGACGTTGAATGGTGCGACCTACCTTGGCCGAGCCGATCACATCGGCAGCATAGAAGCCGGGAAAGACGCGGATCTGACGATTGTTCGTGGCAATCCAAGTTCCAACATCAACGACATCGAAAACGTGGAGTGGGTAGTCCAAGACGGCAGGGTGTACGACTCAGCAGCCCTCTTGGATTCTATTAAGGGGACTTATGGTTTGTACTGACCTTGGAGAACTGAACCGAATGAAGGTATCAAGGCGTTCCTGTGTGAAGGCTCTTGCTACGATCGCCCTTTCGGCAAAACTTCCTCTGCCGGTTGCGCTTGCGCAACAGCAAGAGCGGCAGCTGCCTCGTTTTTTTGCACCGACTCCGACGGGCGTTCCCCGCTCCAAACCCTTACCGATCCGGTTTGCAACAACGCAAGTCTTATTTGAGACGCCGCGAGGCCTTCCAAACGCGATCTTTAACACGGATGAAGGTTATTGGGTTGCCGACCAGGGCGACCACGATCAACCGTCTGTCGTCTGGCTCTTGGATGATCGAGGAAAGCTACAGAGAAAAGTGCAGTCCAAAGCAACGGACACGAGTGGAGTTGCATTTGGTAACGGGAAGCTTTGGGTATGTGCCAATGCGGAGGATAACGAAGGGGTCTACATCACCGATCTCGCCTCTGGAACGCTGGAACACCGGGATATTCCCCTAAGCTCGCCGCACCATGGTGGAGGATGCCACGGCGCAACATGGTTCGACGGATATCTTTGGGTGACCGCGAATCGTGAACAGGCAATCCTGAGAATCGATCCCAAACATTGGACGGTTGACTTCGTAATTCCATTTCAACTGCCTCAAGGTATCACTCGCTATCACGGGTGCGCTGTCCTCGATGACGCGATGTATATGGTGTCGGGAGGAGAGAGCCGCACCTATACCGAGGGGCAGACATACCTTCTCAAGTATGACCTCGTGACAGGGAAGATCGCAGAGGTCATCCTCTTTGCGTCTGGTTCTTGTGATCCTCACGGCCTTACCGCCAGGAACGGGATCTTGATCGGTTGCGACTCGGGAGATCATCCCGGCTGGGACAAGCCTTACGAGAAGGACGGATGGGGAAAGCGCAGTAGTCCCACCGCAGGATCAGTCTTCTCTATTCACCTTGGCCCCTTGCTCAATGGCTAGTGGAGTCGTGGCGCTCCCAGCCTCTTACATAATGAAATTGGACAAACAGTAGCAGAACACAAAGGAGATATCCGCATGATTTACCGTTACCCTGCCAATCCCCGCCATCTCGAACAGACGCCCTCAAAAAAGCGCTCAACTCGGCATGATTCCATTGCTTTGCCCAAGCACGGCATCATCAAGTCCAAGCGTGCAGAAAAGTGTGCGCTTTGTGCATTTGTGTTGTTGTTCTTGTTAGCCTCTGTCGTTCGCACAGCACACGCGGAGGACGCGAAGGACGCCGCCTCGCACAACGGGGCCAGTCAATCTGCACCAGTCTCTCCCGAGGTCAGCAAGTACGTAGATATCGACGCATCCAACGGCTCAGTTCGCCTCATTCATGCACGAGTGATCGACGGGACGGGCGCTGCACCTCGAGAGAATCAGACGATTGCGATCACAGCTGGAAAGATCACAGCAGTCGGTCCAACCGCAAGTACCGATGTCGCGGATGGCAAGACCGTCTTTGACATGACAGGCCGTACGCTGATGCCCGGAATTGTAGGGATGCACGATCATTTCTTCTATGTAGCAAGGGCAGATGACGATGCCGAGCAGCAGTCGAGATTTCCCACTCTGTTGCCGCAGATGACCTACACCTCTCCACGTCTCTATCTGGCGAATGGCGTCACCACTCTCCGAACTACCGGATCGGTTGAACCTTACGCTGAACTGAATCTCAAACGCGAGATCGAAGCAAACCGCACTCCCGGTCCGCATATGGATGTCACTGGGCCCTATCTCCAGGGAGCTCCAAATCGCTTCCTGCAGATGCACACGCTCACCGGTCCAGAGGATGCTCGGGCATCGGTCGAGTTCTGGGCGACACAAGGCGCAACCAGCTTCAAGGCCTACGACCATATCACGCGCGCCGAGTTGAAGGCGGCCATCGAAGCGGCCCATGCGAAAGGGCTCAAGATCACAGGACACCTTTGCTCGGTTACCTATCCCGAAGCCGCCGAGTTAGGCATTGACAATCTGGAGCACGGCTTCTTCGTCAATACCCAACTCGATCCCGGTAAGGAGCCTGACGTGTGCCCCGCCTCGTATGGTGGCCCGACGTTGAAGGCGATGGATCCGGATGGGCCGGCGGCGAAAGCACTCATGGCTTTATTGGTATCCAAGCATGTCGCCGTCACAAGCACACTGCCAGTATTTGAAGCGGATGGAGACATGAATCCGCCACTACAGCAGCGTGTTCTCGCCGTGATGACGCCTCAAGCAAGGGAAACTTACCTGTATGAAAGAAATGACGATATGACCACAAGTCGGAAGGCCGTAGAGCGCTATCACGAGGTCGCCTTCAAGCGTGGACAGCAGTTGGAGCGTAGTTTCGTGGCAGCTGGTGGCCTGTTGCTCGCCGGCCCGGACCCCACGGGTGATGGACACATTCTGCCTGGGTTCGGAGATCAGCGTGAGATAGAACTCCTTGTGGACGGTGGATTCACACCGGTTGAGGCGATCAAGATTGCCACTCTGAACGGCGCCACGTATCTCGGCCAGGCAGATCATATCGGTTCAATCGCCGTTGGCAAGAACGCTGACCTCGTGGTGGTCAAGGGGGATCCAAGCAGCCATATCAACGATATAGAGAATGTTGAGTTAGTCTTCCGTGACGGCCTTGGATTCAATTCTGCAAAGCTGTTGGAATCTGTGAAAGGACGTTACGGACTTTACTGAGTCGAAACGTCCAGCACGCAAACTCGCTCTTGTGCCCGGGCTCAGCCTCGAAAGGTAATCTATGTCTCTGTTGTTGGCCATGCTGCTCTATCCGATGCCCGCGTTTTCATCCATCGAGCGAACAAATGAGTCGCCTTCAGTCCTCTTGCATAGCAACCTTCTCACTGTCGCACCTCTCTCCCAGCAGACCACCAGCGGAGCGAGTCCGACGGGACAGGAGCTGAAGGCGTCTTCTTCCCTGCAGAACAGAATCGACCAGCAGGATGAGCTCTTCAAAGAGCAAGCTGCTTCGGACGCAGATCCGAGTCCCGGAGAGAAGAAGTCCCTACTCGGCGATTATTCTCTCGCCGCAAGCGTCCGCCAGGATGCGATCGATCGCGGCTTCCGAACCCGACTCGCCGCCATCTCTTCCGATGGATTTCCTGAACAAGATCAAATCTCGCACGAGTTGATGCTGCGCGAGTTGGATCAACGAATGACCGACTACTCCCTGAAGACTTACGAGATGCCGCTCACGCAATTCAGAGGCATTCACACGGATCTTGCGGACGTCCCTCGGTCGCTGCCATTCCATTCGGTCAAAGACTACGACGATTACATAACGCAACTGCATGAGATGCCGCTGGCTTTTGAGCAGACAGTTGAGGTGTTGAAACAGGGGGAGAGGGATGGGTTGATGCCGGTGCGCTCTCTGCTTGAGCAGATCCCCGCTCAGTGCCAGGGGATCATTGCTGAAGACCCTTTTCTTCTGCCGACGACGAAGTTTCCCTCGTCGATTTCGGCCGTGGATCAGAAGCGTCTCACCGAGGAGATTGCGAGTGCGGCAAACAATGAGGTCTTGCCCGCATACAAGCGTTTTGCTGCCTTTGTTGCCGAAGACTATGCGCCGCATGGGCGCACCACAATCGGCCTGAGTAGCCTCCCAGATGGAGCTCGGCGCTACCAAAATGCCATTCACGAAGAAACCACCACGAATATGACGCCTGCTGAGATTCATGCGCTCGGGCTTCGAGAGATCGCTCGCATCAATGGTCTCCTCACCGACCTCGCGCATAAGGCGGGATACCCCGATTTGAATAGTTTTCGGGCGGCGATCAATACTGATCCCAAGTACATCCCGACGTCAGCGGACCAGATCGTTGAAGACTTTAGGCATTACGTCAGCCAGATGGAACCTCGCCTGCCGGAGCTTTTTCTCGACTACCCTAAAACCAAGCTGGTCGTCGAAGCGATACCCGCATCTCAGCCTCAGATGGGTACGCATCATGTCGATGGCAGTGCAGACGGAAGCACCCCGGGCCGCGTCGTCGTGGCTACTTCCAACTATGCCCATCGACGGCTCATCAGCGATGAAACCCAGGCGTATCACGAGGGCATACCGGGACACGAACTGCAGGTCACGATTGAGCAGCATCTGAAGGGCTTGCCAGCGTTTCGATCGCAGATTCGCAACAATGCCTACATTGAGGGCTGGGCTGTGTACGCGGAAGCGCTCGGCAAGGAGATTGGATTCTTTCAGGATCCCGCGTCGGATTACGGCCGGCTGAATCTCGAACTCTTGAGGGCTGTTCGCTTCGTGGTGGACACTGGCATCCACTCCGATGGATGGACCCGCGACCATGCGGTTGCGTATTTTCGTGAGAGTGGCGCCGCCGACGAGCCCACCATACAGGCTGAGGTCGATCGATACATCGCCCTTCCCGCCCAAAGTCTCAGCTACAAGATTGGTCAACTGAAGATCCGCGAATTGCGGGCCCGAGCACAGCAGCAGCTTGGCCCGCGCTTCGATATCCGTAAGTTCCACGACGAGATATTGAGTGCTGGCAGCTTGCCCATGGACATGCTGGACGCTCGGATTAATGGATGGATCAAGAGTGAACAAGCGGCAGGTGAAACGTCGGAGCAACCGCACACCGGCTCTTGAGAGCCGGTGTGCGGATTGAACCTAATTTCTATGTAAATTCGCTCTCCTCAATTTAAACCAACGGTGGCGTAGCCATCAGAAAGTACATTTGCAATATGAGATTTTTCTTGGCCACTACTCTCCTCCTTGCTTCTTTATCTGCCGCGACGACCTCGGCACAAAGTCCTTGGAATGGTACTTGGCTCCTCGACGTCGGCAGAAGCACTCCCGGAATCAAGGATCAGGCTGCGGAGGGTTATCGGTTTACTCTGCAACCGGATGGGCAGATCAAGTGGGAGATTCCATCCCTTGGCGAAGTTGTAACAGGTAAGACAGATGGCGTGCCGATGGAGGTCCATAGGACCAAGCCGTCTCCTGGTCTGACGTTGAGCGTCAAGGCCGAGGGTCCGACGGTTCTCCTCTATAAGGTCGCTCGCGATGGCAAGCCCGTGGGGGAAGGTCGAATGACCTTGGTGGAGAACGGCAAGGCTTGGGTTGATATTTCATGGCCTGCTGGTCAACCGCAGTACGCGGGTGAAGTTGTATATGTGAAGCAATGATGCGAACCCGGCACGGATATATCTGCCTGCAAGTATGGGATTTGCGCAATCGCTCTCTCCCGTTCCAAGGGACGAAGTCGCCTGCTTGAGGCGGATTCTGTTTCTAAATTCGCGCTAGGCAGGCATGGGAAGCGGGAGTTGCTTAACGGTGTCGAATCGCGAAAGCTTCTTCACGAAAGTCCTCATGAACTCGCTCGCAAGTTTCGATTTATTGTCCGCGCGAGCTGCGACGTAGGTCTTCAGCAGGAGCGATTCTTCCATAAGAGGGCGGACTGTTACCGACTCTCGGGCTATTCGCAATGCACCCGACTTTGTAAGAAAAGCCAAGCAGCGCCCATGGGCGATGAACGGGAAGGCCTCCTCCGCGGTCATCACATGATGTATCTGCGAAGGCGTGACC
>Ga0302140_10007997_pt1 | contig 13199 bp, 8 predicted proteins | sample I_Bog_E1_1_FD_202095 | JGI IMG/M metagenome (GOLD analysis project Ga0302140, IMG submission 202095) | Peat permafrost microbial communities from Stordalen Mire near Abisko, Sweden - I_Bog_E1_1 | ecosystem: Environmental > Terrestrial > Soil > Wetlands > Peat | place: Sweden: Abisko, Stordalen...
CATCCGAAGCTCTTCGAGAGTCTTGTGATCAAGCTTGCGGGCGTCGTTCTTTCTCATCCGAAAAATGAATCATTTTTGAACGGCCAACGCAACAAAAATGTCTAGCTACTTACGAACTGATTAATAGATGCGCGTGTAATGAATTTCCGGACGGCCTTCGGGATCTTTTTCGATCGGCAATTCTTTCCACTGACAGCCCAAGTGAAGCGTTTGTAGGATGTAGTTGAAGACCCTATGCAAAGGCAGTTTCGGCGCCGGGCCCCGGCTGCCGGTGCTCAGATGCGGTAAGACAAATTGCTGGAAATGCTCGAAACTCAGCCTCGTTGGAATCCGCTGCCATTTCTGGCTTTTCGTCATTTCGACCCTCGAAGCAATTGGAATTTTGCCCGCCTCGGTCGATATCACCACAAATGCTGTAATTACAACGGCTTGTCATCGATCTTGCTGCGATAGCAAAACCCGCAACCAGTAGGAAGCGTCAATCAGTCGCTACAAGCGCGTCATCGGAGATACCTTGAAGTCGCGCCAAGACGCTCGCCGTGTGACCGAAGTTGCCATCGCGATCAAATCGCTCAACCGAATGCGTAAACTCGGGCAAGCTGATTTCGTCCGCGTTGCGTAAATGATTCCACGACGGCGCCGTCGCGTCTTTCGAAGCCTCCGTGCAACAAGGCCACGGATGCAGCGCCGTATCGGGCATTGCATTTGGGCCGAACTGCTCCAACCGGCGGCGGGCTTCATCGCTCGTCAGCCCGCCCTCGGTCGAATTTGGCGAGTCTGTTCGGACCGCTTGTGTCAAAGCCTTGTCCTCGCCGTCGGCATCGATTCTCTACGTCGATTGAAAGAGCATGCGCCAATCGAGGAGCGGACAAGTCGCGGGAATCTGGTTGAGCGGTAGATCGCCGAATCCCCTTACGAAACATGGCCAACCATACACACGTTGCTGGGCTCCCAATCCGTGCGGCGCCCGATGCCGGGGCCGGGGCGCGATCGGCGGAACGTGGTGCGTGAACGATCGGTTGCGATCACGAAATTGGCTTTTGCCGGGGGTGTTCGCCCCCGGCTTTCTTCTGCGTGTCGCAGGAGGTTCTAGACGGGCTTCACGATGGGCGGCAACTCCGCTGCTTTCGTGAGCGAGGCAATGCAGACCAATAGGCCAACCACAACCTCGTTCGCGACGGCGACTTCATGCTCTCCGCCGTAGACCCCGAGCACCCAAGGCGCGAGCGCGATGAATGCGCCGATGATCAAGGTCAGCCATTTTTCCACCTTCAACAGTCTAAACAGGCCAGAAATCGCCAACACCGCCAGAACGAGGGCCAAGAGGCGCGCTGCGCCAGCGGGATAATTCGCGATGATGAGCGCCTCCTTGGGCCCCAAGCCAGGCAAGTTAGTTTCCCCATAAGGAAACACCCACGTCGAAACGAAGAGCCAAACGGCCAGAACGAGCATCCCCCAATCCTGCCAGTCGGCATGATCCAATCGGGTACGAATCACTTTGAAGCGCTCTTCCGCCATGTCGAAACATCCTCATTTGGGATCTGTAGCCGACGCAACCAGGGACCACACAGATTGCCTTGCTGTCGAAGGTCGCATCGCAGATCTTGGTTATGCGGGCTCGTCGCGCCACGCGCTTATGCGGCGATTAGGTGACGTCGACTTTCTGCCGCTCCACCCAAGGTACCCGGATGCGGGACATATCGGCGCCCCCGGAATCTACTCAATTTAATTGCGGTGCGTTGATTCGGATTGGAAATCAACCGGCGTTCAAATGCTGGGGAATCTGCTCCGACAGATCGACGGCTCCCAAAATTCCCTCGGGATGCATGATCTTCGTGTCGGTTTGCGACCCCGCTGTCGCCATTTTCACCTTTGACGCAAAGCCGTCGCGATGTGCGGCGATCCCGAGATTCGCGATGAATTCTTCGATCCCATATGTTCGATCGATCACGAGCCGCCGCCGAGCGCGCGGTAGAGTTGAACGGCGGCGGCAGCCTGTCCCATTTGAGTCTGGATGAGTTCGTCGTCGCGTTCGAAGGCGGCGAGTTGCGCGCTCAGAACGTCCCGAAGGTTTTGGCTCCGCCGTCGTATAGCCCGACCGCAGTCTTTTGGTTGCGGCGCGCGTGGGAAAGTGCGGTGGCTATCGCGACGGCACGGCGATCCAGTCCATACTTCGTGCCATAGGCGTTCTCGACATCCTTGAGCGCGCGCAGCACGGCCTTATCGTATTCAGCCGAAGCCGCGTCGAGACGGGCGTCGTTGGCGGCAATATTGGCCTCTACACGTCCTGCGGTGAAGATTGGCAGTTGCACTCAGGCTCTCCAATCCACCGGCGCCCTGGAGCGCGGGAATCCCCTCGAAATGCGAGCGTCCATCCTGGCCCGGGAAATTGATCTCGAAACGGGGCAGGAGATCTGTTTTGGCGCCGCTCAGACGCGCCGCTTGGGCCTGGAATAGCTCTGCGTAGGCGCGCACGTCGGGGCATCGCGCCAGTGCGTGGACGGGCCCCGTCGGTGCTGCCGGCGCCGTGAACCGCGGCGGTCTGGACAGGGGCGCGAAGCTTTGGGGCGCGCGTCCCGTCAGCACGGCGATGCGGCGTTAGCGCATGTTCAGCAGCGCGGCCAGATGCGGCCGTTTGGCGCGATGCGCCGCTATCCACGCGGGAGCTCGCTCGCGAGAGGGGGAATCTACTCAGAGTAGTCCGATTGGCAGAGTCGGCTCCGGCCCCCACGAGAAGACATCCAATCTTTCGGCCTCACGAGAGGCTTTACGATCGAGAGCCCGAAACGCCGGGCGTCGCCCTTCGAATGCGTAGTTTCCGATGCTGTCTCGAACGCACCTAGATCTCTATGGATGATCTGCGACCGCAACTCGACCGTTTTGCGAAACTTGAAGCGTCGAGCTTCTCGTTGATGCGAATGCGGTGCCCTGGGGTTTGCTTCGCTGGCGAGCAGTTCTCGTTTTCTCTCCGGACGAGGCGGAAACATCCGCTTCTTCCCGGCGCGGGTCATGGCAATTTCGCGCGAAGCCGAATCGGGTTCGCGCAAAGAAGCCGTTGTTGGACAAAACACCGGCGTCTTTCCGATCGGATGCAATTGGATCGGAAAAAACGCCAGTCGCGCCGAGCCCACTCGTTCGGCGCCAATGGCGATGAAAGGCTCGGCGTCGTCCCTGTGCACATTCGCAACGTTGGACGATCCGTCGAATTCTTCGAGCATTTCGAGATAGTGGCGCGCCGCAACACGTAGGAGCACAGGATGACGGAAGCGACGATCACACGGCCAAAGCCTCAAAATCGAAGCGTCGACGAAGGCTTTCCCGTCAGTCGGACGACGCTGGAGCCCAACGAGCTTCGCAGGATGGACGCCTATTGGCGCGCCGCCAATTATTTGTCCGTGGGACAGATTTATCTCTACGATAACCCGCTTTTGCGCGAGCCGCTCAAGCTCGCCCATGTGAAGCCGCTCGTCGTCGGACACTGGGGCACGACGCCGGGCCAGAATTTCATTTATGTGCATTTGAACAGGGCCATCAAAAAATACGATTTGAACATGTTTTATATCGCCGGCCCGGGGCACGGGGGTCCGGCGCTGGTCGGCAACACATATCTCGAGGGAACCTACAGCGAGATCTATCCCAATATCACGCAGAACGAAGCCGGCATGAAAAAACTGTTCACGCAGTTTTCCTTTCCGGGCGGCATTTCCAGCCACGTCGCGCCCACGACGCCAGGGTCCATTCACGAAGGCGGCGAGCTCGGATATTCGCTCAGTCACGCCTTCGGCGCGGCGTTCGACAATCCCGACCTGATCGTCGCCTGCGTGGTCGGCGACGGCGAAGCGGAAACCGGTCCGCTGGCCACGGCGTGGCAGTCCAACAAATTCCTCGATCCGATCACCGATGGCGCCGTTCTGCCCATCCTCCATCTCAACGGCTACAAGATCAGCAACCCGACGATCCTTGCCCGGATCGCACATGAAGAGCTGGAGCAGTTCTTCAAGGGAACGGGATGGACGCCGCTCTTCGTGGAAGGCGACGACCCGGAGAAGATGCATGAACTCATGGCCGCGACATTGGATGAGGCCATTGAATCCATCAAGCAGATTCAGTCGAACGCGCGCGAAAGCGGCGACTCGGCCCGACCACGCTGGCCAATGATCGTCCTGCGCTCTCCCAAGGGCTGGACGGGGCCAAAAATCGTCGATGGGCTCCAGATCGAAGGAACCTTCCGGGCGCATCAGGTGCCGCTGCTCGTGGACGCCCAGCATCCCGAACATGTGGCGCAGCTCGAAAGCTGGATGAAGAGCTACAAGGCCGAAGAACTGTTCGATCGCGACGGGCGTTTGATGCCGGAACTGGCGGAACTGGCGCCGACCGGCCTTCGCCGGATGGGCGCCAATCCTCATGCCAATGGCGGGATTCTCTTACGCGATTTGCGAATGCCGGACTTTCGCGATCACGCGGTGAACTTGCCGTCGCCGGGCGGTGTCGAGGCTCAGGACACTCTGGTCCTGGGAGAGTTCCTGCGCGAGGTCGTAAGGCTCAATCTGGATCAACGCAATTTCCGCCTGTTCGGTCCCGACGAAACCGTCTCCAATCTTCTGGGCGCGGTGTTCGAGGTCACCAGCCGGCAGTGGGAGGCCAAAACCCAAAAGAACGACGAGTTTCTTGCGCCCGAGGGCTTCGTGCTGGATTCCATGCTCAGCGAGCACCAATGCGAAGGCTGGCTCGAAGGCTATCTTCTGACGGGACGACATGGGTTGTTCAACAGCTACGAAGCTTTCATTCGCATCGTGGACTCGATGTTCAGTCAGCACGCCAAATGGCTGAAAGTGACGTTGGAGCTGCCCTGGCGCCGGAAGATAGCGTCACTGAACTATTTGCTCGCATCCCATGTCTGGCAGCAGGACCACAATGGCTTTACGCATCAGGATCCCGGCTTCCTCGACCATGTCATCAGCAAGAAAGCCGATGTTGTCCGCGTCTATCTGCCGCCGGACGCCAACTGCCTGCTCTCGGTCGTCGACCATTGTTTGCGCAGCCGCCACTATGTCAATGTGGTGGTCGCCGGCAAACACGCGCTGCCGCAATGGCTGACGATGGAGGCCGCCGTCGCGCATTGCACGGAAGGCCTGGGGGTCTGGCAATGGGCGAGCAACGATCAGAACGCCGAGCCCGACGTGGTCATGGCCAGTTGCGGCGACACGCCGACGTTGGAAATTCTCGCGGCGGTCTCGATTCTGCGCGAAGATTTGCCGGATCTGAAGATCAGAGTGATCAACGTCGTCGATCTGATGCGATTGCAGCCTGAAAGCGAACATCCGCATGGATTGAGCGACAGGGATTACGACCAGCTCTTCACCCGCGACAAGCCGATCATATTCGGCTTCCACGGCTATCCCTCGCTCGTTCATGGACTGACTTATCGTCGCAACAATCGCAACCTGCATGTCCGCGGCTACAAGGAAGAAGGCACCATCACCACGCCCTTCGACATGCGCGTGCAGAACGATCTCGACCGCTTTCATCTCGTGCAGGATGTCGTGGATCGTCTGCCGCAGCTCGAGGAAAAAGGCGTCTATCTGAAGCAAAAGATGAAGGACAAGCTTGTCGAGCACAAAGTCTATATAGACCAGCACGGCCAGGATATGCCGGAGATTCTCAACTGGAGATGGGGCGCCGCCAGATGAATGCGCAAGTGCTCATGGACACTGCAAAGGCGCTCGTCGCCGGCGACAAGGGGCTGCTCGCGATGGACGAGAGCAATCCGACCTGCAACCGGCGCTTCGCGAGTGCGGGGATTCCGCAAACCCTCGAGGCGCGACGCGCCTATCGCGAGTTGATCCTGACCACGGACGGTCTGGGCGATTGCATCAACGGCGCGATTCTCTACGACGAGACGATCCGTCAGCACAAAAGTGACGGAACGTCCTTTGTAAAACTCCTTCTCGACGCCGGCGTCATTCCCGGCATCAAGGTCGACATCGGCGCGAAGGATTTGGCGGGCCATCCGGGAGAGAAAATCACCGAAGGGCTCGATGGCCTGCGTGAGCGCCTAGAGGACTATCTTCAAATGGGCGCGCGCTTCGCCAAATGGCGCGTCGTGATCGCGATGGGCGAGGGACTTCCCAGCTGGGGCTGTATAGACGCCAATGCACATGCGCTGGCGCGTTACGCGGTTCTTTGTCAGGAGGTCGGGCTCGTTCCCATCGTCGAGCCGGAAGTGCTGATGGATGGCGACCAGTCCTTGGCGCAGCAGCGCACGGCGACGGAGAGGGTGTTGCAAAGGGTTTTCGACCAGCTTCACGCGCAAGGCGCGATGCTGGAAGGAATGATCCTCAAGCCCAATATGGCGCTTCCGGGATTGGCCTGCGCGGCGCAGGCGAGCTTAGATGACGTGGCGGAGGCGACTGTGAGCTGCCTCCTGCGCGTCGTTCCCGCCGCCGTTCCGGGAATAACCTTTCTGTCGGGAGGGCAGTCCGGCGAACTCGCCTCGGCGCGCCTCAGCGCCATGAATCTGAAATTCAAGGTTTCAGGTGCGAAACCGCCTTGGGCGCTGGCCTTTTCCTTCGCGCGGGCGATCCAGCAACCTGCCCTGGAAATTTGGGGTGGCAAGGAAGCCAATCGCGAAGCGGCGCAGCGCGCTCTGCTGCACCGGGCGCGCTGCAATGTCGCTGCGCGCCGCGGGGAATACGTCATGTCGATGGAAGCGACGGCAGTGTGACGACGCGCCCGGAACAGCGCGCCCCTCCCTAATGGAATGAAATCGAGCGCAGGCGCATGACAAAATCGCACGGCAGGCTCTTACAGCTGTACTTCATTCGACACGGCGAAACCGACTGGTCGATCTCGGGCCAGCATACGGGCCGCACGGACATTCCCTTGACCGCGCATGGCCAGGAGATGGCGCGACGACTTGAGCCCTCCTTGCGGCAAATCGCCTTCGCCCGGGTTTTTTGCAGCCCGAGCTTGCGCGCGCGCCAGACATGCGAAATGGCCGGACTGGCCCCGGCGGGCGAAATCGAGCCGGACCTGGAGGAATGGGATTACGGCGATTACGAAGGACGGATCTCCGCGGACATCCGCAAAATCCGGCCGGACTGGGACGTGTGGCGGGACGGTTGCCCGCATGGCGAAACGCCCAAGGAAGTCTCGGATCGCGCCGACAGGCTGTTTGAGAAATTGCGCGATCTCGAAGGGAACATAGCGCTCTTCTCGCATGGGCAGTTCGGCTGCGTGCTGGCGGCGCGATGGATTGGACTGCCGGCCTTCGCGGGACGGCATTTCGCGATTTATCCGGCGCGCTTCAGTATTTTCGGCCACGAAAAAGACTATCCCGAAAGACCCGTCATATCGCTTTGGAATGCCGAGACGATCGCTCCTTTGCTGGCGGTTGAAGCCGTCGGCCGGGGCGCCGCCGCAGGTTCGGCCGCGCCGCCAAAACACAGGGCGCGCGTCCCGGTCGACGAAACCGCCTCGCCGGTCGCGGCGGATCGGTAAGGACCAGGATGGCGGCGTTCAGGATCGTCAACTACAGCACGGAGCACTTCGAGGGGGTGAGGGCACTGTGGCGCGAAGCGTTTCCGGACAATCCGCGATGGAGCCCGGGAGAGATCGCCGCCACTGCGAGGTTGCCAGCGTGGTCGGATCTGTTCTTCATTGCACAAGATGCGGACGAGGTGGTTGGTTCGATTATGGCCGGCTTCGACGGGCATCAGGGCTGGCTTTATGCGATGGCTGTTATGCGTTCTCACCGTCGACAGCGCCTCGGGTCCGCGCTCGTAAAGGAAGCCGAGGCGCGGCTTGGTTCGATGGGATGCGTCAAATGCGGTCTTCAAATTGGATTGGCGAACGCTGGAGTGGTTGGATTTTACGCGTCTCTTGGCTATGCGATCGAGGAATGCATCAGCATGGAGAAGGACATCGCGGGATCGTCGTGAGGCGCAGCTCAAGGCCGTAACGGCCGGGCAGCCTCGTCCGCACGGGGGTAACGTCCAGCGCCGTTTTTAGGGGCTCAAACCGGTGTGTCCTGTTTGAACAATTGCGCGATCGCCGCCTGCGCCTCCTCCTGAATCCGGCGTAGATGATCCATGCTCACAAAACTCTCGGCGTAGATTTTATATACCGCCTCGGTGCCGGAAGGCCGCGCGGCGAACCATCCGTTCTTCGTGATCACCTTGAGGCCGCCAATCGGAAGTCCGGAACCCGGCGTTTTCGTCAGTATCGCCGTCACGGCTTCCCCCGCGAGTTCGTCGACGCCGATTTGTTCGGCCGAAGCCGTGCTCAGAATTTTCTTTTGCTCTTGTGTCGCGGCGGCGTCGATTCTTTCGTAGAAGGGCTCGCCCAACTCCTGTGTGAGACCGTCATAGGAGGTGCTCGGGTCTCGCCCGGTTCGCGCGGTGATTTCGGCGGAGAGCAGACCAAGAATGAGCCCGTCCTTGTCGGTGGTCCAGACCGATCCGTCGCGGCGCAGGAAAGACGCACCGGCGCTCTCCTCTCCCGCGAAGCCCATCGCGCCATCCAGCAGACCATCCACGAACCATTTGAACCCGACCGGCGTTTCGACGAGCTTGCGACCAAGCCTGGCGGCGAGACGATCAATGATGCTACTGCTGACGATCGTCTTGCCGACTCCGCAGTCCCGACTCCAGGCGGGACGATTGGCGAAGAGATAGGAGATGGCGGCGGCGAGGAAATGATTGGGGTTCATGAGGCCCGCCGAGCGCGTCACGATGCCGTGACGATCGGCGTCGGTGTCGTTGGCGAAGGCGACGTCGAATTTGTCGCGCAGGCCGATCAGCCGCGCCATGGCGTAGGAGGACGAACAGTCCATCCGAACCTTACCGTCCCAATCCAAAGTCATAAAACGGAACGTCGGGTCTACCGCCTCATTGACGACCGTCGCCGCGAGGTCATAGCGTTCGATGATCCGGGCCCAATATTGGACGCTTGCGCCGCCGAGCGGATCGATCCCAATCTTGACGCCGGACGCGCGAATGGCTTCCATGTCCAGGACATTTTCGAGGTCGGCGACATAAGGGCCAATGTAGTCGTGGCCCTGGACATAGGTCGAATTACGCGCGCGCGCCAAAGGGATGCGCCGCACGCCATTCAGATCTTTTTCGAGAACGGCGTTGGCCGCTCGCTCAATCCACACCGTCACCCGGGCGCCGGCCGGTCCGCCATTCGGGGGATTATATTTGAAGCCGCCTTCTTCGGGCGGATTGTGCGAAGGGGTGATGACGACGCCATCGGCGAGACCGCTTTTTCGATTTCTATTGTAGCCAATGATCGCATGCGAAATCACGGGCGTTGGGGTATAGCCGCCGTGCTCGTCGACGAGCACGGTGACCTCGTTGGCTGCGAAAACCTCGAGAGCGCTCGCCAGCGCAGGCTCGGAGAGCGCATGCGTGTCAATACCGATAAAGAGCGGTCCGTCGACGCCGTTCGCGCTTCGATAAAGGCAAATCGCCTGACAAATTGCGAGAATATGCGTTTCGTTGAAGGCGTTCTCGAAGGCGGACCCTCGATGACCCGAGGTGCCGAAAGCTATGCGCTGCGACAGGACTTTTGGGTCCGGCTTACCCGTATAATAGGCTGTCACGAGGCGAGGAACATTGACCAGTTCCGCCGCTTCAATCGCTTTTCCCGCTCGCGGGCTCAACCGGTTGGGCAATCGATTCTCCTTTCGTAGACGCCGGCGGGCCGGGCGTTTGGGGCGGACTCAAGGGCTATTCTGGCCGAGCACCACACGCAGCCGATGGCTTGCGCCGTCATCCGCAAGCGGAACCAGCGCCTTGTTTTCTGGCAAGGCGACGCCGTCGAGTTCCGCGACCACGACGCCGCGGCACACGCTGTCGGGATTTTCGACCCTTATGTCGTAGCGGGCGGATTTATATCGGAATGCGAGGCTATAGCCCGGCCATGATTTTGGAATGCAGGGGCTCAACGTTAGCGTTGCGCCGCGCAGACGCAATCCCAAAATCCACTCGACGCCCGCTCGATACATCCATCCGGCGGAGCCCGTGTACCAGGTCCATCCGCCACGTCCGACGTGCGGAGGCCGCGAATAGACATCGGCGCAGGCGACATAGGGCTCGACCTTGTAGCGCTGAACGGCGTCGGGCGTGAGCGTGTGGTTGATGGGATTGAGCATTGAGAACAGTTCGGCCGCCTTGTCGCCGTCGCCGAGCATGGCGAACGCAATGACGGACCACAGCGCGCCATGCGTATATTGACCACCGTTCTCGCGCACGCCCGGCGGGTAGGCTTTGATGTAACCTGGATCTTCGGGCGGATTGTCGAAGGGCGGATCGAACAGCAGAACGACATTGTCCTCGCCGCGAACGAGATATTCGTCCATGGCGGCCATTGCGCGCTTGGAGCGGCGTGGCTCGCCGGCTCGGGAGATCACGCTCCAGGATTGGGCGATTGAATCGATCTTGCATTCGCTGTTCGAGGCCGAGCCGAGCGGCGTGCCGTCGTCGAAGAAACCGCGACGATACCATTCGCCATCCCAGCCGTCCGCATCCAGTGCAGCCTTGAGGGTCGTCATATGCCCGCGCCAATTGGCGGCGCGCGCTGGCTCTTCGCGAGAGTCCGCGAGAGGCGCAAATGCCGCGAGCGCGGCGTGCAGAAACCAGCCGAGCCAGACGCTTTCGCCCCTGCCGTGTTCTCCGACGCGATTCATGCCGTCGTTCCAGTCGCCCGTGCCGATGAGAGGCAGGCCGTGGTTGCCGCGTGCGAGACTTTGGTCGAGCGTCCGCGCGCAATGTTCGAACAATGAGCCCCGTTCGTCGGAGACGGAAGGGGCGAAGAAAGACTCGCGCTCGCCTTCGCGGAGGAGTGGTCCTTGAAGGAACGCTATCGTCTCGTCGAGAACGCCGAGATCGCCCGTGACCTCGACGTAATGCGCAACGACATAGGGCAACCAGATTCGGTCGTCGGAAATGCGTGTGCGAACCCCTTTTCCCGATTCCGGCAGCCACCAATGTTGCACGTCGCCCTCGACGAACTGACGCGCGGCAGCGCGTAGCAGATGCGCGCGGGTCACCTCGGGCTTCGACACGCAAAGCGCCATGACATCTTGGAGTTGATCCCGAAAGCCGTATGCCCCGCTATCCTGATAGAAGGCTGAACGCGCCCAGACGCGGCACGAGAGCGTTTGATAGAGGAGCCAGCGGTTCAACAATATGTCCATGGATCGGTCGGGTGTGGTCACCTGAACGGCGCCGGTCGTCATGTCCCAGAGAGCTATAACTTCCGCCAGCACCCTATCGAGGTCGGCGGCTCGATACTTGATCAGCAACGCTTGGGCGTCCGTCGTGGTCGCCGCCTGTCCGAGGAGAAAGACGATTTCCTGAACTTCGTTTGGTTTGAGCTCCAATCTGGCTTGCAGGGCTCCGCAGGGATCGAATCCCGCGCCCACTCTGTTGGACAGCAGCGCATTTCCAGTCAGCGCAGCCGGCGAAGCGAGCAAGCCATGTCTGCCGAGGAATTCCTTCCGGTCGCCTGTCCACGAAGACTGGCGCCCCGCGAGATCCGCGAAGGCTATGCGGCGCCCGAAGTCGAGATTCCAGGGATTGCGCGCGAACATCGCCCCTGTTCGCGCGTCGATGTCGGTGACGATAAACGGCGCCGACGTCGCGCGGGATGCGCCAAGCACCCATTCGACGTAGGCCGTTACGGAGAGCCGCCGCGTTCTTCCGGAACAGTTGGTGATTTTCAGGCGCGATATCTTGATCGGATCGTCGACGGGAACATATTGCGTCAGTTCGAGCGCGACGCCGTGCGAGACGTGCTCGAACCGGGTGTAACCCTGACCGTGCCGTGAGCGATATGATGTGCCGGGTTCGCGAATAGGTAGGGCCGTTGGCCCCCATAATTCGCCGCTATCCTCATCGCGCAGATAAATCGACTCGCCCGGCGTATCGAGAATTGGATCGTTCGACCATGGGCTAAGAAGGTTTTGCTGACTGTTCGAAGCCCAGGTGCATCCGCCGCCATCGGCGGAGACCTGGAAGCCAAAGGACTCGTTGCTGACGATGTTGATCCATGGCGCGGGCGTACGTTGTTCGCCTAATAGTGTCGTGACATATTCTCGCCCGCCGTCGGCGAAGCCGCCGACGCCGTTGAAGAACTCCAAATCCAGCTGCGGCGTTGCATCTTGCGTCGCGGGATTCGCGACGGTGGTTCGCGGCGACCGAGGGCTCGCCGCGCCGCGCGAGGCCTGCGTCATTTGCTCGGAGAGACTCCCGCGATGTCCAACGAATACTGCCCGAGCCGCGGTTTGGAGTAAATTGCGGGCCTCCCTCGTAATGAGGTCGGAGCGCAAAACGAATATTGCGCCTGCCGCAGATTTTTCCGCGGGATTCGGCGTGGCGCGATTTCCTCGAACCATTGTTTCGAGAGCAATCTGGAATTCCTGCTGATAGGATGCAGGATGCTCGTTGAGGATAACGAGATCGACGCTGAGCTGCTTCATTCGCCAATATTCGTGAGCGAGAAGAAGTTGCCGAACGAGATCGAGATCGCTGTTGTGATCGACGCGGATCAGGACGATCGGTAAGTCGCCAGAGACGCCGCTAGGCCAAAGCATCGAGGCATCTCCGCCGCCGCGTTTAAGTATCTCGGAATGCGGCCGCAGCGCCGGAGAAGAATAGAGGATACAGTCGACGATCTTCTGAAAGAGGTGAGCCTGGTCCGCGCCGATTCCGAGATGGCGCAACTCCACTTGCGCCTGGGTCCATGCGAGAGTGGTCGCGCGGTCGAAAGCGGCGGCGTCATGGTGCTTATCCACCAGATCCATAACTTGCTTGCGGGAGGGAGCGATCAGTGTCCAGAAGGCGATGCGCGCGGTCGTGCCAGGCTGGAGTCGAACCTGACGGCGCAGGCTGAAGATCGGATCGAGGACGGCGCCGGCGGAGTTGGACAGCGGTCTGTTTGCGATCATCGCCATCGCCTTGCCAAGGCTGCGCCCGCGCCCGAGGAAGCGCGCCCGATCGGTTTCGAATTGCAAATCACCGATGGTCTCTCCTTCGACGAAGGCTATATGCGCCGCCCAAGCTTGGGTGTCGCTCGCGGATTGTCCTCGCCGCCGAGCCAATATCGCGCCCACCTCGTCGGCGAACTCCGTCTCCACGAACAAATTGGAGAATGCGGGATGCGCATCGTCGCCTGCGTGAGGCGCCAATATGATT
>Ga0302140_10008007_pt1 | contig 13193 bp, 11 predicted proteins | sample I_Bog_E1_1_FD_202095 | JGI IMG/M metagenome (GOLD analysis project Ga0302140, IMG submission 202095) | Peat permafrost microbial communities from Stordalen Mire near Abisko, Sweden - I_Bog_E1_1 | ecosystem: Environmental > Terrestrial > Soil > Wetlands > Peat | place: Sweden: Abisko, Stordalen...
ACCGCGCTGGAATCCGAGGTGGCGCAACTGCGCGCCGAATTTGAGACATTGCGCCAGCAGTTTGCGGAATTCCGGAAGCAATTTGAATCTTGACGCTTTCGGAATTGGGGCGGCGGGCGTAGCATCGTTAGTTTGAGGAGTGACCATGAGCACAATCAGTGAAACGATAGTGAGCGGAATGAAGACTTCGATTCATCCGCCGAAGCGGCTGCTGTACGGACCCGGGCCCAGCCAGGTGTATCCACGTATTTATCAGGCGATGGCACAGCCGATCGTCGGTCATCTTGATCCGTATTTCTTCCAGGTATCACAAGAAGTGCAGAAGGGGCTTCGCACGGTCTTCGGGACGGCGAACGAGTTGACGATTCCAATCTCGGCGACGGGTTCGGGCGGGATGGAGACGGCAGTCTCAAACTTCATTGAGCCAGGGACGAAGCTGGCGCTGTTTGTCAGCGGATTCTTTGCCGAGCGCATTGGCGAGATGGCGAAGCGGCACGGGGCAGAGATCGTGCGGCTGGAAAAGCCATGGGGCGAATGCTTCAACGACGACGAAGCGGCGGAGTTCATCCGGCGCGAGAAGCCGCAGGTGGTGGCGTTTGTGCAGGCGGAGACCTCGACAGGAGTCTTCCAGAAGAGCAAGGCCCTGTGTGCGGCGGCGCATGAAGTGGACGCCATCGTGATCGCAGACTGCGTGACCTCACTGGGCGCAATGCCGGTGGAGGTGGACGCGAACGGCATCGACGTGGCCTACAGCTGCACGCAGAAGGGGCTGAGCGCGCCTCCGGGATTGAGCCCGATTACGATTTCTCCACGGGCGCAACAGCGCCTGAAAGAACGCAAGACGGTGAACCGAAGCTGGTATTTCGACCTGACGTTGATTTCGGATTACCTGACGGTTTCGCACCGGTATCATCACACGGCTTCGGCAACGCTGTTCTATGCGCTGCATGAGTCGCTGGCGATTATCGACGACGAAGGACTGGGACTGCGTCAGCAACGTCACGAGAGAGCGCACGAGCGCTTTGTGGCAGGGATCGAGCGGCTGGGATTGAAAATGCACGTCGCTCCGGGGCACCGCATCTGGAATCTGAATACGCCGCGCGTGCCCGAAGGCGTGAACGAGGCCAAGGTTCGCGCCTATCTGCTGGAGAAGCACGGGATCGAGATCGCCGGAGGCTTTGGGCCGCTTGCGGGAAAGATCTTCCGCATCGGCATCATGGGACCGCTGGCGACGGACGAGGGCGTGGACCGCTTCCTGGCAAAGTTCGATGAGGCGATGAAGGAAAGTAAGTAGGGTGCACAGGTTGCGCAGGTTACACAGGTTGAAACCTTGAGGGTGCCAGATGATGGCACCCTTCTTCTTTGCGGAGGGGCGGGGGTGGTGGTTGAAAAGCCTCTGGAGCGGCGCTGGAGATTTGAGCGGTGCTGGGGTCCCTCGCGGTTGCTCGGGATGACACTTCAAAATCGAGAAACAAGAGCAAAGGCAAGAGCAAGGGCAAGGGCAAGAGCAAGGGCAAGAGCAAGAGCAAGAGCAAAGGCAAGAGCAAGAGCAAGAGCAAAGGCAAGAGCAAGAGCAAGAGCAAAGGCAAGAGCAAAGGCAAGAGCAAAGGCAAGAGCAAAGGCAAGAGCAAAGGCAAGAGCAAAAGCAAGAGCAAGAGCAAGAGCAAAAGACCCACATTTGCTGACTGCGGCAAATGTGGGGCACCGGTGCTCATAACTTTAGAAGACTGGAAACCTGTGCGATTTGGAAAGCGTGGAAGCTACTCGCCGCGCATACGCTCGTCGATGGGGCGGCGTCCGGCGTAGCCCTCTTCAGTGCCGTGCCAGTGGGTGATGGTTGGCTCACCCATGCGCCAACAGAGGAGGACGATTTCGCCATCGACGCGGCAGGGGAAATCGAGCAGGCCGATATCGAGATCCTTCACCTGCACGCCGATGGCGTTGATCTCCGAGAGGGTATCTTTGGCGGATTGGATAGCTTTTTCGCGCGCGGCCTTGCGGGCGGCGCAGGCGCGGACATCGACCAGCATGCCTCCGTTGAGGAAGATACGCTCGCTCAGGTCGCTGAACTCCTGATCAATCTCCTCGATGAGAGTCTTGGACTCGATCGACTTGCGGAGCAGGCTCTCCAGGACCGGTAGCATGGACTGCGCTTCGCGGAGCGTGAAGGTTCGCATGGGTCTAGTGTACGACTGAAAGAGGTTTCAAGGTTTCAAAGTTTCAAGGTTTCAAGGTTGCGCAGGTTACGCAGGTTGCAAGGTTGCGCAGGTTAAGAACAAGAGCAAAGGCAAAGGCAAGAGCAAGGGCAAGGGCAAGGGCAAGAGCAAGGGCAAGAGCAAGGGCAAAAGCAAGGGCAAGAGCAAGGGCAAAAGCCCCACTCAACGAAAAGAGCGTTGAGTGGGGCACCAATGCAGGATGGGCAGCGAAGCGAGTTTGCTAGGCCTTGATTTGCAGCATACGGTCGAGGGCGACTTTGGCCCAGTGTTTGACCGAGGGACGCACCTTGATCTGGTTGACGACGTTGCCGTCGACGAGATTTTCCAAGGCCCACGCGAGGTGCTGCGGGGAGATGCGGTACATGGTGGTGCAGAGGCATCCGGACTCGTTCAGGGTGACGACGGTTTTGTCGGGATGCTGTTTGGCGAGACGGTTGACGAGGTGAATCTCGGTGCCGATGGCAAACTTCGCTCCGGCGGGAGCGGCGGCGACGAGGCGGCGCAGTTTGTCAGTGGAACCGGTGTCGTCGGCCTTCTGGCAGACCTCCCAGCGGCACTCGGGATGGACGATGACCTGGATTCCGGGATGACGCTCGCGGATGCGGTCCACATGCTCGGGGAGAAAGCGCTGGTGGACGGAGCAGTGTCCCTTCCAGAGAATGACCCTGGCTTTGCGGAGCGATTCGGCGGACTGGCCGCCCTGAAGCTGGTAGGGGTCCCAGACGACCATCTGGTCGAGAGGAATGCCCATGTCGTAGCCGGTGTTGCGTCCAAGGTGCTGATCAGGGAGGAAGAAGAGTTTCTCGTTGCGCTCGAAGGCCCATTGCATGGCGGCGGGGGCGTTGCTGCTGGTGCAGACGGCTCCTCCGCGCTCACCGACAAAGGCCTTGATGGCGGCGGCGGAGTTCACGTAGGTCATGGGAGTGATGCCGCTGCCGTGCTCGGAGGTGAGGCCGAGGCGGATGAACTGCTCCCATGCATCCTCGACCTGCGAGATCTCAGCCATGTCAGCCATGGAGCATCCGGCGTTGAGGTCGGGGAGGATTACCTGCTGGTCAGGACGGGCGAGAATGTCGGCAGACTCGGCCATGAAGTGGACGCCGCAGAAGACGATGTACTGTCCGCGGGCCTGGGAGGCGAGTTCGGACAGGCGCCAACTGTCGCCCTGATAGTCAGAAAATTGGATGACTTCATCGCGCTGATAATGATGCCCGAGCACGACACATTGCTCTCCGAGGATCTCGCGAGCGACACGAATGCGCGCGTCGCACGAGTGGTCCGGCAGGACAAGATAATTGTCCAGGGAGCACGTAGAGTTCGTATTGACTGCTGTAGCCACGTTTTGTCTGCCTTCAGTTTTCGCTGCCATGAGGCACGAAAACGGGGATGTTGAAAGCGCTGTCTCCGGCTCCAGCGGATGCACATACCTAGCAGGCCCCATCCGCGGGGATGTTGAAGCCGTAGCCCTTACTATTGTTAATGATGCATGAACAGGGAGGAAAGACGCAAGCTTTTGCTGCGGGGGTGCGCGGGTGTGGGTGGAGGCGGAGGTGCCTCTGGGGCAGTACGGCATATTTGAGCGGTGTTGGGGTTCCTCGCGTCGCTCGGAATGACACCTTATAAAAAACAAGGGCAAGAGCAACGACAAGAGCAAGAGCAAGGACAAGAGCAAGGACAAGAGCAAGGACAAGAGCAAGGACAAGAGCAAGGACAAGGACAAGGGCAAGGACAAGGGCAAGAGCACTTGGGGTGGAGAGAGTTGCTTCCCAGGTTATCGCCGAAAAGCGTCGGCGCGAACCTGGGGCACCCGGCTTTTGTTGCGGGGGTGCGTGGGTGTGGTTGGAGGCGGGGGTGCCTCTGGGGCAGTACGGCATATTTGAGCGGTGCTGGGGTTCCTCGCGTTGCTCGGAATGACACACCTTATAAACGAAATAAACGAACAACGACAAGGGTGGGGGCCTAGCCGCCGATGTGGACCATGGTGCGGCCGGGCTGGATGAATCCGGGTTCGCCGATGTGGTGGCGCGCTTCTTTGTGGGCGACGGCGAATTCGATGATGCGGGCGAGCTCTTCGTCCGGCAGGCCGGAGCGGATGGCGGCGTGGAGATCGTGCTCGCGCAGGGAAAAGAGGCAGGTGCGGATCTTGCCGTCGCTGGTGAGGCGGATGCGGGAGCAGGCTCCGCAGAAGGGAAGCGTGACGGGAGCGATGACTCCGAACTCGCCGCGCTCATCGTTGAATCGGTAGCGGCGGGAGGTGGAACTGGGTTCGTGGGCGACCTCATGGAAGGGCGCGAAGCGGGCCATGCGATCGAGAATTTCAGCCAGGGGGACGACGACCTCGGGGGTCCAGACGCGGCCCTCTTCGAGAGGCATGAACTCGATGAAGCGGACGGCAACCTGCTCCTCGCAGGCGAAGCGTCCGAAGGCTTCGATCTGATCTTCGTTGAAGCCGCGCAGCAGGACGCAGTTCACTTTGACGGGGCCGAGACCAGCGCTGCGAGCGGTGCGAAGTCCGTCCAGGACGGCGGGATAGCTGTCTTTTACGCGAGTGATGAGGGCGAAGCGCTCGGGGTCGACGGCGTCCATGCTGACGGTGACGCGATTGAGGCCGGCGCGCTGGAGAGGCTCGGCCATTCCGGCCAGAAGGTGGCCGTTGGTGGTGAGGGCCAGCTCGGGAGGATTGCCCTCGGGAGTACGAAGGGCGGCGAGCGAACCGACAAGTTCGACGATGCTGGGGCGGAGGAGCGGCTCGCCTCCGGTGAGGCGGATTTTGGTGATGCCGAGAGAGACAAATACCCGCGCCATGCGGAGGTAGTCGCCCAGTGGAAGCTCGGCATAGTGAGCGGACTCATTGCCGGTGCGGCAGTAAACACAGCGGTAGTTGCAGCGGTCGGTGATGGAGATGCGAAGGTCGCGGATGGTGCGTCCGAATTTATCGATTAGCGGCATGAGGTGACTGAAGCCATTGTATAGATGCTGGAAGAGCGACGTTAGAGCAGATCAATTCCGGGATTGGGGGATACTGCCCGTCCCACCTTAGACGCGCAAAAGGCGCGCGTCGAAGGTGGGGCACCCGCGCCGGGAGAAGAGCGGAAAGAAAGGCCCGGTTGCCCGGGCCTAGTACGTCAATAACGGGAGAAGCATCTTTCTTCTTTCAACGTGTTAACCCGGCGTGAGCGGGAAGGTTGCGCGAGAAAACTACATTCCGTCGTAGCTGGGGCCTCCGCCGCCCTCGGGTGGAACCCAGGTGATGATCTGGTAGGGGTCCATGATGTCACAGGTTTTGCAGTGGACGCAGTTGGAGGGGTTGAGGTGGAGGCGCTTCTGGCCGGGAGTGTCGGGATTGTCCTCCATCTCATAGACGTTGGCGGGGCAGAAGAACTGGCAGGGGTTGCCGAACTCCTTGGTGCAACGGGTGGCGCAGATGTTGGTGTCATCAATGACGAGGTGGGCGGGCTGATCCTCCTCGTGACGGGTGCCGGAGTGGTAGAGGTCGGTGAGCTTGTCAAAGGTGAGTTTGCCGTCCCCTTTGGCGGGGCCGGTGAGCTGCTCACGGTTGCCGGGGTGGCCCATGATGTTCCAGAGCGGCAACATGCGCGAGTAGCCGGGGTGGGCGGGATAGCGGTTGCGCAGGCCGAAGCCTCCGGTGGCCATGAGCAGGCCGGTGTTTAACATTCCGCTGAGGAATCCGTGCTCGAAGCCCTGATGGAAGTTGCGGACGGGGTAGAGCTCATCCTTGATCCAACTGGCATCGACTTTTTGCTGGAACTTTGCGAGCTGTTTGGCGCTGGAGTCGCCAGAGGTCAGAGCCTCGAAGGCGGTTTCGGCGGCGAGCATTCCACTCTTGATGGCAAGGTGAATGCCTTTGAGGCGCTGTGAGTTGAGGAATCCGGCGGAGTCGCCAACGATCATCCAGCCATCGCCGCCGAGGGGAGGCATGGCCCACCATCCGCCGTTGGGCAGGGATTTTGCGCCGTAGCGGACGATCTTGCCGCCCTCGAGAAGCTTGGCGACGAAGGGATGCTGCTTGAAGGATTGCAGGACGTGCTGGGGATCGGTGCGCGGATCGGGATAGTCGAGTCCGGTGACGAAGCCGAGGGAGATGGTGTTGTCTTTGCCGCCGTAGATCCACGCGCCGCCGTACTCCTTGGTGGTGAGCGGATAGCCCATGGTGTAGATGACCTGGCCGGGCTGGATGCGTCCGGCGGGAAGCTCCCATAGCTCCTTGACGCCGACGCCGTAGGTCATGGGATTGCGGTCGGCAGTGAGACCGAGCCGGGCGTTGAGCTGCTTGGTGAGTGAGCCGCGGGTGCCTTCGGCGAGGATGGTGATCTTGGACTTGAGGTCGTAGCCGGGCTCGAAGTTTCCCTTGGGCTGGTTGGATTTGTCCACGCCCTTGTCATCGGTGCGGACTCCGGCGACGCGGTCGCCCTCGTAGAGCAACTCGCTTCCGGCAAAGCCGCTGAAGATGGTGATGCCGGTCTCCTCAACCTTTGCGCCGAGCCACTTGGCGAAGCGGTTGAGGCTGATGACGTAGTTGCCGTGATCCTGCATGGGAGGCGGCGTGATGGGCGCTTTGAAGGCTCCGGTGCGGGTGAGGTAGTAGACGCTGTCGCTGGAGACTTCGGCCTCGATGGGCGCTTCGGTTTGCCATCCGGGGAGAAGCTCATTCATGGAGCGCGGGTCGAGGAGTGCTCCGGAGAGACAGTGCTGGCCGATCTCGCGGGCCTTCTCAAGAACGTAGATGTTCTCCTTGGAGAGCTGGGCTTCGGGATGGGCGGCGTTGTGCTGGTCAATGAGCTGCGAGAGACGGAGCGCGCAGGCCATTCCTGCGGGTCCGCCGCCGACGATGACAACGTCGGCTTCCATCTCGGGATGGTCGATACCGGTGAGCGGAGTGCGGAAGATCATGGGGACCTCAGGTTTCAAAGTTGCACAGGTTACACAAGTTACACAAGTTGCACAGGTTACACAGGTTGCGCAGGTTGTTTATGTACGGACCTTTACCTCGACTGACTTGATAAGACGATTGAGCAGGCCGAGAAGCTTGTAACAGTCATCGAGAAGGTTCGAGAGTTGGCAAAGGTCGCCAAACTTAAGTTCCTGGGCGATTTGAAGTTGGGTTTCCAGTTCAAGCAATGATCCTCGTGAGACGCGGAGAAATCTTGCAAAGTCCGGTTTGCTGCTGCGGCCTTGCCCTTCTGCGATATTGGAGGCGATTGAAACTGCCGCTCTTCGCATCTGGCTTGTGAGCCCGAAAAGCTCGCTCTTCGGGAAACCCTCGGTGACACGATAAGTTTGAACCGCGAGTGCCTTGGCATTCTGCCACGCGAGCAGATCCTTGTAGCTGTAAGACAAGCTCGACTCCTTGACATGGACTTTCAAACCTGTGAAACCTGCGCAACCTTTGAAACTTTGAAACCTGCTTTACGCTTTTGCCTTCTTGATCTCTTCGGTGAGGACGGGGACGATGTCGAAGAGATTGCCGACGACGGCGACGTCGGCGACTTCAAAGATTGGGGCTTCGGCGTCCTTGTTGATGGCGATGATGGTTTTCGAGCCTTTCATGCCGACGATGTGCTGGATGGCTCCGCTGATGCCGAGGGCAAGGTAGAGCTTGGGGCTGACGGTTTGTCCGCTGGAGCCGACCTGGCGCTCCATGGGGAGCCAGCCGGCGTCGCAGATGGGGCGGGATGCGGCGATCTCACCGCCGAGTACGTCAGCAAGAGCCTTGGCGAGTTCGATGTTTTTCTGCTCCTTGATGCCGCGGCCGACGGAGACGATGATCTCGGCTTGCGAGAGATCGACGGCCTGCTTGGCCTCCTGAAAGGGAGCTTCGGGCTTGGTGCGGATTTCGGCGGTGCTGGCGGCGACGGCTTCGACGGGGGCTGAGCCGGGCTCGACCTGATCGCCACGGTATGCGCCGGTCTGGAAGCTTGCGAAGTAAGGGCCGTCGCCGGTGAGCGAGATGTCAGCGGAGTATTTTCCCTGGAACATCTGGCGGGTGAAGAGCAGCTTGCCGTTCTCGAACTTTGCGCCGGTTGCGTCGCTGACGAGCACGGCACCGAAGGCGGCGGCGAGCTTGGGAGCGAAGTCGCGCACCTGGTAGGTGTGCGGGAGCAGCACGAGCTTGGGCTTGCTGGTGGCGATGAAGGCTTTGAGGGCCGCGACGAAGCCATCGGGGGTGTACTGGGTGAGGGCATCGGACTCGATGGCGTAGACCTTGGCGACGGCTGTTTTCGCGAGTTCGGCGGCGAGCGAGGGGATGCTGCCGCCACCACCGGCGACGGCGGCTTCAACGGTCCATCCGGTTTGTTTGGCGAGGGCTTGCGCGCCTGCAATGGTCTCAAAGGAGACGCGGTTGAGTTTGCCTTCGCGCTGCTCTGCAATTACTAAAATCGTATCTGCCATTTCGTTTGTCCTCGGTCGCGTGCGTTGTGTACGCGCTCTGTGTGCGGTTCGCCGCACTTGTCATCATTCTTAAAGTCCATCGCCCGGAGTTTCTAACGCAGCGAGCGGAGTTTGCGACTTCCTACCCATAGCAAGGCCGCGCCGAGAAGAGCGAAGCCGGCTGACAACCAGCCGAGAGTGTGCCGCCCAGCCGGCTTCTCCGCAAGATGGAAGAAGTAGAGCAGCAGCGCCACCATCAGCAGAAGGCCTCCGAGAAAACGCAAGGCGTTTACGCTCTCGCGCGCCTGCTCAAAGTCAGTCTGCTTATTTGCCTGGGGCATGGCTCTCGCTCCTAGAGAACTCGCACTTCGTCACGCAGCTTGGCGACCAGCTTCTTCGCGATTTCCTGCGGCGAACCGGTGATCACTTCGGTCTGCTTGGTTTTCTTCGGGACGTAGAGGCGCTCGATGTTCAACTGATTGGGCAGCAGGGCGGCGGAGATCTCGTCGAATGCGACCTTGCGCAGCGGCTTGTTCTTGGCCTGCTTGATGCCGATGAGAGTGGCGTAGCGCAGCTTGTTGATGCCCGACTGAATGGTGAGCACCGAGGGCAAAGGCATCTCCACGTATTGGAAGAAGCCGCTCTCAAGCTCGCGTTTTACGCGGATGCCGCCCTCTTTGGCCTCGATGTGCATGATGATGGTGGCGTGGGCCCAGCCGAGCAGTTCGGCGAGCAGCACACCGGTTTGAGCGTAGCCGAAGTCGTCCGACTGGAGGCCGGTAAAGATAAGGTCGAAGGATTCATCCTTGATTGCGGCGGCGAATGCGCGCGCGAGGTTGAAGGCGTCAAGGGTAACGAAGCGATCGTCTTCGAGATGGATGGCGCGATCGGCTCCCTTGGCGAGAGCTTCGCGCAAAACCTGCTGGGCGCGCGCCGGTCCGGCGGTGATGACGACGACCTCGCCGCCATTTTTTTCCTTCTGCCGGAGCGCTTCCTCGAGCGCGTAGGCATCAGGCTCATTGACTTCGTATCCCACATCCTCACGAACCCAGGTCGCGTTCTCATTCAGCTTGAGCGGCGCGTCCTTCTGCGGAACCTGCTTCATGCACACCAGGATCTTCACCCTGCACCTCGATGAAATTTGATTGGACTCAAAAGAGCACGGCCCAGCCCGCGCCCGGAACTACCTTGGGAATGCAGAAGAGAGAAGCCACCCCGGCTTTCTCTTCTTAAAAGAAGGCCCGCCAACAAAGCTCAAACCTAGAGACTCAGGAGCAGGACGGAAGAGTATATCCCGGCAGAAGAAAAAACTGAATGGCGATTCAATTGGAGTTTGCCGGGAAATGAAAAGGGACGCGTTGGAGCGTCCCGGAAACGGATGGGTCAGGTGGCGATTAGAGGAATGCCACGGTTTGGATGCCAGCGATTTCAAAGCGTTTGCGGCATCGCATATTCTTGCAGGCCAGCAGATCGTCCTTGCGCACCATGTAGCTCTGCGCCTTGGCAAACTTGGCGCGGTCGCGCTCGTCGGCCCGAGGAGGCAGGGATTTCTTCTTCATGCGGACGATCCATCCGACTTCGTATTCACCCTCCTGCCGGCAGTGCGGACAGACGAGCATATGCTTCTTGACTTCCTGACGTTCGTCGTAATATTCCCGTTCTTCCATGATTGCCTATTATATGCGCGCCTGGCTGGATTCAATCGGCGCGGGGAGCGAAATTCGGAGGGTCGACCGTGCGGCAAGGCAAGCGCACCGTTGCTGAGCCGGGTTCTCTGTATTCCCAAAATACAGACATTTATTCCATATTCCATAAATAATAGGCAAACGTCTCAGGTGTCTTAGGAGATTCAGTCGGGCTAATCGCTTAGGAATAGTAAGTTACGGAGATTTAAATCTGCGTATGTGTTTGGTACTGCAAGTGCTTACTTAGAACCTGAACTCTCGCAACAATCGTGATGTAAGGGGGATTTAGATGAGAATGAAACATGTGTTGATCCGCCTGCCGCTATTAGTCACACTGATGCTGCTTCTTGCGTTTGGTTCGTTTGCGCAGCAGCAGAGTGCGATTACAGGCGGTCTCAACGGGGCAATTACTGACCCGACAGGCGCCGTCCTGCCAGGCGCGACGGTCATTTTGGTTGGACCGCAGGGTAAGTACACCCTGACGACCGACTCCACAGGCCGTTACTCCATGAATGGTCTAACTCCGGGCTTCTATGATGTGACCGTCCAAAAGACAGGTTTCAAGAAGCTGGAGTCGAAGCACAACGAAGTGGTGGTAAGCTCCTCGTCCACCCTCAACTTAACGCTGCCGGTCGGCAGCGCTGGCGAAGTTGTGGAAGTGAACGCTAGCGCGGTTTCCATCGATACGCAGTCCACGGCCATCACCCAGAACCTCACGGATACTTTCTATGAGAGCATCCCGATGCAGCGGAACGTCACTGCCATCTTCTACGCTGCTCCTGGCGTTGCTCAGGGCCAAGTTGCCGGAGCGCCGAATCAGTCAGGACCTGGCGTCAACAATCCGTCCATCGGCGGATCTTCGGGTCTTGAAAATCTCTATGTTGTAGACGGTGTGACCATCACCGATCAGGCATTCGGCAGCATCGGTACCTTCAACCGCTACTTCGGTTCGCTGGGCACCGGAATCAACCTGGCCTACATCAAGGAAGTTGACGTAAAGACGAGCGCCTTCGAGCCGCAGTACGGCAAAGCGACGGGCGGCATTGTCCAGATCGTCACCAAGTCGGGCAGCAACCAGTATCACGGCGCGCTCGGCGCCTACCTGGGACCCGGCTCGTGGTACGCCAACCGCTACCAGTTCGAAAATTTCAACTACCTGCAGACCCTTCCCAGCGCGACAGATTCGACTCCCCAGTACGATGTGAGCGCTGAGTTCGGCGGCTATGTTCCGGGAATGAAGGACAAGTTGTTCTTCTTCGGCGCATTCGACCCGGCTCTCCGGCAGAGCATCAACCTTGCCAACCCGAATGGCGGCGCACTTGACGTGGCGACCGTGCAGCACGGCGCGTACGCGTACAGCACCACCACGATGAGCTGGGCGGGCAAACTGACCTACAAGCTGGGTAACTCGACCACGGTCGAGGCCTCGAGCTTCGGCGATCCCTCCAGACACAACAGCGTTCCTGGTACGCTTGCCACGGACAACCCGGCGTCGGTCAGCAGTTCGTATGCGTTCGGTTCGCGCGACTCCGTGATTCGTCTCAACACCACAATCACGCCGAGCTGGGTGGCGGACATGTCCTACACCTACAACTTCAATCACTTCAATCAGACGCCGTTGGAGAACCAGTACGAAGTCTCCGACGAGAGCGGCACAGTCCTGACTCCGGCGATCCCTGTGTCCACGACTGGCTACGGTGCGTACGAGCCTTCCAAGAACGGTACGTACAGCCTTGCGTTCAACACTTCGAAGACCTTCAACGCGCTTGGCCAGCACACGGTTTCAATCGGCTACTCGTACGACCACACGAACTTCCTCGATTCGCCTACGCGCTCGGGAGCGCTGTACGCCATCCCGCAGGCGAACGAGGATGGTACGAACCTGATTTCGATCTTCCCGAGCATTCCGACGAGGACGATTGGTGCATTCACGAACGCGCAGTTTGAGATTTTTGCCGCGCCTTCGACCTGCGCCGTCTGCTCAACGAACCTGCGCGGACAGCAGGTGTACGCTTCCGACGTCCGCGGTACGTACGTTGGATTTAACGTGAACTCGACGGGCCGCTACCACACCGGGTACGCCAATGACGTTTACCGCATGAACCGCTACGTCACGATCAACGCAGGCATGCGTTGGGAGCAGGAGCGGGTTGGCGGCAGCGTGTTGAACTACGATTTCGGAGGCAGCTGGTCTCCGCGCGTGGGCATCAACATTGACCCGTTTGGCGACAAGAAGGGCAAGATCTTCTTCAACTTCGGCCGCAACTACTGGGCAATGCCTTTGGACGCTGCCATCCGTCAGCTCGGCAACGAGCAGGATGACACGAACTACATCTTTGCCCCCGTAGTGAATGCTGACGGAAGCTACACGGTTGTTCCCGACGCTGCCCATAACCTCAATGGTTTGAGCAAAGCGCCAGGCAGCATCTTCGGCAAGCCCAGCTTCGCTTCCTCCACTGGTGAAGGCATTATTCCCGGCACCAGGGGTGAATACGAAGACGAATATGTGATCGGCCTCGAGCGTGAACTGCCCCACGGCATCGTCGTGAAGGCCCGCTACACCGACCGCCGCCTCGGCAGGATCATCGAAGACATCGGTTCCCAGTCGCCGGAAGGCTCGACGATCGGAATCAACTACACCGGTGGCATCGCCAATCCGAACAAAGGCACGGATATTGCAGTCAACGAACACGAAATCACCTACACTCCAGCCCAGTACGCCGCAGCCAATCCTGTGGGCAGCACTGGCTACAACGCTCCGGTGGCTGGTTGCACCGCAGCGAACGACACCATCAACGCCATCGGCGGTCTCTTCATCAACGGCAAAAATCAGCCGGTTGGTGGAGCTTGCTTCACGAACATCCCCACGATGGGCGCAGGCCCTGGCGATGGCCAGCCGGAC
>Ga0302140_10008013_pt1 | contig 13190 bp, 13 predicted proteins | sample I_Bog_E1_1_FD_202095 | JGI IMG/M metagenome (GOLD analysis project Ga0302140, IMG submission 202095) | Peat permafrost microbial communities from Stordalen Mire near Abisko, Sweden - I_Bog_E1_1 | ecosystem: Environmental > Terrestrial > Soil > Wetlands > Peat | place: Sweden: Abisko, Stordalen...
AGACCAGGAGCAGAACCGAGATGAAGACAAACCCCAAGAGCCCGAGCCAGACCGAGCCGTCTCTCGCGCCTCCCAATAACACCAGATACCTGTACACCGTCTCTTTTGTCCATATGTAATATACTCTCAAAAGGGGAAAATAAAGGGAGGGAGGAAAAGGGGGCACTTTCTTACGTTGGATACCCACATACCCATTCTTTGGCGTTTTCTCGCGTTGTCAGCATAGCGTGCGAGTTGCTTTGCTTTGATAGTTAATTAGTGCTTATACGTATATTAATGTACAATCTCTAGATCGCTCTTCTTCATCAATATACAGTTACCCTCGAGGTATAATGTCTCTGGGGGAACCACTGTACGTTGTTGTTAGCTCTTCCACCATCAGGCCGGCGTTTGCTGCTTCAGCCACATGCGTGGCTTCAGACCTAGCGAATTTTGAGTGCTCCCGCTGGCAATGTGGAGTGTAAGGCTGAGGGGCTAGTCCGGTGTCTTCTGGTTTCTCGTGTAACGAAGTCTTGTCACATACCTATCCTACGGACACCCCAGGTGGAGATCTGGAAAGAGTTCAAAGGCATTTCAACCACTAGACGTCCGCGTAGCGTGCCGCAAAGATGCAGCACGTTCTGCGAACTCATGCAACAGACCAAGCTCGCTTGTTCAGTGGTTGGGCAATCGGCTAGGCAGAACGAGAAAGAATCGGCGTGGGATTGGCTGCACAGCCTCCGTTTGAGGGCTGCGCATAGGATACATAAGGCTGTGTGCCCAATCTGAAGAACTCTTCGGCTTGCATCAGAGGAGAAAACGAAGAGCTTGAACGATTGACAGGCCGTGCCTGCTGAATTGCCCAGATGTCGTTTGGCTATAAATTGAAAACATCCCACGATGCCTCGAGAGGGTGCTCGACACTGGTTGACCATATTCTATACGACGGTTCAGACACTGAAGATCAAACCATCTTCAAGCTACCCGCGACTCCTATCTCAATAACATCCTCGGGATGCCTGTCAAAATTCGTTCCATGATGACCCAAATGGTCGTAGGTATGAGGTTCCGCCGGCGCCAGCCAAGAGGAACGAATACTCCAGATCGCTTAGACTACGGGTCTCTAGACCCTTCCGTAAGTCTACATGTCTCCCATCTAACTCGCGGGCGGTGCTCCCGTCCCAATTTTGTTACAAAAGCGTCGTCTCATAAACTGAACAACGGTACAGGACTTCGCTACAACGCACTACGGCCCCAAATCTGTCGGGAACACGATAGTATTTGACGTTACTACTCGTACCATGAAATTCGAGCCAGCTACCTCCACCTATACGGCGGAACTCGAACAACTTAGCAAGCAGCACCGCTTCAGCACCCACGAAGCAATGGCACGCAAAGCGGAGATCGAGGCTCGCCATGCCTTCCTCCAGCGGATTCATGATGAGCCTGAGCGGCTTGCGATCATGCTGGATGTTTATGCTACGTGGGTTGGACGGATGAGCACCCCGAGCGGACTTGCGGAGTTCATGTCGGAGGACCACTGTGAGGGTTTGGGAGGCCATGAGAAGAGCTTGGTGGAGGGAACGGAGGCTCTATAGACGCTTGTTGTGCTTCTCATTTTCGCGGCTTTGATAGTTGGCGTGACTTGGCTTGGTGGTGTGTAAATAGGGGCTTACAGTGACATATAGCCCGGCGGAGGAAGAGTCTTCAATTGAAGCATAGTTGCCTTACTCATCTTGTATATTCATATGATAGCTTGAGGGTTGGTCTCAGTTTTGTCTTTATTTTCTTCGTGTTCTTCATTTTAACTGTCATGGTTCACCTATTGCCAGCTTCTCTTTTTTCAAGAAATCTCACTTCGCTCTGCAGCTAGATTATCCCAACAGCATAACTGCCAATGAGTGTTGGTAATGAGAAGTATTACGAGTCAGACCAGTGCAAGTGGGAATGCAGTACGTATGAAGTTGTATGGTCTTGCAATATATCTCTAAGTACGCTCGAATCCTGGCTCTCATATTATTTCTGAACCAGGAGTCAAACGAGCTGCGCAAAGTCGACGAGCTCCTTCCTTTCTGGTCCGATCAAACCGGTAAGGATATGACTTGGCAAGAGAAGAGAAAGTCACCATTCGTGTTCCCTTGCAAGGCCTCCGCTTACTTGTGGTTATACTTAACAGCCGGTGCCTCATCCTTGTCAAGTTGGAAATCTTCTCCTAGAAGACCTTGAATTAACGAGGGAGACAATTATGAGCACTAAGATCTCCAAATGCGCCTACGACACAATATACCCTCGTAGCAAATTTCCAGAGAATCTTGACTATATACGACGCGAGTTAGCGGGATATGGTTGCTTCTTTAAGCCGCTGTGCAACAAACATTGAGCGGTTGAGAGCTTCTGAAACGACTAAGAGAGTCTAAACCCAAATCCTGCTTTCGTCGTGTCGTTTCTACTTTTACTGTCAATATATACACAAGTGGCATGCAATTCCTTCGCACTTAGTCTCGACCTCTCTACCAACTGACAGGGAATACGGAGCGTACTCCAGCAAGCAAGATTCTACGACCGAGGCACTATGAACATGCAGCTCCCAGTCTCCTATTCTTGGTTTCCTCCTTGTTGAGTTCTTCCTCCAGAGCTGGACCACAGCTACTTGTTCATATACCCTCGATCGAAAATTTAGTTCGCATGACTTGCCTAATTTGAACCGGTCTAAGTCGGAAAGTGAATGTTCATTTGATTAAGACGCTTGAGATTACATGGCGGGAAAGATTTGTATTTGAATTTCACAAGTATAGATTATGGGCTTATTCACTACCCCGTCAAACTCATCCTTTTTCTCACTGAGATATCTCAAGGCGCATCATTTATCACCATAATGTTCTGGTCTATACCCACTACTTGCACGACGATCGCGGAGACAAGCGGTTTGAGGTCTCCCACAGCTGTCCCGGAAAGGCAAGAAATGAACACTGGACTGCTACTTTGTGATCTCTAAAATTTACCTAGGCCATGTGTATTTATAAAGAGATGAAGAAGAGGCTGCGGAGACAGCTTTTCCATCCTCTCAGCATATATACGAGATGGCGGACGACCCTCATGGCAGCCTCTCTACACTGGAGCAATACCAAGTTGATGTCTTGCATCTCTCCTGGACGTGATACATCTCTGGCTGCCGTGCCAGGTGTCTTCTCAACATACCGTAGCAATTTCCATCTCCTTGCGTTTCACCTTAGTATTTCCCCCTAAAATATGGACGGGTTTTAATTCTGGGAGGAGAACTTGACAACAAAAGTCCCTTTGACACTCATCCTGCCTCTAGCTCAGTTGCTCCGTGAGCCTTGACCCAGGCCAAATCATACCACGTTTGGCTTTCCTCAGACCTACCTTTCCGGAACGTGTCTCTCGCGCATTCCACACACAGCGATTGTTGATCACGAGTCCAACCATGCCGTCGAGGTTAGGGATGTCTTTTTGGCTATGGCGGCGCCTTCGTCGATCCTTGCAATATATAAGCTCCTTTCGGTCCCTGTAAGGGAATGAGTCATAATTGGTCCCTGTTTATGGTGAATCATTCTTGGATGACGATGTACCATGCAAGAGCCCTGGCTTGGGGCTATAAGGACCGCACTAAGGGGTGAGTCTTCGTAAAAATGTATTGAAATTGGAAGGTACTTGTCAGAGGATCCCGAGCAATTCAAGAAGGGTGTCAGAAGGAAGCAAAGCGGGCTGAAGAGGAAGCTTCTCGATTCCAGTCTTGTCTATCTAAGCGAGGTGAACGCCAACGAAAAGGGGAAGCTGCTGCTGATGGAAGAATGAAACAAAGCATTCCCTCTATCTCGAGGTCTCTCTAGTGTTCCAAGCGGAGGTGGCTCCTCGAGGACAGAAATAGGAAGCAACCGAAACTCCTCGCTGACGCCAATCCATCTTGAGAACCCAACGAAGTCGAAAAGAGAGAGATCCATGCCATACGCCTCTATGCCCCGAGCACCAAAGACATGTAACACTCCGTCGAAGAACCCCGTAAGAGACTGTCGTCTACTCCGGGGCATACACATCCGTAAACTCATCCTCCTCCCTCTCCGTCATCACAACCTTAAAATCCTCCACCCGTCCCTTGATAGCATCGACCTCCAACGCCCCAACGTTAGCTCTCAAGCTCGCCTCAATACCAGGAAAATCCTTCAGCGACTCCTCGATAGCCACAGCCCTGTCCTCAAGCTCATTAAGCTTATTGGCACTCTTCCGAAACCCTCTCGTCTTCTCCAGCTTCTGGACGTCACCGTGCCAAGCCTCGAGTAAGTCACCTTGAAGGCTGTTGAAGGAAGCGGCAATATGGATTGCGAAGTCGCGCTGTTGCTTCAACATTGCGGCGTCCTGAGCTTCGGACTTGACCTGGGCGAGGTCTTGGCGGAGAGCTGCGATGATCTTGTCTTTCGTTCGAGGAGAATCTTCTTTGTCTGAATTGTTGAGAGGGGAGAGAGCGCGTTGTTTCTTGATTGAGGTTGGGGTCTTGAGCTGCTCGTCGCGGCGGACACGCTTTCTTCTTGTTTGCTTCGTGGTAGGCATGGTGGATTGCGTAAGATTTTCAGGATCGTGGGTAGGGAGAATCTTTATATGATGTTAGTTGAGAGCTTGATATAATTTTGTGGACCAGGTGTCAAACGTTATTCTGTCGAGTTCGACTTGATGGCGGTGTTGGTGAGGCACTTCTCTGGAAAGCTACCTCACAGGTCTTTCTCCACATGCAGAGCTAATCTTGGTAGAAGTTGTGATATCGAGATAGGCTAGAGGCTCGTATGCTGTTATGCAAATGTTGGCACCGAGAGCTTTGAGATGCAAGAGCAAGAAAACCACGACGCGCTTTGTCAAGAAGACTTATGAGTGAGCGAGGATGTTCGGAAAAGATCGAAGCTGGTCCTTGATAGACGACTCCTGGTATGAAGGTGAATGTCCTTATTAAGCCAGAAAGTCTGTAGATGAAGGGTGCTTTGGAATTTGCAAAGCTGAAGTTTGACTAGCGACCAAGAATGTTTTGAAAATAGACCAGAATATTCAACGTCAGGCCGTTTCCATCGCTAAGAAGAGGGGACTCGAAATTGCTAGTAACCCGAGCGTTTTGACTTCGATATCTATAGCAATGAGGGGATATAAAGCACTTGAGAAGCGAAATGAGGCATATTCACTGCCACAGTATTGTCAAAATTGCAAATAAATTTTGTTGGAAAGTGAAGGAAAGCATGGCGGAACATTGAGAGAACAGATGGAAGTTCGAAACAGAAGGAGATCCCCTCCTTTGTTGACTTGATATGTCCAACTTTGTCCATGAGTTTATATAGCAAGGAATTCAACTTGTAATGTTAGATCTCTCTAAGTCTACGTAATTTGAGTTGATGATCGTACCTTCTTCCTTTTGCAAGCTCTTCTGCATCGCCTTCTGCATCATGCTAAAGCGTTACATTTGGGAGATCTCTGGGAGAGTGAAGACAACTCAGCATTACTTTCTCCGTCAGCTAAGAGAATCGTCAAGCCACTTTGCGGAGAACATTGGCGCAGCTCCGTCACTTTCTCCTCACCAAAGCCTGCGAGCCATTCACCGCCGAAGCAGCGAAAGTGAAGTAAATTGCGACTGCTTTACTCCATCTCAACCTCTTCCAAAACGACCTCACGCGGACCTCTGAGACTTCCTCCAGTCTTCCAACCTCATGCCAAGCAGAAGCAGCTTCATTTGCGGCACACACCACAACTCAAGCCTCTTAAGATGTCGCAGATACCCCGCCAGCCACCGGCGATTGGCGTTCCTGCATGGATCCGCATTCCCGCCACCGATGTCCTTCGAGCCAAGCAGTTCTACAAAGAAGTATTCTATTGGGAATTCTATGATTATCCAACTGATGACGAAGCTGCAGTTGAGGAACTTGCTGTGTTCACCATTCCTGGTGCTCCGACCTTGATAGTAAGCTAGAGTTCTCTTCAAATGTGGTTCTGTTTTCTTGTGAAAAGTTTGTTATGTTGTTCGACGAGGCTAATTAGGGTTGGTTCTAGGGTGGAATTAGCAAGGTGGAAGTGGAGGAAGCAACTGGTCCTAGGCCGACGATAGATGGTGCTATTATGTTGTACATGAAGGTTGAGAGTATCAAGGAGACGTTGGAGAAGGCTACGAGTGCTGGTGGTATGGTAGTACGGCAGAATGGGGGTGAAGGAGATTGTTTACAAATGGGAGAGTTTCGAGATACTGAGGGTAACTTGGTGGGAGTTGTGAAGTGGGAGGCGTGAACGAAAATTGCTGGGAGGCTTTCTTGTGTGAGAGTTTAGTGGAGCCAGCCGGTGCCAGAGAGATTTCAAGTTCTATAGGGAGCAAATCCCGACATTCCATTGCACAAAGAGAAATGACTGGTTCGACCTCTCAAGTTCTGCTAGGTCTTGCTTCCATGTTCTCCCACCAAACCGGGGCAGGCCGCAAGGAGAGACAAGATAGGCAAAGTGTTCAATCACAATCGTGGTAATTCTAGCATTACGCAAGAGCGCCAGTCTACCAGTTTCCAAGATGAGAGATTTTGTGCAAGGCCATGGAGGTTCACGTGATATACCCCTTTTCTTGAACACCAAGACTGGCGAGGCCAGCTAGGCTGGCCATGTTGGCAACGCAGGCACTGCTACTGCCACTGCCACTGCGATGTGCAACAAAGTTCCAATAACCTACATAGCATGTGATCACTGCAAAATAAGACATAGGAGCAGATTTGCCTCACTTGTGAGACCAAAGCATCAAAACTATTTTTAATGAGAATTGCGAGAAAGTCTTCAATTCCCAAGAACTACCTGAGACATTCTGTTGCGTGATTTGACAACTAGCTCATGATAATATTACCGAGTTTGAAATTCATACATATGTAGTCGTGGAAAAGGGAAGAGGTTGGCCAATCAGATAAGCCTATTGATTCTGTTGAGCCTCACAAGAATGTCCATGCGACCCAATCTCTACTTGTGAAGCTTGATGAAATCCTTCATCGAACGCTTCAGATACAATGGGAGCTGCTGGGCATAGCTGCCCTTTGATAGAGATGACATCGTTCTGAGATCAGTGGGCCTTGCGAGCATGATCTTCGTCCCAAAACGCCTCAGTATCCCAACTCGAGATGTCAAACCGACTTAAGCAACGATCACCGTGCTCTAGAACCTCTCATCAAAGCAACGGCAAAGCCCCCGAATCCTAGCGGCAGGGTGGAGAAGCATAATCTGACGGCGTCATCAACGGCGCTCTCACCACAAAATAAACTCCGCGACTGGGTCAGGAACAGCTTCGATTGGCGTTTCGACGGGAGTGAAACAAGGCGGTTCTGCTAAATATAAATGGAGTGGCCGTTTCACGAGGGATCTGTCAAGCTTCAGATGATGATCGCATTCACGGGTACGGGTGTCTCCAGGGCCTGTGAGAGGAAGGGAATCAGCGCTTGATGAAATCGCCACTCGTCCACAGGTGACTCGTGTTCCGCGCCTGCTTTGGTTTGCCGCGTAAGACGAGCAGAAGGGTTGGCTGGGAGGCCACCGCTCGAGAGACCACGTTTATCCAAACATAGAGGAGTGATGTTTCATTCCCGAACTTCCTGGGGGATTGTGGCGTTGAAGGCGAACGAGGAAGTTGGCCAGAAACCATTGGAGAGGACGAACGATGGCAGTGTGGGCGGCCTCTGGGAGGATGGAGACTCTTCTCCGCAGAATAATGTGCTGCTAGTTGCTGGGCGGTCTCTGGGGCTGCCAGTCGAGGATATTGCAGGGGTCCCTTATATCCATTATCCAGCGATTTCTGGCGATTGGTGGCGTGCACGCGGTGCCTTTTTCTTTTGGCGCATCTCTTTCGGCTTGGCCCTGAGTTATCCGCATGGAACCCAGACTCCCAGTCCAGCCAAGGGTCTCATCAATCTAGGGACACCACATACATACATATCGGTAGCCTCCCCGTCTGTCTGTCAGTCGCCGTCGCCGCGACTCGAGCTGTACTGTAGAACGCAGGCGCAACTCATTCCGCTCCACTCCACCTTCTCTTTTTGCATCTCTGCATGATTTTGCCTATCTTGCGCCCTCATCCCAACGCAACCCACCAACCCACTCTTCCTCGCCCGTCCCGTCGACGACGTCCGACCGACCACCCCTCGCTGCGCTCTGTGGCCATCGCCGGGACCAATTCGATCGCTCGATCTGCCAGGGATCCTGTCGTTCTCTCCACGGCCTTAATTCCCAATAGCATTGGGTGTGCCCGTTTCTGATCTGCTGCGCTGCTCTTTCTTTTTACTCCAGACACGACCTTCCACTGTCGCTTCTGCCACTCGTGCGGTGTGACAGCAACTCGAAACCCGGCTTTGTCTGTCCTCAGGATAAATTCACAAATTGGGTGGCTTGAAGCTCTTTGGAACGAAGCCGAGAATAACAACAACAAAACCACGCCCACCCTCGCGAAGAACCTCCCATCTTCTCGAATATCCTCTGTCTACGCCAAATACACGTCACCCACACACGACCAATTTACATTCTAATTTCACGCAACCGCAAAGATGAATATCAACAAGAAACTCGACAGGGTCAAGCAATGGGCCGGCGAGAAGATGGGCGCGGAGTCCAAGACGAACGTCTCCGATGAGTTCAAGGCGTTGGAGATGGAGATGCAGCTGAGATATGAGGGTACGCTCGGACGGCATGTTCACGCAATAGATGGCTGCTAACGTTCGCCAGGTATGGAGAAGCTGCAGAAGTCTATGACAGTCTACGTCAAGTCGCTCTCAAAGCGCAATGAAATCGAGGACAAGGAGAAGATCCTGCCCGTAGGATATCTGGGCCAGACTATGATACACCATGGCGAGGATTTCGAGCCTGATTCGGAGTTTGGAAACTGCCTCATAAGTGCGTATATCTGGGATCATGGAGGAGTGGGATGCTGATGGCTATGCAGGTATGGGCAGAACGAACGACAGAATCGCAAGAATCCAAGAAAGCTACGTTGCAAATGCTACTACTGGATGGCTCGAGTCCTTGGAACGATCATTGGCCATGATGAAGGAATATCAGGTAGGTGGTTTCGCATTAGGTATATACGACGGCTAATCCCTGCAGGCTGCCCGAAAGAAGCTCGAAAATCGCCGACTTGCCTATGATGCTTCTCTTTCCAAGATGCAAAAGGCCAAGAGGGAGGATTTCAGAGTCGAGGAGGAACTTCGATCGCAGAAAGCCAAGTATGAAGAATCTAGCGAGGACGTTCTCAGACGAATGCAAGATATCAAGGAGGCCGAAGCAGACAGTGTTGCAGACCTCGGAGTTTTCGTCGATGCCGAGCTGGAGTATTATGACCGATGTCGCGATGAGCTTCTCCGGCTGAAGAAAGATTGGCCTGCTGGGTACGTTCGCATGTTTTCACATATTTGGTCTTCACTGACCAGTTGATAGTCAGACTTCTCCATCGCGTGACCAGCGACGACAAGGCCCCCGATCCCGCTCAAATACTGCACACTCTTATGGTGAGAGATATACCAGCTACGAGGAGAATCCAATGCCAGAACCAGAGCTCCCTGTTCGACCGTCCATTCGCTCGCAAGGCAGAGTTGCCTCATCTTCACGGCTCGATACCCGTCTCGATACTCATGACGAATATCCCCAGGCTGAATCTCCACAACGACCGAACTTTGGCAGATCCTCCACGTTCCAAGGCCCAACTACGATATACCGTGCCTCAACGCCTGTCAATAATGGCCGTAAAGCTTCTGTGCCCTCAGATCCAGCAGCTCTCAGAACGCAACTTCGACCAGCCAGCAGAATCAACACAAACGGCCCTGACGTCTTCGGTGATCCATCTGACGATTCGACAATGAACAGTGGGAGCCCGGAGGATCGAAGCTATGGAGCACGGTCCGTGAGTCCCGCTACATCTCAAGGAAGTGTAGCCAGCCGGACGCAGAGCTATTCAACCTTGAACGGCGCCAACGGCAGAAAAGGACCTCCACCACCACCACCAAGCAGAGCCAAAAAGCCTGCGCCTCCACCGCCGCCAATGAAAAGAGCAGAGATGAGCTCAGCAAGTGTCAATCGATACTGAGCTAGCCCTGTGATTGTTTCCTCTGGCGCAGCTCGACCGTTCTCTTCTTCCGTTTCTGTACAGTGGCGCGCTCCCTTATCGACGCATTTAGATACAAAAAAGCTCAGCGCGACCCGCAACGTTATTTCCTACTTTCACTATCATGCCAGGAGGCTGGCACATGGCGAATCCGCTCTTTTAATGGACAAAAGAATACAAAATACAGCATTTTTGCTTTGGTGCTCATATCGGCCGGTTGGGTCTGGATGAATGAATGGATGGATAGCTATACCCGCACTGGCCTTAGCCTGCTTTCTGAACGAAGGCAGGCCTCTTTACAATTGTTGAGGATGTGAGATGTTTAAATTGATTCGATGGCATTCTTTGGCGTTGGGGCATGATCTGTGGCAGCAGTTTGGCTGGGCCTCTCCAGCGCTTTGCGAGGTTTATCTGCCGTGACAGCAGATAGCGATTTACAATACATGGTTTTCACTGTGCTTGCTGCGCTTCGGCGTCAGTGATTATGCTTTCAAGTTATCTGCCCAGTGGCAATGTTCATTCCGTGGCCAATAGGGACAGCTACTTAGGGCTGCGATCCTCTTTTCTATCGGGGTATATAAGTGCGAGATATCCTCTTCATCTGAGGCATCACTCAGGAACCGATTGTCTTTGAAATTCCGCAGGCGACAAAGAAGGGCGCGAGTACTTAGAACAGTCTTCCCACCATAGCTCTTGACGGTGATCATGGCCGGCACCACGGAAGCTTACTTTACCGCCCTGACAAGGCGGGCGACTTCGGAAATACCAATAGTAAATGTGCTGGATTTGACAGCACCGAGGTATTTCACAACAACGGCACTCTAGCAGCAGTTCACACATTCTCAACTCATCCTCTCATTTCTCAATCTCACAGCTGCTACCCCCACGGCCCACGAACTCTAGCACGCCTCACAGCTACGAAGACGATGTTCACAAGTTTATATCCTTGGTAATCAGGTTCCAGCGAGTGTTGATAGAGATTCCCCAGGAGCTGCGATGAGAATAAATAGGTATCCGACGGTACTAGTGCCAACTCGTCCTAGATCGTTGTCTTTTTGCGCATGTATGGGACGGTGAATCATTATTGTGTTTAGGTTATGAGGTTAATCTGTTGAAGTCTCTCTCGTAGTATAGACAAGCTTCAATTTATGAGATCCCCTTGGCCATCTCAATGAAAGTGGGCTTGATTGCAGTTAAAGTTGTGGACACTAGAGGGATGCCTTTTTCAGAATCGTGTTTAATCTATCCATGAGCACTTTCTACTGATAGAATAAGTGCCAACGATGATGCTGTGATTAACGAGCACTTGTTAAAATATGGGAAGCAAGGCACTCAGTTATTACAAGATCTAACCAAGACGAGTCCAAACGGAGTGGCAAAGTCTTGGACTTATAGAACAGGAATCGCAGTATACAATTAGACTTCATGATAGGCTAGCTGACCATTAAATTTCAAGAGCGTAATACTGCTCATGTCCTTGCGGAATGTAATCTATCTATCTACACACAGCACTTAGTGCGTAAGTGGCACTTGCTTTGCATTTGAACTCCAACAAAGCCGCGATACACAATTACAAGCTATCTCAGAGCCATCCTCGCTGCAGTTTCAGTCACAATCGCTTAAACTGTCCCCAATATCGAACCCCAACAGCATAATCCGCCAACCTCAGCTCCTCTGGAGAGTGTTTGGTATACGGAAGCTGGAAGCAAATGTTTTGGAACGAATTCTGCTTATTCGTACTTGAATTCGGCTCCTTCTCAACAAATGGTTGAAATGGAGTGCATGTTGTGGTTGGAGCTGGCGCGGTGCCGAACAAGAATATGCTGAAAATGCCTGGCGGGGTTGTTGTAAAGGCACCTGCGATGCTGGTTCGTTCTGCAGACTGGAAAGGATCGAAGTTTCCTCCGCCAAGACCATTGGACAGAGGCGCACTTGAGGTGTTTCTGAACAAGCTGATGTGTGCTAGGGCTGGAGAAGGAGCGCCAAAGGCCGTAGCAGTTTGACTACTTCCGGAAGATGCAACGGTTGTAGCAGATCCAGTTGCAAATAGAGAATCGTTGACACCCTGTGTTGATGGGAATTGGAATGGTGATTTCGCAGGTATGATGCCACCAATAGCCCCGCTTCCAGCTTGAGGTACACCGTGTATAGGTTTTGCAGCGGGGAAGCCAAACATATTGTCCTTGGTCTTGGTCGACGGTAGTGCACCCAAGGCAAATACACTCCTACCACCATCTGACGTGACTCGAGCGCGAACCTTCATCTTGAGGTATCCGTTGCCCAGTCTTTGCATTTCTGTGTCCTCCGATCCATTCTCATTGTGCTTCATCTCAACACCGATAATTGCACTCGGAGCAAAGAGGAAGGCTTCTCCAACCCTAAGCTTGACAATGTCGTTGAAGATCTTCATCAAACGGATATTGGAATTCTCGATAGTCTCTTCATCATGGTCCAACGAGGCAATGTGCTTCTTCAACTCTCGCAACCAATCTGGAGACGTAAATCGATGGACGATCGTGATAGAGCACAGGTCGAGAAGTTTTGGAGAGATTGTTGGTTCTTGTGTGGAAATGAAGACTCGAGTTCCAAGATGGCGCTGAAGACGAATCGCAGAAAGGAGAGTATTTGTCAGAGAAGATGCTTCAGCACCTGCATTCATATACTATTTACACATTGCTGTCAGTCATCGCTACAGTTACATTGGAGAAATTGCAGACGCTTACCTTGTGAGCTTCATCCAAGCCAATGACACGGCCAACTGTTGTGTGCTGTTCAAGAAAGAGACTCAGGCACATGTTGAATAGAGCACAGGCCCCCTCGGCCGTAATACACGGGCAAGAGAGGTCGACAATAGTCAGTGTTCCGGCCTTGACCGACCAGTTACTTCCAAAGAACTCATTGCCTCCGCTAATGTTCGACTGGGCCAAAGGCTTTGTTGATGTCTGAGAGCGAGGCATGAAACTCTCCAATGTATCCAATCGCTGGTTGAGCGGCAGCAGTTGGTGAGGGCTCAAATCACAAAGATCAACCTGTCTCTTGAACTCGCGGTAGTTGAATCCGGTGTTGCTTTGCTGCTGTTTAATGCGCATATCACGTAGAATACGGCTGATTG
>Ga0302140_10008014_pt1 | contig 13188 bp, 9 predicted proteins | sample I_Bog_E1_1_FD_202095 | JGI IMG/M metagenome (GOLD analysis project Ga0302140, IMG submission 202095) | Peat permafrost microbial communities from Stordalen Mire near Abisko, Sweden - I_Bog_E1_1 | ecosystem: Environmental > Terrestrial > Soil > Wetlands > Peat | place: Sweden: Abisko, Stordalen...
ACCAATCCTTTGGTGAAATCATTAAATTTCAGCGACAGTCGCATCGAATCTGAGTTTTTCAAGGATTTCACCGTCGCTTTTCAATACTTGGAAGAGCTGATAATAAACAATTTCGACCGACTTTCGAGATCTTATCGTTTGGAGGAAAAACAATTGAAAGCTTTGATTTATTCAGGCAAAATGAAGAATCTCCGGATTTTGGATTTGGCAGGAAATTCAATAAAATTGTCAGGTCCTTTGTTTATGAGTAAAGTAGAAAGCGCTTCCCTCAGGGAAAAGGCATTACCTAATATAATGGAACTAAATCTTTCGAAAAACGAGCTAAAATGCGAGGATTGTCAAATGATCCTCCAGGAGCCAGTATTTGGCAATGTGAGGAAGATAAATTTATCTGAGAATTCCATAGATTCTGTGTTTAAGGAAGAAAAGGGATATTGTTTATTGTCTAAATTAGAATCTTTGAATTTCAGCAGGAATTTAATAAATAATGTCGGAAGTCAAAATTTGTTTTCGAGCTATGGATTAGAATCATTAAAGAAGTTGGATTTGACATATAATAAGATAACTTGCCCAGTGAAGGTGAGTCATTTGATAAATCTACGGAAATTGAAATTGGATTATAATTTGATTGATTCGAATGGATGTCAAACGATTTTTAATAACGAATTTTTGATAAATTTGGAGGAATTAAGTCTAGTTGGAAACACGATCAAGCAACCAATGAAAAAAGAAACAATTAACAACTTATTGAATCTCAATAAACTCAATCTTAGTAAAAATTCAATCCTGGATCAAGATGCACAAATTCTTTTCTATAAGGAAATTCGATTAGATAATCTCACAGAATTAGACCTTTCGAATAATAACCTTGATATAATGATCCCTCCAAAAGAGAAGATAAATGAAAATATGATAAAAAAGTTGAGATTTTTGAATTTATCATTTAATCATATAAGTGATGAAGGCGCAAATTTGATTTTTCAAACGAATTTTGAAAATCTTTTCGGTTTGAACCTGAATTTTAATGAGATATGGGAGCCTGTGAATGAGGAATATATGCTTATCAATTTAATCAAACTGGATTTGAATAATAATAGAATCACTGATACAGGATGTCAGAAATTATTTGGGAAATTGACCCCCGTTTGCAAATTAAGAAAACTCGACCTGCAAAGAAATTGCATCACCATGCCAATAGACCCTTCAATGCCTGGTTTATTATCGAATTCTCTCGAGAAAATCAATTTAAATTTCAATAATATCAACTCTCAAGGAAGCCAAGCCCTATTTTCGAGCAAAATTTTACGTGATCTCAAGGAAATCACCCTCGCATGTAATAAAATAGAAGTGCCTATCAAAGAAAACAACTTGGATTCACTCACAAATTTAACTTTTGCTAATAATTTGATAAATTCAGCTGGTTGCGCTAGCATTTTCCAAAGCCACAATTTCGAAAATCTGATAAGTTTGGATTTATATAAAAATCTGATCGAAACTCCTCTTGATAATGATAATACAAATAACCTCATACATTTGAATGAACTTGAATTCACATGCAATAAAATAAATTCCAAAGGCTCAAATCAAATTTTTTCTAGTCCCAATTTCGAAAATCTCGAGAAACTTTTTCTCAACAACAACCAGATTGAAATCCCCTTTGAAACAAACAAGCTCAATAACTTGCAAAACCTCTCAATGAAAAACAATAAAATCACATCGGAAGGCTGTCAAGCGATTTTCCAAAGTCCAGGTCTGAAAACTCTCAGGAAACTTTATCTTCAACATAATAATGTTGAAATTCCGGCGGTTTCTATTGATTCTCCTCTGCAGAATTTATATAAAATCAACCTTGTTGGAAATAAAATAACCTCTGAGGGATGTCAAAAATTGCTCAAAATGGATAAATTGGAAAAATTGGAGATCATGTCACTTTCAAGGAATCGAATCGAATTCCCAATTGATAAAAACTCTCTTTGTAATTTGATTCATTTGAGAAGATTGAATTTAAGTTATAATCCATTGAAATTTGAAGGCATTGCACCCATTTTTTATTGTCCTGGACTCAAAAATTTGGAAACGATCAAAATTATGGAATGCGAACTTGCTGAAATAATTGATGTTAGCAAACCTGTGGAACTCACCAAATTGAGATATTTGTTGGCTGCACAAAATAGGATTCAATCTGAAGGATGCCAAAATGTGTTTTCGGCTGAAAATTTGAAGAATCTACAAATTTTGGACCTTTGCAATAATAATATTGAGTTTCCAATTAAATTTGAAACTGTTGCAAAACCGAAGTTAACAACTATCTTGTTGAGTAGAAATAGCATTGGATCTGAAGCAGCTGGAGTTTTGTTTGCTTGTGGTAAAATGTTTCCCAAACTGTTGAATTTGGATTTGTCAGATAATAATATTCAACATATTGATTTGCACAAGTTTGGCTTGTTTACCTTGGCACAATTGAATTTGGTAGAGAATAATTTGGATTATGAGACGAATCGCGTCGTGGATGAGTTAATTAATAAAATGAAGGTTCTTTTTTAAATCGATATAAACAAATAAAAAGAATTTTATTTAAAATGCATTTGCGCATTCAATTTTTTCAAAAGAAAATTAAGTGTTAAAAAATTACTATACAACGGATTCACTTTAAGGAATCTAATTTTAAAAAAAAAAATATAAATTTTTAAAAAAAAGAAAAATTTTGGAAATTAATTGTTGATTGTTTTTTTCAAAAAAAAACCCTTAACTTAACAAAAAAATATTACACAAAATAAAAAAAAATACATTATGGTTTGGAATAAAATAAAAAATAATAAATAAATTTCCTTAAGTTTTCCGGGTGCTTTAAAAAAAATAATGTTGTTATGACAATCATTCTATTTTTGTCTTTGGAAAATTTCCTTTAAAAATATTCTGAAAATGGAACCAACAAAGCAAAAATTCCTTCTAATTCGCCATGCAGAATCTGAATTTAACTTGGAAAGGGCAACTTCTAAAGACCGTTCTTCAGTTATTTACAACAAATCTTTGATCGATTGTAAAATAACAAACACAGGAGAGAGTCAAATTTCTTTTTCAATGTCTAAAATCAACCCATTACCAATTTCTCTGGTTTTAGTATCCCCCCTCAAAAGAGCCTTGCAAACTGCAAAATTTCTTTTTAAAGATCATCCAAGCAATCCTCGGTTTGTCGTCGTTCCTTATTTGAGGGAAAGGGTATCAGCCTCCTGTGATTTATCAGATTTCATTGATAAGCCTTTGAAGGAGTTTGAAGAATTTGATTGGTCCAATATGATGAAATTGATAGAAGGAAAAAAAGGGGTCTATTGGCTTTCTGAAGAATTGTGCAATGTTGAAGCTATGGATGAAATAAGGAAAATTAGTGATCCTGATGACCAAAAAATGGAGATTGTGAAATGGATGGAAGAATATTTCAAAAGCGAAAAGAAAGAAAATGGAAATAAGAAACAAAAATTTGAGACTGTCAAGATTTTTCAAAAGAATATAGAAAAATTAATAAAGTTTCTTGCCCAGTTAAAAGAAAAAAGAATTTTAACAGGGGAGTTAGGAGACACTATCGCCATAGTTTCTCATGGTGGGACTTTGAAAGAATTATGTATGAGAGGAGGAATAGAAAATTATATTTTTGATAATTGTGAAATGAAGGAATTTTTTTTATAAATTTGCAAATTTAAAAACTCTGTAAAAAAAAATTCCAATTATTTTTAAATCCAAAAAAAATTAACACATTTCTGAAAAATTAAAACATAAGAATAAATCTCCAAAACTCATGCTTCAGAAAACAAGATATTTCTTCTCTACCATAGCCAATCAATTCATGATCAAGAAGTTCTATAAGCAAATTAAAGTAGATTCAGAACCCACACCTTCTTTTCCTCTTGAGAATTTCTCCATAAAGCTTGATAATAAAAGCATAAAGTCTCCAAATAATCATTTCCTCAAAGGTTCTTCATCTAAATTAAAAATGAAATCATTATTTCTCAAATAGTCCCTTCATATCATTTGGCTCTTCTAATTGCTCATGAGTTTAATCAGCAAGAGGAATATATTAGCGCTCATTCAATGCCATTGGTAATGAAAAAATACCAATTTCCATAATTTTTTTTAGTTCCGGCTGGCAAAAACAGCGATTGATACTGAACATGACGAAATTTTAAGAGATTATTTCATAAAATCGCTGATTGCTTATTTTGAAAACGATACAATTTGGTAATCTTTTAAATCTGATGGCGAGTTAATAATTGCGCTTTTTAGATAGTTATCACGAAAATTTAGAGTCTAAACTCGGAAAACTTCAAAACGAATTATTATCTCCAATCAGAATCTACATAGAGGAACTTTTAAAAATCAAAATGCCAACACATTATGATCTTACTACAACTGAATTGACCAAAGAAACCAGAGATTACTTATATAATTATTTTAATAATTTGGTAATTAATAGAATTTTATTTTTTTTATGAAATTTTTTACAGAGCAATTGGAATCTTGTTGCTTTGGAAAGTTTGGCCGGAACTATGAAATCCACATCTTTGGCTTTGAGCTTGATAAAAAACAGAATAAAAATAGAAGAAGCATTCAAATTGTCGAGAATTGAAGAGGATTATCAAGCCAATTTGTTCGGGAAAGTAACAATTTTTAAGTGATTTTAAAAAGATGAAAGTGATTTATTAAAAGGTGGAAGGAGAATATGATTTAAGAGAAGCTTTAACAATGCTTGTGCTTTCTTCGAGCAAGATATTTTTCGATTTAACAAAAAAAACGAATGAAAAGTTCGAGAAACAAGGAAAAATATAAAATTTTAAAATGAAAATTGAAAGAAAATGCACCTAAATAATTTTCATTGCATATTTTATTTTTTAACTATATTTTATTTTTTTGCCTTCTAGCAAAATAATTTTTAGCAATGTAAATTCAATAATGAAAGAAAACATATAACTTTTAATGAAAACTTTAACAAAATAAATATTAATTCATTATTTATTTGTAGTCAATAAATTTGAATTTCTTTTTGTAATTATTCCTAAAAAAATATATAAGAAAAATGAAGAACAAAAATAATTACAATTTTGTGATTTCAGCCAATTTATTTTGAAATCCTCTTTTTTTCTGTTTTTCCTTTTCTTTGTTCAATTTGAGAAATTTGTCAGGCTGATCAAAACATTTCTTGATAAATTCAGCCCACTCTTCCTTTTTAATCCTTTGTTCACATAATTCCTAAAAAATATTTTTTTTTATTAAACACAAAAAAAAATACTAAACTTCATAAATCAGCTTTATTGGAACTTTTTGAGAGATTGAATTGCTATCTAATTTCATCTTATAATTCAAGCACAGAGAATAGAATTTCCTTTCATCATAACAAACAATGAAAAACTAATTATATTACACAAAACCTTTGGGTATCATCATTTGCTTCCTGATTCAAAGTTTTAAAGTCCAAATTCTGATAATATTCTTTATCTCCTTGAGAAAAGGCTCTTCCCGTCAAAGGGGAAGGTGAAAGTGATCCATTATTTTGGCTTGCAATGCTGGCAACAGTGTAGATATAAGAACTTACAGAGCTCCTTTAATTTGATTAAAGAACGTTCACAAAAAAAAATAAAACTTGCTATTTCTGGCTTCACTTTCAATATCAGAGACATGATGATTATTATTATTATCGTTTTTCTTTTTTTTATTCTTCCAATTGTCTTCACTACCTGAATCTCTGCCTTTAAATTATCAAAAAATGAACTAAAAATAAACAAAAACAACAAAACTTTTCAGATATCTGTCACTTTGACTTATCGCTCCTTTGGATAATCTATAATGATCAACCATATTCGAAATTTCTGTCAATTGTTTCTTTTTGATTTGCACTTCTTTTTCCAACAATTCAACATCATCCATGTTTCTCGTGGTTGAGGCTGATGTTCTCGATTTTCCATTTAGATTGTTTGGGTCAAAGTAATAGTTCGAATATTTCTCATTGGAATTCTAAAATTTATTATAAAAAAATGCTTTTTTTATTAACGAACAACCTGTTTTTCATTATGGGATTGCATGTCTTTATATTTTTCTCTTGCTATGTTTTTGACTCGTTCCAAATAAATAAAAATTCCTGGTGCACCATCAAACTTCTTGAGTAAGGTTTGAAGTTTGATGATCAGATTTTTAATTTCCTCAATGTTTGGCTCATTGACAACATTAATCACTTGAATATTCTTAGGTAAAAAAAAAAAAAAAAAAAAAAAAATTGAAAAAACTGAAAATTTGTCTCGTGATATCAATTAAATTTCCCAGAATGTTTGAGTCTTCCATTTTTGTGCGTTTATAAAATCGATATTCATTGTCAGTTTCTTTTTTTTTTCAATCCGAAATTAAAAATGTTAAAATAATAGAAAATACGCTTCATCGATCCTGCAATCGACTCCATTGCTTGAAGGATTTTTTCCAATTTGAAATTTATTTGGTCAAAAAATTGAGATCCATCAATTTTCACCACTGTCTGAGAGACTTTTATGCAGTTTTTAGAATGGGAATCTTAAAAAATTAATGTGTTTTTAAATAAAATGTTTGATGTACCAACTAAATCCACATTAATCATCTCATTACAATTAATGCATAAAACATCAATGTTATAAAGATTTTCAATTCCTCGAACTTTGCCCTTATCTTGGCCTGCTGTAGTTTTAATGTTTTTTTAATTTAAAAAAAAAACAATGCCTTTTCCTTTCATCAAGAAAGCTGGTTTTGGTTTGGATTAAATTAAAAACAATAATTATAATAAAAAAAATTTTAAAATCCTTGATTTTGTCAAAATGAAGCAATTTAAATAGTTTTTAAATGCCTGTTTTATTTTAAATGTGATAAAACTGGATAAAAATGTTTAAAAGATAAGAAGTGATTTTTATTCATTCACCTAAAAATTTACATATTGGCATAATCTTTTAAAATGGATATTTATTTTTTCTAAAATATAAACATTTTTACCATTTTTATTTTAAAAAAATAATAATTAATAAAAGCAAATTAATGCAATTTTTTTTTTATACTAAATTAAAAAGCAATACTTTCATTAAAATTTTCTTAAATAATTCACAACCGGTTTGTTCCAGAAAATTTAAAAAATTATATTATATTATTTAAAACTTTCAAAAAGCCTTTAACTGTTTTTCTTGGAATTTGCTCATCAAATATTCATATCCTGTCAGCAGCAAACTGCAATGAATCATGGTTTTCGCTACTCTTGGCTTCAGGCCTGATAAAAGTTGTTTTTGATCGCCATCAATATAAAGTTTAATTAAATAATTTAAAGTCGAAATATTTGCATGTTCAGGATAAAGTTGTTTTCTTGTTTTTACAACATCCAAGGGCAAAGACACGGCAGCAGCAACCCCTCCTAAATAATTTTTTTTTATAGTGAAATATTTAAAAAAATTTACCTGCAATGCATCCTGCTATGAGATTATTCAATAAAATATGATCTCCATATACCATTTCACCTGTTTTTCTAATGTTTTCTACCATGGACCAATAAACCATCGAAAACAAAATATCTCTGTTGAGTGTTACATAATATGCAGAAAATAATCTATTTCCAAGCTCAAAGTTTTTTTTCTTGGTGAATCCTTTCGTGCTATTTTGAATGGTTTTCCAATAATCCAAAGGAAATGTTAGAGTTGTCGCAAGACTCCTTGCAGTGAAAGAAGATAACATTGGAGCGAACAACATGTTGGATGTGACATTTTGCAAAAAAAAGCTTTTGGCCTTCTCGTAAAAATAAAAGAAGGTGACTGTTGATGAACAACTTATCATCGCTGTATATCTCGTTCCGTTAAACAGAGTTTTGGCTCCTTCATATTTGATGATATGAGATAAGGCTTTCAAAATAGATTTCTGGGGGAAGCATGTCTTACAAGAAGGGGCATAAGACGAGAAAACTAAGATATTATTTAAAAAAATAAGAAAAAAAAAATTCTGGTTTTACATTTCACGGTATTATGTGATTTTATCAGGGAAAAATTGGGTTGTTTATGACTTTTTGGGGAACAATTAAAACAATTGCGAGCCTAAAAAATAAAATTAAAGGTCATTATTCAAGAAATTTTCTTAAACCTCTTGAATTTTTTGCTGACGGATTTTAATTATGTCGATGGGGTTGACAAGGACTGCAGAGACGAGACTGGAGATCGTGGAACTGAGCAAAATATGGTCGGCTTGTCTGTTCTTGGAATTCATTGAAAGTCTTTAATAAATATACTTTAATTCAAAGAATTAATTAAGCTCGAATGGGGATCATTATTAAAAGAAATGTTTATAAATCTTAGGAAACTTTCTAGTTTTTGAAAATCGAAGTGATTTTAGCACAAATAATAAATATACATTGTTTTTTTCTTTGAAACAAACAAATTTTAAAACACTATTTTTTTAAAAATTGTCTAAATTTGGCCAGCGTTCTCTAATTAAAAAAATGATCATTTTTATGGGAGAGTATACATTTCTTTCTTTAGTTTTTTTAAATAAATACGCAATGTACTCTCGAGAAAAAAATCAAACTAAAAGTCAAACTTGCAAAAAGGTTTATCCATAATTTTTTTTTCAAAAACAACTAACTTAAAACGAAAAACCAAAAAAAAAAAAAATATAGTACTGAAAAAAGCTATGGAATTCTCCAAATTTTTTTTCAAATTTGGTTGAATTTCAGTATTTTTTGATTTAATGGTTTTATGTTTTTACTAATTTCATACGTACTAAACACATTAATTTTAGCTCACTTCTCTTGCCCCCTTCCAAAAATACAGCATTTGACCCATAATTTCTTTTTCTAACCATTGTTTATATTCCTTCCCGTTTCTCCAATTTCCATCCTTCATCATTTATAGCAAACTCAAATAAATTTCCCAAATGTTCAGATCAAATCTCTTTGCACTGAATAAAACCTTTTTATTCATTTTTTTCTGTCTAGCTCTACAATGTTTCATCAGTACTGCTTCATTTGAAAACCAGCCCAAAAAATTCCTTGCCCGTTACCTCCAAACCCAAAATGCCACAATTCTCATAAACGCCACAAATGCCGCAAACGCCACAAATGCCTCACTTATCACAAATGCTTCAAATGCCACACTTATCACAAATGTTTCAAATGCCACAAATGCCTCAAATGCCACAAATGCCTCAAACGCCTCAAATGCTTCAAACGCCTCAAATGCCACAAATGCCTCAAACGCCTCAAATGCTTCAAACTCCTCCGCAAATGCTTCAAATGCCACAAATGCCTCAAATGCTTCAAACTCCTCCGCAAATGCTTCAAATGCCACAAATGCCTCAAACGCCTCAAATGCTTCAAACTCCGCAAATGCCACTCCAATCACTAATGATACTTTGATAGCATCTTATAGCAATATGGTTCTTGACTTCAGTCCGTTTAACTTGGAGATCACGGATACTATGGCCATTGATTGCTTCTATAACTCAACTTGCTTGATGAGTCAAAATATTACTGTTGGTGATTATAATTATTCTGCTCCAACTTTCAACTTCACTGCTGAGTATTTGCCTCAGGTATGGTTGGGTTTAGGCACTGCACAAGTCTTGCTTTTGGACAATTTGGACAATATGACTGATACTTTGACTTATCTTATAAATAATATAACTGATATTTACAATCAGATCTTTAGCTTCAAAGCAAATTTCGTGGAAGAAATCAATCAATTCCTCATTGATTACAATAATTCAAATATTACAACATCAGGATTAAGTCCCCAGGTGATACAAGAAATAATAGTTGAACTAAACAATACTAACTCAGCTTTGGCTCAGGAGTTCGATCAGATTTTGAACAATGCTTTCAACATTCTTAGCGGCGAAGATTTGCAACAGGTGGCAAGTGATTATCTCTTTTTCAGCAACCAATTGCAAAACATCGTTCAAGTTGTACAAAATGAAATTCAAACCAAAGAAGCTGCTCTCGCAACTGCTAATTCCAATGAGATTATGAATAGTATTCAAATGTTAAGTGCAAATTACACCCTTTTGGGACAAAATTTCACCACTGAATTCAACAAATATCAACAAGTTCAAGATAATTATACCAACATCATCAATAATCTGCTCCAAACTCAAATAGTCAACAAATTCAATTTCACTGATCCAAGTGTCACAACGGCAGTCCAACAGTTCCTCTTCAATATTATTCAAACCCAAACAAATCTAGTCAATAACACATGGACCCAATTTATAGCCCAGTTTCAAAAATACAGCGGCGACCTCAACGGAACAATTATCAATGAAACTATTCTGCTCAACGCTTCACTTCAAAATTTTTCGGCATATATCACAGCGAATTCCACAAATGCGAATGCGAATGTTGATAGCATTTTTACTAATTCCTCAGAAATGCAAGCCCTCTTTGTTTGGAACCATACAATTACTCCTGTTCAGACTTTGAATGTTATGGCAACTGCTGCTTTCGCTGATGCTTTGAATCAATTCCAAGCTGATTTCTTGATCTTCATAAGCACTATTGAGGGAAACTCATCATCAAATGCATCAACTGTGACCAATGCCACCTTTGATAGCAATTACACGATTCTAGTAACTCAAATTATGAACTTTACATCTTCATTCAATGTTTCAGAAAGTGTGGATATCCAATCAATCTGGACAGACGCAAGCACCATCCAGAATATTGTGAATAACACTATTCCAAACATTCTCAATAATTCGTATGTCATGTCGAGTGACGAACAACAAAGACTCCTACAATTTAATCTATTTGAAATAGGGATAAATGTTGCTGAAGTCCTCAACAAGTTCTATGTTCTTAAACAAGCCATCCTTCTCAACATCCAAAATCTATCACAAGAGATCATAGCATCTGACAATTTGACTCTAAATACCACAGGCCTAAACACAACCATTGTCACAAATGACATGATTCAGAACCTCTCATCCTTAATCAATCAAACTCTCGTTGAATATATTCTCAATCAAAGCAATTTTTACGGAATTCTTTACCAAGTCGAATCCTTCCTCGGTATCAACAACGTGTCAAATTCCTCGAATTCAAGTTGCAACATGTCAAATTCCTCTAATTCAAGCAGTGGTGCCAATGCATCAAATTCCAGTAATTCAAGTGGTGCCAACATGTCAAATTCAAGTGGTGCCAGCATGTCAAATTCCACTAATTCAAGTGGTGCTAATTCAAGTGGTGCTAATTCAAGTAGTGCCAACATGTCAAATTCCACTAATTCAAGTGCCAACACATCAAATTCCACAAATGGCACGCAATTCCTATCAGATCTTCTCTCCTTTAGTCTTCAGGAAGTAGCTCAAGGTATACAAATTATCCAAGCAATCCTCATGAATAATTACTCCAATTTGACTTTGTTCACTCCATGTGAAGCTATTGCCTTGGAAAGTCGATTTGCGAATTGCTCTGTTGGAGTTAATAATTTCACAGGATTACCTGCAAATTTCTCTGATAACGTAACCATTGTTCTATCGAATGTATCAGTTTATGGGTTGGTGAACTTCATGAGTGTGGAGATTGATTTCTTGCAAAGTGTCAATGGCTCATATGGAAATGCTTTCAATGTATCCGGGGGTGCCTTTTTCTTTGAACTTGACCCAGAAATCTCAATTTCGGTTGAAATCATAGAAAATTTGACAGAATTTTCATTCTTGAGTTATAATGCATCGACCACTACAAGTGGGAGTGGCAATATGTCAAATGTCCTTCTTTTAAGAGTGCTTACGATGAATGAAGACCTCATCGTTGCAGCCAATGTGATTGATGTCGATGTGGATGAATCTTATTTGAGTATTGTTACCGCACAACAATTCATAAATGCGACAACAAATAGTCTTTGCAATAGCACGACCAATGTATGCCAAAATGTGACAACCTATAGTTGGGGTTCTCCAATGATTAATCAAGTGAACTTTAGTGTGCCAGCTGAACAGATGACCAATCAGACTGGATACGTCGTGAATGTCACAGAGATTCTTAATTAAATAAAGCTCGAAAGCGATTCTTATTTGGTGTAAATTTTTTTCCATTCTTCTGTTTGTTATTTATTTAATTCTTTATAGAAGTCCAACTTTTTTTCAGAACTAAATTTATTTTGTTAAAATAATTAAAAAATGAAGATATTTTTAAAGGATTACTCCTATTTTTTGGGATTTTTTTTATATTATTTTATGAATAATATACAAATGAAAAGAATAAAACTTGAAAAATTGACATTAAATTGATCATTATATATTTTGAAAAAAAAAACAACTAAATAACAGATAAAAATAAATTTTCCTCATTACGGAATTCATTATTTTTTTTATATTATCCAAATCTCTCCATAATCAATTTTTTAATTGCATCTTTGCGATAAAATCCTTGCTTCTTCAAACTATAAATTTCTTTCCTTTTATCAGCGCATTTCTCAACCCACATTTTCGCATAATTGCAAAATGCCTATTTATTATCATGCATTTGTTTCTCACTCAAATTTCAAAACATTTCATTAAAATTCTGTGATTTCATCATTTTTTGTAACATCCGATAGTAACATTTCACTTCATTTAATGAAATTCGTCCTGTATTTATATTAACATTTGGAAAGATCTGGATATTGAATTTTATTTGGGGATAATCAGATGTTGAAAAAGACTTGTCTCCATACACATCAGGAATGTCAATTGCAATGCTCCGTTATTTTTAAAAGTCTATAGCTTTGCATACTCCATTTTGTTTTTTAGTCCAAAGTGGAGAGTTAAGGATCAAGAAATTTCGATTTTTAAAAGAAAATCAAGAAGATTTTTATTTTTACCAGAGCATTCCACTCAAATGATCATCTTTGGATTTTCGGGGTGATTATATTCAAAATCACTTTGTGTATGTATGAATTGCTTTAAAGTTCTGGTCTGTTTTCATTCGAATTTACTAAATTTATTAAAATTTTTTTTTTCTTATAAAATCACTTTGCAAAAAAAATCAAGTTTTCTATAAAAAAAATTATTATCTATAAAAACTTTTATAATTTTTTTAATTCAAAATTTTATTTTTAGTTAATCATTTTGAAAAAAAAAAAAATTAAATTATATAAATTTTAAGACGGTTTGTGTTTCGAAAAAAAAAAAAATTTAAATTATATAAATTTTCACTAGTCTTCAGAATGGCAA
>Ga0302140_10008020_pt1 | contig 13183 bp, 16 predicted proteins | sample I_Bog_E1_1_FD_202095 | JGI IMG/M metagenome (GOLD analysis project Ga0302140, IMG submission 202095) | Peat permafrost microbial communities from Stordalen Mire near Abisko, Sweden - I_Bog_E1_1 | ecosystem: Environmental > Terrestrial > Soil > Wetlands > Peat | place: Sweden: Abisko, Stordalen...
CCCCGGCATTGGGAGGGGCGCCCGCGCCGCACTGGCCCGCGCTGCCGCCCTGGCCCGCGCCGCCGCGCGCTGCCGCTTCCTGTCACGGCGCCCGGCCCGCGCGCCCGCTGTGCCAAGCCGTCATGCCGGGCGCCCGTTCCGTAGCCACACGGCGCCCGCTTTGGCCGTGCCTGCCGTACCGGCGGCGCCAGGGGGGGGGGGCGGCGGGGGATACCGAAACGATCGGCGCGGGTGCCCAGACCGGGCCGGGGGGTCCGGCAAACAAAACCCGTTTGGACGTCGGGGGCACTTAAAACATGGGGGTGGTTACTATATTTCCCACGTGGAAAGTCGCGCTGGTGATCCTCTCGCTTGCCCGACATCCGCCTTTGCCGGGCTCTTTCTGCTTCTCAATGGCCGGGAGCCCGGCATTGCCTTACCGCGATCCGTAAGCTAACCCAGCCGCAGCACAGGGGTTAACTCATGCAGATCGCCATGATGGAAGAATATCGGCAGACGAACCATGCTCGCTTCAACGAGGCGATGCGGCGCATTGGCTGGAGCCAGAACGAGCTTGTGCGGCGGCTAGGCATCGCCGAGGGCACTGCCCGCCAGTGGGCGAGCGGGCGCAAGGACTGCCAGGACGAAGTGCTGGCGTGGCTCGACCACATTGGGGCCGCCCTCGATGCGGCGATCAAGGCCAACCCCATGCCCGAAGGCTGGTCTCGCGAGCAGCATGATGCGATGCTGGCGGCCGAGAGGGCGCTGAAGGATGCCGCGACAAAAGAGTTCCTGGAAGACTTTTGACCCTGGTGGCTTGTGTTTTCCGCCGGCCGGGACCGCAATGGGTGGGGTTAGGAGAGGATTGGGATTGACAACGGGAAGGGTTAAGCGGCTTAAAATACTACTCTTCCCATTTTTGCGCGCGACAGAATGCCGACCAGGCCCCCACAACACCGGCCCGCCGGCTGGCGGCTGACGCCGAAGCGCCCAAATCCGAGCCACGCCATCTACCACACCGCCGCATGGCAGCGGTTGAGGGCACTGGTCGTGGAGCGGGACCGCGGCATCTGCGCCGGTTGCGGAGAGCCCTATGGCTGCCGTGCCGACCATATTATTCCCCGCGAGGATGGCGGACCGGACCACCCGTCGAACCTGCGGCTTCTCTGCACAAAATGCGATGCGCTGCGGCATCGCGAAAAAGGGCTCCGGTAATGGCGGTGCGCGGCAACAAACCAAAGCCCACCGTGCTCAAAGACCTGCACGGCTCGAAAAAGCCACGGAATCCGCTTGAGCCCAAGCCGGCCGGCGATCTGGCCGCGCTCGCTCCGCCCGATTTCTTCACCGATGATCAGGTGAGCGCGTGGAATTTCGCCCTCGACCACTCCCCTCCCGGCATGTTGAAGCAGATCGACCGATCCGCGCTCACGGTTTGGGTGATCGCGAGCGATTTGCACCGGAAAGCCTGCATCGCCCAATCGCGTACCGGCCTCGTGGTGCGCTCGCCCCAAGCCGGCGTGCCGGTCCAGAGCCCATATTTGCCGGTCATCAACCGCCAGGCGGTCGTAATCCTTCGGGCCGCGGCGGAACTTGGCTTCACGCCCGCCGCACGGCCCCGGCTGAGCCTCCAGGGCGCCGCTGGCGGACGCGATCTTGGCGGGCAGGCTGATGCCATCCCGCAAACCGACACCCTCGAAGCCTACCTCGCCAGAGATCCCGGCTCGTCGGCCGTCAACTAGCGCCGATCCGGTCTCGGCCTATGCGTGGGATGTCCTGCGCGGCAAGATTGTCACCGGAAACCTCGTCAAGAAAGCCTGTGAGCGCCATTTCGGCGACATTCAGCACGGTCCGGCGCGGGGACTGGCCTGGCGCCCCGACATCGCGCGGCACCGCATCGGGTTTCACCGCTTCCTGCGCCACACGAAGGGCGAATGGGGCGGCCAGATCGTTCATTTGGAAGCGTGGCAGCAGTTTGTGGTCGGCTCCGCGTTCGGCTGGCTACGCAAGGACGGGACCAGGCGCTTCCGGGTGGTATTCGAGGAAATTGGCAGGAAAAACGGGAAGTCTTTGCAGGCGTCGGCGGTCGGACTGATCGGCCTCGTCGCGGACAACGAGCCCGGCGCCGACATTTATTCGGCCGCGACCAAGAAAGACCAGGCCCGGATCGTCTTCGACGCGGCCCGGCAGATGGTCCTGCGCTCGCCGGAGCTTCGGAAGACCGTCGGTGTGTTCCGGGCGAGTTTGGCAGTCGATAAAACGATGTCCAAATTCGAGCCGCTGTCTTCCGACGAGCGGACGATGGACGGCCTGAACCCGCACATGGTCGTCATCGACGAGCTGCACAAACACAAAAATCGCGCGGTGCTGGACGTGCTTGATACCGCGCTTGGAGCGAGGCGCCAGCCGTTGCTCTGGATTATCACGACGGCAGGCGATGACAATCCCGAAAGCGTTTACGCCCAGGAACATACTTACGCGGAGGGCGTGCTCAACGGGGTTTACGAGGACGACGCCTGGTTTTGCTACGTCGCCACGATTGACCCCGATGACCGCTGGGACGATCCGAAGGTCTGGATAAAGGCGAATCCCAATCTGGGGGTATCGTGCAAGCTGGACGATCTCAAGAGGCAGGCGCTGGCGGCAAAGCACTCGCCGCAGCGGCTGGTGGAGTTCATGCGGCTTCGCCTCAACGTCAGGCAGGCCAGCGCCAACCAGGCGGTCACGGCGGAGCTTTGGGACAGGAATTTCGTTGAGACCTACGACCCGGCGGTGATGGCAGGCAGGCGATGCTTCGGCGGCCTTGACCTCGCGAGCAAGATCGACCTGGGCGCGTTCGTGCTGGTGTTCCCGCCGCAGGAGATTGGCGACAGATGGCGGCTGACGTGCCGGTTCTGGATGCCGGCGGATACCGTCATGGAGAAGTCCGACCGGGACCGGGTGCAATACCAGCGGTGGATCAATGATGGCTGGATCGAGGCCACACCGGGCAACGTCATCGACCACTCGGAAATCCAGCGGGCGCTGCTGGAGGACGCGCGCCGGCATGAGATCGCCAGCGTGGCATACGACCCCTGGAACGCCACCCAGCTTGCCGTGGCTCTGCAGGGCGAGGGCGTGCCGATGTTCGAGTTCGTCCAGGGCCTTCGCAGCTACAACGCCCCGACCAAGGAGCTTCAGGCGATGCTGCTGTCCGAGAAGCTCGATCACGGCAACAACCCTGTGCTGCGCTGGATGGTCCTGAACATGCGAGTGCAGACCGACAAGAACGGCAACGAGATGCCGACGAAGAAGCACAGCACGGGCCGGATAGACGGCGCGACCTCCCTCATCATGGCGATAGGCCGAGCCATGCTGGATGACAGCGCCGGCCTCGACAGCTTCCTGTCGTCGCCCGTGAGCGCATGAGGTGGGAGCTCTCCGCACCATCTATCTGAAGGCGGTCACCACGATCGCCCGCGGGCTGGGGCTGTCCGATCCCCGGCTCTATCACTTCATGGGCAGTGGCATCACGCACGCCGGCGAGAATGTCACCGTCGGCACCGCGCTTACTCTGGATGCGGTTTGGGCATGCGTCCGCCTGATCGCGCAGACGATCGCGACGCTGCCGCTTCAGGTCTACCAACAGGACGACAACGGGCAGGCGGTGATAGCTCGGCAGCATCCGCTCTATGCGCTCTTGCACGACATACCGAATGCCGACATGACTGCGACGGAATTTTGGGAAGCCCTCGCCGCGTCGATTCTGCTCTGGGGCAACGGCTATGCCGCGATTGAGCGCGGAGCCGGAGGCCGGATCGTCGCCGTCACCCCGATGCGCCCCGACCGGGTGAACATCACAAGGCAGGAGGACGGCTCGCTCCGTTACGCTTACAACTACATGGGGTTTATCGCCTATCTCGAGGAAGGCGATGTAATGCACATCAAGGGATTTTCGCTTGACGGCCTGTTTGGCATGAGCCCGATCCAGCAGGGGATGCAGAGCATCGCGACTTCGCTGGCGGCGGAGCGCGCGGCGGGATCGCTGTGGCGGAATGGCATGCGGCCGGCGCACGCGCTGATAGCGCCGGCATATCTGAACGACACCCAGCGCGAGAGGTATAAGACAAAGTTCCAGGAGGAGTACGCGGGCGCCGTCAACGCGGGCAGGGTGCCGCTCATCGAAGGCGGATGGAAACTCGAACAATTGTCTTTGCCGCCTGAAGACGCGCAGTTGCTTGCGTCCAGGCAGTTCCAGGTAGAAACGATCTGCCGCTGGTTCGATGTTCCTCCAACGATGATTGGGCACATGACGCGCTCTACCGCTTGGGGATCGGGCATGGAGCAGATGATGCTGTGGTTCCTCACGTTCGCGCTTCGGCCGCATCTGAAGCGGATTGAGCAATGCATTGCCAAGTCTTTGGTCTCCGCGCAGGACAGGGCCAACGGATTTTATGCGGAGTTCAACGTCGAGGGCTTGCTGAGAGCCGACAGCGCCGGCCGTGCCGCCCTCTACGCCGTGCTGGCCGACCATGGACTGCGCACGAGGAACGAGCTTCGCGCATTGGACAACATGCCACCACTCCCCGGCGGCGACGACCTCACTGTGGCGGCGGGCATGGTGCCGATCCAGGAAGCCGCCGACATAGCCAAGACTTCCGCAGTGGCGCAGGTGGCGTTGCCGACAGCAAAGGTGCCTCCGCCGAAAGACTCGACTGCGGTCGCCGAACGCGCGCCGCTGGAAAATCAGTGACAGGAGAGACGCGATGGATGGTTCATTCACCGCACCGTGCGAGTTCAAGTTCACGGCAAGCGCCGCGCTTGGCGAGTTTGAAGGCTATGCCAGCGTCTTCGACCACCAGGACTGGCATGGCGATATCATGTTGAAGGGTGCCTTCTCGGATACGCTGGAAGAGCACGCGCGCAACGGCACGATGCCGGCGATGTTTGTCGAGCACTCGGCCTGGAAAGGGGGCGACCCTTTGCCCATTGGGGTATGGACCGAGATCGCCGAGGACGACAACGGCCTGCGGGTGAAGGGCAAGCTCTCCGGCCTCGACACCGATCCGATCAAGCGCATCCACGGGCTGATGAAGGACGGCGGCCTGCGCGGTTTGTCTGTCGCGTTCGCGGTCCGCAAGGGCGGCTCTTTCATGGGGAAGAAGGCCGGCGAGCCGAAGCGGACGCTCAAAGCCGTTGACCTGTTCTCGGTTGACCCGGTGCGCGACCCCAGCAACGCCCTGGCGCGCATCGACGGCCTGAAGTCCACCGCTCCACCACCGAACGTCGAAGGAGCCACAAATTCCGTAGCCGCCGCCCTGCTCGTGCATCGCAACTCGATGTCCGGCTCGGGCGGCCCGACCGCAGACCAGCGGGCGGCGCTGCTCAATCATTTGCAGGACGCGCATCAACATCTGACCGGCAAGCGTCTGCCGGACAGCATGAAGTCGCTGCCTGCTACCCTGCGCGCGTTTGAAAGCTGGATTCGGGACGAGTTCGGCGTCAGTCACGCGATGGCCCGCCAGATCGCCGAAGGCGGGTTCAAAACTGCTCAGGAGCCTCGGGATGAGGCGGAGGAGCGCCAGGCGGACCCGGCGGCATCGGAGGCGATCGGCGAGATCGCCAAGGCGCTGCGCGGCTTTTCCCTCTCATCATCCTGAACTGGAAACACCATGGCTGACGATCCAAACCCGGAAGTGGAACTGAAGGCGCTTGCCACCGATCTCAAGAAGGCCACCGACGAGGTGAAGACCTTCGCCGAGAAGGTCACCGTGGAAATGAAGAACCTCGGCAACGCCACCACCGAGACCAAAGCCAGCGCCGACAAGGCGCTGAAGGACATGAACGAACTCGCGGCCCGCGTTGGCGATGTCGAGCAGAAGGTCGCCCGGCGCGGGGGCACCGGCGGCCAGCCGGACCTGAAGTCGCTGGGACAGCGCGTCTGCGATGACCCGGAAATCAAGAAGCTGATGGAAACCAAAAACGGCCAGGCCCGCATCACCATCGACCTCAAAGACATCACGTCGGCAGCGGCGAGCGTCGGGCCGGGCGTGTCGCCAACGTCCTCCCTGGTGGTCGCCGACCGCCAGCCGATCGTGCCTATCCCGCTGCGCCAACTCGTCGTGCGGGATCTGATCACGCCAGGCACAACGGCCAGCAACAACATAGAGTATCCGGTGGAAACCGACGCTCCGTTCACGACGGCCGCGGCGGTGGTCTCGGAAGGACAGCTCAAGCCGCAAAGCAACATCACGTTCGATTTGAAATCGGCCCCGGTCAGGACCATCGCCCATTTCATGAAGGCGAGCCGGCAGATTCTGGACGACTCAACGCAGCTCCAGAGCTACATCGACGGAAGGCTGCGCTACGGCCTTGGCTATGCGGAGGAAGGCGAGCTGCTCTACGGCGATGGCACCGGGCAGCATTTGCTGGGCATTGTTCCCCAGGCATCCGCCTATTCGGCCGCGTTTGCTCCCGCCTTGGCAACCGACATCGACATCCTGCGGCTGGCCTCGCTGCAGGCCACGTTGGCTCTGTACCCGTCTACCGGCTATGTGCTGCATCCGACCGACTGGGCCAAGATCGAGACGACGAAAGATACCCTCGGGCGCTACATCGTTGGCGATCCGCAGGGCCAGATCGCGCCCCGTCTCTGGGGTCTTCCCGTGGTGACAACGCCGGCCTTTGCGGTCGGTTACTTCCTGACCGGCGCGTTCCGGCTCGGGGCGCAGATTTTCGACAGGATGGCCATCGAAGTGCTGATCTCGACGGAGAACGTGGACGACTTCCAGCGGAACATGATTACGATCCGCGGTGAAGAAAGGCTGGCGCTTTGCGTGTTCCGGCCGACCGCGTTCACGTACGGCGCGTTGCAGTAAAGGTCTGCAAAATGCGGATGATGGCAATCCGACCATGGCGGAATTTCGACCATGAAGGCGTTGTCGAGCCCGGTTTCCGGTTTGAGGCCGGGCACATCCGCGCGCAGGAGCTTGAACGGCTCGGCCTGGCTGTCCGGGCTCCTGCCCTTAGAGACGGCGAAACGGTCGTGGTTCGGGCCGACGGTCCCCAAAAGCCAACCCGCGTGGGCCGCAGGCTGCCCCCGCATGGGGGTTAGGAAAGATGAGCCCGCTCCTTGTCCGGAGCATGTGGGGGTTGGGCGATAGCATCTACGCCAGACCCTTCATTGCCGCCGCCTCGATGGTCCGCGACGTCTGGCTCGAAACCCCATGGCCGGAACTCTATGCTGACCTGCCGTTGCGCTTCGTGAAGGGCGACAGGCCGCTGCGAACGCAGACCCTGAATGCCGCACGCCAGCCGCCTGGACTCTGGCGGCAGCCGCCGGCCGGCGCACAGGAGATCAGGCTGGCCTACGGCAACGCCGAGCTGGCTCGCGGCTCCGTTGTCCAGGGCATCGAAAGCAAGCTGCCGCTGCCGGCCGGCGTGAAGCCGGTGTGGACTTTGCCGGAACTGGGCGCGAGCCCGATCGACACGCGTGGCTCTCCGCTGGCGATCATCAGGCCGGTCACCAGGCGGGCCGAGTGGGACAACCGGGCGCGGAACTGCCTGCCCGGGTATGTCGATGAAATTGCCGGAGATCTCAAGGGCCGCGGCTTCTCGGTGCTGGTCCTGGCGGATCTGAAGGTTGGCGAGGAGTGGCTTGAGAATGGCCGCATCCCGCCATCCAACGCCGCGCTCACGAATGGCGAGCTGTCGATGCGCCAGATGCTGGCGGCGGTGCGGGATGCTGCCGTGGTGGTTGGCCCGGTCGGCTGGATCGTGCCCGCCGGCCTGGCGCTGGGCACCCGGACGTTCTGCGTGCTGGGCGGCCAGGGCGGACACAACGCGCCCGAGAAACTGACCGATCCGCGCATGGACTGCTCGCGGCTCGGCTTCGCGATGCCAAAGGAGTTTTGCCGATGCACGGATATGCAGCACTCGTGCCCAAAAGCGATCCCGGATTTGATGAGCCAGTGGTCGGACTGGCGGCGCAATGCCAGGTTCCGTTTCCCGAGGTCTTCCGCGCATTCGCAGGCAGGGCGCTCACCTGGTGGCCAGAGTTCGGTGTCGGCTACTACCCGGCAGAAGGCGCGCGCTACGACGATGCCTACTACCGGAAATATGTCGAATATGCCGCCACCGGCCTTGGGCACAGGCTGACTACCGCGAGGGTGGAATTTGTCGCCCGACATTGGGCCGGCGAGGTGGTGGATGTCGGGATAGGCTGCGGCGCGTTCGTCGCCTCCCGTCCGCGCACCCTCGGGTATGACATTAATCCACTTGGTGTCGCATGGCTGCGGGCGGCCAACAGGTTCGCTGACCCCTATCTCGGCTGCGACGCCATTACGCTTTGGGATGTGCTTGAGCATATCGCCGATTTTGAAAAGCTGCTGGCCGGCGTCCGCAAGTGCGTGTTTGTCAGCCTGCCAGTCTTCACCGACGCTGAACACGTCCTGCGGTCGCGGCATTTCCGGCGCGACGAGCATTTCTGGTACTTCACCACCGAAGGGCTTGTGGCCGTCATGGACAGCCTCGGTTGGAAGTGTGAGGAAACCAACCGTGAGGAAACCACGCTCGGCCGCGACTCAATCGGCAGTTTTGCGTTCCGACGGCTCTGATGTCCCTGACGGTCCTCACGCCGCCCTCCGAAAGCGACCTCACCACTCTTGAGGTCGTGAAGGAAGAGCTTGGCATTATGGACACCGGCTTGGACAAGATGCTCTCCCGGTGGATCAGCGAGGCCAGCGCGACGATAGGGCTTGTGACCAACCGGACGTTCGGGCTTGAGGATCTGAGCGAGACCTTCCGCTTCGACATGCAAAGGACCAATCTGGTTTACGAAGTGCCGCCTTTGCGTCTGTCGCGCTATCCGGTTGCCGAGTTGACCTCGCTCATCGACATGAGCACGTCGCTGCCGATTGATCCGGGGAGCTACGATCTGGATGCTGAAAAGGGGTTGATCTGGCGCCTGAGCACAATGGGGTGGCGCTCGCTCTGGTGGACCGGCTATCAGGACCTCATTGCGACCTATACCGCCGGCTACGATCTGCCAGACGGGGCGCCGCTGCCGCTGCAGGAAGCGGTGCTGCTGCTCATCAAGCACCGGCTCGCGGCGCGGTCGCGCGATCCGAACCTGCGGCAGCAGAATGTGCCCGGCGTGCTGGAACAGACCTGGTGGGTGCCGAGCGGTGCCGAGAGCGCGATCCCGCCCGAAGTGGCGATGAAGATCGAACCATACCGTGAGCAAGTCGTATGACGACGACGGTTATCCAGCACCGGCAAGGCGATACGTTCAGCTGGGCTGGCACTGCGACGCTGCCGGCCGGAGCCGCCTGGTCGGCGCTCTGCACGCTCTGGCCCAAGGCGACATCCGCCGGCGCGGAGCCAATCTCCATTCAGGCCACGCTGACCGAGATTGGCGCCCACACCGGCGACGCGACGAAGACCGACTATGTGCTGCTGCTGCATGCCGATGCCGAAGCTACCTTGGCCTGGGCCACGCTGGCGGGGCAGGGAAAATCCGCGCGCTTTGTCGGCGCGGTGAAGTTCTATGATGCGGCCGTGCCGCCGAACGAGATCACGACGGATGTGTTCGAGGTCGCGCTGAATTTCAATTTGGTGCCTTATGTCGGATAGCGCCCCGCAGATCGTCCTGGAGCCGACGTTGCCGGTCGCCGAAATCGTCCTGGAGCCGACGTTGCCGGTCGCCGAAATCGTCCTGGTGGATAGCCTGGGCAACACCGCGACGCTTGGCGGCTATGGCACAGCTCCGTCCGATGCCGTCACGGTCGCTCTGCAGACGGCGTTGCGGGGGCAGGCCGGCCCTCCGGGAAGCTCCGCTTCCCAGTTCCTTTTCACGCAGTCCGTGCCGGAGGCGGTTTGGGTTATCGCCCACGGCCTCGGTGGCTATCCGACTGTGGTTGTCATCGACTCTGCCGGTTCGGTTGTTGAAGGCGACGTCGAGTATGACTCAACGAAGCAGGTGACGCTGACATTCTCCGCCGGCTTTGCCGGCACCGCGCGCCTGATCTGATTCTGGGAGCAGCCCGCCATGTCACGCAAATTCCTGACGCCAATAGATCTTGGGCAGCAAGAGCTGCAGAACGCCCGCATCCAGAACTTGGCCAGCGCGCCGGGATCGCCTGTGGCGGGGCTGACGTATTTCGATACCGCCCTGCTGGCGCAATACACCTACAACGGCACGGCCTGGGTTTCGCTTGACGCAAGCAAGCTCAGCGGCACGATCCCAAACACGGCGCTGGCGACCAACCCGCTGGCGCGGGCAAACCATACCGGCACGCAGACCAGCTCGACGATCAGTGACCTGTCGTCAGTCGTCCACGCCTATACGTTGGACACGTTCGGGGCGCCGGCGGCAAACGTCGCATGGAATTCGAAGAAGATCACGGGCTTGGCCGCCCCGACCGCAAGCGGTGACGCCGCCACCTGGGATTTCGTCAATTCGGCGGTCCAGTCCGCGGCGGCCGGCATCGCGAGCAAGCCGCCGGTCAGGATCGTCGCGCAGACCAATCTGGGCCTGACCGGGCTGGCTGCGATTGACGGGGTGACGCCGATCGCCGGAGACCGTGTGCTCTGCGTTGCCCAGACCACATCGAGCCAGAACGGGGTTTACAACGCGGCTTCGGGCGCCTGGGCGCGGACAACGATAGATGGTTCCGCGCCAGGCGAGATTGAGTCGGGCTCCATGTGGCTCGCCACCGAGGGCACGTCCGGTGCCGGGACGCAGTGGCGTGTTGCCACCGTAGGCGCAATAACAGTCGGGACCACGGGCCTTTCAATTCTGCAGTTTGGCGCCGCCAGCGCCTACACGAATGGCAACGGACTCGCCCTTGCCGGCAGCACGTTCTCCGTAACCCCGGCATCCGGTGGTGGCATCGCTGTCTCCGGTTCTGGCGTCTCCGTAGATTCCACCGTAGCGAGGATGTTTGCCGCCACCATCGGAGACGGCAGCACGACTTCGTTCACCGTGACCCATAACTTCGGCACGCAGGACGTTCTGATCCAAGTCAAGCAGACCGGATCGCCTTACTCGGTAGTGGAGTGCGACATGGCCGCAACCACCACGAATACGGCGACGATCGTGTTCTCCACGGCGCCGGCCGCGTCCGCTTACCGCTGCGTGGTGTTTGGCTGATGCTGCGGCTCTCGACATTTGGCGGAGATGTCCTGGCTGTGCCGCTCACCGGGCTTCTGCTGTCCAATCCCACCGCCGTCCTGCCAACCGACAGTCTGTCGGCGGCAGTGGGAAAGCTCCAGGCCCAGTTTAATTTGGCGTGGCCGCTTCTGACGAAGGCGGCAGGGAGTGTCGTGCTGGATTTCGGGTCCGCGCCGGGAGGCACCGATGCGTCCGTTGCAATCACGGGGCAGTCCGCAATCATAGGCACATCGCTTGTCGATGCCTGGGTTTCCCCGGCGGTCACCGCGGATCACGGGGTGGACGAGCATTGGGCGGAAGACATCATCGTCTCCGCGGGCAACGTCGTGGCCGGGACCGGATTTACGGTCTATGGCAAGAGCGCGACCGGCACCTACGGCAAGTTCAACATCGTATGGGCCTGGGTGTGATCTGAAATGGCAATCCAGCTTCAGGGCAGCAACGCCGTCCCGATTTACGGCGATTCCGGCAGCAACGCCGCACGCATTGTGCTTTACGATTCGGCCGGCAATCCGCTTGTGGTCGCACCGGATTCAGTGATCGGCGCCACGCAGAAAGTTCTTCCGGTCGGTGGAGCCGTGGAGAACAACTGGGCGGCCCTGCGCGTTGACCGCATGGGCAACATGCGGCCCGGTAACGACACGCTGTCAATCCGCGATCCCTGCGAAGGCACCGTCGTAAATACGGCCGTGTGGACCGCATCCACGACTTCCATGACGCAGACGCAGGCGCAGGTCTCCGGGATCAATCTGAACGCCGGCAACTATGCCAGCGGCGCCGCTTACTCCATCCTTACCAGCAGCAAGCAACTTCCGCTTCTTGCGCAGGCGCCCCTGAGAGCCCGATTCAAGGCGCGGGTGGTTTTTTATGGCGGCTCCGTGGTGGAGTTCGGTTTTGGCGCCCCCACCGGCACCACGGCGCAGATCCCGAATGGCGCAGTATGGCGTTACACGTCAACCGGAACCGTTGTTCCGGTTCTATGCACCAACGGGTCCGACGTGGTACAGGGCACAGATGTTTCCGGCCTGCTCAATGCGACGAACTACTACGTCTTCGAGGTCGTCGTCACCGATCAGGATTGCGTTTTCTCGATCTACTCGGCCGGCCTGCTGATCACACAGCAGACGCTTTTCGTGCCGGCCGCGCAGCCCTTGACGTGGGCCGTCACGCATCTGCCGGTGTTCACCCGCCTATACACGATCTCCGCGCCTTCCTCAGCGCCCTACGTTTACCTGCGGGACACGCTGGTACAGACGTTTGACCTTGCGGGCAACGAGCCCTGGACGCACCAGTTGGCTGGCACCGGCCTGGGCGGCGAGGTAAGCCCTACCGCTTTCTCACAAACCTCGAACTGGTCAAATTCAGCCGCGCCGTCGAACGCCGCCCTCTCCAACACCGCCGCGGGATACACCACTCTCGGCGGGCAGTTCGGTTTTGCGGCTGTCGCCGGGGCGGCCACGGATTACTGCCTGTTCGCCTTCGCCGTGCCCGCGCCATACAGCTTCTTCCTGACGGGGCTGCACATAACCGCATACAACACCGGCGCTGCCGGGGCGACAACGCCGACGCTGCTGGCCTGGGGAGCGTTCTGCCAGTCAGGCGGCGCGTCCCTTGCCACCGGCACCTGCATCCGCGTTCCGCTGGGCGCGCAGTATTTTCCCGTCGGCGCCGCGATCGGGCAATGCGCTGACAAAGACCTTGACATCACGCTCGATCCGCCGCTGCGCACCGATGGGAACAAGTATGTGGGCATCATACTGCGCATGCCGGTGGCGACGGCCACCGCCTCGCAGGTGATCCAAGGCAGCGTATTGATGAAGGGCTACTTTGAATGAGGGCCGCGTGACAGACGTTGGCGGTTTTCCACCCGAGGTGAAGGTAGCGTTGTCGGGCGGCCCTTTCTCCGGCCAGACCGTTTTCTGGCCGGAAGGGAAAAAGGAGATGTGGTTCAACAAGGACGCCAGTGACGTGTGGGCTCAATACACGCTGGCGCCGGATGACAATACCAGGGCACTGTTCGCACATTTCGAGATTGCATGAGAAAGAAAGATGATC
>Ga0302140_10008025_pt1 | contig 13179 bp, 12 predicted proteins | sample I_Bog_E1_1_FD_202095 | JGI IMG/M metagenome (GOLD analysis project Ga0302140, IMG submission 202095) | Peat permafrost microbial communities from Stordalen Mire near Abisko, Sweden - I_Bog_E1_1 | ecosystem: Environmental > Terrestrial > Soil > Wetlands > Peat | place: Sweden: Abisko, Stordalen...
AGATTATAGTTTACCTTGTAAGTGGAATCTATCAATGAGAACATTGTCTTCGGATCGCCATCTACCACGAACGCGCGATAGAATTTGTATGCCCTGACGGCTGTCTCATCAACTGTCACCGAAGCGTTCGGTGTACAGAGAGCGGGTGGTGCTTTTAGACTGCATAGATTGTCGCGCTTATAGAGACTCTCATCATGTAATGCAGGAGCAGCTAGGCAAGTGAGAGGCGCTAAGATGCCTGCGCAAAGCAGTTGAAGAACACGCATAATTGCTGTAAAGACGAAAATATTTATCGATGATGTTGGTAGATCATGAATACGGAGTGGCTATATAGTTCTGATGATGAAGCCCCACATAGGAAAATGCCGAACTTAGCCAAAGTACAGTTACCCGCTCTATTAATTTGCACAAGCGCTTCTGTATAGTAGTCAATCAAGAAACTATATCTGAAACACCCTAGAATCCTCATTTTACAATTGTACCACTAGTCCATAAATACAAGTATAGTAGGGGGTTCTTATCTATTAAGAGGATTGGTCAGCAATCTTCTTATCAACAGTGTCTGCGAACCACGGTAGTTATGTTCTGAAATCATTGAAATCTTTCTCCGCTATTCTCAACTGCCCGTAATACAATCCTTCACAAAGACCCTCAAAGCCTTCCTTCTCTTCTTACGGTTGGCACAAACGTATCCCTCACGGATCCAACAGCTTCATGACTCAAACTCCAGAATCTAGCCAGAATGTGATACATTTCGGCCCAGTCCAAATACACCCAAGTGCAAATCCTGGTGCCTTCTGAAACGGAGCAAGATACTAACTTAAGGTCGGGATAGCGTAAATCAGGTCTAGGATTCCTCGCCTGCATCCTTCACGTCGAATCGCTCGTTGAATGTTCTGAAACAGCTAAATACCCCGCGCTCCCATCTAACACCACAGGTCTCGGCCTCTCTGAGGATCGAACGGATGGAATTCGTACGTTCGGGATCACGATTCTTTTCTACGTAACTCTCTAGATCATACGGAGGGTTGAAGACAATGTCCCTCAAGCGCGGGAGCTTGCTGCTGCGCTCGTCACGAAGCCCAGCGAGCAGATCGGGGAGCTGGAAGAACACAAACTCAGTGTGGTCAGAGTGGTGGATTGTTCTAGGGCTGCGGTACATGATTGAGCGAAAATCGAGCTTTAAGCTCTCGAGAGAGGGTGGGAGAAGGTCAACTAGACGAGGCAGTGCTGACCTCGCATCCATCGTGAATTCAGGAAAATACTCGTCGAAGCGTCCACTCGGCAAGAGCTCCAGCGAAGAGAACTCCGGGCCGCTTATAGAGTTGGCATCGAGCTCGAGAACTTCGAGCTGTGTGAACCCGTGCATGTTGGTTAGGGTATATGTGTCGGTATTGAGGGGGTTGGTGTATATAGCCAGCTCCTTTAGAGAGCCTCCGACATGTGCGGCGATGATCGCGAGAAGGTGACCAACGTTGTAGCGGCCTCCGAAGTGGTCCGGTTTCGACTCCAAACCGAGGTGAAGACACTCTAGATGCGGTGTGCGGGATAGCAGGGCTGACAACGCGCGTGGGCCAACCGCAGATCCGTTGAACTCAATCTTCCTGAGCGAAGTACCGTACACAGTGTGTCTTGGGTTGAAGGGGATATCTGTATCGTCATCTGAGAAGGCCTGCACGCCGCCCATATAGAACTCACGCACGGAGTTGATGGCGAGAAAAGAGGCCAACGGGGTGAGAGACGCATGTGCATTCCAGCCGTGCCCGACATACGGTTTAACAACAGCAAGTCGTGCCAACGGCGCGTCTCGGATGTTAGGGTCGTTGGCACGACTGACCATGGCGTCAAGCAGGTCGAGATTCGCTGTGTCGACGATGTCGGCCTTGCCCCAGCTCTTCGAAAGCGCAACCTCCAAGACATTGGGAACAAGATTCAGAACGAAGACGTCGGCGAGAAAGGGCGTCATTTGCAACACCCATAGACCGAACTCCACGTCATCCATCTCTGAAGCCGATGGCCACGCAGTCTGATAAAGGCGTTGCAGACTACCGGTATGGATGTCTGGCGTAAGTGGCCCGGAGTGCTCGTCAGGGCCCTTGAGATCGAGCGACTGGATGTGCCAGGAAATCCAAGGATCGCGCGCGATGGCTTGTAATAGGCCAAAAGCGTTTGTGATCTTGATACCGGAGACCGCGGTAGCTTCATCCCAATGCTGGAGATTGTTGCATCTCCGTTGGACCCTGCCCGGCAGGCTTGTGGCTTCACAGGAGTGGTCATGCTCGCTGCCATGGCGAGAGTACCGAAAATGCTGGAATCGTCTAGATTTCTTGTACTCGTCCACTAAGAAGCGGCTTGCCATGTAAAAGAGCTTGCAGGTCGCGGCGGCATTTTCGAACGAGTCGGGGATCGTGCATCTGATGATGCGCTGGGTCAGCTCGATGGGCAGCGTTGAGAAGGACATGGTCGACGAGGAGTTGCAAAGGAGAATACAGGAGATTTGAGATCATGTCGCGAGGATCTCGACGCGTATGATGTTTGTTGACAAGCGGTCTGTTGCGGCGAAGTCGTTGCCTAATAGACGCACGTGACCTCTGTGTAACAACAAGGGGCTAAAGGAGCCAGAACAAGTTGCTTTACAGACGTTACTATGTTTTTAGTATTTTACTACCATGGATTGCCATAATCTCAGTCGGTCCTCAGAAATTCTCACTTTCGGCTTAATTTTTCTCGCCTACAGCTTGGATTAAGTCATCCAGAAGGCGACGAATTCAATCCTATGGCAGACAAACACCTAGGCAAAGTACCTGTGTACCAATTATATATCTAGCCATAAAAGTTTGATGTGCTATATTCGTATCCTGAAGACAGATCAGAATGGGAGCTATCATTGAAGATATGCAAATGTGCGGATTCCAATTGAAGGTGGATATTAACTTGTTGGCGTGCGAGATAAGAGCCATTTGCTGCTTTGAAAAGTCCAAGAGATAAGAGTTCTAAGAGCGTCCTATAATTCCCCCAATTCTGACTCTAAAAAAGGAAACAATCTGCATTTGGCTTCATGACCTATTTTTGGAAGAGTCCAAACGTTCCATCGATACCCCGTCTTCTCCACGGTCTTACCAAGTCTCAGCCATCCTTTCATAACGTGGGTTGAGACCCTTTCCTTCCATCTTGTCTTGACATTTCGAGAAGAAGTCTGCAATGGATTGGGTAGGCGAGTGACGCCAGGCTGAGCTACCTGAGCGCTCTTCCTCTGAAACATTAGGCCCGGGGTCATTGTACACTCCATACTCAGTGATTGTACCTAAAACCGTCAATGGCTCGTTTCAAGTAAGTTAAACTATCATGAAGAGCCAACCTACCAGCTTGTGTATCAAGCAGCAGCCATTTTCCGTACAGCTTCCCATGCGTCAACGAGAAAACATGAGGTCCCAGATCTTGTCCCAGAGGTTCAAAAACAGATCGCTTGTTCTCCCAATTTTCATCGATACGCCTCTGATTCAGCGGACTGATGTAATTGATTGGTTTGGTGTCGTGAAACCATACCCAGTTGTCATCTTCGATGTATGGCAAGTGGCAAAGCAACTCTAAGACCTCATCTGATTTCCCCATTTTGCAGAAGACCGCGCGATATTCGTCGGACCATCCATCAGGTGGTGGAGTCTTGATTGCAGATGCAGGAAGAAATGGGTGCGTTGTGAGGAAAGTGTAGAATCGTGTCACAATCTGAACGATTTCTTTGTGGTTCATGGTGGCATGAAGACGAGCAGCTTTACTTCAGGTAAAAGAATTAGGTCAATGAAGAGAAGATTAAGGACGCCTTTAAGGAGAATCCTGAAACGCAGATCTTTAGAGGGCACGGTATCACGTGAGACTCAATTAGGGGTTCAGCAATTGAGGTTTAGTGGACGGGTAGGGCCAGCCCACCTAGCTTTAACCTTATTAAAACGACTTACACAACCACTATCAAAATTCTTGCTTTTATCAATTTCATTATTCAACATCTGTTATATTCCAATCCAAGGACGCCCACCGCCTTCATTCAACAGCAAGCTTTACCTACCGTCAATCCTAGGGTGTTTCGAATTAGGCGATCCACCTGCATTGCCCACAAACGACCCAGCCAGTCTCGCCCACCAGACTTCGTTATGGACGACACAGTCGGAAGGTTCAATGCACTCCCGCGAAAGAAGCCTGTTCCCACCGGACATGGTCCAAACAACTAGCACATCTCAGTCCGCACTGTCAAAGCGAACTATGATCATCGCGATGTCGTCTTCCAAGTCAGTACCGCCAATCAGTTGCTGCATGTGGCAGCACCTCCCAAAGGCACGCCCATTCTTTCTCTCCAGACGCCATCCGCGCAAGCTGATATTATTATCTCCCTCCTTCTCGAAGCATTTGTGAAAGGCATTCTCAAGGGCAGCAACGCACGTCATGAGCAGCTCGCCCCTCGGAATTGGAGTTGTAATGGTGAGGAGCTTGCTAAGTCATTAGAAGAGAGACTCAAGGACCTTGGTGTGAGGGAATCGCTAAGTGTTTGTGCAGCGAGGATCTGAAGAGGAGAATGACTTGTCTGATCAGATCTGGGATATAATGAGAGAGGAAATTGTGAACGGCGTTGAGTTCTAAGGGTATTGCTTCCTCCGTAGCAGTCAAGATAGGCTTAGAATGCTTCGACATCTGTAGCTATTCAATTTACTTTCTGATCCTGTTCGAAGAAATCGCCACTCAAAACCATGTCTTGCACAAATTTGAAAGCTGTAGAGACAGCCACTGGCACATCTGCCCCATCTGCCAGACTCGCCGCAATAGCTGCTATTGGATGTTCAGTTAAAACAATTCACGGACTCCCTTCGACAGAATAATTGCTTACCAGGGATTGAATAGCTAAGTCCCATCACCCCGACTACATTCTCAAAAGTCGAAGCTGCAACCACAGGATCCTCCGGACCACACAGAACATAATGCAATGTTGTTTTTATGGCCCCACCATCGAAGATTTCGCGCTTGGTGAGCACATATCTTGGCCCCAGAGCTTGAAGAGATTTTGCAAGAAGTATAACGTCTTCAATGCTTTTGGGATACTCCACCGGGATTCCAGCGTCGTCCAGGAGTAGTTTCACTTCGGGAACTGTTGCTGAAAGCACTGTTGCCATGGGAAGTAATTTTTCACGAACGCTTTTGAGTACAGCTGGCGGAGTTGGACGCCCTGTCTTGAAGATGGCCTCGGTGTCTACAACAACAGCTGTGTGGTTCGACTTATCCAAGGCTTTAGCGACAAGTAGCACCGATTCTTCTGTGTAAAGCGAACCTAGAGCAGAGTGTCAGCAGGATAAGGTACCATACATGTTATGCGCTCACCAATCTTGACAACACTCACTCCAGCTTTGAAAGCTTCGTCAATTTCTTCTCCCAATGATTCAAGTGGTGATTCACGGGTTTCTATGCTACCCGATGAGTCTTGAATAGTTGAACCTGCAGATGCTATAGCAGTGACCATGTCATATTTCTCCAACACTTTCCGGTCTGCGTGGAGGCCACTTCAGATGCATTAGTTCAAACTCAGAACTGAGACTAGATCTGGCTTCACGTCTTTCTGGACTTATCTAGAGAACCGATAACGAGTACGGAAGCCTTTGTCGTCATTTCATCTGGCGATCTTTCCTGGGCAAGTCTGATGTCGTCAATTGGCGTGGTTGTCTAGCCACTTTTCTTTCAACAAACGATGGATACAGGTCAGAGTATTTCCGAGATTAGATCAGACGGCACTAAAATTGGGGAAGATATGAAATATAGACAAAAGTCCGCCTCGACATCCACTCGCTGCGTGCACAGTTTCAGCGCGGTTGGTGTTTCAGATCTCAACAAGACTATATCGATAATCAATTATATACAAGCGGATGAAACCATGAAACTGTTCCGATGAGGTGACATGGTACCTTGGAACGATCAATTTCGCAGTCAGGTTGAGAAGGCTCTCGCAAAAATCGGAGATCAACTGGAGATATTCACTCACTGCGTAGGCCTCCCGAATTCACGCCTAATTTTGCTCGTACAATTCGCCACGTCGCCAGAGATCGAAGATCTGCGCCTCTACCGGGTCAACCCCCCTTCACATCCACTAAAACGCGGGGTATAGGGGTCCCTAAAGGCTAAAACACCTCGACCAAGTAGCCTAGACCGATCTTCCACATGGAAATCCAAGGTCGAAAACCACCGTTCCGAACTATATTTTATTTCCTCCTCTTCTCACCTTCGAGTTTGTACGATGCCGTTGAAACGCCCGGGTTACGATGTTGATGGGCAAAGTCTGCTCAGTCTATCAAAGAAGGCACAAAGAAGCGCTGGAGTTATGGAGTTGGCTGGCTTGACTCTGGTTGCATCAGATTGCAACGATCAACAACAGTCACTCCTATTCAAGGTTCTTGCTCCAGAGCTGAGAAATATGATCTTTGACTTGGCTCTGCAACTCGAAGTGTACCGAACTTCGAGTGAGGCGGATATCATTGCATCGCTTCATACTTGGCGGGGATCTGCTGGAAAGGGTCGGATATGCTGCAACATCGACACCGCCCTACTTCGGACTTGTCGACTGATTTACGTCGAGACCAAATTTACTCCCGTCTACAACGCCTGCCACGATTTCTATGGATATCGTCCGCGTCTACTCAACGTCATAAGAGACCCTGGTAAGTTGGAGTTCTTTGTACCAAGCTCAGCTTTCTTTGCCTTTCTGTTTTTCTAGCCCCGATTCTGACATAAAAACTTAGATATACCTCACTATGGAGAAGGCAAGAATATCATGAAATCAGGTCGAAGTGTCCAAGCTTCATCATTAACACACCGTCGTGGCATGTCGTCAAAGATCCAAGCACAAATCCGCCAAGTCAGTCTGTACGACGTCAGCCGCCACGCATACCTGCTGGGCCATACCTTCTGGGGGATCAAAGCTTTTCGACCCCGACGAGTCTTCATTGCATGTATATTCGGAGATTACTGGAAAGTCAAGGGGAAAAAGAAACCTGGATGGCACGATGCACTGGAGAATCTGACTCTGAGAATTGACACAGACCCGAAGGATCGCGAAAAGCTTCAGGCGGAACTGCCTCCAGAGCAGTCTATAACGAAGCGAAATGGAGGAGTTCTGACGCGTGTAGAGGCTCAATCGGGGATCCTGGGGAGTTGGACTGGCTTGGATAAGATTGGCAGGCAAAACGAAAGGACCTCGGTGACCCACGTGTGGAGGGCAAACACTTCTGCTTAAGCTTTGAAAATAAAGGGAGAAAACTCTGGTATCTTGCATTGGAGGGATATTGCATTGGCAGGAACACTGGTGATTGCACGAAGAGACCTTCATTCATGTATTTGTTTCAATCCCGAGATGTTCAGACGTCCATCAACGTAAGCCCCATGCTTATATAATCTGAGACGTCTTTCCCCATATCCTGCACGTTTTCTCCTATCCTCCGCTACGAACCGACATTTGTGGCTTTATCTCGGGCGAGAAGGTCGGCGATTAGAGCATCGGCGGCGTTCATTTTCGGACAGGCTGCGCTCCCCATCTCACCTTTCGAGAAATCGCAAGCGCAGCGCAAGCCAAATTCACAAAAAAGGCGTGTTGTGTGCAGCAACAATATCGATTTATGCAAGCCTTGGCTGAGTTGGAAAAGCCTTGCAACATGTCGTTGGTCAAGTTTCGCCTCACGGTCCGAACGCGAACAAAGAAACCGCTCTCCACCCAGCTGGACCAATACTCAACGCAACAAAGTGATGGAGGGATCGGCGCGCCTCAATTGCTGCTGTGAGCCTTTGAGCGGTGTGACTGTGGTATATATATGTACCGGTACGTCCTTGAGACATCCTGCTCATCAGCCAGAAACTTTGAGGCGCCAAAATGTTTACTTCACTACTTCTCGTGCTAGCACTGGCCATCTGCATTTCGCAATGCGAAGCAGCAAACATCCCTAGGTCACCTATCCCGGCCGCTGGATCTTTCACCCCTCTCACCCAATCTCCTCATGTCCTAACTTTGAATCGGAGAAACCCGGGAAAAGGCCTTCAATCTCGCAGTGCTTTATCTCGTCACAGGGGCAGGTCCACCATTCCTGTTAGCAGCCATAACGCCCCCTTGACCGCCTTGTACTTGGGCGCAGAATATGTGACCGACGTCACGTTTGGAACAGAGACCTTTATTCTCGTTATCGATACCGGGTCCAGCAATACCTGGGTGGCCGAAACCAACTTCAAATGCTACACCTACACCTTACCACATACCCCACTGCCAGAATCCGCCTGCCTTTTTGGCCCCACATATAACATCACCAATACTTTCAGTCAGATCCATGACGAGAACCTCAACTTCACGTATGACAGCGGAGAATTTATTACAGGGATTATTGGGAATGAGGATGTCACCTTGGCTGGCATCAAGGTGGAGAAGCAAACAGTTGGGATCGTGCAAGCTGCTGGATGGCTTGGTGATGGTGTTACTTCAGGTCTGCTTGGCTTGGCATATCCCGATTTGTAAGTCAATTCCAAACAATCGCGATTCTGGTCTAATATTCTTCAAGTACGAGTGCGTACAAAGGCACCGATCCTTCAAAGGACAGCCCTGCCACGCAAGTTGTGTATGACCCAATCTTCACGGCCATGTACAAGAAGGGTTTGGTTTCCCAGAACCTATTCAGCCTGGCAATTGAACGGGACATCTCAGGACCAGCGGGCTACCTCTCGCTCGGTGGCCTACCACCAGTCACAATTTCCAATGACTTCACGAGCACCCCGATTTTGATTACCGATATTCCGTCTCAGGGCGTACCAAAGGCATATATCTGGTACACCATCAACATCGATAACGTTCTCCTACACCGCGATCCCCTACCAGACTCAGGAGGAGCGGAATACCAGTACATCGTTGATTCAGGCACCTCCTACTTCATCGTTCCAACAAACGTCGCAAATGCGATTAACTCGGGCTTCGTGCCGCCGGCGGTATATTCGGATACATTGGCACTCTGGATTGTGCCGTGTGATGCTCATAGTCCATCTTTGAGTATCGAGATCAATGGAGTGGCATTCGATATTAACCCTCTGGACATGATTTTGTACACGGACACCACCGATGCGAATGGGAAGGAACTTTGCTCAACAACTATTGTTGATGGTGGGAGTGGGTCTGATAATGTGTATGTTTTGGGTGATCCTTTCCTGAAGAATGTTGTCGCTGTGTTCGATGTTGGCGCGGGGATGATGAGGTTTGCTTCTAGAGAGCATTATGTGTCTAATGATCCGGTCAAGATGTAAGGGAAGGCTGCAATACTGGTAATGTCTATTTTTAGTCGTGAGTCGTAGGGATAGCTTTTGTCAATACAGCCTTCTTCTACCTACTGCCCACAAAGCATTGGCTTACTTCGAACAACTCGCTCTTGAAGCTTCAGAGCATCCTTGATCTGAAGTATATGAGTGCTTGCTGATGCTGTTTGATATTCAAAGAGTCAAAAGTATTTCCGTTTCGTTATATTCTGTGCAAGCAATTTCAATGACCGTTTATTTTTTGCTAAACTAATACTCCAACTCCAAATGAAAGCAACCAACGTCCTATGATATCCCATCGCGCTTAGGCGTCCTTTCAACAAACTTGGATAGTAGAAAGGCCCCGTTCAAGCCAGTGTAGGTGGATTCGGACAGACCAAAGGTCCAGTGGGGGTATCCTGCGGTCCCAAGCCATTGTCACCTGCAGCAGCATTGAACAAGATACCGATTTGCGGGAGAACAGTCGCACATCTGCCTCAATAACTCTCACATTAGCCTCTCTCCTTTTATAGCATCTCTAAACAGAAATAGAAGCCACCGACCTGACAGAGTTGATAAGATTCACCTGCGCCGAGACGATGCTCTGATCTCCACCACTATTCGCAATAGCCTGGAACGCAGCAGGTACCATAGGGAAAACCTGCATCAGGATCCCAGCTGCATTCTGTCCTGCTGTGTCCGTGGGAGAGAGAACGGCGTTGAGAGCGGCGAGTTGGACCGGCTCGTCGTTTGCGAATGTGAGGGCTGCGGCGCCGTCTGCGACTGCGTTGGGGTCGTTGTTTGCAAGTGTGTTGAGAAATGCGTTCACTCTCTGTGTTTGTGGTCAGTATTGGTCTTTTTGGGATGGTAAAAGAGGATGGTAAGGGAAGAAAGGAGGGAGCATACGGAAATGTCGTTTAGCCACTGGTTTATGGTTGCTAGCACTGAGTCTGGACTGCGATTAGAGAGATGCACTGGGGATGCGGTGATGAGAGTGCTGGTGAGAGCAAGAATAATGCTGGTGGAGAGCTTCATAATGACACTGTAGTGAAGAATTGAAAAGAGTAGTTGAAATGAGACTAAGGTATGAAGTTCTATGCTGAGTAGAGGAGAGAAGTGAGGATGCTGAGATGAATTGCTGAGATGAATTGCTGAGATGAATTGCTGAGATGAATTGCTGAGATGAATTGCTGAGATGAATTGCTGAGATGAATTGCTGAGGTTGATGCTTTCGGAGACTTGGTCACTATATATACCTTCTTTGTACGTAGAAGCCCAAATCTATTTCTCATGTTTATTCATTCTGGTAGAGGCTGTGTTCAATGTCGCATCTCTAGTCTCATCTCGTTGTCCAATTATTTGAGCAAACAAAGACCTCATGACTCGGAAAATGCAACCTAGTAACTTTCCATCACGGCAACAATTCCTCCCGGCTGACACTCAACGCTATAGAGACTTTAAGCTTGTACTTAGAGGTGAAGAATAACCCCAGAATCTGTGGACATTTGAAGTAACGCCTAAGTTATTGGTGTAGAGCAAAGTTGAACTAGTGCACTGCCTGCTCACCTACTTGATTACATTGCTGCCAACGAAGCATGCAGTCGAGGGAAATTCAGTAGCCGCGAATGAGACGTTATGGTTGACTGAAGAGCCACGAGGAGGATCTCATTTTTTGCTTAAAAAAGATTCGATTTCACGGGGTAAAAATAGACGCTAACCGAGGGGCCCCCTTTTCGCATAAGCGAGAAGGAAGCGGGTTTCATGTTTTCTGCTTGTGAGATCAGCTTACCTCCAATGCGACTAGTCGCGTTTATTTACAGACCGTTAATAGCTACAAAAGCTCGTTCGTGTGATTCTTTGTCATAATAAGACTATCTACTTAGATATGTCTCAGATATTGGTAATTACCTCGGTATCTGCACGCCTCGTGATTAAGAAGTGGAAGGCACGTGACTTGACAACTTCAGATGATAATTTTATATTGAGAGCGAGTCGGTAACTTCATTTTATAAGTAGATGATGAGTGCTCGATTGACAGCGATGTCTAATACCTTGGGGTCATGAGTTCCTGCTAGCTCACATGTATCACGTGTCTGTCATGTGTATTTATTTGAACGACCAGACCTTGGGAGACGGGCCAGAGAGTGTACAACGTACCGCAGAACTGGAATCATTTTGTTTCAGATCCAAAGCCATGCATCACAGTTCTGTCAAGATAAGGGGGTCAAGCCATCCACTTACGTGAAGTCTAGAAGGATTCTAGACCCCCACACGCAAGATTGGCATGGCTATTCTTGGCAACGGTCCTTCTCACGATTCACAGGAAAGATAACATCCCGCCCCCTCTCGTATGATGCTGGGACGTGACGGAAAACTGCATGGCAGGGCGCCTTCCACCAAGCTAAAAAGCTTGAATTTTCTGGTCCACGAGTGCTGCGGTGCATTTGTGGCGCAAGAAATTAGATTTGAAGGTCCGTGTGTGAGCTACCTTCCAGATATACAAAGGGGCTCGTAACTTCGTATTAATGGGACGATCAGCTTGGAGAAAATTGTGAGAGGCATGCAATTTCTTCTAAGCTTCTGAGGTCGAATTGATGTGGAATACCGCCGAGACGTGGAGAAGGCAACAAGGGTTTTGTCTTCAAAATCTTACCAAAGCAGCAAAGATGAAGGATCCAAGACAGGACCGACACGTGCTTAGCGCTGCGTGACTCTTTTCTGCGCTATGCGGCGCTGGCGAATGCCGCCTGCACTTGAATTTCAACTTGGCTGATCCTCCCCCGGCGCAGCCTGTACGCAGAGCTGTGTAGCGCGTGGTTTCGGATCGTTTTGGTTCTAACCTCAGCGCAGCCTTGCGCTGACCCGCGAATCAGTCGCCCATCTTATGCCACACCACGCCTTACAGCAAGCATCCAGCGGCTCACAAACCTATAGCGCAATTTCTCTTGTGAGATCGTTAGCGCATGCCACCGTTCGCATTCCTACAAATGCCATTCAGTCAGTGACATCAGTGTCTAAGTCACCATAGAATGAGGGTGTCTTATGTCCATAAAACAACTGGCTAAGGAGAAATAAGGTGCCAGTGAGGATATACCTTGAGCGAGGTGTGTCCTTAGATCGGCTCGCAATCACAGACTTGCACGAGTTATCGTAGGCCTCAGGCGATCCCCAGTACGGCACTGACATGGTTAGGTGCAGAGATACGATAACAAATGCAGGGGACAAGGGCCGCAATTCGGGAATTAGGGGCCTGAGGGGCGGAATTAGGCTTCGCTGTACCTGACGATCCGTCCGCAAAAAGCAAAGAGTCTCAGCCTCAGCATGATATTCCCTTATCGCCACAGGTCAGATTGGCGCGGCACGGCAACGCCCACATCGCCCAATATCTCGCTACCCTGAATCAAATAGTTTAACTTCCGAATTGGGACGTGCGCCTCCCCTGAGACCTCACTCGTGAAGTTTCTGTCCCTTGACGATAGCAGCTTTTGAGCTTCCCCTCTGGCGCTGTCGGGGCACAGCATGCTCACCTGCAATGCGCGCGTCGGTGGCGTCGCTCTTCGCGGATGGATCTGCTCAAGCTTCATGACCCCTTGTGCGCCCTTTCTTAATTCCCTTCTCGCCGGCCCCATCCACTTTCTCTCTTTCCCATTCAGTCATTCTTTCTCGCCTTCATGCCCGGGGAAGGCTTTAATTCTTGAACAAGTTTGTTCGTCCATTCGTTACTATGAAGATTTCAGTGTTTGCAGCGTTTGCAACTTTCTTGCCCTCTCTCACTCGTGCAGTCAGCTCTACCGATGAGTACCAAGATGCGGTATGTTGTTTAGGCAAGAGTTCCGAGGGAGGCTCCCGACTCACGGATGTCAGGATGTCGCTCAGTCGGGCTAT
>Ga0302140_10008027_pt1 | contig 13177 bp, 13 predicted proteins | sample I_Bog_E1_1_FD_202095 | JGI IMG/M metagenome (GOLD analysis project Ga0302140, IMG submission 202095) | Peat permafrost microbial communities from Stordalen Mire near Abisko, Sweden - I_Bog_E1_1 | ecosystem: Environmental > Terrestrial > Soil > Wetlands > Peat | place: Sweden: Abisko, Stordalen...
GCTCGAAGCGAACGGCGTCCATACCGTCTTCGGCCTGCCGGGTGTGCAGATGTATCCGCTTTTCGACGCCCTCTACCGCCGCCGTCAACTGATCCGCACGGTCGCCGCGCGTCACGAACAGGGTTGCGGTTATATGGCATATGGCTTTGCCGCATCCACTGGCCGGCCAGGAGTCTTTTCGGTAGTGCCTGGCCCGGGCGTTCTCAATGCCGGTGCCGCGCTCAACACCGCTTGGGCCGCCAATGCGCCTGTATTCTGCATAACCGGCGAGGTGCCCACCCCGTTTATCGGCAAACGCCGCGGCCACTTGCACGAAATGCCGGATCAACTCGCCACACTTCGTTCCATCGTCAAATGGGCTGAAAAAATCGACCGGCCAGCCGATGCGCCGGCCATCATCAACGAAGCATTCCGTCAAATGCTGTCCGGCCGGCGCGGACCTGTGGCTGTTGAGATTGCCTGGGATGTTTTGGCAAGCCGTGAAATAGTGGCGTCAGCCGAGCCGGCACAGATAGATCCGCCGCCGACGCCGGAACCGAGTGCCATTGAAGCAGCCGCTAAGCTGCTTGCCAGCGCCAAACGTCCCCTCATTATGGTGGGCAGCGGCGCGCAACATGCGGCTGCTGAAGTGCGAGCCTTGGCTGAAGCGCTCGACGCGCCCGTGACCGCATTTCGCGGCGGCCGCGGCATTATGCCCGAAGACAACGATCTCGGTCTTTCCAACTACGCGGCCTCGCGCCTCTGGCCGCAGGTCGATGTTCTGCTCGGCATCGGCTCGCGCCTGGAGCTTCCCTATCTTCGATGGAACGAGAATTACATGCAATACTGCGACGTGGCCGAGGCTCCGCCGCAACTCATTCGCATCGATATCGATCCTGAGGAAATGCGCCGCTTCCGTCCGCACGTGCCCATCGTCGCCGATTCACGGCTGGCCGCAAAAGCGCTTCTAGACGCGTTGCTCCGCCTCGGCATCAAGCCCCCTGGCGAACGCGCGTACATCGCGGACGCGAAGAAACTCGCTACCAGTGCCATTCAGAAAATTCAGCCGATGGTGGCTTATCTCGAAGTGATCCGCGAAGTGCTGCCGCGTGATGGTTTCTTCGTCCGCGAAGTGAATCAAATCGGCTTCGCGTCTTGGTTTGCTTTTCCGGTTTTCGAACCGCGAACCTATGTGACAGAGGCATTCTCCGGCACGCTAGGTTATGCTTTCCCAACGGCACTGGGAGTAAAGGTTGCTAATCCGGATAAGGCCGTGATCTGCGCCAGCAGTGACGGCGGATTTCTCTTTGCGCTGCCGGAACTCGCCTCCGCGGTGCAGGAAAAGATCAATCTGGTCACCTTAGTCTTCAACAACAACGCCTTCGGCAATGTGCTGCGCGATCAGCAGATGGGCTTCGACAACCGCATCATGTGCTCGGAATTGCAAAACCCCGATTTCGTGAAACTCGCCGAATCGTTTGGCGTCGAAGCGTACCGCGCCGCTTCGCCCGCAGCCTTGCGGCCCGTGTTGCAAAAGGCCTTAGCCGCCAACTTCCCGGTGTTGATAGAAGTGCCCATTCCGCGCGGCAGTGAAGTTTCGCCTTGGGAGTTTATAAATTTTAAGTAATGCAGAGCATAGAAGACTTACCGCCGCCGCCAGCCGACGCTCGTATCGCCTACGGCACAAAGCAAAATCAGTTTGGCGATCTCCGCATCCCCAAAGGCCACGGCCCACATCCCACTGTTATCTATATCCACGGAGGCTTCTGGCGCGTGAAGTACGATCTGACCCACGCCGGGCACTTCTGCGCAGCCTTGACAGACGCAGGCTTTGCAACATGGAGCCTGGAATATCGCCGCATCGGCGAGGAGGGGGGCGGCTGGCCCGGAACGCTAGAAGATGTGCTCGTCGGCGCCAGACATCTCGCTAAGCTTGCACCGCAATATCACCTCGATCTCACGCGTAGTGTTCTCGTCGGGCATTCCGCCGGCGGCCAGTTAGCTCTCTGGGCGGCCGCACAGGATGCACTCCCACTCGTCGGTGTGGTCTCTTTAGCCGGCGTATGCGATCTGCGGCGTGCCTGGGAGCTAAAGCTGGGCAAATTGGTGGTCGAGGAATTCCTGGCAGGCCCTCCCGAGCGAGTGCCGGAGCGCTACGCCACGGCCTCGCCTATCGAATTGCTCCCCATGAAAGTGCCGCAGCACTTGGTACATGGCACCGCCGATGTCGACGTTCCCTTCGAAATCAGTGAGCGTTTTGCACGCGCCTCCCGCAACGCCACGCTCACCAGGATCGAAGGCGCCGGACACATTGAACTGATCGATCCCCGGCAAAAAGAGTGGGCTCCCGTTTTGCAGGACATCGCGGAATGGTAGGAAGCTCGCTCAACTGCCGGCCGCTCGTTTCACCCAGCCGGAAAAACGAACACGCTCCACCAGAGCCATATGCGGAACCGTTAAGGCCGCGAGTCCGACAAAAACAATCTGAACCACGCGCGCTTCCACGGGAACCTGGCGGAGCCAAGCCGAGGCGAACCCCGATACCACCAAAACCGCCAGCATGGGCCCCACGCAAGCGCCGAATAGAAAACGCGGCGATGAGCGGCCCGAGTACTGAATGGTTCGGAGAATGTGACGCGCGCTATGCATTCCACAGAAAAAAATCGTGAAGGCGAGCAGCGGCGGGGCCAGCACGGCGAGCAGCGCGACTGAGGCAATTTCCAATACTGTTAGCCAATAAGAACGAAACGCGGAGGCTACCAACGCGGCCGTCACCGCCAGCAGCCAAGGTAAGGCGAGTGTCTGAAGGCATGAAACGACGGTAGCGGCCGCAGCCGGATCAGTCAAAAAAGAGAAGAGCCGTACTAAGTCCGAGGCATGCCGAAAAGCAGGTAAGACAATGATGGCGCCGCCATACAAAATACGCGTGATCAGCGGCGTCCCAGCCGCCGGATCACCGGAGAAATGGGCAACGGAAGCAGTTAAAAACAGAGCGAGAAATATCAGCGGCGAGGCGTGCCACAAGCTGACGACAAGGATCACGGGAAGCAGATAAGCGAAAGCCCAGACAAGCCAGCCTCTTGACGTGCGGATGTTATAAAGTTCACGGGCAAAGACAGTGTCGAGCGCGCCATGGGGTACTCCGAGTAGCAGAATCAATACCGCTACTACCACTAGTTCAGTTAGTTCGCTAAAGCGCGGCACACCCATGGTCGCCAAAGCGAGCACACTGGCAATCACGCTAAATGCCACGCCCTGAATGTTGATCGTGTTCACGAGCCCCGCAGCCCCATCCAATGATCCACTCTCTGAAGAAGCGTGAGGTTACCAGCGGGCTTGTGGGATTTCCGCAACAGCAGCCGCGGTATCTCACAAATAAAGGGCAGCGCAGACAGGGAGGCGGCGATGGCCGCGTAGTCGCATACCGTGCCATGATCGCTCAAGAAGCGGATCAGACGCTCCGAACTGGTCTTCTCGAACAGAGATAGGAATAGCGACGGCGCAATCTCCGGGTGAGAGCGCAGCACTGAAACAAACAGTTGATCTAGCCCCCGAAGCAAGAGTGGGTCGGGAAAGTGAGTCGTTGGAACTCCGCCTCGGGTGATTGACCGGGAGCAGCTATCGGCCCAGGTCTGGATGCGTTGAAAGGCATAGCCAGTGCTCGCGCGCGCACCCCCGGCAGTGAGTCCAGCCCTGACATAGGTGGAATCTCCGCCCACGGCAGGGGATATCACTCCCATAGGTAAGATCCCACTCTCCGCGCGCAATACTCTGTAGCCAACTCCATTCAACCGGCCTGCAATCGTGCTCTGGAGCTTGACTGTAAGAGCGCCATATCCCATCCGCTCGGCGCTAAGAACAGTTGTTTCTACCAGCGCGCGGGTAGGTGAAAAAGGCAATACATAGTTGAAGTGGACTCCGTTGCAGTCGGCAGCGGTGAAGTCCATCAAATCTGCACATGCAGGGTCAAACACTTCCGCGTCACACTCGATCTCGTGCCCATAAAAAGATTGCCAAAGCAATGCGTTCTCGGAAGCAGCGTAACAGGCCGGCCTCGTGTCAACCACCAGCGCTCCTCTATAGCACGCGGCCGAGGTTCCGATGCGCCAAGTGTCTCCCAGTTTGCGAGGCTCGGAAGAGAGGTCTACGCCAAGCTGCAAATCGATCCGATCCGATTGCTCAATCGCCTGCAACGCGGCTCGATAAAATCCCAAGCCGCTAATCATCTGGTAAGGCATAGAGTGACAATCAACTAGGACACATCTCTCTTCACTACGCAATTTGATCGTTGGCCAACGGTGTGCAATCAAGCGGCTCACCCAGGCAGAACTGTCACCCCAGAAACACCACGTCCGGTCATTATGGTATTCAGTGCGCCGCTCTAAGATGAGTGTCTTCGGACAAGCTTGACCAAGCGCGGCAAGGCGCACGGCTAAACTGAGTCCCGCGCATCCTCCTCCAAGGATGATCAGATCGTAGTAGGCAGGTATTTCATCTGCACTTGAATGACGCGGCGGATTTTTTATCCTTGTCATTGGGCAGCTAAAGACCGTGGGATGGGTCCCACGGTCTTTATTCCTTGTTTCAGGCTAAGCTGTCGCCCGAGAGCTGTAGGCAGCTTTCGTACTGACAGCGTTCGGAGTAAACCCTTCGGCCTCCGACTTGCGCAAGGCGATCATATAGATCAGAACACCGAAGCCGGCCTTTGCCACGATGTCCGAAATCGTATAACCAACCTGAACTGCCATTTTTGCGCTGCCGCCAACAAGTCCCAGCATTGGCAGGGTAAAGACAATCGGGTAGAAGCACCACGAAATTACCGTAACGAAGCGAGCCGCATTCACCAAACCTCGCGCTTCCTCCGGTTGGGCATTGACTGATTTCTTCAGGCCGAAGAATAAGTCGAAAACGATGATGCAGAAGGGGATCATCGAGAGCGCCCACCAGATCCAGCGGGTACTGTTATCGCTTGAAACCTCTCCGGGATATCCGAGAATCACCATGACAGCCGCCAAGAGAGCTAACTTGGTCGCTTTACCCGCAGCCTCGCCTTTCGGCAGACGCATCACAAGGATGAGTTCGATCAATAGCAGCGGCACGGTGAGCAGCCAATCGACATAGCGATAAGCGTCGTTAAATTCCAAGCCGGTTGCCTTAATCACTCCGTTCGACACCGAAAAAGCTGCCTCCCACGAGTTGAAGATACGTATATAGTGGTACAGCGCGATGAGGGTCACGAGTCCCGTGAGTGAAATAGCTGTTCGATACGTTGGGGATACCTGCGCCCGGTTCAGAAAGAAGAAAACCGTGGCAGCTCCCATAACCGCAATCGTAAAGGAAAACGCGTTGTAAACGAGGTTGTACTGCTCTACTGTGATAGTAACCACAAAGTTACACTCCTTATCCATCGGGTGGGATTCGGATAAAACAGACATGGAGTCAAATTAATTTGAAAGTTCTTTCCTTCTCGGTTGCCGGGGCTGGTGTCTTCGGCGCTTGGATCGCCTACACTCTACGGCGCGCCGGACACACTGTCAACCTACTTGATTCCTATGGCGTCGCTCACTCGCGCGCCTCGAGTGGCGGCGAATCTCGGATCATCCGCTGCTCTTATGGGGCTGATGAACTCTACACGGCGATGTCGCTTCGCTCACTCGCTCTCTGGCGGGAATTCTTCGCCTCCATCGGTCGCCCGCAACTCTTCGCGCAAACTGGTGTGCTGTGGCTCACCGAACCACGAGACGCACATGCGGCCGCCAGCCGAATCGCCCTGCGCCAGGCCGGCGTCGCATTCGAGGATCTCTCTCCCAATGAAGTTCGGCGCCGTTTTACGCAAATCAACATTCCCTCGGAAATGGGAGCCATTCTCGAAACCCACGCCGGCGCACTGCTGGCGCGGCAGGCGGTGCAGGCCGTGGTGGCAGAGTTTATCCGCCTCGGAGGCGCCTATCGGCAAGCCCCTCATTCGCCGCCCGAACAGGAAAGCATGCGCGGCCATATTTTGATCTACGCCTGCGGCCCCTGGCTTGGCAAACTGTTTCCCGATCTGCTCGGTCCGCGTCTGTTTGTCACTCGCCAGGAGATTCTCTTCTTCGGTATCCCGCCGGGCGACCTGCGTTTCCAACCCCCGCAACTCCCCATCTGGCTCGATTTCAGTGCCCAGCGGGGCATGTATGGCTTCCCCGATCTTGAGACTCGCGGTTTCAAACTTGCCTCTGACCGGCATGGCCCGCCTATCGATCCAGACAGTGCCAACCGTATCGTTTCGCCCACCACCATTGCTCACATGCGCGCCTACCTTGCCGAGCGCTTTCCCGCTCTGGCCGGCGCGCCCATCGTAGACAGCCGCGTTTGCCAATATGAAAACACCTCGAACGGCGATTTCATTCTCGACCGCCATCCCGGTTATGAGAACGTTTGGATCGCCGGAGGCGGCTCAGGCCACGGGTTCAAGCACGGGCCTGCAATCGGAGAGTATGTTGCGCAACTCGTCACCGCCGCTCGGCCCCGCACTGAAGCGCGTTTCCAATTGGCAAATAAAGAAACAATGCAAAACCGTATGGTCTATTGATCACGCTCGAAAGAGTCTAGTGAGCCGTCCCTTCTAATTTTTACAATGACCGCGTATCTTCAAAGAATTGCGTAGCAACTACAAAAATCAGGGGGTGGCGGGCGCTCGGGGTTTCGGGTTTGGGGAAGAGCGCCCGCCTGTTACGGGGATAACATCTAAACGACGGGAGTGCCCCTCGGGGTTACAGGTCCGGTAAATTTTCGGGGCGTTTTCGGAAACTTAGTCGAACATCCCCTCGAACAATGCCGACGTCAAGTACCGCTCGCCGCCGTCGGGTAGTACAACCACTATAGTTTTTCCGGCCATCGCCGGTTCCTTGGCGATGCGCACCGCCGCCGCCGTCGCCGCTCCACAGGAGATGCCGCAAATAATCCCCTCTTCGCGTGCCATGCGCCGCGCCATTTCAATCGATTCTTCGTTTGTCACTTGCTCCACGCGGTCCACTTGCGATAAATCCAAATTCTTCGGCACAAACCCCGCGCCAATTCCCTGAATCTTGTGCGGTCCGGGCTTTATTTCCAATCTTTCCAGCGTCTGCGTGATCACCGGGCTCGATACCGGCTCAACCGCCACCGACAGCAGCGGATGCTTCTTAACCCCTTTTATATAGCGCGAAACGCCGGTGATTGTGCCGCCCGTGCCCACGCCCGCCACAAACACATCCACCGCGCCGCCCGTGTCCTGCCAGATCTCCGGCCCGGTCGTTTCGAGATGGATGCGCGGGTTGGCCGGATTCTCAAACTGCTGCGGCAGAAAGTAATGGTCCGGGTCGGAGGCATGAATCTCTTCCGCCTTTGCAATCGCCCCCTTCATCCCCTTCGAGCCTTCTGTCAAAACCAGGTTCGCTCCAAAAATCTTCAGCACCTTACGCCGTTCCAGCGACATCGTCTCAGGCATCGTAAGAGTCACCGGATAGCCGCGTGCCGCCGCCACAAACGCCAGCGCGATGCCGGTGTTGCCGCTGGTCGGTTCGACAATTTCTTTGCCTGGACGCAGCACTCCACGCTCCTCGGCGTCCCATATCATCGACGCGCCAATCCGGCACTTCACCGAATACGCCGGATTTCGCCCCTCAATCTTGGCCAGTACAGTGGCCTGTGCTCCGTCTACTACCCGATTCAGTCTCACCAGCGGAGTGCGCCCAATACTCAGCGAATTATCTTGAAAAATCACCCAAAACTCCTAAATTTCCCAGTTGGGAATATACTTTGCGTTCTTCGCCTTCCAACTACGGGCCAGTTCACCAAAGCTGGTTTCATCCAGCACGCCGGAAACCGCCGCATCTACCTTCTGCCAAATCGGCCCAAACGGATCTTCTTTGCTACGTTTGCCGCCGTTGCGCGTGCTTTCTACCGCCCTCAGCACTTCGCCCACCGTAATGGCGTCCGGCAGTTTCGCCAGCAGATAGCCGCCTTCGGCCCCGCGCCGCGAATCCACAAAACCGTTCTGCTTCAATCCCGCCAGAATGAGCTCCAGGAACTTCTGCGGAATCTTCTGGCGCTTGGCAATATCGGCAATCTTCACGGGTGGCATGGTTGACCCTTGCGGTATCGCCAACGCCTGCGCCGCCAAATCGAATATCGCTTTCAACGCGTATTCGCTCTTAACCGAAATGTTCATGCCCTCACTAACCCACTACCGATTCTAATCCCCCTTCGTTTTATTTCTCGATAGAAATGCTAGGCAATCGACCCCAAGGCGGCGGGATTCGCCGAATTTTACCCTACACCGTCCCATCAGTCGGGTGGCTCAGGGTACGCGTTTGCGGCTCAATTTCGCAAACACTTTAGGCCGCGGGGTTCAATTGTTGCCGGCTTCAAAAGCCGCGATGCTAGGTTCCATGAAGACAGCAACTTTCACTCGGCAAGCGTTTCTCTTTTGCGCGCTTACCACCCTCGCCGGCTCCGGCTTTGGAGCGACGGTGACGCTCACCCTCGATAGCAGCGCCGCCGAAACCACCAACAACAGTTCGAAAGCAACCCAAAATCTTGACCCGAATCCGCTCTGGGCCACGGCGCTCAACGGTTCGCACTGGATTTCCAATACCCAATCTGGAAATCCTTCCGACCCGGGCTATTTCTCGCCCCCGAACGGAACCGACGTGGTATTCTCCGATACCTTCACTCTGAACGGCACGCCCACCGGCGGATCGGTAAAGGTCATGGCCGACGACACCGCAGCGGTTTACCTCAACGGCGTAGCCCTGGAAGCGTTCGCGCCAACCCAAGGCAACACCTATTTCGTTTGTTCCGATTTCACCATCGGCTGCAGTTCCGCCACCACCGGCACCATTAACATCGCCGCTTCCGAATTGAAAACCGGCGTCAACGTCCTCAGCTTCCAAGTTCTGCAAACGCATGGCATTTCCTACGGTTTGGATTATTCCGGAACAGTCGGCTATACAACGCCTTCCTGCACGCCCACGCCGGAGCCCGGCACGTTAGCGCTCTTGGGTCTGCCGCTCATCTCGTTCGGCATGATCGCCCGCAAGCGCAAGGCTTAGTATGAATTCGACAAGCGGGCCACAGTGGAATCGTTGCTTTGCATTAGGCAGCGATTCCCGGCCCGCTAAACACCTGGCGCGGGCACCCGTACCCTCCGTCTCGACATTCGTGTCGAGACTTTACCCCAACGCTTCCCCACTCTCGTATCACAATAGTCCTTGGGGACAAGCACAGGCGGTCTGACCGCCTCAAGCTTAAATCTGCCCCCCGGAGCGAATTTGTCCAGACAGCTATTCGGAACCGACGGGATTCGCGGCGTGGCCGGCGAACCACCCATGGATGCCCGCACCGCCCATGCTCTGGGCGTCGCGCTCGGCGCTTGGGCGCAGCAAACGCACCCCGAGGATATTCCCGCCGGTGCCGCCGAAGTCGTCATCGGCATGGATACCCGCGAAAGCGGTCCCTGGCTGGCCGAGCAGGTCGCCGGCGGCCTCGCCCATGCCGGCGTCGATGCGCGCTTCGCAGGCATCATCACAACGCCGGGAGTGGCCTATCTCACTCGCACCGGCCCATTCGTAGCGGGCGTCATGATCTCCGCCTCTCATAATCCCTATGAAGATAACGGCCTAAAGGCCATTAGCCACTCGGGCTACAAGTTGCCGGATGACGTCGAAATCCATATCGAATCCCTCATGACCAACTGGCTCGCTTCCGGTCAGCCGGCCGATCCAAAGAAACTTACCGTTGACCCCGCGCTTGACAATCTTTATACCGATTATCTCGCGTCCACCGTCAGCGGCAGATTTCCCCTCAAGATGGTGGTCGATTGCGCCAACGGCGCAGCCAGCGAAGTAGCGCCACGCCTATTCGCACGTCTAGGCGCCCAGGTCGATTGGATCGGCGATTCTCCGAATGGCCGCAACATCAACCTCGATTCCGGTTCTCTCCATCTCGACAAGCTTCGGCAACGCGTTCTTGAAATCCACGCCGACCTGGGCATTGCCTTTGATGGCGACGCGGATCGCGCCCTGTTTGTCTCCGCTTCTGGCAAGATCATCGATGGCGATGCGGTGCTTTTTCTTACCGGCGTCAGCCTCAAACAGGCGGGCGAGCTTGCGGGCGATATTGTCGTCGCCACGGTCATGTCGAACCTCGGCCTCGAAAAGGCTTTCGCCGCGCACGGCATTGAAATGTTGCGCACTCCGGTTGGCGATAAATACGTTCTGGAAGAAATGCTGAAGCGCGGCGCGGCGCTGGGCGGCGAGCAATCCGGCCATGTCATTTTCCTGCGGCACGCGACCACCGGCGATGGGCTTCTGACCGCCTTGCGAGTGCTGGAAATAGTGCGCAATTCGGGCAAGTCGCTCGATTCACTCATTAGCGAGATGAAAACCTTCCCGCAAAAACTTGTGAATATCCGCGTGAAGAACAAGCGCCCGCTCACTGAGCTTTCCTCCGTGCAAGCCGAAATTCAGGCGGCGGAAAACGCCTTTGCCGGTAGCGGCCGGGTTCTCGTCCGCTTCTCGGGCACCGAACCTCTGGCGCGTGTCATGATCGAAGCCAAGACCGACGAAGAAGTGGAAACGTGGACGAGCCGAATTGCCTCCGCCATTCGCGCCGAATTGGGAGGTACTACATAGAAATGGCCAGCCTCATACGTCTCCGTATCAGGCTGGCCACTCTATTCTTAATTAACCCTTAAGCCAATGCTACTTGTTCCGCCTGTAGACCTTTCGGCCCGTTCTTTACCACAAACGAAACCCGCGCCCCTTCATCCAGGCTGCGGTACCCTGCCGATTCAATGGCCGAGAAGTGCACAAACACATCCTCGCCATTTTCGCGGGCGATAAAGCCAAAACCCTTCGAAGCATTGAACCACTTGACGGTCCCAGTTTCTTTCATAATTCAGTTCTCTCTTTCTGCTACTTTAACCCCAGCTAATCAATTGAGGAAATCGAGAACTGCTTACCAACAAAGGCATGCCGTACCAAGCGAATTCAAATGACCGGAAGGAATGTTCGAGCATTTTAACGATATACGGAAAACAACCTATTTGTCAAATCGTCAGGCGGCGAACCCGCCGGCACCGGGCTGTTCCGTATCCTGGCTATCGACTGAATCGCCTTCCGATTCAATGGCGTTCTCGCTATCCGTGTCGGCCGTCTGCGGCTCGTTCTTGCGTGCCAGCCGTTTAGCCATTTTTTCTTCCTGGCGCTCTTTTCGCTGTTGCTCTTTCTGACGCTTCTTAAAAGTCTGTGGTCCGCGACCCGGCATGTGGTTTCTCCTTTAAACATGAAAAACCGCCCCCCGGATGTTGCGAAATCCAGGCGGGCGGTTTACTATAACGCTTTGTGCGGCTTCCGCCGCCGGTTCAGCCTATTTACCAGCGCTGTCCCCGTCCGCCACCGCCGCCACGGTTGCCGCCGCCGCCGGAATCGTTCCGGCGTCCACCATAACCGCCGCCACCGCCGCCCGCGGGCTTCGGCCTTGCTTCGTTTACGTTCAGCGCCCGGCCATTCAGCTCGGCACCGTTCAAATGAGAAATCGCCGCTTGCGCAGCTTGCGAATCCGACATTTCCACGAAAGCAAATCCACGCGGTTGCCCAGTGTCACGGTCCGTTACGATATTGACTCGCTCCACGCCCCCATAGGCGGCGAAAGCGGCATGCAGGTCATCCTGCGTTGTTTGATAACTGAGGTTTCCGACAAATATGTTGGTCACAGTCTTAATCCTTTATTTTGCAAATTATCTTTGCCGGACAGCTCTGAAACCAACTTAAACAAGAAGGAAGGAATAGCAGCCAGAAGGCACTCGGTAGTTAATACGGGTACACGCAAAGACACCTTAAGTTTAACAGATTTTACACCAGGGGCTAGTCCGGTAGCATAAATTTCAAACAATCGCTTCAGCCCTGCGCCGCCATCTCCTGAAAGTTGACGTCTTTCATATGCGTCGCAATCCACCACTGATACCCAAAGGGATCTTTCACCCCGCCCATGCGGTCGCCGTGCGGTTGATCTGTCGGCTCCCTTAAACTGCTTGCTCCGGCCGCCACGGCCCGGCGATAAACTTCGTCGCAATCCGCTGTATAAAACATCAAACTTATCGGCGATCCGCCAAAGTGCTCCACGCTCCACGCCTCAATCTCCGGCGCTTCATCCGCCATCATCAGGACGCAATCGCCAATCTGAATTTCGGCGTGAGCGATTCGCCCATCGGGCCTCGGCATCCTAAGCCTCTCGCTCGCGCCAAACGCTTTGCCGTAGAACTCCATCGCCTCCGCACAGTTCTTCACCATCAAGTACGGCTGCACGCTATGGTAGCCATCCGGCACTGCCTTCGTCTCTGCCATCTGCTTCACCCTTCTAATACGGGGACGTTCACCCCGTTACACTTAATGCAGAATTAAGTGTAACGGGGTGAACGTCCCCGTATTAGAAGCCCCTCCTCAAAACGTCCATTTCAAAGCAATCTGCAAAAGCCTCGGCGTCGTCGCGCTCACCACCTGTCCAAACGCCGAACTACCCACCGTCCCATTCACCGACAGCGGTCCGAAGAACTGCGCATGGTTAAACACATTGAATGCCTCCACCCGCATCAGTAAAGCCTTGCTTTCGCTGAGCGCCACCTTCTTGCTCAGCGCCACGTCGAAATTCTCCGAACCCGGTCCGTAGAAGAAACGCCGCGAGCTATTGCCCGGATCCCCCAGCGGCTGCAAACTAAACAACGACGTATTGAAGTACGCCTTGCCGTTCCGCGGATCGTGATTCAAGGCAAGCGCTCTGCCCGCATACTCCGGCTCATCCACACTCGAGTTATTCACCCCGTTCGGATTCGTCCCCAGCAGCGAGTTATCGCTGTTATTAACCAGCGTGACCGGAAAACCGCTGCTCAAGTGTGTAATGCCCGAAATGCTCCAGCCTTGCGTCCAGCGATTCGCCGCATGCAGCGCGCGCTCAATCGGCAGCTCGTACTCGTAACTCAACACAAAATTCTGCTTGATATCGAAAGACGAAATCGCATAACTCAGCGCTGCGTTCTCCGGATTCACTTCCTCGCCCAGATTCGACGAATGATCAAGCGACTTGCCGTACGTATAGGAAGCCATGACTTGTGACCGTCCGCTCGCATGCCGCAGGCTGAGCTGCAGCGCATTGTAATTCGAATTACCGGTTGTCGTTT
>Ga0302140_10008029_pt1 | contig 13176 bp, 6 predicted proteins | sample I_Bog_E1_1_FD_202095 | JGI IMG/M metagenome (GOLD analysis project Ga0302140, IMG submission 202095) | Peat permafrost microbial communities from Stordalen Mire near Abisko, Sweden - I_Bog_E1_1 | ecosystem: Environmental > Terrestrial > Soil > Wetlands > Peat | place: Sweden: Abisko, Stordalen...
GGGCATTCCTGCCAACAATTTTGCGCAGCAGGAGCCGGGCACCAACGAAGAGATAAAGGCCTTCTGCTCGCGCAAGTACAACGTGAGCTTTCCCATGATGTCGAAGGTGAGCGTGAAGGGCGACGATCAGACGCCACTCTACAAATTCCTCACCGACACTTCAACGGATCCGCAGTTTGCCGGCGACATCAAGTGGAACTTCACCAAGTTTCTGTTTGACCGCAACGGCAAGGCGGTGGCGCGGTTTGAGCCGGCCACAACGCCCGACTCGCCGCAGGTGACAGCGGCGATTGAAGCGGCGCTAGGGCAGTAGAGCGATTTAAGGACTCAGAAAAAAGTCGGGTAAGGATATAGTGCCGCCCCTTGCGGGCGTCATTTTATTGGTTGCCGGCGATCAACGACTTATGAAAGCGCCGGCCATTCGATGGGCGTAACATGGGGGCCAAAGGAGAATTGACGTGCGGCGCAATCGAACCTGCTCTTCCGTCATCATCGGCACCCTTTTTGCGACTTTCACCTTGTGTTTGGCGGCCGCCGGTCAAGCCGGTCCGAAAGACAATTCCAGCCCGTTGATGTCCCAGTTGAGCCGATTCACTGCTCCTGACGTGCCCGCTTTGGGACCCTCCGAGATCGACGTGGCTCCACTGACATGGGACAAACCGATCCCGGCTGGCTTGCCCGGCAACGGAATAGCCCAGCACCCGATGCTTTATGTTGGCGAAGGCTATAACAAGATGCTGCTCGTCAACCATGGCAAGATTGCGTGGACCTATTCCACCGGACCCGGCTGGGAATACGACGATGTCTGGATGCTTTCCAACGGGAATATTCTCTTCACCCGCATGCAATACGTAGCCGAGATAACCCCGGAGAGACAGGTCGTCTGGCGCTATGACGCCCCCGTGGGCACTGAGATACACACCTGCCAGCCCATCGGCCTGAACAAGGTGATGTTTGCCCTCAATGGCCTTCCGCCGAGGTTGATGGTGGTGAACATCAGGACTAACAAGGTAGTGGTTCAGCATGACCTGCCTGCACCCAGCCTGACCGACAAACGTGTGGTCCATGGTGAGTTTCGCCGGGTACGCTATACCGCGCAGGGAACCTACCTGGCTTCATTTCTTGAGATGAACCAGGTGGTGGAATATGACCGGCATTTCAAGGAGATCTGGCGATACGAAATCAAAAGCCCCTGGGCCGCAGTCCGCTTGAAGAACGGCAACACTCTCATCACGGACGAACAGGACATTCTGACCCGCGAAGTCAACCCCAAAAAGGAGACAGTCTGGGAACTGAGACCAGGCGACCTGCCGGAGCCCTACCGGTACATCAACACCCAAAGCGCCACGCGGCTGGCCAACGGCAACACCATCATCTGCTCGCGCGGAGGCGATGGAAAAGGCCCCCAGCTCGTCGAGGTCACTCCAGACAAGAAAGTGGTCTGGGTTCTTTGGGATTGGGCGCACTTCGGCCCCGCAACCGCCGTGCAGATTCTTGACGATCCCGGCATTCCCGAGAAGCCCGGGCAATCACAGCACTGACCGGGGGCGCCACTCAGTTTGGTTCAATCGGCGGCAGGCGCCGTTTCGCGCGCCGCGCCTCCTCCGGGGGAGCTGCCAAGGGCAGCGGCAGTTCCAGTGATCCCAGGTGCCCGCTTAACACATCCACAATTCCGAGCCGCAGCGAAACCGCCGTTGCCGGCACTTCAAATTCCTGATGCATTCGCAGGCCCCCGATCTGCGCGTCCTTGAAGGCCGCGGAGTTTAAAGTTCCTGACGACTCGTAGGCGATTTGGCTCAGCGCGGCGCCTTTCTCCCCGAAGGCGACAGCCATCAAAATCAGATTCGTGCTGTGGCCCGCCGGCTTCACTCCAAAGCGCAGTTCAGAAACCGCAATCGCATAGTCGACCGAATACCGTTGCAATTCAACGAGAGGGGCTTTCGCTTCAGAGGCCACCGGAGCAGAAGTGTTCGCGGCTTTGTGCGGCTTGCCCTGCGGCACAACCCGAGCGGCGAAAACCATTTGCCGTGCTTGCGGCAATCCTTGCTCCATCGCGGCCGAATTCATTGCAATCTTCAGGTCCGATTTAGCAGACGCCGCTTTCTGGTCGACGGCATAATATCCGCGCCGGTAGGCCAGGTGGTATCCCTTTTTGGCGAGCGATATTTTGATGTTTCTGAAAGTGCCGTCGTGCCCCTGCTTTTTCGGCGAATATGTAAGCAGGTAGTAGTGCGAGCTCAGTTCCGCAGCGGTTTGCATCGCTTTCGTCAGGTCGTTTGAGTCTTGGAACGCTTTCCCGCCGGTCTCGCTCGCGACCTCGTCCATCGCCGAATCCGCCTGCAGCCGGTCCTTTCTGAATTCCTCCATTCTCTGGTCCAAGTGGCTTGTTGCCGCAATGCCGCTGGCTTGATTCGTTGCCCCAATCCCATCTGGCGTCCCTCCGGTCCCCTTTTGCAAGAACGCTGGATTCTTGGAGCCTGGCAGCCCTGGCTCCTGTGCATCCTGATTTTCAGATGCGCCAGGAAGAGTACTGACCGGCAACCCGCGCACGTTCACCGGATACACAACGATGTGCGACTGTGCCAATAAATTCGTAGTGTCCCGGACAAGGTCGGAATACGTGTCCTGAACGGGCGCACGGTTGTCGGTTTCGACGCTGACTTTCTCATTGGCGACAAATGAAAGAGGAAATGATCCCGACAGCCAGATCAGGCTCTTTCTTCCCGGGGTCGCGTTGAGATAGCGCGCCAGCGCAGCGAAGCTGCCTGTGGTGACGACAATGCGCCGATTCACTTGTGTCGCGTCCAGGTTTGCCTGGATGCCGGTGAAGATTTGTACATCCACCTCGGCGCCTCCATCGACCATGGCCTTCTGCCTGAAGCCCTCGATAACGCTAGTCAGGTCCATCTTCTCGAGCTGGGTAGTAATCCTTGGCTGTGCGCTCTTGCTGCCCAGAGTGGCGAGAAGCAGATTTCCGTCCGTCGTGAAGCCTTGCAACATTTGCATGTGTTCGGCCAGCAAAAAAAGAGCGAATTTCGTTCCTGCCGGCTTGGTCCGTAGAAACTTCGTGAGCTCTTGTATCGCGACCTGCTGATCCGCTAATTGGGTGTTCATAAAATCCAGCAGAATAACAACCATGGGTTGATCGGTCGTTGGACTTTCGTTGTTGTTGAACACGTTTGGCGTCTGCGGAGCGCTCGCCACGGGCTTTGATGGCTCTATGGCGCCATTGCCGTATTCGTGGAAGGAAGCAAGTTCCTGCGACTGTCCGTTTTCCTGCACTTTAAAGTCGTCCCTTGAGAGGCCCTTTACCGCGTGTCCCTTGTTGTCAGTTACCACCGCATCGACAGTTACCTCCTCCGTCGTGACTGTGAACGTAGGCTGATTGTGAGCCTCACCCGCGTCTTGAGCATTCGGGCTCGCCGTCGCGGGCCCCCCCGGTTGCGCGCCCAGGCCGGACACATTCGTGATCTCCATCGGGGCGCGGCTTTCCGTCCGTACTGGCGCCACGAGACCACTGCCCGGTGCTTCTTCAGATGCTACTGAATCTGTGTCCGACGAGTTCGGGCCGGTCTCATCGGCGGAGGAAGCAGGCGCGGCCAGATCCGGTGAATCCGCGTCCATGGCCACGTACTTTTCCCGTTCTTCAGCCGTCATCGGCGGCAGATCGTAGAGATCGAGCACCGTTCCGTCGACTAACGCGAGCCGACGCCCGTCCTGGGTCAGGGCATAATTTTGATTCTTCAGAATTGCGGTCCTTGTTTCTGTCTTCAGAATCTCGTTTCCGGTCGCCGCTTCCAGCACCTGGATGTCCTGCTCCACATCCGGCCAGGTTTGCTCGTCGTCGCTCGCTGTGGGCTCCTGGCCATCGCGGTTGGGGGTGACCGTACTCACCACAATCCGGCTCCCATCGTCACTGCTCAAAACCTCGGGATAAAACCGCTGCTGGCTCCATCGTTGCCGCCAAAGAGCATGCCCGCTGAGAGTGAAGACGCTTACGCTGTAACTTGCGCTGTCTGGCGAGCACCGCCCCACAAGCAGTGTTTTACCGGTCGGAAACAGCAAATCGGGCCGGCAAGGAGATCGCACCTGCATTAAGTCCTTGCGCTTGCTCTCGCTCTCTCCAAATCGAACCAGCCACGTCTGGTGCACGGGATTGTGGAGCGAGTCGGCATAGCCCGAACTCAGCGATTCCATTTCGAGAACATGCGGGGCCTTAAGAGTTCTCCGTACCTCGAGCGAATCTACATCGCGAAATTCAATCTTTACCTTGCTTTGATCGTGCTCATGTTGTTCTGTATCTGTGCCTGCCTGAGGGTTCCATACCTGGCGCACAGATACGGGATTCGACTCGAGAATCAGCTGCTTCCGGTCCGCGGTAACTCCGGTCCAAAGTAACTTGTCCGGGGACGCATACAGAAGCTTTTCCTTGAGGTCGGCACCGATCAAAAAGATGCTGTCCGACCGGCGCAAAATAAAACGCCCATTTCCCAAAGGCCACAGATATCTCTGGTAGTCGAATAGTGCCCAGTCTGCTTCCGCCGTCGCCGCGTTGTTGCTTAGATCAATCACAACAGCATGAACCATGTGGCACGAACTGGTAGGCGTGCAGTCCGGATGGCGCAGCTGCAATGTCCGGGAACTATGCGCATTGAACGTGAATAGCAGGTGATTGGAATCAATAAAATCCAGGCTCAGATTAAATCTGTAAGTGAATCGGTTTAGCGGGGACAGACCTGAATAGCCAAACGCCGATAGATCAATCTGCGTGGACGGCGGTGCTGGCTTCGTCTGCGCGGTCGCGACATCTAAACTCGCGTGACAAACCAAGAGAACAAAACCCACAAGGGCGATGTGTGGCCGAATCTTTCGCATGGCGTACAGTGCGCTCCGGAAGGCGCGGTTTTAGTTGCCGCAAATCATAGCACCGGGGAGTGACGACCGGATGTAGGCGGACCCGCCCGCGGAATTCAGCAGGATAATTGCGACCAGTCCAACTGCGGGAAAAATGCCGCTGCAAGCATGCTTCGCTGCATCCGCTATGCCCGTTGGATGCGTTAGAATGGCCCTTGCCAAGGTACGCTGGCATGACAGCAATATGCTTCCGCACCTTGAATCGTCGGGAGACTTGCAGATGTGCACCCAGGGCCGTTTTCGCCGGACCATGGTGCCTTTGGCATCGAATCTGCTGCTGGCGCTTGGATTGAGCGGCTGCGGTTCAGCCGGCACTGTTTCTTCCGCGCCGCCGCAACCAATACCGCCGGCTGCTGCAACGCGGCTGGTGGGCTATCTCCCGGATTACGACGGGAGCTACGCGACCTTTGCTTCCACTCTGGAATTCAAGCAGATGACGCACCTGATGCTTGCCTTCGGCTTGCCCCCGGCATGCAATGGCACATGCACGGCGCAGAGCGACATGACATTTGCGTTGAACCAGACCGACACGGATATTGCCGCGCTGGTGGATGCCGCGCACGCCGCCGGGGTAAAAGTGATGCTATCGATCGGCGGAGGCGACAACGCCAGCGATGCGCTGATTGCGCAGTTCTACAACGCCGGGCTCTCCAGTCAGCTTGCAGCCTCGCTTGACAGCTATCTGGCAGCTCATAACCTCGACGGGGCGGATGTGGACATTGAGGATCCCAGCATTATGGGGCCCAATTATGAGGCCTTTGTGAAAGCCCTCATTACCAGGCTGCATGGCGAGGGAAAGATCGTAACGGCGGCGGTGGCGGAATGGCTGCAGACGCAAAACGTCATGTCGAATGCAACGCTTCATGAATTCGACTTTGTGAACGTGATGGTCTACTCCAACCTCTCTGACTGTCAGACGGCACTGGCCTACTTCTCCTCGATAGGAGAGCCGGCCAGCCAGATGACCCTGGGCGTGCCATTCTTCGGACAAAACGCCGACGGCTCCATCGCTGAGACTTATGCGACAATTCTCGCCGCATATCCCAACGCCTGGCAGTCGGACGAGGTGAGCGGCGGAACGCTCGACAAAGGAGTAACTCTCAATTATGTGGGCGAGGCGACCATGGCCCAGGAGACGCTGCTCGGCAAGCAGAATGGCGGCGTCATGATCTGGGAGCTATCGCAGGATGCGCAGCCGCCCCATTCGCTGTTGAATGTGATTCAGAAAAACCTCTAGGCGCCTGCAGAAAGTACGCGCTGAGGGGCGTGATTTCGAGACCGGACCAAATCCGCAACTCTGTGGAGGTTGCGGATTCGGCCTCCATTCGGTACATTACGCCATCGCTTCCCGACCCATCGGCTCAAACCGCAACTGGTTTGAGTTGCGGTCGGCGTCGATTCTTACATGCGAGCCGTGCAGCACCTCGCCGTCGAGAATCTTCAGCGCCAACGGGTCTTGCACCATGCGTTGCAGCGCGCGTTTCAAGGGCCGCGCACCGTAAGCCGCATCCGATCCGGCGGCGAGAATCAACTGCCGTGCGGGTTCGGTGAGCTCGAGCGAAATCTGCCGGTCTTCAAGCAGCTTGCTTACCTCGTTCAAGCGCAGATTGAGAATCTGGCTCAACTGCGCATGCCCCAGCGAATGGAAGATGACCGTGTCGTCGACGCGATTCAGGAACTCCGGCCTGAAGTGCTCGCGCAACACGCGCATCACGCTTTCGCGAGCCATATCAAAATCATGCTCGGTCTTCAGCGTGTCCGCGGTAAGCAGGGCAGCGCCCAGGTTCGAAGTCATGATCAGCACCGTGTTTTTGAAATCAACCGTCCGACCCTTGGCGTCGGTCAAACGGCCATCGTCCATCACCTGCAACAGGATGTTGAAGACGTCGGGATGAGCCTTCTCAATCTCGTCGAAAAGAATTACCGCATACGGACGACGGCGAATCGCTTCGGTTAACTGACCGCCCTCGTCGTAACCCACATAGCCGGGAGGCGCGCCGATCAAGCGAGCCACGGCGTGTTTCTCCATGTACTCGCTCATGTCGATGCGGATCATGGCGTGCTCGTCGTCGAAGAGGAATTCGGCGAGCGCGCGAGCGGTTTCAGTTTTGCCAACGCCAGTCGGTCCAAGAAAAATGAATGACCCAATCGGTCGGCGCGGATCGCTCAAGCCTGCTCGGGATCGGCGAATTGCGTTAGCAACAACGCTCAGCGCAGCATCCTGGCCAACTACGCGCTCGCGCAGCCGGTCTTCCATGGTGACCAGCTTCTTCACTTCGCCTTCGAGCATACGGTTGACGGGAATGCCCGTCCACTTGCTCACGATCTTGGCGATATCTTCCTCGTCGACCTCGTCCTTCAACATGCGCGCTACGCCCTTGTTGCCGTCCTGTTGAGCGCTCAGCGTCTTCAGTTCCGCCTCAAGCTTGGGCAACTCGCCATACTGTATTTGCGCGGCGCGATCGAGCTGGCCTTTGCGAGTCTGCTCCTCGGCCTCGAAGCGCAACGACTCAATCCTTTTCTTCACATCGGTAATGTGGCTGCTGGCTTCGCGCTCCTTGGTCCATCGCGACCGCAGGGCCGTGATCTTCTCGGTCAATTGAGCCACTTCGCGCTCAACCTTATTGCGGCGCTCCACGCTATTTTTGTCAGTCTCGCGCTTGAGCGCGCTGAGCTCAATTTCAAGCGAAGTTCTTTCGCGTTCGAACTGATCAATCTCCGTCGGCACGCTGCCAATTTGAATGGCGAGCGAAGCCGCAGCCTCGTCCACAAGGTCGATGGCCTTGTCAGGCAAAAAGCGATCGCTGATGTAGCGGTGCGAGAGCGTGGCCGCGGCCACAATCGCCGAGTCCTTGATACGCACGTTGTGGTGCGCCTCGTAGCGCTCCTTCAGGCCGCGCAAGATCGCGATGGTGTCTTCAACATTGGGCTCTCCGACGTAGACAATCTGGAAGCGCCGCTCGAGAGCCGCATCCTTCTCAATGTACTTGCGGTATTCATTCAGCGTGGTTGCGCCAATGGCCCGCAGTTCGCCGCGCGCAAGAGCCGGCTTCAGCATGTTGCTGGCGTCAATGGCGCCCTCAGCCGCGCCCGCCCCAACAAGCGTATGCAGTTCGTCGATAAAGAGAATGACCTCGCCGTTCGACTCCTCGATTTCTTTGAGGACGGCTTTGAGCCGGTCTTCAAATTCGCCGCGGAATTTCGCACCGGCAAGCATTGATCCCAGGTCGAGCGAGATTACTCGCTTGTCTTTCAGGCTCTCAGGCACGTCGCCGGAAACGATGCGCCGCGCGAGCCCCTCGACGATGGCTGTTTTGCCAACGCCGGGTTCGCCGATCAGCACAGGATTATTCTTGGTGCGGCGCGAGAGCACCTGGATGACGCGGCGAATCTCTTCGTCGCGGCCGATCACGGGGTCGAGCTTGCCGCGGCGAGCGAGCTCGTTCAAATCCTTGGCGTATTTTTCGAGCGCCTGAAATTTGCCCTCGGGGTTCTGGTCGGTGACGCGCTGCGAGCCGCGCACCGCGGTAAGCGCCTTCAGAATGGCTTCTTTGGAAGCGCCAAGTTCAACCAGCGCATCGCGGGCAGGTTCGCCTTTCTGGTGCGCAATGCCCAGCAACAGGTGCTCGGTTGAGACGTACTCGTCCTTAAAGTTAGAGGCCTCTTTAAACGCCTGGTCAAGGACGCGATTGAGCGCCTGGCCGATGCCGGGCTGGTTGGCCTCGCCTGCAACACGAGGCAGTTTTTCCTCGATTGCGTGCAGGCTCGCCTCGAGCCGCTCGATGGGCACACCAATCTTTTCAAGTACAGCGGGGATCACGCCCTCGCGGTCCTCGACGAGAGCGAGCAGCAAGTGCACGGGCACGATCTCGGGGTTGCCGAGCTCGGTGGCGTGGTTGCGCGCTGCCTCAATTGCCTGCTGCGACTTGACGGTAAATTTGTCCCAACGAATAGCCATTTCTCTTAGCTCCTAGCTGCCAGCTTCTAGCTCCTAGCTTGATCCTGCCGGGAGCCAGCGTCCAGTAGCTCTATCAAAATCTATGATTCAAAAATCTGCGATACGGATAAAACAAATGCGCCGGGCGGAGAACTGACCTCCCGGCGCGTCTTAAAAAATGCTGCTAGTTCCACCATAGAAAGCTTGAAACTAGAGGCTAGCAGCTAGAAGCTAGCTTTTACGCCGCCAGCGAACCGCCTACATTCACCTTGATCTGCTTGGGCTGGGCTTCAGCTTTCTTTTTGAGCTCAAGCTTCAGCACGCCGGCAGTGTAACTGGCCGCCACGTTCTCAGTGTCAACCGTGTTCGGCAGCGTGAAGGCGCGGTAAAAGCTGCCATAACGCCGCTCGATGCGGTGGAAGTTCTCTTCCTTCTCTTCCTTCTCAAACTTGCGCTCGCCCTTGACGGTCAAGGTATGGTTTTCGATGCGAACGTCCAGGTCCTTCTCATCAAGGCCCGGCACTTCGAGCTTGAGCACGACCTTGGCGTTGTCTTCATAAACGTCGACTGCCGGAACGAAGCTGGCCGTGGTCAGCGGGCTGTCGCCGTCGTTCATTTCGCGGAAAAGGGAATTGACGCGATTCTGCAGGGTAGCAACTTCACGAAACGGATCCCAACGAGTGATAGTCATAAGCAAATTTTCTCCAGGTGAATCCAAAGATTTGTAGGTGGGGCGGGAGATTGACTCCCAGCCACTCAACCCATCTGATGGAACTATAACACAAATGATTCATAAAATATGAGTGTAATGCGCTAATATTTTAGACAAAGTTCGCTAAACTATTGTTTCTGCTATGTTTAAATAGTGAGAAAGTCTTGGATCAGGGCCTGACAAGAGCCGGAGCGGACAAAAACCACTCTCGGACCTGGGGGGCAAGCCTGAAAGAGAAGTTCAGAGCGTCAGGTGGAAACGGGCACAGGGGCCAGCCAAGTGAGCGTGAGAACGGTAATGTCGTCCTCCTGGCCGTAGGCTTGAGCGGCCTGCGCTACTTCTTCCGGGGACTGTTTGGAAAGGTCGCGAGTCCGCTCAAATCCAAACAACTCGCCCTCCGCGTTACGCGCCTCAAGGACACCATCGGTCATCAGCGTGAGCGAGTCGCCGGGAGCGAGCTCAAGCGTGGTCTCGGAATATTCGGCATCGGGAACAATTCCGAGGGGGAAGCCGAAGTCGACAGGTATCTCGGTGGTTGTTGGGATCAGGCCTGCCAGGTGCGGGCGGTTCCGGTATGGCGCCAGGTGACCCGCGTTGGCGATCCGTACCTCGCCCGTGGCATCGAGTTGCAGGCACAGGCAGGTGACAAATCCGTCTGAATGCGACTCGAGAAGCGCCTCGTTGAGGGCCACCAGCACCTCCGCGGGGCCAAGACCGCGAGCGGCTAGCGCCCTCAGTGCGCCAATTACCAGGATTCCGGTCATGGCAGCGCGCAGTCCCTTGCCGCTCACATCGCCGATCACCAGCAGATACGCTCCACCAGGGATTGCGAGCACCTGGTAGAAATCCCCGCCCACCTCGGCGGCGGGATGGTAGCAGGCTTCTACGCTGCAGCCGGGGATGGAGGGAAGCTCATCGGGCACCAGCCGGCGCTGCATCAGCCGGGCGGCCTCGAGTTCCGCAGCCGAACGTGCCTGCGCGCGGCTAACCCGCTGAAAGCGCAGAACCATCACCACGCCGATGGAAAGTAGAAACAGCAGGTACGCAAAGAGTTCTTTGCGCACGGGAAACGGGCCAATCTGAAATGGGTTAAGCATCCACCTGAAGGAGGTGAAGTGGAAATAAACGACGGCGATGAAGCCCCCATTAAAAATTGCATTGGAGAGCGCGATGAAGCCGACTGGCACAACCAGCATTGCGGCTTCGCGATTGCCCTGCCGGGCCCAGCGCACCAATTGCGCGGGCAACAGCACAATAATGGGGACCATCCACAACGTCTCAACCATGTAGTAGAAGTGTTCGAGAACGCCGAGCAGGTTGAGGGTGAGACCTATCAGAGTCATTACAGCCAAGGTCCATTGGTACGTGCGCCAGAAAAGAGTCTTGGGCCGTCGCACGAAGCGAAAGACAAATTCGACAAGCAGAACGTAAACCAGGTAATCCCCGGGATCGCCGATGACACTATTGAGAAAGGTGGGGCCTAGAGCGAAGTATTCGGTGACGAAGGCGATCTCATCCACGCCCTGGGCCACAAGATAAAGACCCAGCCAGAAGTAGCCCGGCTCCGCGCGATCGAGGCGGTGCAGCAGAAGAAGAGCAAGGCCGGCCAGTACCAGCGCAAGATCCACCAGGAAACTTGAGAGAAAGGCCGAATGCCGGGGCCCCAGGGTCGCATTCGACTGTGCCGTGATCGCGGCAGGCGTGCCAATGGAAGCGAAAGTCATGCTCGGCACATCAGCGACTGCGCTGTCGTAAGGCTGCAGCCGCGTACGCACCGCGATAGTCATGTCCTGTGAGACCTGCGGTACCGCAAGGACCTGCGCCTCTATTCCGTATTGAAGCCATTCCGGGTAGAAGTTGAGCGACTCGATGCGCTGGCCATTTACCCAGACCTCTGTGCCACCAACAGGTGCCCGGAGTTCAAGCTCCAGTGGGCCCGGCGAGCCTTCGACACGCAGGCGAATGCGATACCAGCGCAGGCCCCGCGAGCTTAAGCCGGCATTTTCAGAGGTGTTGCCAAGGCCCGAGATTGCGTCCCAGCCGGAGTCGTCGAATGCCGGTGAGGCCCACGCAAGATCGTCGCCGGTGTGAGTCTTCCAGCCATGGTCGAGTGTCGCGACACCCTCAGGCCACGGGTGAACGAGAACTGTTTCCTGCGCCCGGACTGTCTGCGCAAGTGCCGCTGCAACCAGGATGCAGACAAAGACAATCACTCGTTGGGGAAAGTCTCGAAAAGGCAATTGGCTCTCCTGCGTGTTGATAGCGGTAGGGCAAGTGTTCCACCCTAACAACAACTTGGCAACCGTGAATCGAAGCCTTGGCGGCGGTTGTGACTCTGGTTCAGTCCTTTCAGGCCGAGGGTGCGAAACACAGAGTGAGCACGGTAATATCGTCTTCCTGCCCGAACAGCTCTGCCGCTTTAGCGACCTGGCTGGCTGTTTCGCCGGAGATAGCTGCGGTCCGCTCGAAACCAAACAGTTCGCCGGACGGGTTGCGGGCTTCCACCACGCCGTCGGAAAGCAGTGTAAGCGTGTCGCCTGCGTTTAAACGGAAATGCGTCTCAGCATACTCAACGTCGGGAACTAGGCCGAGCGGAAAGCCGGACTCAAGTTCGATCTCCCGCCCATTGCAATAGGGCGACAGGTGGCCTGCGTTGGCGAATGTAACGGAGCCGTCCGGCGCAACCCGCAGCGCGCAACAGGTCACAAAACCTCCCTGCAGGTTGCCGCTGAGGCCACGGTTGAGCGCCTGAAGCATGAGCGCCGGCGTGAGCTCTGGCAGTGCCCGTAGAGCTCCAACAATCGCGGCGACGCTTAGGGCCGCGGGTAGGCCTTTGCCGCTCACATCGCCCACAGCAATCAGCAGGCTGCTGTCCCGGCACACGCGCACGTTATAGAAGTCGCCGCCCACCTGAGCAGCGGGCAGGTACGCGCTTTCCACCAGGAAACCGGGAGTATTGGAGGCGGGCCGTACTAGCTGTCGCTGCACCTGGCGCGCAGCGTCCAACTCGGCCTCGGCATGGGCCTGTTCGCGGCTCACGCGCGTAAAGCGGAAGAACATGACCAAGCCGATAGCCAGCAGAAACAGCAAGCTGCTTAAGTCTGCGAGTTGGATCGAAAACTGGCCGAACGGGATGGGTGAAACGAGAAAGTCGAGAGTGTTCCAACCGAGGAAGACGGAGGCCGAGCCAAGATTGAAGAGCGTCTCTGACGCAGCGGGAAGCAGGCTGGGCAAAATCAACCATCCAGCTTCGCGATTCCCGCGGCGGTACCACATCCACAGCAGGATTGGCAGCAGCAGGGCCACCGGCGCAGTGAGCACCGCCTCAACCAGGCCGTAGCTGTCTCCAATCACGTGCCAGGCGAAATCAACGTACGCAAGCAACGGGGACAGAAGCAGAATCACTTCATAGGTACGCCAGCCCCGCGAGAGTTTTCGCCCGGCAAAGCTGAAGGTGAACTCGATTTGCGCGACGGTAAAGATGTAAGTAAGCGGATCGGCGAACAGCAGGTTAGCCGCGGTGGGAAAGAGTCCAGCCTGGTGAGGAATCCAGACGCCATCGGAGACGCCAACCAGCAGCAGATATAGACCGAGAAAAAGATATTCGCGATGC
>Ga0302140_10008032_pt1 | contig 13173 bp, 16 predicted proteins | sample I_Bog_E1_1_FD_202095 | JGI IMG/M metagenome (GOLD analysis project Ga0302140, IMG submission 202095) | Peat permafrost microbial communities from Stordalen Mire near Abisko, Sweden - I_Bog_E1_1 | ecosystem: Environmental > Terrestrial > Soil > Wetlands > Peat | place: Sweden: Abisko, Stordalen...
ATTATTGAGCAGTATCTAATTTGTCTGCAGAGGTGCCTAAGCAAGTTTGCATGACCAAGGACAACGTCACCCTCCACTTGACCTCCGTCATCTACTACCACATCACATCCCCCCACAAGGCTGCTTTCGGTATCTCCAACGTCCGTCAAGCCCTCGTTGAGCGTACACAAACCACCCTTCGTCACGTTGTCGGTGCTCGCGTCCTCCAAGACGTCATCGAGCGCCGTGAGGAGGTCGCTCAATCAATCGGAGAGATTATTGAGGATGTTGCGTCAGGATGGGGTGTGCAAGTCGAGAGCATGCTTATTAAGGACATCATCTTCAGCAATGAGCTTCAAGACTCGCTCTCCATGGCCGCTCAATCTAAGCGTATCGGAGAGTCCAAGGTCATTGCAGCTCGCGCCGAAGTCGAGTCCGCCAAGCTCATGCGACAAGCCGCCGATATCCTGTCCAGCGCCCCAGCCATGCAGATCAGATATCTCGAGGCTATGCAAGCCATGGCCAAATCCGCCAACAGCAAGGTCATCTTCTTGCCAAGCGCCTCAACGGTCGGAAGTCAGATGCAGGCGATGGTTGGAGATTCGTCGAGCCAGCACGGAGGTATTTCTGCCTCGCAGAAGTATGACAATGACTTTGGAGGTCAGGGATCCGATTTCCAACGGGCTATCAATGCCCACGTTGTCGAGAATATCTAAAACAGACACTGATATTATGGTGTTGATGTAGCCTGGTCTACATAAGTTAGTAGTTCACCCTCCTTCTGCGACTTGCTCTTTGATCGACATAACGATCTGGCGACCAAAACATCAACCCTGTACTTTTACATCTTTGCTTTCGGCGATTAATGACGAACGGGATGATGGCTCGATAATCGGTGATATCTGAGATTGACTGGAGAGCTTTCTTTGGGAATTGGTTGGGAGGAGATTATACCCCGCGGTCTTTACGTGCGCTAGCTAGGTAATACAATGATACCAGGTCTTCACTATGAACCAGATTTGCTCTTTGCATTTGCAGATGAATGTGAGAGACGAAATATCGCATCTAGGTACCTTCAAACGTCTTGTTTTCATTCACGTGACCATTCACAACCACAACTTGGAAGAGCTGTCTTGCGTTGCAACCATTACTAAGTGCAGTTGCCCAACACATCAGCTATTTCCTTTATCATTCATCTACCTCTTCAAAGCAGTGGACTTCTAAAACCCCCAAAAACAATCCCATGTGGACCCCTACGGAAGCCGCTTGATCTCCGGCTAATCCACACAGCTCACAACCCCGCTATAAATTTTCAAGACTCACACCTCACCCCTCACCTCACGTGCACTTCTCTCAACCTCACCACCAACCTCTCACCATGGCCACCGACGAATACATCCTAACGCTCTCCTGCCCGGACCGGCCAGGAATCGTGCACGCCGTAACCGGTTTCTTAGCCCAACACAACCTGAACATCGTCGACTCGCAACAATTCGGCGACAGCACCTCCTCCACCTTCTTCATGCGCGTACACTTCGCGCCCTCGACCCACCCCGCCTCTTTATCCTCCTTCTCTGAGTCCTCACCAACAGACTCAACGGAGGCCGTTGTGCTGACCGTCGACGAGCTGCGCGAGAGCTTCAAGGCTACGGCCGAGAAGCTGAAGATGAGCTTCGAGCTCAGTGCCGTGTCCCAGAAACCGCGGGTGCTGATCATGGTTTCTAAGATCGGACATTGTCTTAACGACCTTTTATTCCGTTCGAGCATTGGACAATTGAAGATTGAGGTCCCGCTTATTATCTCCAACCACGCTGACTTCGCACCCTTGGCTTCTACGTATGGAATTCCGTTTCACCACTTGCCTGTCACTGCAGACACCAAAGCTGCACAGGAAGAAAAGATCTTGGAGTTGGTGAAGGAGAATGGCATTGATTTGATTGTGTTAGCGCGGTATATGCAAGTGTTGAGCCCGAAGCTGTGTGAGGTTATGAGTGGAAAGATTGTGAATATTCATCATAGCTTCTTGCCGAGCTTTAAGGGCGCGAAGCCGTATCATCAGGCGCATGAGAGGGGCGTCAAGATTATTGGCGCTACGGCGCATTTTGTGACGAGTGATTTGGATGAGGGGCCTATTATTGAGCAGGATGTTGTCAGGGTTGATCAGTGAGTTTTCCTTTTGAATTTTTGTTGGTCGTAGAAAGGAGACGAGGGCTAATGAGAAATAGTGCGATGAGTCCGAAGGATCTTACGACTGAGGGGAGTAATGTTGAGAGTAAGGTTTTGGCCACGGCTGTCAAGTGGGTTACGGAGAAGAGAGTCTTGCTTAATGGACATAAGACTATTGTATTCAATTGATGACTTGATGAAAAGGAGATTAGAATTTGGAATTGAAAGCTAGCTCTGAGACGACTCAGGCAGAAGAATTATTCGCCAGCGTAAATTATTTTGACGCAGCGCTTGAGAAAACTGTGGGTAAAAGAGAATCAAAATAAATCCAGGTAGGCCAACTCGAACTCCTCGCTCTCACCCACCTTACCCAACTACTCCTTCTTCTTAACAATCAACAACACCCCCTTCAAACTCGCTTTTAGAACCTCCTTCCCAGGCTCCACCCCCGCCTCGTGCAACAACCGCTCGAGCTCCCTCCTATACAACTTCACCACATCCTGGTCCGTGCCCACCTTCTCCTTATTCGCCTCTCTCCACCTCTGCACCGGACTCCCCGTGCTAACCACCTTCTCCATCATATCCAAATTCACCTCCATAGCCCCTCTCGCCAAGAACTCGTCATCATTCCCCTGTTCAGGCCCATACTCCTTCCTCAAAAAGCTGCTCTCATCAAACGCCTCAACCTTCGGAGACACAGTCCAAGGGAGCGGTAAGTTGGTGTACCCATCCCGCGTCATCAGATTCCCTGGTTCGTAGAATGGTACTAGCTCGCGAGCCTCAATGGCGTCCACGGCTTCTTGGATTGCAGCGCAGTTGGGCATGGATGGATGCAGTTTTATGGCGCCCGTGCTCCATATTGCTACGCTGCCGCCTGGCTTCAGGACTTTTGCTGCACGGGGCCAGAAGAGGGACATGTTGAACCAGTGCGCGGCTGCAGAGGCGGTGATGAGATCTACGCTTTCATCTGCGACCGGTGGGGTGAGATGAGAGCCTAGGTCTTCGGCGGTGGAGACTTCGAAGCGGGTGTTTGGGGAGGTGGTGGAGGAGCGTGCTGTTTCTATCATGCCCTCGGAGGGGTCGAGACCGAGGACATGTTTGAAGTGTGGTGCGAGGGCGAGGGCTGTTGTTCCTGGACCGCAGCCGACATCCAGGAGAGTGTCTAGCTTTCCATCAGTAGAGGTGTGGTGGTCGATGATTGTTTGGAATAGCTTCGGGTGGTAGCCGTGCCGGTTTTGAGCATAGTTTGCGCCTTGCTCCTTGGTGAAGGAGCTGAACGTTTTCTCCGTTGGAGCGGTAGGGACGGACATGATGAGTGGAGATTGCCCGATGGGAATGTAGCTCTCTTTTCGATGATCTTTCAGTTTGAGTATGAGGGAGAAGACGGAGCGGTAAAGCTGAGGTTTATATGCTTAAGGGGACGGAGGTAAAGTCGCTTAGCGTTTTGCTGCCCCTGCAGGTACGAGGATTGGCCAATTATCGTAAGACGGCAACTGATTTGTCCGACTACCTCCGACGTGGAACGGACATAATCTTCAATTTCCAAATGTCAAAGCGTGTTCGAAATAGGCCAGCAGAGACGACGCAGGAAAGGGGGAAATCTCATGAGCTTACGTGGAAGACGGAAAGTCGGCAGTGTTGGTTGGCAGAGCAACATTCAGGGGCAAGATGCCGAGGTGACATCTCCTGTCATCCTCGCTTGGGTCCAGCGACTGCTAACCTAAGAATTGAAGAGAAATTTGTATGCCTATCTTTGGAAGATATATACACAGATATGTATAACTAGAAGGATAGTACAGCGATACATACAAGAGAACGAAGATGGTAGGTTTCAGAGTTTACAGTTTATTTAAAGAAAAGCTCTGGGTGACAATCTTGGAGCTGAACATAAAAACCGCTGATCCTTTACCATTGGAGTTTTACCCATCTGTAGAGTGCTCTAATAGGTTAAAGAAGCCTTAAGATAGAGGGATAATACTTTCTGTGGCCCTTGCCTTTCGCTCTTGAACTTAAGCTCACGGCAATTCAGGGGAAAATCCAAACTTGTCTCCAAATACATCAAGAAGGGCAGGAGCAGCTTGCAAAATTCAATCTCGTAATTATCAAGACATGGCTAAGACATGACTTAAAGCAACTTGGCGAGTAGTTTTGTCGGGTGGGGAGTATGGCGGACCTTCGTGTGACAACAATTGATTTGCACCAAGGTGTGTTCGATGGTGCTGCTCTCTGTCATTACTCCCAATCAATACGCATAGTTCTGATACAAGATCTTCATTATTATGATAAGCGTTGAGTTTATGTTGTGCCTTGTGTTCGTATAAGAAGGGGTTTCGCATTCGCTTCGTGGAAGCAGGACGTCCTGGTTTGAGAGTTCCTTGTAGTCTGCTGCTAGAACTTAGCTTGGGTTTATTGAGGAGGGATTAAAGACAGGCCTCCTAATTTGACATCTTGCATGCGCTGGAAAGTCGACATTCCTTCAATGCAAAAGTATCAATTCTCAGCGGCAAGTCGGGCATCGCAGCGATTTTCCGCAGACACAGCACTTTCGCCCTCGACACGGTGTATCAATCGCCTCAAGCTAAAATACCAAGCTGAAGGCTGGCTATTGATATGCTTCAGATCGCAAGTGGCAATCAGGTCCGAAGGGGGCGTTGCGCGGAGGTCGAGGTTGAAGGCTTAGTCGACAGCCTTGTTTACTTCGTCAGCCTCGCGGGACAATCGGCGTCGGACTCGCGATGTGCAACAAATCCAAATGACTTAAGACTTAGCAGGTCGGAAGACAAGGATTCCGTAGTCCTTGCACAAGTCGGTGAGTCGGTCAAACTAATTTGAAGCTAAAGATATCAAAAGGTTAAATGGGATGCTTCGCTCCTTCCTCGCTGCGGAAAGGTGACCAGGGGAGGCACCTGCGCGCAGGGATAGGTGGCTAGGCACATCAAAGCTTCGTACATTACTGCTGAATCCTTACGGGTCCTTCATTGTTTCAATTTCGAAGCCTCATAAAGGATGTCCGGCGGCGAGAAGGCATTCAGGGGTTGTGTTTATACGATCACGTGATTATCATCAACACTTCACAATTTCTTGACCCTTCTGAGATGAACGGATTGAAAACAGGATCTGAAGCATTTATTGTATACGTGTTTATTATTGAAGGCCATCTGATGACACCTCTTATGATTTAATCAAGTCGCATGGCATGAAACATTTGCAGATAAACATTTCGATGCTTTGGAAGGGCAAATCCTTTTCCGTCAGAACCATCAGTGATTTCAAGGCTTAAGTTTTAGGAATCATTATTCCCTTCCTGATTGCTAGTAAAAGCCAAAAATCCACAGTATGTAATTAGACTACCGGTTACAGTAGGGATATTCGCCAGATCAGCTAGTACTGTACTACAACGCCAGCAACTGGATCCTTTGCGAGGAACAGTTTCGGAAACAGATCATCGGGTAGTACATGCTTCATGAATGGTACCAAATACATTCGGTGGATACCAGAACTGACGTGAGACTTTTCACCAGATTCTGAACAGATCAAATCAGGCAAGAGGAATGTTATGGACAAAACATTCGATTCCATTCCGGGCTGAGGTCCAATTCAGGAGCGTTCAAAGGCACATGCAGGATTTGGACCCCTACGACGCTCCTCAAGCGTTACTCGACTAAGTGGGGGCAATCCCAAAAGTGGCGAAGAACTTGGAGAGAAAGCTCAGGAGCATAGAAACTGAACACACTTGGCTCTTCTCAATCCTAATTCCAATGGAAATATTCATCTTTTGCTATTATATCCAGCCATCCTACCACTTGGCAGACAGGCGAAAACCAAGCCCGTACATTGGGCAAGTCTAAGTCTTGTTCAATTTTCTTCATGTTATACATTAATTCTGTACATACGAGGGTATCCTGAATATTTACACAATCCCCATACATAGCACGTCGTTCTGAACTCAAGCAATGCTTCCCAGATCAATACAGCCTCCCAACACCAAGCTCGAATTCCTTCTCTTTCGAAATGCTTCCCTTGTATATTCCCAACCTTTCTATACACTGTCTCACGAAGCAACAGCCCCCCGAAGACCTCATCATTGGACATCCCACTCTCTCCCATTCACAAATCTAGTAGAACCTTCATCTAAAGATCTCAAACATACTTCACAGGATGCAAAGCCATAGCAGGAAAACACGGCTCTCCTTCACCCACGACCCGCAACATCGCAGGGTCTCTGCCAGCACCATCCCTCCCAATCCACCACTTGTACAACTCGCCGCTCAACTCATTCGCCCAACTGAACGTCACCCTCCGCCAGCGATCCTGCCACTCCGGCACAGGCAAGTAGCTCTTCGCATGAAACAGCTTTTGCATCCTCTCCCCCGGCTCGGCACCATTGAAAACATGATACAGCGCATCCGGATCAATAGCTTCATCATGGTATATCGGATGTGGCGCATACAACGCCTTCAACCCATGATGCAGCGCCGTCGTCGGGTTCGTCATCTCGCTCTCCAGCCAATTCCCATGCTTTTGCTGCTCATCATGCGTCAACATCAATAACCGTCTTGAATACCGCCCGAAATTCGGCGGACTCGCTCTCCGCGGCGAGTTCTCTGGATACTCATGAATGAACGGCTCATAAATCCACCCGGAGCCGATGGGATCCCAGATTGGGCTCAGACTGATGACATCCGCGTCCTCGCCGACCCCCCAATCCCTCGGAATCCGATCCGGCAATGGCATCGTCGGCATCCAGTCCTTCCACCCCTCAACGAAACTCTCATTTGGCGCGAACACAGGACCCAAAACGCCCTTCCCTGGCGCATTCCGCTTAATAACCTTCCCATAATTCTCCCAATCACCATGAATGCCCCGCATAAAGAACTGGCCGCTGCGCTCCCACATAAACTCCCTAGGCTGTTTGCGTCCCCACTCCCCGATCTTATCAAAGAACTCGTAGTTATGTCCCGTATATCTGAAATCCTGCTCGATGGTCCAGAAATACTCGAACTGCGGGTTGTTCAGCGCGAGCCACTGGACCGGCTGGTAGGCTTGCATCTCATAGCTGTGGCTCTCGACTTTCGGGTACAGGTCTTTCAGAACATTGTCGTTGAACAGCACTGCTATGTCACGGAACTCCGCAGGCACGTACTTCTCTTTTAGTTCGGCGAGGAGTTTGGGGTCGGAGAGCTCGGTTGACGTGTAGTTTGCGTTCTCGTCGCCGTTGAGCTGCACGAGTAGGAACAACTCGTATTCCCCTCCGCTCGCGAGGTTCAGCTCGGCGATCAGGGAGCGCGTGTAGTGGAAATCATTGCGTCGCCACTCGAAGAAGTTATGTCCTCGAAGCACAACAGCTTGTCTCTTCTTCCCGCTCTCTTTGTCTTTATATAAGTGTTCATTCCGCTCCAGGCATTTCTGCTGGAGAGCTCCCCAGTTCACATCTTTCCACTCGGTCTCGATGTTCGAGATGCCGTAGGGCAGGTAGCGGGATGTAGATGTATAGCAGATACTCCCATTCGTGCCGATCAGCTCGTGTCCGCCGATGGCTGGCAGCGGGAAGTCTTTAGGGAGTGTGGGGTAGGCGTAGATTCCGGGCCCTGTTCCGCTGGTTAGGCTCACAGGCGGGTATTCGCAGGCGCGCAGGGAGGTCGTGTCGATTGGGTTGAATATGAAGGGCGGTGGGAGACCATGATTGCTTGATGACCAGAAGTTTCCTATGCTGAATGCGCAAGAAAGAGTAAGTGGAGTGGTGGAGAAGGGGCTGTGGGGAAGTGGAGCGTGGAGAAACATACCGATCCACATTTGCTTTCATGATATAGGAGAACGCTGACACACTAGGCTCTGGCAACGCCACTACAGGGACAATCTCTTCTTTCCCTTTGTATGTTTCGGTTGAATGTTGTTCGGGTTCATCGTGCGGGTAGAATTGATTCTGGTCTGGAATTGGCTCTGGTCCCGGGCTTTTACTTTTGCTGGTCCCGTAGTGGAAGAGAGTGAAGCTGTCGGCATTGTTGTGCAGTAGCATGAACAGCGCGACTTGGGAGAACGTGGCGAAGGCGAGGAACAATAGTAGCTTTATGTTGCGGCCGAGTGGGATTGCCATTTTGTGCTAAAAGATATGGGAGGCGATTGAAGTGAAGTGTGGTTGTGCTCATGCGGTGAGGGCTATCGATCCATTGTCGTCCAAAATCGCAGAGTCGAGGAGTCCGTCTGCAATTGCGTCACGAGATGGGTGTACTTCGAGCTGTGTACGACCGAGGAGGACTGTTGGAGGGAAAATGTTCAAGACATGTGGACTGTGAGCCGTGGAACCTATGCAGTGACACAGCAAATAATGTGCTTCCTCGTGCCAGGAGAAGGACGTCGGAAGAAAGAAGGAAGGAGGAGGGACGGCGATTTAGGCTTCGAAATTTCACGACAGATTGCTCGCCGAATCATCAGGGGCCGTCCTATCGTTATGACAAGGTTGAGAAGCGATCCACTCTGGGTCTGACCTCGCCTGTCGGGTCTTGATGCGGAGGCTTGCATGCCTGGCGTTGCTCACCACGTTACACAGGGAAACGCCAGCCGCTATCGCGGGGTATACCCATACTCGGTGGAATGCGGTATGGAAGACTTGAATAGCTTCTTCCTTCTCTATTCCTGCTCCTGGAACTCATCATAGATAGATAGCAAAATTGACCTCTTCTTGTTGTACCGTATTGCTGTGCCGCTTTGCACATTGTTACGGGCTGAGGACAGCGGCTGTTCATGCGCAGGGTCCAATGGAAAGCCCGTCAAATGTGCCAAGACGGCACTGCCTCCAAAACCACCGAGAATCGCGTGAGGCACAACTGGTCGAGTTGTTGCCTAAAGTGCTTGGCCATTCTCCCCCTTTATTTTATATACTTCGCTTAGCTTTCAGGAGACTCGTCTTGTTTTCATCTGATGCTTAAAAACTGGGTCGTGGAAGGAGAGTTTGCGGCTACCCCTGAGCTAACGATAAGGTTTCGCTAGTATGCACGCACCAAGTTACAAGGCTGAGGACCCACAAATAACCCTTTTATTGTTCAAGTCTCTCATTCTTCCTCTCTACTTCTTCCATGCTTCTAAGCTTGAATTACTGCCAAATACCAAATGTCAGTCTATATATCCCTCTGCTCTGTGCTGCTTCGAAGCTGCTTCAAGCCGTTCATGACACGACGATATTAGCCGAGTCAATATTCATACAATATTCGATCCGCAACCTTGGACCACGTTCATTGAACTTCACCAGGTAGTGCACACGCAAATACAATAACTAGTTGCCAAAGTGTCAATCATCAAGCGATTGAGGACGTGATATTGAAGGAAGTCGAACTGATTCCGTGAGTGCTTGAGATTCCGGCGTTTTGTACGTTAATCTCGTTAAACCACCGTGATGCGGAATGGAATCATGGGAGCCTGTGCTGTATGGACCCCATGCTGTCAACGTAGTTGTAGCAAATAAACTTGCGGGGTCGGTTGGTCGCGACCATTGGAGCTCGTTGGTATATAAATTACGCCAGCGCCTATCGAACTTACTCAGATGAATTCATGAGGAGATATATTCAGGAAACTTACCCAGGTAGAGAGAATGGCCCGGCGGAGGATTCTTCCTCCTCGCAAGCCCACCCTGCGGGGAGATCAGACGACGTTGCTTGTAGTATTGTCATCTGGGTGTGGTTCGAGGAAGGGGCCAGTAGCTGAGATATTGGTTCAACCGTACGGGCATCTCCAACTATTTCGCTGCGGACTCCTTCAACATTCCCCGTTGTTGTTGACGGCAAAGTTGCTTGTGGCGTGGATGACGTCGGTACGGCTTTTGACAACGCATTTAGTCCCTGAAGTTGACTGTGCAAAGGCTGCCCATATTGCAGTGTCCCAGCATCGGAATACTCGGAGGGTGCTCTGCGATAGGACTGGAATTGTTGAGGCACCATGCTCCATTCCCCTTGGTTCTGCGCTTGAGGATAAGCAGCGGGTTGACATTATCCTGCGTGTAATTTTGTCCTTCAGAGCTGTCAAAGACTCGCTGTACCACTATACTGGTCGAGGTATGTTCAGGCGGTCGAGTGGACAATGGTGGGCCATGCTGCTCGTCCGGCGGCACATGTCCATATGGTGGCGGAGGGAAGGTATCGGTGAGAGAGGGGAGCTGGAGAGAGGAGTCTTGCGGAGGTCTCCATGGTCCTGAAGGAGGCGGCGGTTGTTCAAAGCTCTCTGGAATACTTCGGTCTGTATCTGGTGCTTGGTTCCGGCGCATCTCTTCCACTCCGGGCTCCACGGATACAGAAATCCTTTGCACTCGAGTTCCAGTTTCGATGAGCATGGAGGCTGGTTTAGTGGAGCTAGGATTCCCTTCCTCTCTACCACCATCGCCTTTCTGGATTTCCTGCTCTTGGGTACCCAGAGGCTGAGGACGAGCCGGTTTCAACTCCGCGAGCCACAGCGCTAGGTTCTCGGCTAGGTTCTCGATGTAGCTCGCATTATAAGGCGCATCGCCTGGGCGGATGCGATCGCGTTCCTCGAACAGCATCCAAGAATTTGCGATACAGTTGAACATTTCCATCTGGAAGTCTTGGTATATGCTGTCTCTCTTTAGCATGGCCATAGCCTTTGAGACCGAGCGTGTCAGTATATATTCATGTATGGCGTCCCTGATGAGTACTAACTTTCATTTCGTTGAGCAAAATCTTTTCGAGGTCACGAAGACATATTATCCTTTTATGAAAAATATCCGATCGACAATCTATGAACAATTCTTCGAAGGCCAGGTAGAAGCCTCTCGACAAACAGAAAGTGGCAAGAGGGTTTAGGATATATTTGTTGCATAGTTGTTCTATCGCATGACGACTAAGGCTAGACGGGCTAGCAAGTTCACGATGTCTAGCAGAGGGCTCAGACAGCATAGTGGAATTCTGCATGTTTGACCACGGTACAGGAAGAGTACGGTCGGAAGAATTTGGGCTCTGAGGAGAGACGGCTGTCCCGAAGGCTGAGTTCGAGTCGTGCTCGGACTCGGCATCGTAGTCGACGGAGCTACTGTCACGCGGGGTTGCTTTCATCTCTGCATCTAAGCTGGAAGCGGTCGCATCCTCTTCGCGAGCTCCTGATGTTATGAATCGTCGTCTAGCCATCTGCCTGGTCCTTCATCAGCAATCATAAAGTGTGTCGATTCTGGAACTCACAATTTCTTCCTCCCCGCTGATCCCTTCGCTACCTTGATGTTCTTGAGCGTCGCTTCATTTCTTAAATGTCGATTAGCATGCTGGGCGTTCGTCAGCCAATTGATGACAGACTAAGAGCGTTCAGAGAAGGAAAAAACTCACGACTCGAAGGTTATTCGCACTTTTCGTCCGATATCCACACCACCCACAATGATTCTCACAAGCTTCGATGATGAATTCGTGTGTTCCTTCATCAGGCCAAAGAGGATGGTCATGGGCTCGATTTGCACACGGCATCTTTGCAGAAGGTTCGCAGCCTTGCAGGACCTAATGCTTCAAAGAACAACAAATTCGTCTGCAGGCTATGTGGAGAGAGCCAAGGCGAGCGAGATTCCATTCCGACCATCGCAATAATACGATGCGGAAATTGATACAATATTAATACAGCCTTGGGCCCCTCCATCGCGCGCCCAGCGCTAAAGAGGTGATGCATAAAAAGAAGGGTCAGCCGCAGCCACAGTCGCACGCGGTTCCTGAGGCGAGCCACTCACAAATTGATACTTTATTGATATTTTATCAATAACCTGCCCCCTGCACAGCCCAATGTCTCGCGCTGCATCGCTTCCGCCGCCCCCACTCGTCAACCTCGCCGCTGCATGATTTGAGTGATTGCTGCGCCAGCAACAGGCCGGGACCTGAGATGATGACGCTGCACCCTTGCTCGGGGCTCGTTCCAACCCGCCTTTAGTGCTCGAAACAATTGATACTTTTTGATATTCGCGAGCAGGCCGAATCATGGCCCATACGAGCATACAGGCATGGCGGACTGCAGTAATCCACACCCCACTGACCCCAGAAATCAACGTAGTCCAGCCTGGCTCGGGTGGGTCAGGGCCCAGTCTGCTTGCTCCAACAATTCAGTATCAATTAAATCTCGATTTTCGGAGGCTGATGATACTGCTGTTGCTGCTGCCGGGGACGGTCACCGTTGACTGATGGTGCTCCTCCTGACGTGGGAAAGAAAGATATAAGCAGCCCATCCTGCCTGCCTGTCAACATGCTTCGACAAGACACACACAAGTATTCTTGTGCCCTGAGCCAATATTTTGGTCCGAAGTCTTTCATCCTACTCCTCCCATTACTTTCCAAGAAAATTCTACTCCTAGACAGCACCAAATCATGTCAGCCGCGCTGCTCAACCACACCCTCTCCTCCGGAGCCACAGCGATCCTAACAGCAAGTTCCACTCCCACCTCAACTTCCACTCAACTTTCTGCCGACCAGTCTCCACAATGGGATGCTGTCGCTGTGTATGGATTCGTGTTTGGGCTTCTGGCTGTGATGTTGGCTATTCCCGGGACTTACTTGGCGATCATTGCGTTGAGAAGACATCGGAAACATGACTCTAGGCAGGGTAAGGCACCATATATGGCCCGAAGAAAAGATCACCACTAATGTTCACAGATGCGACGAGTGCTGTAGTGCCGGATATTGAGATGCAGACTTCTGCTGCTCTGGAGGATGCAAGGGTGGAGGCAGTCGGAATTGAGCTTGACAGAGAAGCAGACAAATGATACACGGGAAGATCATGAGTTGCGATAGAGATATGAGAGGGACTGATAGGAGGGAGCTGTGAGAATATCCATATTATATACTTCAAGAGACAGCTTAGGGAAGAAAATGAAAAACACCATAAACGGCAGCACTTTCCGAATTTAAAAGAAGCACCTCACTCCAACTAAGTTCAGAAGACCCTCTCAAGAACACACTTATATTGCCCCTCTTCTCAGATCTCAAAGACTGGGAATTTGCCCCACCGAGTGTCCTTCACGTCAGCGGCTGACCCACCCATTTGATTCGCAATAACTCT
>Ga0302140_10008033_pt1 | contig 13171 bp, 13 predicted proteins | sample I_Bog_E1_1_FD_202095 | JGI IMG/M metagenome (GOLD analysis project Ga0302140, IMG submission 202095) | Peat permafrost microbial communities from Stordalen Mire near Abisko, Sweden - I_Bog_E1_1 | ecosystem: Environmental > Terrestrial > Soil > Wetlands > Peat | place: Sweden: Abisko, Stordalen...
CCTGCGTTCGGAGCACCGCCCCCCAGCGCAGAGTCCGCGAACGTAGGAGAGCGGCCAGCCGTCGCCGTGCGCATGGGGCCGCTCTTTGCATTCGCGGCTCGGTGCTGGCAGGGCGCTCCAGGCGCAGGATCGACGGACCACAGGAGATTTGAAACAGCCTTAGCTGCGCGAAAAAATGAGGGCTTGCAGCCACTTGTCGCGCAGGCAGAGCCCGCCCCAGACGAACACGGCGAGATAGACCGGGGCTAAGACGTGGGAGAAGAGTGGATCGCCAAGGCGCACATGCGTGGCCACTGCGCCACCGAGATAGCCGGTCAGCAAGATTGCGCCAAGAATGGACGTCCGGGGAATCAAGTAGAGCAGAGTAGAGACGAGCAGCGCGCACCCGATCCCGGCTACGGCGCTCTCGGGGAACCCGACCTTCACGGTCGCCGCGACGACAGCCGGCAACTTCAATGCCTTCAGCGCGCCATCGAGCAGCAGGAGCGCCGCGGTCAGCCCGCTCACGACCCGCCCGGTCCAAAGCCTGCTCTTCGAAACCGGTGCCTGTTGTTCAATCGGTTGCATGGATGCGCCCTCCGAATGCCGTCAACCCAGATCATCGAGATGCTTGAACTGCCCGGCTGATGCGAAAAACTCGTAGCAATGCCATCCGCTAACCGCCGGCGATAGCCCCCACCACCAGAAACAGCTCCGTCCCCTGCGCCACGGCCTCGGGGAGCAGAGCGTCGGGCGATCCATAGGACAAGTCCTCCTCGCAGGCGAAGAACCTCACGAAGGGCCGCCGCTCCTGCGTCGCCTGATCGCGCATGGTCCCGCGCAGCATCGGGTAACGCGCCTCGATGGCGTCAAGCACCGAACGCTGCGTGGCCTGGCTCTCGACTTCGATCTGTAACTCGCCCGTGACTTTAGCGAGCGTCCGCAAATGCTGCGGCAGCAGAACCCGGATCATTGCAGCGTCTGGACCTCGACAGACAGCACGGCCGGCAGATCGCGGACGATCGGCGCCCAACTGTCGCCGGCATCGGGCGAGGCGTAAACCTGCCCGCCGGTAGTCCCGAAGTAGACGCCGCAGGAATCGAGGGAGTCCACCGCCATCGCATCGCGCAGCACGTTGACGTAACAGTCGCTTTGCGGCAGGCCTTTCGTGAGCGGCTCCCACTCGTTGCCCCCGGTCTTGCTGCGATAAACGCGCAGCTTGCCGTCGGGCGGAAAGTGTTCCGAATCGCTCTTGATCGGGACGACGTAAACGGTCTCCGGCTCGTGCGCGTGAACGTCGATCACGAAACCGAAGTCCGTCGGCAGATTGCCGCTGACCTCGCGCCACGACTCGCCCGCATCGTCCGTGCGCATCACGTCCCAGTGCTTTTGCATGAAGAGCACATCCGGGCGCGAACCGTGCATGGCGATGCGGTGGACGCAGTGCCCGACCTCGGCGTCGGGGTCGGGAATGTATTGCGACCGGAGTCCCCGGTTGATGGGCCGCCACGATGCGCCCGCGTCATCAGTGCGGAACGCCCCCGCCGCCGAGATGGCGATGAAGATTCGCCGCGGGTCGAGGGGATCGAGGAGGATGGTATGCAACCCCATGCCACCGGCGCCGGGCTGCCACTTGGACCCCGTGCCGTGATTGCGCAACCCGGCAAGCTCAGACCAATTCTGCCCACCGTCGGTCGAGCGGAACAGGGCCGCGTCTTCCACGCCCGCGTAGACCGTGTCAGGGTCGGTGAGCGACGGCTCGAGATGCCACACCCGCTTGAACTCCCAGGGGTGCGGCGTCCCGTCGTACCACATGTGGGTACCGGGAACCCCGTCGTAAGCGAACTTGTTGCCGACCGGCTCCCATGTCTTGCCGCCGTCGCTCGAGCGCTGGACCAACTGTCCGAACCAGCCGCTCGTCTGCGACGCGTAGATCCGGTTGGGGTCCACGGGCGACCCTTTGACGTGGTACATCTCCCAGCCGGCAAAGTGCGGGCCGCTGATGTTCCAGTTGTCTCGCTTGGCGTCCGACTCCAGGACGAACGCGCCCTTCTTTGTGCCCACGAGGACTCGTACCTTGCTCACAGCTCCCTCCACCCTCTGCAATTCCCGTCTAAACGATCTTCAGGAATCTGCACCAGATTTTCAAGAGGAGCTTTCGCGGTTTTGCAGGAAAGTGATCCAGCCGGAGCTGCCGTGCTCCGGCTGCAGCCTGAATGCCGGGCCGCCATCCAAGCGCATCGAAACCCCGTCATCCGGACGTCCTGCTGGATTGCGATGCACCGTTCAAGGCTTCGCTCAGAGTTGGGGCAGGCTGGGGCAAAACGAAAATCGGATTTTCGTTTCATGCCCTCAACAGGTTGATTCTAAAAGTAATACTTCAAAGACTCGAAAGCGGCGTTTTCGTTTTGTCCGCGCCGAAGCACGCGATGCACTATCGGGGATCGGGTGGGATCCCGAAGCCGGGGACTCTCACTCCGTTACGGCCGCAGCTCCCTGGGAACGCCGATCTCCAGATCGGCTCCGAACGGCGCGCGCAAGTGGCAACTCCAATGCACATTGACGCGCCCGGAAGCCTCCCGGCGGTTGTCGACGGCTGAACTGTGAGCCGGACGGAGCCGATCTGGAGATCGGCGATCCCAGGGTGTCATCCGGCCCATATCCACCGATCCCTCACGGTCGCGACTCCGTTCCAAGACGCGCGCCGAAGCGGGATGCGCCCGCTACTTGCTGGCGAGCCTGGGCAGATCGGCGTGGGAGATGAGCTGGATGCCCAGACGCTTGACCGCATCCAGAACCAGCGGTGACGTCCAGGCCTCCACCACGGCCGCACGATCCGCCGCGACGTACTCGTAGCCTTTGTGGCCGAGCGCCTGCATCTCCGGGTCGTTCGTGCCGCAGTGGTCCACCATCACGTACACTCCCGGGCGCAGCTTCTCCAGGCGCGCTGCCAGTTTCGCCGCCCGCACCGGGCCCTTGTCGAAATCGGCGCCGGCGCCGGCGCGCCACACGCCGTTCAGATAGTTCACGCCGCGCCGCTCCTCCATCAGCGGGATGCCGGTGTCCGCGGAGATCCGCCGCAGCAGCGCCTGCCACTCAGGCTTCAACGCCGGGAAACCCATGTGTTCGGAGAGATAGGAGATCCGCGGGATGTACTTGCGGGCTACTTCGATCTGACGCCGGAGTTCGCGCTCCACTTCTTCGTCTTTGGGACTGGCTTCCTTCAGACTCGTGTTCGGCGGAAAGTCCTTGCGCGGCCAGACCATGGGGAAGAAGTAGCCGTCCGCATCAACCAGGCTCGGCGCCTGCGTCAGCGGGCGCCACTTCACCCGTTGCCATTCGCTGGTGAGACAAAGGTGTACGCCCACGTCGAGCCCCGGATTCGCGTTCAGCAATTGCACGGCTTCCAGAAACCACGGGCCGGGGACGATGACGTTGGTGGAGCGCAGGATGCCTTCCTTGTAGGCACGGATGGTCGCCGTATTGATGGCGTGCGCCGCGCCCATGTCGTCGCCTTGGATAATCAAACGAACGCCGGGCCGGACCCCAGCGGGGCGAGTCTGAGCAGCGGCCAGGCCACCGGCCAAAGCGGCCAATACCGAGCGCCGGGATGGAAGCTTCATGTCCAAGAAGTTACCAGGATCGGGCCCTTCGATGCCGGTATACTTCAGCCGGTATAATCCAGATAGCTAGCGCTGTTAACGATGAGCCTTTACTCCGCGACCGGATCCCGCACCATCGAGTTCACTCCTGACGAACTGAAGCAGACGCTTTTCCGCATCTTCGACGCACTTGGCGCGCGGAAACGCGTGCTCTGCATTCCTCCCGATTTCACGCGCTACCACTCGCGCGCCGGAGAACTGACCCGCGTGGCGTATGAGTATTACGGCGAGCGGCTGGCGGCCGTCCTGCCCGCTCTCGGCACGCACTCGGCGATGACGGAGACGCAGCTAGAAGCGATGTTCGGCGACATGCCGCGAAGCCTGTTCCACGTCCACGACTGGCGCCACGGGCTAGCGACGCTGGGCGAAGTGCCGGCCTCGTTCATCCGCGAACAGTCCGAAGGCAAGCTCGACTTCGCCTGGCCCGCGCAAGTGGACCGGCTGCTGGTGGACGGCGCCTTCGACCTGATCCTGTCGCTCGGACAGGTGGTGCCGCACGAGGTCATCGGCATGGCGAACTACAACAAGAACGTGTTCGTCGGCACGGGCGGCAGCGAGGGTATCAACAAGAGCCATTACCTCGGCGCGGTATACGGGATGGAGCGCATCATGGGACGCGCCGACACGCCTGTGCGGCGAGTGTTGAACTACGCCTCCGAGCACTTCGCGCGCCACCTGCCGATCGTCTACGTGCATACCGTGATCTCGCGCAACGCACGCGGAGAACTCGCGCTGCGCGGCCTGTTCGCCGGTGACGACGCCGAATGTTTTTACCGCGCCTCGGAACTCAGTCTCGAAGTGAACTTCGAGATGCTCGACGAGCCAATCCGCAAATCGGTTGTGTGGCTCGATCCCGACGAATACAAGAGCACGTGGCTCGGCAATAAGAGCATTTACCGCACCCGCATGGCCTTGGCCGACGGAGCCGAGCTGATCGTGCTCGCGCCCGGCGTGCGTGAATTCGGCGAGGACCCGGCCATTGACGCGCTGATTCGCAAGTACGGCTACCGCGGCACACCCGAGACCTTGCGGATAGTCCGCGATAACGCGGATCTGGCCGCGAGCCTGGGCTCCGCCGCGCACCTGATTCACGGGTCATCGGAAGGCCGCTTCGCCATCACCTATTGCCCGGGGCGCCTGACCCGCGATGAGGTGGAAGGCGCCGGGTTCCGCTACGCGCCGCTCGATGAGATGCTCGCGAAGTATGATCCGGCCAAGCTCCTCGACGGGTTCAACGAAGTGGACGGCGAGCAGGTGTTCTTCGTGTCCAATCCGGCTCTTGGCCTGTGGGCCACCCGCGATCGCTTCCCGTCATAAGAAACTGCCCCTGCCGCTAAGATCGGTGGCCTATCTATCGACAGGGCCTGATATGCTTAGTAGCAATCGGCATGAGCGCGGAGGCCCGGCGCTCAAGTCCACCAGAGTAATCGCCATGACTTCAACCAATATGAAAACCGCCCTGCAAACTCTTTCCGACAGAATCAGCACTAAGACGGCCCAGGTCGGAGTCGTCGGCCTTGGCTACGTCGGCTTGCCGCTGGCCGTCGAATTCGCCAAGGCAGGATTCCATGTCACCGGCATCGACGTTTCGCCGGGCAAGGTGGAACAGATCAACAAGGGTGTGAGCTACATCCAGGACGTTTCGACGACTGAACTCGCAGAACTGGTTGAAAAGGGATTGCTGAAGGCCACCTCGGACTTCGCCGTCGTGGGCGAGTTGGACACGATCAACATTGCGGTCCCCACGCCACTGCGGAAGACCAAGGACCCCGACATGAGCTTCGTGGTCGCGGCCGCGCAGGAAGTCGCCCGGTTCGCGCACTCCGGCTTGCTCGTGATCCTGGAATCGACGACTTACCCGGGAACGACGGACGAACTCCTGCTGCCCATGTTCGAGAGCTCGAACCTGCAGGTGGGCGAGGATTTCTTCCTGTGCTTCTCGCCCGAACGCGTCGACCCGGGCAACCCCAAATACCAGACCAGGAACATCCCCAAGGTCGTGGGAGGCATCACGCCGAATTGCACCCAGGTGGGAGCGCTGTTCTATTCGCAGGCTTTGGAGCACGTGGTTCCCGTAAGTTCGACCAGAGTGGCCGAGATGGTGAAGCTGCTCGAAAACACCTTCCGCATGATCAATATCGGCCTGGTGAACGAGCTGGCCATGATGTGCGACCGGATGAACATCAACGTCTGGGAGATCATCGACGCCGCGGCGACAAAGCCGTTTGGGTTCATGCCGTTTTACCCCGGTCCGGGCTTGGGCGGGCACTGCATTCCCATCGATCCTTTCTATCTTTCCTGGAAAACCAAACAGGCGGGCATGGAAGCGCGCTTCATCGAACTCGCCGGCTACATCAACGGGAACATGCCGCATTTTGTGGTGGACAAGGTGCAAAACGCGCTGAACGACGTCCGCAAGGCGCTCAACGGATCGCACGTCCACGTGCTGGGCGTCGCTTACAAACGCGACATTGACGACGTCCGGGAGTCGCCCGCGCTGGACGTGATTCACCTGCTGACCAAGCGCGGCGCGCGTGTCACCTACAGCGATCCGTACGTGCCCCGCATCCAGGTGGAGCAGCATACTTTCCTGGCGGAGAACAACCCTGAGGTCATCGCCCAGGCCGATTGCGTCGTCGTCATCACCGACCACAAGGCCACCGATTACGTAGGACTCGTGGAAAAGGCGCAACTGGTGGTCGACACCAGGAACGCGCTGAAGGGTATCCAGTCGCCGAAAATAGTCCGGCTGTAACGGGCGGGTGTGCGACATAGAAGTGGACGCCGGCGCGAATAGCTGGCAAAGTGCCGGGAAGCCGAGCTTAAGGGCACGCCAGGCAGAAGATGCTGTTGTGGGGCAGCTTGGCAAGCTGCGGCCGATTGGCAATCGGCCAACTGGCGCGTTAGAGCGAGATGGCGGCGGTAGGCAACCGCCGCGCAGGCTACCAGCCTGCCCCACAGCGCTGGCATTGGTTCCACTTCTATGTCGCGCACCCCGTAACGGACTCGCCGTTGGCGTTGGCGGCGCGCGAAAACGAAAATGGCCCCTCCTGCGAGGGGCCATTTTCATAGGCTGGATAGGATTCTCAAATTGTTCTATTGGGCCGGCACCGACGGCAGTCCGGCGAGCGCCATTGCTACTTCGTCGGCGGCGTATTCCGTGTCCACCAGTTTTCCCGCGTGGTAGTCGATATAGGCCTGCATGTCGAAGTGGCCGTGCCCCGAGAGGTTGAACAGAATGCTCCGGCTGACGCCCTCTTCCTTGCAGCGCAGCGCCTCGTCAATGGCGGCCCGTACGGCGTGGTTGGACTCGGGCGCGGGGACGATGCCCTCGGCTCGCGCGAAAAGCTCACCCGCGTCGAAGCAGACGGTCTGTTGATAGCCGCGCGCTTCGATTAGACCGAGCTCCTTTACAAAGCTCACCAGCGGCCCCATCCCGTGATAGCGCAGCCCACCTGCATGGAAGCCCGGCGCGGTGAAGGTGGAGCCGAGCGTGTGCATCTTCATCAACGGCGTCAGATGCGCAGTGTCGCCGAAGTCGTACGCGTATGGACCCTTGGTAAGACTCGGGCAGGCCGACGGCTCCACGGCGATCACACGCACCTTCTTGCCGCCGCGCAGTTGCTCGCCCAGGAACGGGAACGCGATGCCCGCGAAGTTCGAACCGCCGCCCGTGCAGGCGATCACGACGTCGGGATAATCGTTCGCCATCTCAAACTGAGCGATCGCCTCCTGGCCGATCACCGTCTGGTGCAACATGACGTGGTTCAGTACCGACCCCAGAGCATACTTGGTGTCGTCGCGCTGAGCCGCCAACTCGACCGCCTCTGAAATCGCGATCCCCAAACTGCCTGGGTGGTTTGGATTCTTGGCCAGAATGGCCCGGCCCGAAGCGGTCTCGGTCGAGGGCGAGGCAACGCAGCGCGCCCCGTAGGTCTCCATCAGCGCACGCCGGTAAGGTTTCTGGTCGTAGGAAACCCGCACCATGTAGACGTCGACTTCAATGCCAAAAACCGCGCCGGCGAAGGCCAGCGAGGAGCCCCACTGCCCGGCTCCGGTCTCCGTCGTGATGTGGCGGATACCCGCTTCCCGGTTGTAAAAGGCTTGCGGCACTGCCGTGTTCGGCTTGTGGCTTCCAGCCGGACTAACTCCTTCATTTTTGAAGTAGATCCGGGCCGGAGTATCAAGTATTTTCTCAAGCCTGCGGGCACGGTGCAAAGGCGACGGCCGCCACTGCCGGTATACCTCGCGGACGGGCTCCGGGATCTCGATCATCCGCTCCGTCGCGACTTCCTGCTGGATCAGGGTCATCGGAAACAGCGGAGCAAGATCGTCCGGGCCGATAGGCTTGAGCGTGCCGGGATGCAGCACGGGTGGTGGAGCCTGGGGCAGATCGGCGACCAGGTTGTACCAGAACTTAGGGATTCGTTCTTCGGAGAGAACGTACTTCACAGTGTCATTCATGGGGAAAACAGAAAGTCTATCACTGCCGGGCCGCTTTTTGCGCCACCTTTGACGGAGTGGCGCGCATGCACTGCCCTGTTCTTGATGGCAGACCGCCTGGATTCGCCGGCCTGGGGCCGATGCCGGAACCGGGTCGAATGGCGAGCGGCGGCCTTCCCGACGAATCGATGCGTGAATTGTAATGTTACAAATTGTTGACAACAGAGCAACATTCCCATTACAGTCAGACTGGAAGGGTAGCTCGGGATGCGGGAGAGCGTTCGCCCACGTCCTAAGATGCTGCAGAAAGGAAACGACTTATGGCTAGCAGAGTGGCTGCGGTATGGCATTTTCATCATGCCGAGGCGAATGCCGAACCGTGGCATCAAGTCGTATTCCGCTCCGGCCTGAAGGGTTTCCAGGCCATCGGCCGATTTGTGCGGGCCTTCCTCGAAGTCGAACCGATCTTCCTGAAGCGGTTTTAGCAGATCGCCTGAATCACGGACGGCTGGCGGCAAGAACGCCCTGCGACAACTCCAGGCTCCAGCAGCAGCGCTGAATTATTCCCGGGCCAAGAGCGGTATTACCGCGTCTGGCGCCAAGCAGCGGATGGGCGACCCGCGGAATCCCCTTGGATCGCGCGTCACGATGCAATCGCAGCCCGCCGAGCGCGCCGCAGCGGCTGTCACAGCATCCTCGAAGTCGGAGAACGGCAATTGCAGCGCCTCTTGAATGACGGCGCCATCGACGGCTGCTACGCCGAACACGCCGAGGATCGCCGAGAGGATCCGTCTGGCTCTGGCGTTACCCAGTTCCTTTCGGGCCAGGTAATGGATAGTCGTCACCGCATGAGCGGCCAGCAGCCCTTCCGACTTGCCTGCCTCGACAGCCGCCCAAGCGGCCGCGCTCGCCTCAACATGCGGCTGCCGATCAAGCAAAACGTCCAGGACGATATTCGTATCGAAGAGGATTCTCTTCACTTGTATTTCGCCGCCAGATGTTTCCGGTAATCGTCAAGATCCACATTCCGGAGAACTCCGCGAATTGAACGCAGAATAGGAGCGCCGCCTGCAGTGGCAGGTGGTGGTTCGGAGACCATGGCCAGGTAGGATTCAACGATTTCCGACACGGAGACGCCCCGCTGCTTCGCGTATAGCTTCGCGCGCGAAACCACACGGTCGTCCACGCTCAACGTTAGCTTGCCCATGTACGTACAATACCACGAGGATTATACGTATGAAACAGGCTCGGAAGCGGGTCAGCTTTGACGATGCCAACACGGTCTGTCAGCAAACGAGCCGTAGTGCGCCCTTGTGGCAGAAGACGGCCGCTTGCCCTCCAGTTCAAACCAAGTTGAAACCGCGACGCCGCACCTCTGCTTTAAGCGCTGCGGGCGACGCAAACTTTCTAACGTCACGAAGGCTTCGGCGAACGATTCCGCCGTTTTTCGCTGCGTCGGCTTGAAAGATCTGCTTTATCCATGCGTTCAAAATGGCAACTCCTGAGCGGAACGTCGTGTCCGCATTCAGGAAGCCTAACGATCTGCAGGTTTCTATTCAAACTGACCCGCTGCCACAGGCGCCCGCGGGTTGACGAGCTGTACTAGCCGAGATCCAAAGCTCCCGCCAACTCGTCGCGGGTTTCACTTTATAGTCATTCCCTACCCGGCCACGAAGCCCTCATCGAAACCGATCCGGCGGCAGATGGCGGGGATAGCAGTCATCCCTCGGTGGCGCAGGCGCTGAGCGCCTCAACGTCGCCCGACACAATCTGCGTCAGGTTGCGCGTAATCTCCTCGATGGGCCAATCCCACCAGGCCAGTGCCTCCAATCGGGCAACCACTTCAGGCGCGAAGCGGGTCTTGATGGGCCTGGCTGGATTGCCTCCCACGACGGTATAGACGGGCACATCGGAGGCGACCACCGAGCGGGCCGCGACGATAGCGCCGTTGCCGATTTTCACGCCTGGCATGATGAGCGCTTCGTAGCCAATCCACACATCGTTGCCAACCACGGTATCGCCCTTGTAGGGCAGATCGCCCGGGGCCGGCATCACTTTTTCCCAACCGTTGCCAAAGATCTGGAAGGGATACGTCGAGACGCCGGAGAGCTTGTGATTGGCGCCATTCATGATGAACTTGACGCCTCTCGCCAACGCGCAGAATTTTCCGATCACCAGCTTGTCCCCAATGAAAGGGAAGTGATACAGCACATTACGCTCGAAGTGTTCCGAGTCTTCGGGATCATCGTAGTAGGTGTAGTCGCCAATCACGATATTAGGGTTGTAAACAGTGTTTTTGATAAAACATACCTGCGGATAACCATCCATGGGGTGCTTGTTCCGCGGACTGGGACCGTTCATAGAAGCTCCTGGTAATTAGCCGGCCGGAAATTCATCCGCCATTGCACCACTTCCAAGCCGGGCCTGCTGGCCTCAACGCCAGGCAGGACGCGCACTGAACCGCGTTCGCGCGCCCGAGCGGGACCGATTGGCGTCCCGCGCCGCACAAACTATTCTGGGATCAGCCGTGGCTGAAAGGGACTATCATTGTATCGGGCGCCGTTGTTTGGAAGGCGATCGTTCCGGAGTTGGTGCAAACTCACTCCTCCACGTAATGCCTGGGGCCTGGATGCCAACCGCGTATTAGCCGGTGGCACGAGCTGAATTGTATCAATTCAGCGGCGTATTTTACGACGCCTGGGAGACAGAATGTCCCCGACAGACAGGAAGGACCATCATTCAATGCCAGACAAACCAGCTTCAAACCCTGACGTGCTGCAAGCGCACGAACATAGCTCACTTTCCTCGGAGGCGATTGCCAAGGCGCTAGCGCGTCACAACCGGGATCACAAAGGCGACGAGCAACAGAAGCAACAAGCGCAGGCCAAGGCGAAAAAGTCCGGCAAGAAATGACAGCCCGGATGGGCTTTCGTTTTTAAGCTCTTCGCTCCGCCGCAGCGGCATTGGCGCGCGCGGCGGAGCTATCGTCTGGAGGCTTGCACGCGGTAGTCGGGCGCGCCGAACATCTTCACGATGGTGCACATCTCGAAGAGGCGCGAGCGCGCGCGAATCCCAATCTGTTCGGTCAGCGTCTTGCGCAGGTCGTACTTAGCCGCACTCTCGGTCAGGCGCACGACGTCCTTGCCGCCCATCTCGGCATCCGGCAAATTAGTGGTCGCGATCAGCGGTTTGCGATGGTTGCAGCGGTGCGTGATGATGCCCGTCACGACGTCCTCTACCCAGTCGCTGGAGCGGTACGCACCCAGGTCATCGAGCATCAGCACCTCGGCGTCAAGAGCCGATTGGTAGGCGTCTTTGTTCGAACCGCGCGTCTCGGGATCGTAGCTCGCGCGGATCTGTTCAATCAGCGACTGGTAATCCCAGAAGACCGTGTCGAAGCCCTTCTCGATCAACCGGCGGACCGTCGCCACGGCGAGGTGCGTCTTGCCGCAACCGGCGTCCCCGGCGAAGAGCAGCCCCGGTTTCGGCGCCGTGGGAAACTCCATCGCGTAACCCGCGGCGATGGTCATCGCCTGGGACAGGATGCTGTGCGCGATGGGGTGCTCCTGCATCGACGGCACGCGGAAGTTGTCGAAGGAGTCGTTCTGGAAATTGGGCGGGATGCCCGAGGCCTCCCAGATGTTCGCAGAACGCGTTTCGGCCCGGCATTCGCAACGCCTGGCCGAGGTCATGCCATCGCGTTCGATGAGCACGTAACCCGTATCGCCGCAATGTGGACACTTGCTGCTGGCCATGACCGCCTTCGCTTAAGGATTGTAGCAAGGGAGCGCGCCTGGAAGGGCGGCAATGCGCATGCGGGAGTGGGGCGGACCCCCAGGTCCGCAGGCGACCCCCAGGTCGCCCATCCCCCATCCAACGCCTAATGGTCCAGCGCTTCGACACCAGCTCAGCCGAGTACAGAGTCGATGGCTTTCCCCGCGGAATCTTCGCCCGAGAACAGGCCGACCAGGAGGCCGGCCCCCATTTCCGGAGGTGGCCTGGGGGTCTGCCCCACCCGGCATGCGTCCTCCTCATTGCCTGGCTGCGCACCCCGCGAAGAGCTATTACACAACTCTTACATGGCGTTAGCCGGGTCATTGTTACTGTCTTAAGTAGTACGGTTGCTCTCAGAGGGGCCGCCACCCGATCGCACAGCGTAGAGGAGTTCATGACTATCACTAACCCACCCGTGGTGAACCGGAAAGGTGTCAACTGGGTTTCGGCGATCGCCTTCGCCGTGTTCCACATCCTGTCGATCGTGGCCCTGTTCTTCTTCAGTTGGCCGGCCGTGATCACGGCCGCTGTCCTGTATTGGATTTCCCTCAGCTTCGGCATCGGGATGGGCTACCATCGCCTGCACACGCATCGCGGCTACAAAGTCCCCAAGCCACTCGAGTACTTCCTCGCCATCTGCGGCACGCTGGCGCTTGAGGGCGGACCGATCTCCTGGGTGGCGACCCATCGCATTCATCACCAGTTCTCCGACCATGAGGGCGACCCGCACACACCCCGCGACGGCGCCTGGTGGGCGCACATCATGTGGATGGTAATGGGCGACGCGCTGCATTGCGACGCGGTGACCACAGCGAAATACGCACCGGACCTCGCCAGGGATCGCTTCTACGTCCTGCTGACCAAGTGGCATTGGATCCCATTGGTGGTGGTGGGCCTGGGGCTGCTCGCTTTCGGCGGCATCCCGTTCGTGCTGTGGGGCATCTTCTTCCGCGTAACGGTCGGCCAGCATGTCACTTGGATGGTTAATTCCGTGACGCACATCTGGGGCAGCCGCCGGTTCGAAACGCGCGACGACTCGCGCAACAATTGGGTTGTCGCGCTGCTGAGCTTCGGGGAGGGCTGGCACAACAACCACCACGCGCACCCCGTCTCCGCACGCCACGGTCTGGCCTGGTACGAAGTCGATATCACCTGGTACACGATCAGCCTGCTGAAGGCGCTCGGCGTCGCCAAGTCGGTGAAAGCGACAAGGCTCGAGAGAGAGCGCGTCGCGGTCGAACAGCAAGCGGCTTAAGGGCTGGCCCTGTTCGAACAGCCAACTCTGTGGCGCACGCTTTAGCGTGCGCCACAGC
>Ga0302140_10008038_pt1 | contig 13168 bp, 10 predicted proteins | sample I_Bog_E1_1_FD_202095 | JGI IMG/M metagenome (GOLD analysis project Ga0302140, IMG submission 202095) | Peat permafrost microbial communities from Stordalen Mire near Abisko, Sweden - I_Bog_E1_1 | ecosystem: Environmental > Terrestrial > Soil > Wetlands > Peat | place: Sweden: Abisko, Stordalen...
GGTCACGTCCGATGAGTTTCTCGACCTTTCGGCGCTGCCGGCGACGGCCGCGGTGATCGGTGGCGGCGCCATCGGCTGTGAGTTCGCGTCGCTCTTGGCCGACATGGGAACGACGGTCACCATCCTCGAGGCATTGCCGGCGATCCTCGCGGGCTGTGATACCGAGGTCGCGAGCGTCGTCGGACGATCCTTCAAGAAGCGCGGCATCGAGATTCGTACCGGCGTGAACATCACCGGTCACAGTCCCAAGAAGGGTGCGACGACGATCGCCATCGAAGGTGGCGACGACGTCACCGTCGACATGGTCGTGATGTCGGTCGGTCGCCGTCCGCGTACCGAGGACCTCCTGGCCGAAGGCACCGGCGTCGAGATCAACGACCGCGGTTTCGTCGTCGCCGACGGACACCAGCGAACGGCCAATGCCCACGTCTACGCCGTGGGTGACGTCGTCGCCAATACCCCGCAACTAGCTCACGTCGGTTTCGCTGAAGCGATCGTGGCGATCAAGAGCATCCTCGGCGAGCCGAGTGTCCCGGTCGACTACGACCGCGTGCCCTGGGCCATCTACTCGAACCCCGAGGTGGCCTTCTGTGGTCTCACCGAGGCGAGCGCCAAGGAGAAGGGCTACGACGTCGTCGTGAAGAAGGACCCCTTCGGTGGCAACAGTCGCGCGCAAATCATCGGTGACACCGAGGGCGTCGTCAAGATCATCGCCGAAAAGCGCGCCGACGGAACGGCCGGTCAGATCCTCGGCGTGCACATGGCCGGTCCCTGGGTGACTGAACAACTCGGTGCCGGTTACTTCGCCGTCAATTGGGAGGCCACCGCCGAAGAAGCGGCCGCGCTCATCCAGCCACACCCGTCGCTCTCCGAGACCTTCGGTGAGACGTTGATCGCACTGGCCGGTCGAGGTCTGCACGTCAGCTGACGCCGCCGTGTGCGACGATGTCGCGTGGACGATTTCGATCTTCTGTTCCGTGCCCTCGAGAACCAGCGCGGTCACATCCTCGGTGCCGTCGACGGGCTCGACGAGACTCAGCTCACGACACCATTTTCACCGAGTGGCTGGACCCCGGCGGGACTCGTCCAGCACTTGGCCCTCGACGTCGAGGGCTACTGGTTCCGGGAGGTGTTCGCGGACCAGCCCATCGCAAGAGACGGTGATCCGGAGAACGCGTGGGACGTCGCACCCGGGGGTGGTCTCGCGGCGCTCGATCGCTACCGCGAAGAGTGTGCTCTGGCCAATGAGGTCATCGCGGCTCACTCGCCCGGCGACGAGCCGGCTGCATGGCCAGCACGGTGGGGTACGTGGCGACTCGCGAACCTGTACCAGATGACGTTGCACGTCGTCACCGAGACTTCGTGCCACACCGGTCACTTGGACATCGCGCGCGAGTTCATCGATGGGACCCAGCACATGGTGGTTGGCTAGCGCAAAGGGCCGAACGAAGTTCGGTGCTGATTCGCATGTCAACGTCGGAGTTGCTCATCAATCGTGCGCCGGTACCCACGTGATAGATGTCGGTAGGGAGTGAGCCATGAACGAGGCGTCGGAGATCGTCGGCCAGCGCATCCTCGTCGACGGGATGATGGGGTCCGGGAAGAGCACGTTCGCACGTTCCCTTGGGGCGAGGACCGGTTTGCCGGTGATTCACCTAGACGTCCATTACTGGAGACCGGGTTGGGTTCGACCGTCGGACGATGAGTGGCGAGAACAGCAGCGCGCGCTGCTCGCTCGCGATGCGTGGGTCATCGACGGCAACTACAACGAGACGCTGCCCCTACGACTTGAACGCGCAGATACGGTCATCTATCTCAATACGGCCTGGTGGTTGTGTGCCGGTCGCGCCTTCGTGAGAGGGCTTCGCAAACCGGTTGGCACGCTGCCAGAGGGTTGTGACGACACCGTCGTTCGGCGCTTGCGTGACGAGTGGGGCGGCGTTGGGAGGATTTGGCGCAACCGCCGTTCAGAACCCGAGTACGTTCGCTCCGAGATCTTGCTGCGCGGGTCTCAAACGTCAGTGCACGTGCTGCGTTCGCGGCGGGACGCGGCGGCGTTCCTCGATGCGATCTGCCCCTAGAGTGCGTCTGACACCACTTTTGGTCGTGATGAACGCGACGAAGGCGCCGGCACAGTTGATGCCATGACAGACGTCACGCGGAATTAATGTACCTAGCCGCGATCTGATGCTTGCGCTCGAATGCTCGTGCACCTATCCCTGCGATGAAGGTGACTCAACAACGCGCTACCCGACAAGAATTCTTATGATTTTAATAAGATTAAAGGCCCTTGACCTGCTAAATTGGCAGTCAGAACCGGTGAGTGCTAGCCGGTTCTTACCGGATAAATGAGTGATTAGGAGGTAATGAAATGCCACTTCTTGTTCGTTCCGAACCGTACCGAGATTTCGATCGACTCTTTCAGCAACTGATGGGGGATTCGAATCGCCGGGTGACCTCCGTTGGTATTCCAATGGACGCCTATCGTAAGGAAGACCGCTTCTTGCTCCAGTTCGACGTACCTGGCGTTGACTCTGACTCGATTGAGTTGACCGTCGACAACAACACCTTGACAGTCAAAGCAGAGCGTCAAGCGCCCGTCCTCGCCGAAGGTATCGAGGCATTGGTCGCGGAGCGTCCTCACGGCGTGTTCACTCGCCAGATTCTTTTAGGCGACAATCTCGATACATCGAAAATCGATGCGAAGTTTTCAGACGGAGTGCTCACTTTGTCAATCCCCGTGGCCGAGGAGGCGAGGCCTCGACGCATCGATATTCGGCACGAGTCATCCAAAACGGAGATCATGGCGTAGTTGTGACGACTCCGCGTTGGCCCAAGGCGCTGGCCTTGGGCCAACGCGGAGCTTCATTGTGCGGTCTCCGAGGTCTGAGAACTCGCGACGCATTCGGTTCGTCTCGAAGAGACCGTCAGAGACCGGTCATGTTTTCGATCGCTTCCGGGTACCTGTCTCCGATGACTTCACATTCGGAGACTGCGGACCCTATGGCGGCCAGCTCTCGGTCTGAGAGCATCAGATCGGCAGCGGCGAGATTCTCTTCGAGTCGCGGCAGCTTCGTCGTGCCCGGAATAGGTACTATCCACGGCCGTTGCGCCAGCAACCACGCGATCGCGACCTGCGACGGGGTTCCGCCTTTGTCAACCGCGAAGGTCCTCAACAGTTCGACGATCCTCTGATTCGCCCGCAGGGCTTCGGTCGTGAACTGCGGGCTGTCCTTACGATTGTCAGCCCCTACGAATTGGGTTGTCTCATCAATGGTGCCGGTCAAGAAACCGCGTCCCAGCGGGCTGTAGGGAACAAATCCGATGCCGAGCTGCTCGCATACTGGGATCACGTCACGTTCGGGTTTTCGATACCAGATCGAGTACTCACTTTGAAGGACGGCGACAGGCTGGACGGAATTAGCTCGGCGAATCGTATCGACACTCGCTTCGCTCAGTCCAAAGTGTCGGACCTTACCTTGCGCTATCAGTTCTCTGACGGCACCGGCCACGTCCTCAATCGGCGTCTTCGGGTCAACTCGGTGTTGATACAGGATGTCGATCGTGTCAACGCGCAGTCGAGTCAGTGATCCCTCAACGCTCGCGCGAATGAGGTTGGGATGACTCGATAGCGTCGGAGTACCGTCCAGGTCGGTGAGTCCAAATTTCGTGGCAACGATCACCCGATCGTTGAGCGGCGCGAGTGCATCACCGATGAGCTCCTCATTGGAGAATGGACCGTAAACCTGAGCGGTGTCGAAAAACGTGACGCCGAGATCCACTGCCGAACGGATGAGCTCAATCATCTCTGCTCGGCTGGCCGTATTGCCGCGATGGTGACTCATGCCCATGCATCCCAGACCGATGGCAGAGACCGTCAGTCCGCTTGCACCCAGTATTCGCGTTCTCATCGGCTGCCCTTCCTGGAAATAGCGAGAATCTACGCCGTTAGTGTTGGAACCATGACAGACGTCACACTTCCTTCGCTCGGCGAGTCGGTCACCGAAGGAATTATCACCCAGTGGTTCAAAAAGATTGGCGACACGGTCGCTCGCGACGAGCCACTCTTTGAAGTGTCGACGGACAAAGTTGACTCTGAGATGCCCTCACCGGCGGCCGGCGTTCTGGTGCAAATCTTGGCCGAAGAAGGCGACACCGTCGAGACCGGATCGCGCGTGGCGGTCATTGACGAAGCGGGCACGGCGTCACCATCGGTGGCGAGCACGGACGTAACGAGCCCTCAACCGGTCGCCGCAGCGCCGACACCCCGGCCTACACCGGTCGTCGACAAGATCGTCGACACCGCCAACGGGGTCGTCGTCTCACCGGTCGTTCGTCGAATCTTGGCCGACGGAGGCGTTGAACCATCGACGTTGCAAGGAAGTGGACCGGGAGGGGCGATCACTCGCCGTGATGCCGAGCGTGCGGTCCTGGACGGACCCACCGAAGAGATGGTCGTCGCCCTCTCCAACGGTCGACGCCGCATGGGTCAACATATGGCCGTCTCGGCCCAAGTGACGCCACACGGTTTCGTTGCCATCGAGGCCGACGGCGCCGTCTTTGCCAAACTCGACGCACTGGGTCGCTCCACACGCGATGGTGTCACGGTGAGCGACGAAATGCTGGTGAGCCTCGCCGCCGTTCGCGCCTTGGCGGAGTTTGAATTCCTGAACGCCACCTTCACCAGCGAGGAACTGGTCGTGCACCGCACCGTCAACCTCGGACTCGTTCGCTCGGTCGCCGATGACGGCATGCTCGTGCCGGTCGTCCACGCCGCCGCCGGATTGACGTTGCGTGCTCTGGCACGCCGCGTCAATGAACTTGACGAACGCGTCGTCTCTCGACAACTCACGACCGACGATCTCATGGGCGGAACCTTTACCGTCCTCGGCGCCCCGAGTGCCACCACGTTGTGGTCCGAACCGATCATCATTCAACCCCAAGTCGCCGTACTTTCCGTCGGCGCGGTGCGCGAGGTGCCGGTTGTGGTCACGCACGACGGCGCGTCGACGATTGAGATAGGTCGACGAGTCATTCTCGGTCTCTCCTTCGACCATCGCGTCTGTGAACCGGTGGGCGCGGTCGAGTACCTCGAACGCGTCGGACAACTACTCGCCGGTCTCGACGTCGAAGGCGAGCGCTAAGTGTTGCGACGTCGCCACCTCGGGCGAATCTCCTTCGCTGAGGCGAACGACTTCCAGCGTGCCCTGCTGCAGTCGAGCGACGACTACGTATTGGTCTTCGAGCACCCCCCGACGTACACGCGTGGCATCCGGACGATGGAAGAACATTTCTTGGTCCCGCCGGAGTCGCTGAAGGCCGTCGTGATCGACGCCGATCGCGGTGGGGACGTCACCTATCACGCGCCCGGTCAAGTGGTGGCGTGGGCGATCGTCACCGTCGCCGACGACCCGTCGGCCGGTAAGACACACGTCACTCGACTCGAGGACGCCGTCATCGCGACCGTGCGACACTTCGATCGCCAGGGTCGACTTGGTCGCGTCGATCGCCTGGAGGGTTACCCGGGCGTCTGGGCCGACGTCGATGGCACGCCCGCGAAGATCGCCGCGGTCGGAGTCCGTACCGAGCGCAACGAACGGGGTCTTCGTCGCACGTTGCACGGTGTCGCCTTGAACGTCGACATCGACATGGCCGGTTTCACGGCTATCGTGCCCTGCGGCATCGCAGACAAGCCCGTCGCGTCGATGACGTCTCTGGGACTCGACGTGAGCTCCTTGGAGGTCGACGAGCGTCTCGGCGTCGAACTCGAGGCTCGCCTTGGCGGCGGCGCCAGCGTGGCGCGCGTCGATCGAAGTCCGGCGACCATGAGTGCCGAGCGACCGCTCCTGCGCCGACTGCGAAAGGCCGGCGTCGACCCCGACGCCGGCGTGCCGCTGCGCAGTCGCAAGCCTGAGTGGTTGCGCATCGAAGCGCACATGGGCGAGGAGTACCAATCGCTGCGTACGCTCACCGAAGATCTGCGGCTCGTCACGGTCTGTGAAGAGGCGGGCTGTCCCAACATCTTCGAGTGCTGGTCGGCCGGCACGGCGACATTCATGGTGAACGGCGAACGGTGCACGAGAGCCTGCGGTTTCTGTTTGATCGACACCCGTAAGCCGTTCGCTCTGGACCCGACCGAGCCGGAGCGCGTCGCCGAAGCCGTCGTTCGACTGAAGCTGGCGCACGCCGTCATTACCTGTGTGGCGCGCGACGACCTCGCTGACGGCGGTGCCGGTGCGATCGCCGCGACGGTGCGCGCCATTCGCGAGCGCGCACCGGACACCAACGTCGAAGTGCTGACCAGTGATCTCAAGGGCGACGCGGCGTCACTTCAACTGATCATCGACGCTCGTCCCGACGTGCTGAACCACAACGTCGAGACCGTTGCGCGACTGCAACGCGCCGTTCGACCGAGCGCCGGGTATCTGCGCTCGCTCACCGTGCTCGCGCGAAGCGTCCAGGCCGGACTCACGACCAAGTCCGGTCTTATGGTCGGGCTCGGTGAGAGTGCCGATGAGGTCGAAGAGGTCTTGGCCGATTTGGCCGCCGTTGGCGTGTCGATCGCCACCATTGGCCAGTACCTGCGTCCGACGGCCGACCACTTGCCGGTGGCGCGCTGGTGGGAGCCAGGGGAGTTCGATGACCTCGCCGAACGAGGACGACGTCTCGGCCTCAAGCACGTCCAAGCCTCGCCGCTCACGCGCTCGAGTTATCACGCCCGTGAGGCCTTGAGTGACGCCACGCCGGTCGCGGCACCGAGTCGTCGCTGAGTCGGTTCGTTCACGGCGGCGAAACGAGCCGGTCACGCGATCTTCGTCCTCGACCGTGCACGGTGTCAGGGGGCTGTGGAATACTGCCGCTATGTCAAAACTTGAAACGCACATAATCGGAATACCGTCGTGGGTCGACGTCATGGTCGAGACCACTGAACAACGTGAAGCGCTGATGAAGTTCTACTCGTCGCTCTACGGATGGACGTGGGACGTCGGCGACGAACAGATGGGTCACTACTCCATGGCGAACCTCGACGGCGCGCCGGTGATGGGCATGGGCCAGGGTCCCGGTGGCGCCGGTGCGATGGTTCCCTACTTCTTGACCGACGACATCAACGCGTCGACCGCCACGGTGGCCGAGTTGGGCGGGACGGTGATCATGGGACCGATGGAGGTACCGGGCGCCGGCATCATGACGCTTGCCACGGACCCGACGGGCGCCATGCACGGACTCTGGCAGGCGCGTGAGTTCGAGGGCTTCGGCGCGGCCTACGAGCCGGGTGCCGCGGGGTGGTGGGACCACGCGTCCAATGACCCGGACGCCGCCGTCGCGTACTACACGGCGTTGACCGGACACACGGTCATCGAGCCGTCGCCGGGCATGAAAGTACTCAACGTCGGCGAGCAGTGGTTCGCGAGTGTCTCGCAGAACCAGGTGCCGGAGCGACCGCAGGCGCAGTGGAACTCGATCTACGTCGTCGACACGCTGGAGGCCGCCCGCAACAAGATTCGCGAACTCGGTGGCACCATCGTGCTCGAGGAGATGCCGGTGCCCGGAAGCGCGATCTGCGTCTTCATCGAGCCCGTCATGAACACCGCCGTGACGATCATGGGAGCCGGAAAACCCGAGTAATTGACGTTGAACGCGGGGCATTGAATCTCGTTTCGAACGTTGGACAGATTTGATGGACCGTGGACACGCGCTTGGCGGTTTCGTCTGGTAGAAAATGCCCTACCGGTCGGCGTGCTGCGTCGAGCGGCCAAGGGAGCGGGGCCGTGGCCCCCAGACGAAGGAGTTGCGTTGAAAGTTCGGACCAACGTTTTGCCCGCCCGCGCCCGAGGCGCGATCGGCGCAGTACTGGCTTCGGCGATCCTTTTGGTCTCGTTCGCAGTCGCCTCACCGAGTGCGTCGGCGGCGACCTTCAAGTCGGCCAGTTTGAGTCCGTTCTGTGGGACGATAATCAATTTTCGGCCGGGTGTGCCTCCGAGCGTCAAGAATTTGAAGTCGTACAAGGCGTGGGCGAAGTCCCTTATTCCCTACTACGAAAAGCTTGCCTCGGAGGCGCCCAATGCCGCCACCAAGGCGGCGTTCAACGAAGTCGTTGTGGTGTTGAAGTACTACTCGAACAGTGCGAGTCTCGCCAAGTTGGACGCGAGCGTTCTCAAGTACAACGCCAAGTGGGAGAAGGGCTCCAAGGACATCGCCAGTGCCATTATTTCGTGCGCCAAGCAGTTGGAATAACTTGTCGTCTGCGTTGAGCGACTTTTCTTAAGCGACGAAGTACTTGGCCATTGGGTGAGCGCAGATGATCGCGTCGGTGGTCTGTTCGGGATGCAGCTGGAAGCCTTCGGAGACAGTGACGCCGATACGATTGCTCTCCAACAGATTCGCGACCTTGGCGTTGTCGGTGAGGTCGGGGCAGGCGGGATAGCCCCACGAGTAGCGGCCGCCTCGATACTGTTGGCGGAAGAGGCCGGTCAACGTCGGGCCGTCTTCTTCGACGTAGCCGAGTTCGGTGCGGATGCGCTTGTGCCACATCTCAGCGAGGGCTTCGGCCATCTCGACACCGAGCCCGTGGAGCATGAGGTAGTCCGTGTAGTGGTTCTCCGCGAAGAGCTCCTGACACCGTTCCGAGACCCGTGAACCCATGGTCACGAGCATGAAGCTCGCGTAGTCGAGGTCGCTGCTCTCGACGGAACGAAAGAAGTCGGCGATGCAGAGGAACGGTGACACGCGCTGGCGAGGGAACGTGAATCGCGTCAACTCGGTCGTGCGGGTGTCGTCGCCGTAGAGAATGAGGTCGTTGCCTTCCGACGCCACGGCGTAGTGGCCCCACACCACTTGGGGCACTAAGAGCGACTCCTCCTTGGCGATACCCAACTGTTCGCGGAGCGTGGCGCTGACGCGTTCCTTGAAGGCCGGGTCGTCCTCGCCATTCTCGGGGCGAAATCCCCACTGGTTGCGAAAGAGTGCGGTCAGGTTGAGATACTCACTGATCTCGTCGACCGACATGCCCTTGGCGACCCGACTGCCGAGGAATGGGGGGGTGAAGAGGGGGTTGTCGTCCTCGACGTCGGGACTTCGACTGGGCAGCCCCTCGGGCGCCTCACCGGCGTCGCCGCGAATGCGTCGAAAGACCTTGCGCTCGGAGATCTCGCGACCGAAGGTGGGGTCCTCTTCGCCTCCGCGTCGCAGTTCGCCCAGTCGGTCGAGGACGCGCAGTCCCTCGAAGGCGTCCTTGCCGTAGAAGACGCGGCCGCTGTAGACCTGTCGCAGGTCGCGCTCGACGTAGGTGCGCGTCAAGGCCGCCCCGCCGAGCAGGACCGGGACGTGGCTCATGCCGCGCTCGTTCATCAGCTCCAAGTTCTCGCGCATGATCAGCGTGCTCTTCACCAACAGTCCGCTCATGCCGAGGGCGTCGGCCTGATGTTCTTCGAGCGCGCTCAGCATCTCGTTCACGCCGACCTTGATGCCCAGGTTGAAGACCTCGTAGCCGTTGTTGGTGAGGATGATGTCGACGAGGTTCTTGCCGATGTCGTGGACGTCGCCCTTCACCGTGGCCAGTACCACGCGCCCGCGCCCACCCTGATCGCTCTTTTCCATGTGCGGCTCTAGGTGCGCGACCGCCGACTTCATCGTCTCGGCACTCTGCAGCACGAAGGGCAGTTGCATCTCACCGGTCGCGAAGAGGTCGCCGACCTCGCGCATGCCGTCAAGGAGGAGCTGGTTCACGATGTCCAGTGGCGCCATGCCCTCGGCCATCGCCGCGTCGAGGTCACCCTCGAGGCCGACGCGCGCGCCGTCGATGATGCGCCGGCGTAGCCGGTCGTTGAGTTCGAGTTCATCCAGCGAGCTCGTAGCCGCGTGGGACGTCGAGACGCCCTCGTAGAGACCGAGGAGTACCGTCAGCGGGTCGTAGTCATCACTGCGGCGGTCGTAGATGAGATCGAGGCAGACCCTCCGGGCCTCTTCGTCGATTCGATTGAGGGGCAACAACTTCGAGGCGTGCACGATGGCGGCGTCGAGCCCGGCCTCGGAACACTCGTGCAAGAAGACGCTGTTGAGCACCTGGCGCGCGCCCGGGTTGAGCCCGAAGGAGATGTTGGACAGTCCGAGGATCGTTCGCACGCCCGGTAGCTCGGCCTTGATCCGACGAATGGCCTCGATCGTCTCGATGCCGTCACGGCGCGACTCGACCATCCCGGTCGAGAGCGGCAGCGCCAACGTGTCGATGAATATGTCCTGAGGATCGAGCCCGTAGCGAGCGACCGCGAGATCGGTAATGGCGCTCGCGGCGCGCACCTTCCAGTCGGCCGTGCGGGCCTGTCCCTCTTCGTCGATGCACGTGGCGACGATGGCCGCCCCGAACTCCGCGGCGAGCGTGAGGAACCCGTCGAGCCGGGTGCCCGGACCGTCGCCCTCTTCGAGGTTCACCGAGTTGAGTAGTGCCTTGCCACCCAGCCACGTGAGAGCCTGACGAGCGACCTTGGTCTCGGTCGTGTCGACCATGATCGGCACCGATGACTGGGTCGCCAATCGACTCATCAGTTCGTTCATGTCGGCCACGCCGTCGGCGCCGGTGTAGTCGACGCAGACGTCGAGGATATGGGCGCCCTCTTTGATCTGGTCGCGGCCGATGCCGACGCAGGTATCCCAGTCGCCTTCGAGCATGGCGTCACGGAACTTCTTCGAGCCGTTCGCGTTCGTGCGCTCGCCGACGAGCAGCACCGAGCGGTCCTGTTGGTAGTTGGTCGCCGAGTAGATGGAGGCGACGGCCGGCTCCAGGCTCGGCGTGCGCACGGCGGGCGTGAGCGGGCGTACGGTCTCGATCACGCGAGCCATGTGCTGTGGCGTCGTGCCGCAGCAGCCGCCGACGACCTGCACGCCGTATTCGGTGACGAACTTCGACAGGTGTTCGGCGAGGGCGTCGGGCGTGAGGTCGTAGTGCATCTTGCCGTCCACGACGCTCGGAAGTCCGGCGTTGGGCAGACAGGACAGCGGTATCGGCGATGACTCGCGAAGGTTGCGCAGGGGTTCATACATCTCGACCGGACCGGTGGCGCAGTTCAGGCCGAGCACGTCAACGCCGAGCGGGCTGAGCGCGGTGATCGCGGCGCCGATCTCGGTACCGGGGAGCATCCGTCCGGTCAACTCAATCGTCACCTGGGCCTGGATCGGCACGACGCGTCCGTGTCGCGCCATCGCGCGGTGACAGGCGGCGATCGCGGCCTTACCCGAGAGCAGGTCGTAGATCGTCTCGACGATCAGTAGGTCGACGCCGCCTTCGAGGAGCCCGAGGGCCATCTCCTCGTAGCTGGCCGAGAGGTCGTCGTAGGTGATCTGGCCGAGCGACGGGAACTTGGTGCCCGGCCCCATGGAGCCGGCCACGAAGCGCGGCGAACCGGGACTGGCGTAGGAGTCGGCGACGCGCCGAGCGATTTGGGCCGACACCATTGCGAGTTCCTGCGCGCGATCGGCGATTCCGTATTCGGCGAGCACCACCGAAAAGGCGCCGAAGGAGTCGGTCTCGATGACGTCGACGCCGACGTCCAAGAAGGATCGGTGCAGTTTTTCGACGGCGTCAGGTTTGGCGACGACGAGTATCTCGTTGCACCCTTCGAGCGCCGCGCCGCCGAAGTCGTCGGCGTGCAGGTCCTGGAGCTGGAAGTTCGTGCCGGTCGCGCCGTCATAGATGAGGACTCGTTCGCGCAACGCACTCAGGTAGGGGTCATTCGCGCTCGGTCGAGCGAAGGGGGGACGCGCGGGGGACTCCATTGAGTGCACAGGTTATCGGTACCGGTCAATCACTACGCTTGCGATGTGAAGATCTACACCCGCGACGGTGACGACGGCACGACCGGTCTCTACTTCGGAGGTCGAGCGAGCAAGAGTTCGGATCAGATCGACGTGAACGGTGAGGTCGATGAGGCGCAGTCGTCGCTCGGTTGGGCGCGCTCGCTCAGCGAGCCGGGATCTCGACTGAACGAACTTCTCATCACCGTCGAACGTGACCTCTGGGTACTGATGGCCGAAGTCGCGACGTCGCCGGACAACCGCCACAAACTGACCGCCGAGAAGTCGCTCGTGACCACCGAGATGATCGCGCGACTCGAATCCGAGATCGACGCGCTCTCCGAGGAGATCGAGATGCCGAAGGAGTTCGTGGTCCCCGGTGAGAACCAGCTGTCGGCGGCGCTCGACGTCGCGCGCACGGTGGTTCGACGAGCAGAGCGCGTCGCCGTGGGCTATCCGCTCGAGGACTCGTTGGTCGTGGCCTATCTCAATAGACTGAGTGACCTCGTGTGGACGATGGCCCGATTTGCCGAGGGTTCACAACACCGCACCGCACGAATCCACGACTAGGAGAGACTGAATGGCCCGAACAGCTCGCATCGCAACGTCGGTTGAGGCCGCGGCGCAGCCGACGGTGGTCGTGCCGGTCGTCTTCGATGACGGGGCCGCGTTCATCGCCGAATCGGTGCCGGCGACGTTAGGTGGCCAGAGCATCCCGCGGACGCTCTCCAAGGAGTGGTGCACCAAACAGGGACTCAAACCCGACGCCGGGAGCGTCACCGTACTCCGAACGCTCAAGGACACGAACGTCGCCTTCGTGAGTCTCGGCTCGACCTATAACTCGCTCGAGGGTTACCGACTGGCGGGTGCGGCCGCGACGCGTTGCGCCAACGACGAATCGGTCGGCTTCTTCTTGCCGACCGACGGCATCGATGACCCCCTCGACGCCGCCCAAGCTCTCGTCACCGGCGCGCTCCTCGCGTCCTACAAGTACAAACAGGGCGACGCGATCACGACCTTCGACGTCGTACCGCTCGGCTCACCGTTGCCCACGGTCGAGACCCATGACGACGTCACGGAAGGCGCGCGCCGCGGTGAGGCCATCGCGAGCGGGGTCAACTGGGCCAAGTTCCTCGTCGACTCACCGGCCGGATCCATGCCGCCCAAGGAACTGGCGCGACAGGTCCAGTCACGGCTCGACGATGACGAGCACGTCAGCGTCGAGATCTGGACCGAACCGCGGATTCGTGAGGAGCGTCTCGGGGGACTGCTCGGCGTGGGCGAGGGCTCGGCGCAGCCGTGTCGCTTGGTGTACGCCACGTACGACCCGAATCCCGACGCGGAACTGCCCCACATCGCGCTGGTCGGCAAGGGCGTCACG
>Ga0302140_10008040_pt1 | contig 13166 bp, 18 predicted proteins | sample I_Bog_E1_1_FD_202095 | JGI IMG/M metagenome (GOLD analysis project Ga0302140, IMG submission 202095) | Peat permafrost microbial communities from Stordalen Mire near Abisko, Sweden - I_Bog_E1_1 | ecosystem: Environmental > Terrestrial > Soil > Wetlands > Peat | place: Sweden: Abisko, Stordalen...
TACGGAATGCAGAAGCTAATTTGGATCTCTTTTGAGACAAAGTCGATGGCTATTATAAACGAAAAGTTGGAAAATCACTCGACGAGGTTGTGCATCACATCTTTACAGAGACACGTGGTCCCGTAGAACGAACCCCTGAGTGTAAGTGCAGTAGCATGATCCTTCTCTCAAACTCCCATTCCCCCAACTTTTCTCAAGCCGTTGGCTCAAGTCTCCTGTTGGAGATCCCCGTCGGACAATTGTTAATTTTCAAGCCTTTCAGGGATCGAGCCCGTCAAAGAAAAGAAGCACAAGCACGCAAGTCACGTCTCTGCAACCCAGTCTGGCCTCGACTTGGATCACCACTTCGCCTCCTTGCAACTTGACTCCGAAGAAACATCCAAATTCATCCCTTGTCAGCCAAAGTTCAAGCCCAGGACGCGTGGATCGTCGCACAACAACTCAGATGCGATAGAAGAAGCGGCTCCCCAAATCGTTGAAGACGTGCAACCGATGTTCACTATCAAACATCGTGCCTTTAAGGTTTTCAAGGCCTTGTTTTTCAACCCTTCGCAGAACGACTTGCCGGGAGAAATTCCGTGGGCTGACTTCCTCTTTGCCATGGCTGTAACAGGGTTTGCACCTCAGAAATTGTATGGATCTGTATGGCAATTCACTCCCACAACTCTTGATGTTGAGCGAAGCATTCAGTTTCACGAGCCACATCCTTTGGGGAAGATAACTTTTCGAAACGCGAGAAGGATTGGGCGACGACTGAATCGAGCCTATGGAAGGCATGGGGCATGTTTGCCCTTGAATAAGCTGGGTGCTTAATCTCAGTCCAGCTGCTCTATCTGGAACATCTGTCATGTCTGATAGCGCCGAATTGTGGTCCCAGTTGTCGCTCATAAGCATTGCAAGCTTTCAATGTATCATGTACTTGCTTTCCAGCGGACCATTGTAAGCGTTCAATTTGCTTTGTCCTCCGAACTCTTAGATTCAGTTTTTGCTGGGGTAGAAGAGCTAGAGCAAGAGCACATCTACCATACGAGCCAAAGTTCTCATTGTCTACAGTTTTCAGACCATATATGTTCTTTGCTTTAGTCCCAGTACATGTGCGTGGTGCGTGGTAGCGTGGTACTTCAAATTCGGAAACGAGCTTCAAATCCATGGAGCTGTCTATCATTGGAGGCCCTTTCCATTATTCCGGCTGCACCCAATCTGATTCAAACGGCAAAGGATTGCCGGATATGCGCCCCTATCAGAAAACTTGAAAGACCGTTAGCACTTTGTCGTCGTGGGGCGATGAAGTATCCCCTTTTCTCCACCCGCCGATCAATGCTGATCACTGAGGCGAGTGACGGAGATGGCGCCGTGACAGCTGCCAGGTTACACCAAAATGACAACACCAAACTTTTCTAGGAAAAGGTTTGGCATCGTCTGATTCATTTCTTAGATGCGCGCCAATTGTATTCGTTTTTGAAGATGGGGTATTTGTGGAGCTGGCAGTTGTCGAATGGATGCTTCCCGACAAACGATGCCCCTGGATCAAATGCTTGCGATGCAATCGTATAAAGGGAGTAGAATGCCAAGCCTGTTTTTTCAAGACTCTGTTCCCATGTTTTATCTGAAGTCTGAGTTGGTGCTTGTATTCGCGACTTGAAGACCGGACAAGATGGGTCCTGTACACTTCCCCAAAATCAACAATGTCTATTTCCTTGCTTCCATAGCAACTGTCGGTGGAATGCTGTATGTTCCTTCCCATTGTTTTAATGATCCAAGTCCTGACGTAATGCTATAGCTTTGGCTTTGACATTTCTTCCATGTCAGCTATCATTGGCACCCAGCAGTACATCAATTATTTCGACAACCCTCATGGCATCACGCAAGGAGGCATCGGTGCTGCACTTGCTGGTGGCTCAGTCATCGGAGCCATAATGGCTGGTCCCGTATCAAACAGAATCGGTCGGCGGGATGCTATCTTCTTCGCCTGCTTCTGGTGGCTGCTCGGAACAGCTCTCCAGGTGTCTTGCAACGGCATCGGCATGCTTGTCGCGGGACGATTTATCAATGGCATCTGCGTGGGGATCACTTCTTCCCAAGTCCCTGTCTACCTGGCAGAAATATCGAAGAAAGAAACTCGAGGCTCCATCATCGTTATCCAACAGTGGGCTATCGAGTGGGGGATCTTCATCATGTACTTCGTTGGCTACGGTTGCAGTTTCATATCCACCACCCCAACGGCATCATTCCGAACCGCATGGGCCATTCAGTTCGTACCATGTATCTTCCTCATGTGTGGAATCCCCTTCCTGCCACGATCCCCGCGCTGGCTTGCCAAAGTCGGACGAGAGAAGGAGGCCATTCAAACATTGGCCAATATCCAAGCCAAGGGGGACATCAACCATCCTCTCGTCGTAGCTGAATGGGATGAAATCACCACGATCCTCGCCGCAGAACGCGAAGGCCCAAAGGGTTGGCGCAAGTTCTTCAAGAACGGAATGTGGCGAAGGACAATGGCTGGTACTTCAGTGCAAGCATGGCAACAGCTCTCCGGCGCGAATGTGATGACGTATTATGTCGTTTATATCTTCGAGATGGCGAATCTGACTGGTAACACGGGTCTCATTTCATCTGGAATTCAATACGCGATTTTCATCGTCGGTACAGCGGCTACCTTCTTCTTCATTGACAAGACTGGTCGTCGTCCCCTTCTAGTAGGTCAACTCCACCCAAGCACGCTTGTCTAGATGGCTGACCAATGGCTTTCAGATTTATGGTGCAATCTTGATGGGTGTCTGCATGTTCGTCGTTGGAGGTGTGCTCGGCAGCTACGGGACATATCTCCCGAATGGCTTGAAGGGTAACCTCAGCGTCCGGGTACAGGTCCAAGGATCGCCCGCGTACACCGTCATCGCCTTCTCCTATCTGCTTGTTCTCGTGTACTCTCTCACCTTGGCACCCATTGCCTGGGTATACGCTGCCGAAGTGTGGTCCCTCGAGACTCGTGCAACGGGAATGGCACTAGCTTCAGTCGCCAACTGGTACGTATCAACCCCGACATATCCTTTTTTGCTCTTTACTGACGCTTCAAAGGCTCTTCAACTTCGCAATCGGTCTCTTCATCCCACCTGGCTTCGAAAACATCTCCTGGAAGCTCTTCATCATCTTCGGCGTGCTCTGCATCGGCGCCGCCATTCAGGCCTTCTTCACCTATCCCGAGACGGCTGGCAAGACGCTCGAAGAAATTGAAATCATGTTCCGCAAGGGAGGGCCGAAGCCGTGGCATACGAAGCCTGGCGATAGTTTGCTGGATCAGAGGATTTTGGATGTGCAGGCTGGGGGACGCAAGGAGAGTAATGTGAATGGGACGGAGGAGAGGATGGAGTATGGGGAGAAGAGGGCTGAGAATGTGTAATGAAGGAGTCAGAGGGAACTATCTTGGTGGGCTATTTCGGGTGGAAACAAAGTCTGAGAAGCGCGAACTGATGCTAAGAAATTGCAATCAATGTTTGAAATTATGCTGGTACAATAAAATTAAGTGGCGCTGCATTTCTCCTCTGAATTGGTTTCTCCTTTGAAGTGGATTATTATTTGAAGTTCTTTTTCGTCTCAAGCCAATTTCATCTGATCTCTTAACATCAAGCGAACTATAACGTTTGCTATCTTCTGTTGCAGATCGCTTCAATGTTCGAGTTGTCCCTGGGACATTGAGGGGATATTTCTGCTTCACTTGAACCTAGCAGAAGTAAGAAATAGTTAATGCCAGAGATTGGTATTTCTTGCTGCACATCGCCTCAATGTTCCAGGTCAGTCTGGTAGAATGAGATGATGAATGCAATGTCGATTCTATATTGGCTCTGAAACTTGGTGCACCGCTTGGCATCCCCTTCAAGCACTGCACGCGATCGGCTGTCTACTTCAACGTCCCCAACTTTCCGGGTCACTGGACCGAGACAGCCAACCATTGTCCATTCCACAAGACCGGGACGATCCCGCTCCACTCATAGAAGATTTAAAGTAGAAAAAGCCATTGTCAAGTTTTGTTGTACATCGCAATCGGCGGCCGACGGACGGACGAAGACGCCGGCGGACCTCCTCAGTCGTTTTCGGACGAAAAGGGCGGACGACCGAAGCTTCCGTTCGCGTGCGGGGCTCGTTCGGCCGCGGACGATGTGCAACAAGAAGGTTCGAATGGAGCACTGTTTGACGTTGGGTTGAAGATAGGGTGGTGCCTTGGCTTCCTTGGGCTGTGGGTAAGGGAGAGATCGGTGGGGGGGACTGAGAGGAAATTAGCTTGCTGTGCAGATATGGCAAAGCGACCGCACCAATACAAAGCAATACAGTAATATGCTTTACGCGTAATGTCGCAAATGAACGTTCATGAGTCAGCAATCCTTCTTTAGAAGTCTTTAAGCTGCGTGGGGAAAAGTGCTTGTGGAAAACTTGATCTCCAGCACGGCCGAACTCGAGGGTCCTCGTTGCTCCGTCTTCGGGTCGATCATAGGGGTCAATCAACGCGTAATAGAACCCCTAGAGGAGCACTATGCAGTCTTCGAAGCTCAAAATAGACGAGATTGGTCGAGATCCTACGTTAATCTCAAAAGCCCTCCTGAGTGGGGGTACAATAGCCCCTCAATTGGTCAGCCATCAGTTGCATCTCGGTCTCGCACCGGCCCGAAGCCATTCACCGGACCGAAACCAAACAGGCAGTTGAGGCTCTAGCATGGCATGAATGTTTCTGGCGGCAAGCTCGGAATGGAGCAGGCAAGCGATTGGCATCTCCGTGCTGAAGAGGGTGGGATAGGCGCGCCTTGAGTGGTTCGGACAAACTCCCCAGCCGGCGGAACACGACCCGGAACTATGGAAAGACGCTGCGCCGCTGGAAGATATATGGTGTGCCTGTTTTCTTGTACCTTTTCAATTTCAAGAGCAGGAATTTGTGAGCGTGCGCCTGCAGGTGGGCAATTGGCAGCGTCCTTGCGTTGTGCTGTTCTCCCTTTTACCCGCTGCATGGGGTGTTGGAAGTGGGCAGCTGAAGTGAGGTGCCCTGAGTCCCTGACAGCGCAGTGTCCGCGGAACAAAAATAAGGTTCCGGTGTCGGCTCTATTGCCGGTTGTGGCTGGGGTTCTGCAGCTGCTGATGTGCTTTCAGGGTACCACGTGGAGAATGGACCTTCTGTCGTGCTCCCCGCAAGATGGCAACTAGGTAGATGTTGGTTTTCGTTGTCGAGGCGCAGACAGTTCATTAGATCCTTCTATGGTGCTTCTATGCATGTATTCGTACCTGTTTCATTCTTCTCTGCCTATCCTGGTCCATACCAGTCAAGCATATTTCAGGCCGTGGGGCGTCCCCCACATCCGCATGGGGTTTTCCCTTGACCGGCAGTGACAATTTGACAAAGATGGTGATGCCCCACCAACAACAGATTGGCAAGTAAGAATGTATATATCGTCTGAATTGAGCAGTGTCGGTCTCATTCAGATAAATTGGTCGCTCCACGGCGCTGGGAGGACTGGGGTTCTGGTATTCAACCGCCGCCTCATTGCACCACTAACAACCGTGGGTAACGTCGTGCCGTAGCATTGCAGACATGCCTGCCCGCATGGAATGTCGGATGAAGAAGGTGGAAGGTGGGAGCATAGATAGAGCCGATTCCTCCGAGTATTGGAAGAAACTCTTCCCAGGCTTTGCTGTTCTTCGTCGACAGAGTTGGGCATCATGCGTTCGTTAATCATCCCTTCACTTCTGGCTCTCGTTGCGACAGCGAGCTGTACCGACTGCGTCAACTTTCCCTATGAGTCAATTCAATTGACAGACGCGGACATAGGAAACTTCTCTGCTATAGCTTTTGGCGACGCCTCAGCACCGATCGCCAATGGAACGAGCTGCAGAGCGTTTCCTGGAACTCCAGGATGGCCACTTGATGACGAATGGAATCACCTCAACAGCTCTCTTGGAGGGGCATTGCTAAAACCGGTCCCACTTGGGGCAGCGTGCTACAACGGAACATATTACAATGAGGCGAGATGCGAGTATCTAATAGTGAATGGCTCTGATGATCGCGTATTCCTCAATGACCCGCTCAATGTGCTCACACAGTGGCCGGAAGGAGATACTTGCGACTTGGCTATCAACGCGACAGGAAGTTGTACGCAGGGCGGATATCCCACCTATGTTGTGAACGTCACCACTGTGAAGCAGATACAAATTGCAGTAAACTTCGCGAGAAACAAAAACCTGAGGCTTGTTATCAAGTAGGTTCATTGTTTCAACGCACTCTGGAAATTGTTGACAATGGACAGAAATACCGGCCATGAGTTTAGTGGCAGGTCAACTGGTGCAGGGTCTCTCAGCATTTGGACCCATTATCTGAAGAGTTTTGACTACTTGCCAGAATATGATCAAGGACCTTACCACGCTCCAGCGGCTCGAGTTGGTTCTGGCCTGGAAGCGTGGGAATTATACGCTTACATGGATCAATATAACATGACCATTGTTGTTCCAGGTGGAAGCACAGTTGGTGCGTATGGAGGATGGTTTCTCGGTGGCGGACATTCGGTCTTGGCTTCTACTTATGGATTGGGGTCGGATCAAGCTCTTTCCTTGCAGGTTGTGACTGCCGATGGGAGATTTGTGACAGTTGATCCAAGTACTAATCAGGATTTGTTTTATGCCCTGCTCGGCGGAGGCCCAGGTTAGTCTGTTGACAATTCAGTAGAGTGCATACTCTGACCTTAGAAACAGGCACTTTCGGTATTGTCACCTCGGCCATCGTGAAAGCCTATCCTCCCCTCAACATCTCAGAGTCGTCGGTTACCTTCACGGGAGGGAATATTTCGGCACCGGTTGGGGTTTCCAATCCTTCCGCTGTTGCATTAGGTTCCAACGCCACGGCTGCAATCCCCGCGAACGTCTTGGACCTCGACACTTTCTGGCGTGGCGTCGGCTTGGTTTACGGCTTCGGCAAAAATATAGTTGATAACGGAGGTACAACTTACAGCTACATCAGTCCGTTGGGAAACAACACATTCAGCTTCACAACGACACTTGACTTGCCTTTGGTTTCCATGCCAGAAATCTTTACCTTCGTGAAGCCACTGGTTGCATCCCTCAACGCCATTGGCATCGCGGTGAACAATACAACGCCGACCTCATCTACTAGGTAAGCTTCCAGTGTCAGAAGGACAGGGATTTTGAAAGTCCACTCAGACGATGAATGCTGACTCGCTATCTTCTGCAGTTGGGGCTCCACAAAACATGGTGAAGGTGATTCTCCGGGAGACTCACGTTTTGCCAGCCGTCTCTTCCCGTACAGCAATTGGGACAACGGCACTGTCTTCAACAATACAATCTATGCAATTCGCCAAGTTGTCGAAGCCGGAAACGTATTCCACGGAATCAACATGAAGCCATGGGTAAAAGTTGCGGGCTATCCAGGAAACAACGCCGTCAACCCTGCATTTCGAAAAACGATTATGCACGCAGACATATTTGATTTAAACACACCTTCTTTCAAAGGGCCCGCCCAGGCAGTGATTAATGAATACGCAGTATTTAATGCTTCGGTGAACCACCTTCGTGCTGCAACGCCAGGTTCAGGTGCATACATTAACGAAGCGGACGTCTTGGAGCCAGACTGGCAGCAGAGCTTCTTTGGTGATAATTATCAGAAGCTTTTGGCAATCAAGAAGAAGAGAGACCCGTGGGGATTGTTTTGGGCACCATCGACAGTCGGCAGTGAGGGATGGGAGGTGGTTGGAACCCACGGACTACCAACGCAGAACGGGCAACTGTGCAGAACAAATTCTTCCTAAAGATAATTACAATATACAGGAGACTTCAATGGGTCTGCAATGGAGAAACACCTTGTGTCTAGGCAGAAATACGAATTCAAATGAAAGCAACGCAGGCAAAAACAGGCACAGGTAGAGAAAAGTTGAGAGGCGGTCTGCAAATATGCGAAATCCTGCTAAGAGGTCCGCTCCTAACACCGCATTTAGTTCGTGACATGTCCTGCGTATTGAAGAATACGGGTTGCAAGTGGCGTAAGTCGCAAGAAATCCACGCCCTGATTTGGTGGTCTTTTGCTGGAGCCAAGGACAAACAAGACTGCGTTCGATCCCAGCATGCCCCGACGACTGATTCGAGCATGATTTAGAGGATTACACCTGAAGACGAGATAGAGCTGGCGAGAAGTCAATGTTCGTGGATGTCAAAAGAGAAAACAGACCAATTTAGTCCAGTTATCACGTGTCTCTTCGGCTTTTCCTTTTTCGGACGGCAGAAAAACGCCCCGCGCCAGCCACCACTTATTTCTTCGTGGAGTTTCTTTCTGTTACAGTAAACTAAAATGTTGAACCATTTTCACTCCGCTTCCCTAAGAGATTCCCATTCAGCCTATCTGGATAGCTGGGTGCCAGTTGCGACCAGCTTCAGCATTTCCCCACCACCAGCAGGCTGTGTATATTTTGAGTTTCAGGACAACCGGAGGCCTCACGTAAAATCGGTTCTCGGTGGCTCTCGAACCTCCGTCTCGACCAGGCCACGGCTCCAATACCACGGTCAGAGTTGACATGGCTGAGTTCCCCTGAAAAGCAAGCGTGAGGCGGATTCTCTGCTTCGGTCGAAGACGACCATGCGAAAGCAAGGCGGTGCAGATCGTGCCGCTGCTGCGCCGTTGAACCAACCTCCTATATCCTCGCTGACGCAATTGTCAGATGTTATATCCACGCGAGGCCCCTGTGGTATGTGGTCCTACTTATTTCTTATCTCATTTTGTTCGATACGAGGTTGTGGCAACTAATCGCACATCACAATGGCGACCTACCATTCGCATGCGCCGTGGCGCAAAGCTATCTGCATTCCCTTCTGGACATTGCAATTGGGGTTTGAACTTCTCATGATTGGAGTTGTCGCGCTTGCCGCTGGCTATCTCTCTACTTATACGAATAATTCGGGCTATGATGAGGTGGTGGACGACAATGGACAAGTCTACGACGTGGATAACCATGCGCTGAATGTCGCAGAGCACCGGTATGGATATCCTCGAAAATAGCACCTGAGATAGTGGCTCATTTCTTGACCATAGAATTGTTCCAATCTGGCTGGCAATACTAAGCGTATGCCTCATCCTCACAATCACCGAGATCGTTCTCTTCGCGCGGCGCAAACTGAAACCACTGACCTTTCTCGTCACAAACGTCATCAAGTCAACAATATGGATCGTTCTGTTCGTCCTCGAAATTGTGTCCGTCGTAGACATCCATCAAGATCGCACCGCATCTGTGCCTGCGATTTTCATTGAAGGAGCATTATTGTATGTTAGTCCTCTGCTCTGGACTCCTCATGCTAATCTTCGCTGCAGATTATGTTTCTGGATTCCCCTCATATACGCTGGAATTATCTACCACCGTTTCCGAAAGGAAGTGAAGTCATACAAACCTGTCTCACATCCGGAGTCGAATATTCCAAACCAATACCCGGTGCCTCAATCCGAATACCCTTTCCCTTCACAATACCAATCATACGCAAAAGCGAATATAGGCGGGGAGGCGAGGGCTATAAGTAAGAGGCCATCAAGCTCTCACCAAGGTGGTGGGAGTTCTGAGCCATATCGAGAGCATCGGAGGAGCTTTTCAGATGGTAGTAGACCGATGACGGTCCCCATTATGCATGTTCCGGGGCATGGTGAGGCTTTCGAGATGGATGCTAGAGGCAGGAGTCCGTAGTAGGGGTTGCGGCAAGTGCTGCAATATCTGTTTGGCGTTTATTTTGCATTTTTTGGGCGAGGTTTTCAATTGATGATGCATTTATGATACCATGGAAGAGTTGAAAGGTGTTACAGCATGCATATTCTCTTTCTATCTCTATACCACAAAGGATGTACTACACAGCATTTGAAACAAAATATCTCTCATGATCCTCGTTCACGTATTATCGATTTCATCCCATCTCCTACTCAGGCAAGATCTTCTCCAAAAATTCACACATATCCTTGAACTCCGGGCCACAGGTAACATGTCCCATTCCTTGATACTCATGACTCTCCAGCACACCTTCACCAACAGTGTATTCCAACCTAGCCTTCGTATCTCTAAAAACCCTCATCGGAACCAACATATCCCTCGTCCCATGCGCCAGAAAGATCCTCGTACCCTTTCCCTCAGCACTCTCCCTAAACCTCTCCCTCCCAGCCTTGATCTTCGGCCCTCTAGGCAAATACCCACTCAAACCAACCACACCCCCAAACTTCCCGGCATACCTACTCACAAGCCCCAGGACCAAACTCACCGCACATCCCTGGCTGAACCCACCAACCACGATCCTCTCCACGGGTACACCATTCTTAACCTCCTCATCAATCAATTTACACGTATACTCCACACTCTCCAATATCTCATCCTCACCCTCCTCGTTAAATTCATCATCATCATCCTCATCCTCGGGTTTTGATGAGCGGCCGACGGGGATGGGCGAGAAGGGCGTTGGCGTGTACCAGGCGGAGCTCATTGCTTCGTGGTTGTGCGGTGCGTTGGGGAAGAGCCAGGAGAGGTGCGGGAGCTTGTTTGCTGAGTGGAATTGTTGCGCTATGTCTTTGCTACTTGTTAGCTTTCGGTTTCTGGAGAGTGGAAGGAGAGGGTGAGGATGTACTGAGCCAGCTTTCTGCTTCGTCGCCGTAGCCGTGCAGGAAGATTATTGTTGCTGGCTTTGAGGTCCCAGGTGAATGGGCGTCTACGCGCAGGGGTGGTTTCTGGTTAGGAGGCATGTTGGATGTGCGAACAGATTCGAATAGAGTATTCAGTGCAGGTTGATACAATTGAATATTTTGATATGGATATCAATCTCATTCGAAGCGTGGATGCATGGATGTTGAGGTGAGGTGTGGTTGCGTGGATTGAATTTGTACCCCGCATTCAGGAACCGAAGCCGAGAATGCGGGTGCCTTTTGGCCCGAGATCTAGACTCAGGGGCAACTTCCTTTGTAGCGAGCTGATTCCAGACTCATATAAGAAAGCTCATCCAACCGAGAAGAAAAAGATGTGGCACGCAAAACTTCCTTTCGACTACGAAGCTCAGAGCCGTGAACGTACGTACAACACGTGCTGGATGGAAGTTCCTTTATCCTTTCTACGTTCGCAACGGGCTAGATGGGCTGTATTCGCAGTTCTCGTTCTTTTGCTTCGTTTGCCATGTCAAAACACTTTTGCTTCCTTCGTTTCGATTTATTTTGTGTTCTTATTGTCAACCAATTCCTTGCTGTCAAGCTTGATTATTCGGCCAGAACAATTAATACTGAGGTAGCTAAAAAGTATGAAGTGTTCATTTGAGAAAACACCGTGATCGATACATCTGTGCTGAGCTGGCATCTCCATTCCTAGAACTCCGCACAACATAGATCTCTGCAAGCCATTTCTCAATCTTCTTGATTTTGTCACTTACTCAGTCAGAGAGTAGATTAGAATCTGAACAGACTATATATGCACTGAAGAGGTACGCGCCTGCGCTACTCATTTACGGCAAGGAGCATCATCTTCACTACTCAAGTTGAGGCGAGGCCTTCCTTATCTGGAGGAATTTATGGATGGAGACGCAGAAGAAGGAGCTTGATGACTGGAGGTAGTTGAGCTTAAGTACGGACTGCTATTAGAAATACAGCAGTCGCAAGCTCTTAAAGCATTGACTCAACATTACTAACGATTTCGATGTATTCCATGAGCATGATGATACCGAAGAAGCCAACACCGACCGAGCTTTCCTTCCTACTCAACTTCTTTATTCATAGAAGAGCACGGCCATGAAAAGTTTGAAGAAGGATGAGGATGGCGTCAAAAGACTTTCTGGTATTTTCGCAGGCGTTGTGTCTGTTGTCAATCTCCACAATGCTGTCATTCTGTTTCCTGTATCTCATACAGAAACTCTTTGGGTTGACATCTGCTTGACTTGAATTGGTTGCCAAGAATTTAGAAAGTCGTATCAAACGTAATTTTGATTTCCATATCATTGCGGTTATAGTGCCGACCCTCACTCACGGTTTTAAAGCAGATTCGCGCTTCTTTTCCAGGTTGAAGATGAGAAAACCTATAACTGCCAGTCTTATATTACGAGATGTTGAAGCTAAATTCGCTGAACTTGATTGCATAATCTATTAAGGCTTGTTCTCGAAATGATGCCTTCCACTCGGATTATCAGAAATTGAAACGAGGATGTGGTTGGAGGTATAGAGTCGTCCTCGGAAGGAGATAGATGAGGAACAAGAGGAGCACGTTCCTCTATGCTTCCTCCAATATCGAATTGAAGTTTCGAGAGCGACTGAGATGGAGAGTGTAACCGTCTTTATATTATCACGTCAGATTGAGAAGTGTTGACCTTCGCTCATGCCGTCAGACTGGATCTCTGTCCAAGGGACAGCTTCGGACTCACACCTATGGCAAGATTCAGTTGCAGTTTTTTGTTGTCAGTGGATTAGTATGTTGCCAAATCACCTTGCTATTTCATGCTCTTCGCTCTAATTCCTCATCAGACGTGCTTCAATATGATTTCAACGCCACGAACATCCATTTCCAATTTTCCAACAGTGGTACGGTTGCAACATAACAGAGGCAAAAATCCACTGGCGATTTTTCACGAAAAGGGCTTGTGGTCTCAGGCTATCTCTATATTTGGCGCTCTTGAGTTTCCACTTATATAATAGAGAAACCAGAGCTGAGACCTCACTCTCAGATCAACGTTGATAATCTTGCGGCTAAGGGTAAATGGAAAGTTGCGGTTTGAAGCATACACTCAGTATCAATGAATTCCCGTGAACTTCTCAAGTTCGGTAACCACCTCAGAAGTATTTATGCAAGCTAGAGTTCTATTTCATTTCGAACTCATACCCAGTCACTTATGGCATCTCGGACCCCTATCCGGAGGGATTGGGAGGTCACTCTCCAGCTAAGACTAATGTTGCGTAGCCGCATATCGGAGAGTCACAACGCCTTCTCACTACCTTTCTTAACAAGTCAACTCTTCTACTCACTGTTCAAGTTCTTCTGAATCCTGTTATTGGCAATACAGTGTTGTCAATTTAACTTTTCCTCCCACTTACCGCTATCCATTTCAAATTTCCACCATTCACTCATGCTAGCCGGTGTCCCCTCTGAAATGGCTTGCAACCCTTAACACGGAAAGTTTTTGCTGGAGAC
>Ga0302140_10008049_pt1 | contig 13158 bp, 9 predicted proteins | sample I_Bog_E1_1_FD_202095 | JGI IMG/M metagenome (GOLD analysis project Ga0302140, IMG submission 202095) | Peat permafrost microbial communities from Stordalen Mire near Abisko, Sweden - I_Bog_E1_1 | ecosystem: Environmental > Terrestrial > Soil > Wetlands > Peat | place: Sweden: Abisko, Stordalen...
TCGAAGGCTCTATTCCCGCTGTACCGCGTGGTGCGGCTGGCGCGGCTGGCTGCGAGGTTTGCGCGAGGATAAAACCGCGCCTCGCTGCGCTCGGCTGGACAGCCGAGGCGGCCGTCCCCACATGGGCATTTGAAAACAACCTGACTGCTTAGCGGCTGGCTAGGCCGCCGGCGAGTTCTCCGCCGTCGAGGGTGTAGACGTGACCGGTGGCGTAGGCAGCGTCGTCGGAGGCGAGATAGGCAAACAGAGCGGCAATCTCTTCTGGCTGGGCGTGGCGGCGGAGCGGAACTTTTTGGTTCACTTCTTCGAGCATGGCGTCGCTGTATTCGGCGCGCTGCATGGGGGTGAGCACATATCCGGGAGCGACGGCGCAGACGCGAATTTTGGGCGCGAGTTCGAGGGCCATGGTCTTGGTGAGTTCGATCACTCCGGCTTTGGTGGCGTTGTAATCGGCATAATAAGGTTGGCCGACGATGCCGTTGGTGGAGGCGGTTTGCAGAATGACTCCGCTGCCTTTTTCTGCGGAGAAGCGTTCCATCATGTGGCGGGCAACGGTTTGGGCCACGTAGAAGACGCCGGTGAGATTGACGGAGATGACGCGGTCCCATTCTTCGGGAGTGATGTCGAGGAAGTTGTGGCGGATGCTGATGCCGGCGTTGTTGATGAGGACATCGATTCCGTCCATGACCCGTACCGCGTCGGCGATTGCGGCTTCGACCTGCATGAGGTCGGTGACGTCGGCGATGATGGCTTCGGAGATGCCGGGCTGTTGGTGACGGATCGCGGCGCAGGCTTTGGCGTCGCGGTCGAGGATGCAGACCCGCGAGCCTTCTTCGAGGAAGCGGGCGGCGGTGGCGGCGCCGATGCCGCTGGCGCCTCCGGTGATGAGGACGCGTTTGTGGGTTAGGCCGCGCATGGGAGTGGGCTGTCAGCTTTCAGCTGTCGGCTCTCAGAAACGCTCTGATTTGAGTGCGATTAAAATTCAGATCGAATGTTTTAAGATCTTTGGAATCGGCGCTTTAGCAGCTTTTGACGTGGCGAAATCTGGCTAAAATATTGAATCTAAGGATGTTGTTGGCAAAATATTGCAGATAAAGGACTTAGCGGCAGGCTAGTTGGGTGGTGGGCGGCAAGGTTGTTTAGAATCAGCACCGGACGGGGAGCTTTTGCATAAAATATTGAGCCGCAAAGACTTCGGAGCAAAATATTTGCTCGACAAAGAGTTAGCTGGTTGCTATTTAGTTTTCAAAGAAATTATGCTGAAAGGATAGGATGAACCATGGCGCGGGGGAAGTCAAGGGAAATCGAGGAGGTGGGTCAGGTTGAAAGGCGACCTCAGCGGCTAGAGGCCGCAATCTAGAAGCCGCAATGAGGAAAATTCACTTACGGCGCTGCTGAAGCCGTGCCTTGCCAAAATTCAGAGCGCACCACTACTGAAAGCAATTCGCCTGGCATGGGCCCGGGCCCGAAACTTGGAGTCGCTCGGATTAATTAGCGACTTTTTTCCCGTTCTGGGGTTACGATGGTTGGTTTCTAAACGCGCCCGGTCGAGGCGCGACCAGTGCACTACAGCAAGACCGGCCCCCAGTTCGTTCCTTCTGAGGAGTGTGCGCCATGAAGTTGAAGCCTTCGTCTATCGCTTCCCGCATTTTAACGGCGCGTTTCGTGGCTGTGTTCTCCGGTGCCCTTTTGTTGCTGGCTGCGGTTCCTTCCGCTTGGGGTCAGAGCATCTTCAACGGGCCACGCGACTATCCGGTTGGAACGAATCCTGATTCCGGGGTGGTGGGCGATTTTAATGGCGATGGGCTTCCGGACGTTGCCGTCGCTAACCAGTACTCCAGCAACATTTCCGTGCTTCTGCAAAATACCGATGGCAGCTTCCAACCCGCGGTCAACTATGCGGTGGGCGCGGTGGGCAGCCAACCGATGTGGTTGCAGACCGGCGACGTGAACGGGGACGGAAAACCGGATTTGCTGGTATTCAATTCGCAGGCCAACACAATTTCAGTGCTGATTGGCAATGGCGATGGCACGTTTCAGACGCAAAAGGTGACCAGCGTTCCGAACATTTCGTCCGCGTACATCGGCATCACGGTTGGAAACTTCAACGGAGATCAATATCTCGACGTGGCGATTAGCGTATCGCTGGCACAGGTTGGAACCTCCGGCATTGGCGTCCTGCTGGGTAACGGCGATGGGACCTTTCAACCCGCCGTGAACTATCAAGTGAGTGGGCCGCCGTTGTACATTGCTGCGGCGGATTTTAACAACGATGGAAAGATCGATTTGGTCGCGAGCGGCGGAAACGGGACTTCGGGGACGGTCTCTGTGCTACTGGGAAACGGGGATGGAACGTTCCAGACACCGATCAACACTGCGCTATCGTATTACACGAACGGCTTGGTGGTCGCGGACTTCAATCAGGACGGTAACTTGGATATTGCGACGTCAGTCGGGGCCGCGGCACTCCAGGATGAGGGCGATTTATTCCTAATGTATGGCAATGGCGATGGAACCTTCCAGGTGCAGCAGCCACTTTCGATTGCCGATGTCCCCTTGATCGCGGGCGATTTGAATGGCGACGGGAAGCCGGATTTGATCGCTGGTTTCGGGTCTGATGAAAGCGGCGCAGAAAGCCTGATTAACAATGGAAATGGGACTTTCACGGCGGGACAAAAACTTCCAGGAGTTGCGCTTGCTTTATACGACTTGCTGGGCAATCAGAAACTCGATTTGATCACGGGTCAGGCGGGCGGCAACGGAGACGAAGGCGTTGTGTCGATCGTGCGTGGTAATGGGGACGGAACTTTCGCGGTGTTTCCATCTTATGCGGGTAGCGTTTCGGTGGCCGCAGATTTCAATGGGGATGGCAAGATCGATTGGGGATACGGGGTGGCTACCATTATTCCGGATATCTATGCTGACTATGTGGGAGTGTCGCTCAACACCGGAAGTGGCTTTTCCGCCCCCACTCAAATCCAGCTGCCGGGTTCCAGTCCGTCAGTTAGTGCGACCGAGGGAGATTTTAATGGGGATGGCCGTGCCGACCTGGCGGCTGCGACCAGCAATGTCGCCATTCTCCTGGGGAATGGCGACGGCACCTTCCAAAACCCTACGTATTGGGGTTCGGGGGTGGGAGGACCGATCGTTACAGGCGACTTTAATAACGATGGAAACCTGGATGTGTTGGGAGTCGGCGCCGGCCTCGCGGTATTGCTGGGAAACGGGGACGGGACTTTTGGTTTCCCGGTGAGTTCGTCGGTCGGAGCAAACCTCGGTCCGGTTTACGCGATGGCTGTGGCGGATTTTAATCAGGACGAAAACCTGGATGCCGTGGTCCTGGTCAGCAACAGTAATCCTCCCTACGGTCAGGCAAACGTGATGCTGGGGAGTGGAAATGGGTCGTTTTCACCGGGGGTGACCTTCAGCTTTAATCTGCGGCCAACAGCAGTCGCTACGGGTGATCTGAATGGAGATGGGATCCCGGACATCATCGTAGCAGTGTCTTCCGGGGCGGATGTTCAATACTTCAATGCTTCGGTGGTGGTGTTTCTGGGAAAGGGAGATGGGACGTTCCAGGCCCCGATCACGACATACGCGGGGGACGGGATTTCAGCCATCGTAGTTGCCGACTTCAACGGCGATGGAAAACAAGATGTCGCCATCAGCAACTCGGGCTGGAACGATATATCCCTGCTTCTGGGCAACGGCGATGGAACTTTTCAGACGCCAGTGCAGTACAGCTCCGGCGGCTATAACCTGGTAGTGGCTGATTTCGATGGGAACGGGAGCCCCGATCTGGCGGTAGGAGTGGGCTTTGGACAGGTTGATCTGCTACTGAACGCGGGGACGAAGGGATCAGCGGCGTTGGTTTCGCCAACCGCGCTGGCGTTTGGGAATCAGACGGTTGGCCAAGCGAGCGCGGCGCAAACGATCATCCTGAGCAATACGAACTCTGCCGCGGTGAGCATCAGCGGCATTGCTGTCTCGGGGGCGCAGAGTGGTGACTTCCAGCAGAGCAGTACGTGCGGGACAAGCCTTGCGGCGGGGGGAAACTGCACCGTCACCGTAAGCTTTACTCCGCAAGCGGCGGGTGCGCGAACTGCGCTACTTCAGGTTTCAGACAATGCGATCAATTCGCCGCAGAGTATCAGCCTCGGCGGCACTGGAATCGCGGTACCGGACTTCACGATTGGCATGGCGTCGGGCGGGTCTAGTTCGACGACGATTGCGGCGGGAGGGACGGCGACATTTGGTTTGGCGATAACTCCGGCGGGGTCGTTTAGCGGGACGGTGAACTTTACTTGCGTGGTGACGCCGGCGGCCTCGCCTGCGCCGGTTTGCAGTGTGCCGGCATCGGTTAGCGTGAGTGGAAGTTCGGCGACTGCGGTGACGGTGTCGGTGACTACTACTGCGGCGGGTGGCGCGGTGAGCGGGTGGTTTGGGGATTGGCCATCCGGGTGGATGGTTGGGTGGGCGCTGGCTTTGGGAGTTTCGAGTCTGCTGTTTATGGGTAGGCGGCGACGGTTTGGGTTTGCGCCGGTGGTTGTTTTGATCCTGCTTATGGTGGGTTGTGGCGGGGGGTCGTCGACACCTGGTCCAACTCCGAATCAGAAGGGAACTCCGGCGGGGACTTATACGGCTACGGCGACTTCGGGGAGCTTGAGCCATCAGGCTGCGCTGACGGTGATTGTGCAGTAAACCAATGTGCAGTAAATCAATGTGCAGTAAATCGACATCGCTCCACTTGGATAACGCGGTTTTCACTCCGCAGCGTCGTGCTTCCGCCAGGTTTTCGGCGAAAGACTTATCTGGACTGAGGTGGTATTATCGCTTGTCGCGAAACTCGGTGATCGACTCCGAAACGCCAGTTGCCTGCTTCTTGCGCGACCAAATCCGATCGAACGAGGAACTACCGACTCATGAAACTCCGGGCCCTGTTTCAAATTTGTCTTCTTGTACCGGTTGTTATCGATTGTGCTTTAACGGTGGGTTGCGCGGGAGCAGGACTATCCGTCGGCTTCGGACAAACGGCCATCTTGCAATCGGTGAGCGGCACTGCGAATCCCCTGGTTGCGCAATACACCGTTGCGACCGATTGCCCCGGCCAGGCTGCGATTGAATTTGGACCTACGACCGCATACGGCAGAAGTACTTCGTACTATCCGGTGCCTGGGGCGTTCGGCCAATCCAACATTCTTGTGGCCGGCATGAGAGCTTCCACCACCTATCACATGCGCGCGCAGATCGAGTGCTCCAGCGGCGCAACACAGAATAGTGCCGATCTCACCTTTACCACCGGACCTTTGCCGTCCCTTGATTTTCCGACCCTTACAGTGACTCGTCCCAATCCCTCGGCTACTTCGCCGGAGAATCCCGGTATTGAAATGATTACGCTGCCGGATTATGGAGTACCCGCGTTGTTTACCGACCGCGATGGCTATCCCATCTGGTACTACGACGTGGGGCAGGGCAACTTTCCCTACACTTTCAAACTGCTCCCCAATGGCCACATGATTTTGAGCATTACGCTCCCCGGCTTCGATTCAACTCTGCGGGAAGTCGATCTTTCGGGAGCACTCATACGGGACATGGACGTCTCCGTACTGGGCCAAAAAATGCAGGCCGCCGGTTTTGATTTCGTTCCTACGGCTTATCATCACGATCTGCTTCCGCTGGCCAACGGTCATGTCATCGTTCTGACTTACTTTGCCAAGAGTTTCACGGACCTTCCAGGGTATCCCGGCACCACGGCAGTTGTCGGCGATGCATTAATCGATCTCGATCAGAATTGGAACCCAGTGTGGGCCTGGAACAGCTTCGATCATCTGGACGTAAACCGGCATCTGAACGGCTTGCCCGATTGGACTCACAGCAATGGAATTGTGTACACCCCTAACGACGGCAATCTGCTGCTCTCGATGCGCCACCAGTCCTGGATACTTAAGATCGACTACAGCAATGGAGCGGGCGCGGGCGACGTCATCTGGAGACTCGGATATCAAGGAGATTTTGCCTTGACCCAAGGCGGCGTTCCTACCGAGGACCCCAGCCTGTGGTTTTCTTTCCAGCATTTTCCCTCGCTCATCAGCCAGGACGGCACGTCCACCAATCTCGCGTTGTGGGATAACGGCGATTTTCGCGTTTTGGATACCGTCGGAGACCTTTGTGGCAAGCCTCCGGCGTTCAATCCCTGCTACTCCAGAGCAACCGTGCTTCAACTTGACGAAAGTGCCATGGTCGCCGATCTGGCTTGGGACACTCAACCGGGATACTATGGCGTTTGGGGGGGAAGCATCAATCAACTGGGCAATGGCAACATCGAATTCGATATCAATTCTCTCGCCCCACCGCCCACGGCAAACCTGGCATCGGAAGTGCAGGAAGTCACCCAGACCTCCTCTCCGCAAATCGTTTGGAAAATGGATCTAGTTTCCGCAACCTTGAATGCCTACCGCGCCTATCGGGTCCCCAGCCTTTATAACGGAGTAACCTGGCAGTACTGACTTCTGAGGCGTGGGGCGGGCGGACAGCGGGTTCCTCCACTACGCCATCCCCTTCGGCTTCGCTCAGGGTCCGGCTCCGGTCGGAATGACAAAAACCACCGCTTACTCGCGCCTTTCGTAGCGGAGGGGCACGAGATCTTCAGGAACATTTCCGTTGACAGTGGGAACCCGCTCTGTGGTGAACGAACCGCTGTAACCGAACAACGGTCCCCAGTGGTGGTTGTGAACGTTCACTTCGATGTGGAATTTCTGGTCCGCATCCTCGAACCATTCGCAAACATCGGCGACGCCGGAGAACGCTGGTGGAAAAGTGAATCCGATAGGTCCCTCATAAAATCTTTGAGCCGCCGACCGCAGGCGCAGTCCTCCGCGATCATCGACACTTAGCTCAAGATCGACGGCCAGGTGCTGGTGAGTTCCAAGATAATCGACGATGCAGCCCCGGCGTTCGCTATAAATCATGTAGGCGTCGAAGCGGCGCGGGTGCGGAGTTTCGAAGTTGCGGACCCAAGTCACGGTCTCACGTCCGAAAGGATCGAGATATGCATAATTTCTTATGCGAAACGGGACCGCCCTTCCTTGCTCGGGAAACATGATGCGACGCCAGCTTCCGAGGTATAGAAATGGGAGAGTGAAAAATTTGCCGCGCCAGATCTTATCCATAGTGCCGGCGCCGACCGATCCGCACTGATCCTTGCTGCTGAAACCGAAGCGCTCCTGAATTCGTGGATGCAGGTGGTTGAATTTATCGCCCATTACACGCTGGTAGATCGACGTCATGGCCGGCCTTCCGCCGGCGTTCGCCGGCAACGCGAAGCGCTCGGTATGTCGCGCCCAACAATAATTGCGATCAGAGCAAATCCGGCGACCGACAAATTCAACGTAAGCGGATTGAATGCTGCGGTGAGGTAAGAGGGCGCTGAGGCGGCGACGATCGGAATGCCTACCAGCATCAAGAAAAACGTCACCCATAGCGGCCATTTTTGCCGCCAGCCCAGAACAAGGACAAATGCGAAAAGTATTTCCACGACTCCGGCCAGGTTCGTAAGCTGCCGTACCGTTGGCGGCGAAGTTACGACGCGGCTGAGTAGCTCGAGTTCGATCTTGTCGTGAAAGAGCAGCTTCGGAACCAATCCGTGATAGAACCAGATGAACGCCAGGATTCCTCGCGAAACCGAGTACACAAGGGCGCGGTCGCGCGACGCTGCGGGCGGAATGTCTTTCTCGATCCAAAGCCGCAGCACGTCAAAACTCCACGCCGTGGCCCAGCCCAGCAGCGGACGGAAGACGCACGCATCTACAAACTTGCCCAGCGCGCCAAACCGCGTCTCGTAGTCGTACCAGGTAAGGAAGCGAATGGCATCGCCATGGGGAATATATTTCCAATAACCCGATCCGGTGAGGATCAGAGATTTCGGGTCATCCGACCAGAATTTCAAACTCGACGTGCGGCTTCCATCTTCGCCATCCCGCGTGCCAACGCTTTCGCCCTCGCCCGCTATGCGCAGGCCAGCGCCTATGCGAGTTTGGTAAAGGAATTCCTGCGGCCCGCCATCAAGGCGTGGAAGATATTGGATCGAGGAGAATCGCAAATCCCACCGCTCATGCAGCTGTGGGTTCTGGGTTTTGTCCCACAGCTCGTCCATGGAGGCGTGGATCGGAATTTCGACGTAGATTCCCATGGCGATATCCGTTCAAGATATCGGGTGTGCCAGCCGGTGAATAGCAACTAGTGTTATTCCCTAAGGGGCTGCGGTTGGAACGCCCCAGCAAGAAGCAGGTTCCTCCGCTCGCCGTCGCTGGCGCTCCGGACTTCGGTCGGAATGACAAAGTTTTGGTTGATGGCTGATCGCTGACGGATGATCGCTGCCTAGATGGGTTTGCCGCGGAAGAAATAGATTAGCTCGATGATGAGGATGATGACGACCATTAATTCGAGGACGAAGGCGCGGGACTGGTTGAATTCGTCGACCATGAAGCGGTAAAGCTCTTCGGCGGTCTGGAGTTTTTGCTGGACGAGGTCTTTGTAGTCGGGGACGCCGACTTTGCTGGCGGCGAGTTTGTAGAGGCGGGCGGAGAACATGTCGCTGAGGAATTTGATGGCGTTGTCGGCGCGCTCGGTGAGTTCGCTGACGTCGAGCAGGACGGTGTGGAGTTTGCTGGCGGCGCGGGCGGTGCGCCAGCGGGACCAGAGGCCGCGTCCGCCGCGTTCGAGGAAGTCGTAGACATCTTCTAATTGTTTGGTGAGCAGATCGTCGTAATGGCGGAACTCGAGCAACTGCGAGTTGGCGTACTGCAGGAGCTGGATGGCGGTCTCGGCGCCGGAGGGGCTGTCATAGATGAAGGCGGCATTCCATCCGATGACGGCGAGGTCGCCGGGATAATAAGAGATGCGCGATTGCAGGATTTCCTGGCGTTCGCCATCGGAGAGCGGCTGAGTTTCGCCGCGGACGACCTGGGAAATGCAGTCGGCTTGCGACGCGAGGAGTTCGGCTCCGGAGGGCGAGCCGGCGATTTCGCGAAGATGGAAGATGAAATAGTCTTCCTGGAGCCATTCGGCGGTATAGGGCTTGACCAGGGCGGGGGCGGCGCGCTCGAGTTTCTGCTTGACGATGCGAGTGGCGAGGCTCTCGAAGTTGGTGTCCCAAACCCAGCGGCTGGAGAGCCGGATGAGCTTGTCCCAATCTCCGGAGAACGGGAGCTCGAAGACTACGCTGATTACGCCGTAGTCGAAGTATTTTATCTCGCCTTGCAGGCGCTCGCCGCTTTCGAGGATCAGTGGCTCCAGGGCTTCTTCGACCGGCGGACGCTGGAAGCGGACGTAGCCTGGAGCCATGTGCTTGAAGCTGGTGTCGACGGTGCGGGCTCCGAGAATGGTGCGCAGCTGGTCGAGGCGGATTTCTTCACAAACATCGAATTGGATCAGCACCAGCACGGAACCGCACAGAGGAGCGTCAGAAATCCTGGTCGCGACCAGCGTAGGCAGGGCTTCGGCTGGGACTTTGCCGATGGCGGGCGCGGTAATGATGGTTTCGTTCGGCATGACTATCACTAACAGGCTCGAACTAATACGGCTCGGCTCGCGACGGTGGGAGACCGGGCTTTGGGAATCGGCTCGCCGAAAGCTCTTTTCTAGACTCTCTGGCTCTCTGCGGGACTAAGCGGCGAGAGTTCTATTGTCCCAGAATATGGGGGTTTTGGCGAGTGGCCAAAAGACATGGGGCGCTAAGCGATTGATTCCTTGCTGTTTACATAGGATGGTGCGAACAGCACCCAAGTATTTCGGACAGAATCGACGACTTGCAGCGGGCTGGGCTGGTCTTGAAACTTCCCCGCGAAGCTTGGGTTTGCAGATCCGAGAGCAAGCGCTTTCCCTGCCCTGAAAGGACTCGATTGTGCTCAAACCAAGTTCTGGCATACGGACTCTATCTCTCAGTCTGGGGTTGACTGCGGTTGCTTACGCGGCGGGGGTGAGCGGTTTCTGCATTATCGAATCGTGATTGAAAAGGAAATCTTGCCATGAATCGAGCTGATCATTTCTCCGGAGCGGCTGGGCGCTGCCCCTCGCTTGTCCCGGTCGCGATCTTCTTAGCGATCTTCTCATTAACGATCTGCTCATTCGCGCCGGTTGCCGGAGCGCAAGACGTGACGTCTTTACCCGTGGGGCCGCTGCTGGTCGATGAGAATAGCCACCTGGTGGTGATGGAGTACGAGGACTGGTTCGGTCCGAACGCCGTGACTTTTCAGGGCGATGCGGCGATGCCCTTTTTGCAGTCGGCCGACATGCAAGCCGTTGGCGGGGGATATGACAGCGCGGATCCCAAGGTGATCAAGACTCACCTCGAGTGGTTTGAGGGTCTGGGGCTGGATGCGGCGCTGATTGAGGTCACCAACAACGTGAGTTGCATCTTCAATAGCGAGTGGTTCGACAGAAAGTACGTGCCGAGTTGTACGCCTGGTTTTCGGTCGTACAACCGGACGATTCTCGACAACACCGGCAACAATTATCCGGCATGGACGGCGCTGGGCACGCGGCTCAAGTTGATTCCGTTGCTGGGCGGGATCGATCAAAATGTTTTGTATAAGGACCGCGATGGCAAGACCGCGTTCGAAAAAGAAATCGATTATTTCGGCGCGCTGATGAGCAAATATCCCGATCGCAACGTGATTTACAAGGGTAAGCCGCTGATGCTGGTTTTCCTGGGCGCAGCGCAGGATCCGAATCGTGCCGACAATCCCCTGTGGGTGCAGATTGAAAACTTTCTGAAAGCGCATCCCGAGATCAGCAATAAATTTACTTTCAGGCTGATGGCGGGATATCTCGATAGCCAGCCCGATCTTTGGCAGACTCAGGGAGTGCCCTCGGGCCCAGTGGAGATCAGTCCGGCTTATGGCTTCTGGAGTTGGGTGGACCGGCTGAATGCGACTTGCACGGTGCAGCCGTATTGTCCTTATTATCCTTCTTACAACCTCACCGGGCCCAACCTGGCGGGGGCGCGGGTGGAAAACTTTACGGCTTCGATTGCCACGGCGGGGCAAGACGGGTGGGGGTGTCCGAATGAGAATTCGCTGCCTTATTGTCCCGATGACGCGCTGCGCTACGGGACCGATGGATCGTATGTGACATTCGATGCGTTCATGAGCTATGCGCGCCAGTTGGAGCCCATCTTTCTGATCATCCACCAGTTCAACGAATTCGGTCCGCCCGATGAGGGCTTTGACGCGAATACCGACGACGACATTGAGCCTGCTAATCTGTGGGGAAACGATCTGGAAATCGTGAAGCGGCAGATCGGGCTTTATCGGCGGCAAACCCTTGCAGCGACATCGGTGGAATGATAATGTGTACACTGAGTACGCAATTATGCAAACCTTGAAGATTGGCATACGCGAATTCCGCGAGAAGCTTGCAGGCTACCTTGAATCTGACAAGCCGCTGGCGATTACCCGGCATGGAGAGACATTGGGGTTTTACATCCCTGCACAGAAACGCAGCCGGGCAGCAGAAGTGGAGGCCATGCGCGCGGCCGCCAGAGACCTGGATCAGATGATCGCTACGTGGGGACGGACGGAGGACGAATTGATGGAGGAGTACAAGCAGATTCGCCTTTCTGCCAAAAAAAGAAAGACTAATGCCAAGCAAAGCCCTGGTGGTTGACGCCAACATCCTAGTGCGTGCCGTCCTTGGCCGTCGCGTGCGTGGGTTAATCGAGACTTATAACGGAGAGATTTCGTTCCTGGTTCCCGAACCCGCATTGGCCGAAGCGGAGGAGCATCTGACGTCTTTGGTCGTCAAGCATAGAGGCGATCCAGCGAAGGCGGAGAATCTTCTGCGATCCCTCACGCGTTTCATGGAGATCATCAGCCCGGATGTGTATGCGGAGTTCGAGGTGGAGGCAAGAGAACGTTTAGCGGAGCGGGATCCGGAAGATTGGCCGATGCTGGCCTGCGCGCTCGCGTTCCGCTGTCCGATCTGGACGGAAGACACAGACTTCTTCGGTTGTGGAGTCGCCACGTGGACATCCGACCGGGTGGGGATTTTTTTGCAAGAGTGATTTCCAGGCAGTCGGCGGCTTGGGTTTAATCCGGACCCTGTGAGTGACTGGATGTAGAGTCGCGATGTAAGGCCATCTGCAGCACTTCCGCCAAGTGCAGCGACCGCCTGCTTGTGCCTTGTGCGATCTGTTCGCGGCAACTGAAGCCGTTCGCGATGATGAGCCAGTCAGCGGGAGCTTGGCGGACGGCGGGCAGGAGTTCGAGTTCGCCAATCGCCACAGAGATTTTGTACTTTTCTTTTTCAAAGCCGAAAGAGCCGGCCATGCCGCAGCAGCCGGGAGCGGGTGCCTGGAAATCGATTCCGATGCGGCGCAGGACGGCCTCTTCTGAGTTCATCTTCATCAGGGATTTCTGGTGGCAGTGGCCGTGGACGACGGCTCTGCGGTTGAGTGGGGGCGGCGTGAAATTGGGCGCGTGGGTTTGCAGAAATTCGCTTAGCAGAAACGTCTGGCGCGATAGAGCCTGCGCGCGTTGGTCGTTGGGGAATAGGCTCAAGAGTTCGTCGCGAAAAACGGCTACGCAACTGGGTTCAAGGCCGACGATCGGGATGCCTGCTTCGATTTGCGGTGCGAGTGTGTCGAGGATATTCAGTAACAGCTTCTTCGCGCGGGCGAGCATTCCGTGGTCGTAGAGCGGGCGACCGCAGCAGAGATGGGGCCGTGGAACGATGACTCGGTAGCCTGCGGCTTCGAGAACTTCGACGGCGGCTTGTGCTGTAGCCGGATGGAAGTAATTGTTGAAGGTGTCGGGCCAGAGGAGGACGGGCGGTGCGTTCTCAGGCGCTAAAGCTTTCCGTACTCGTTTCTCGAACCAAGCTTTAAATGTTTCGCGCGCGAAGGCCGGAATGGCGCGCTGGCTGGGGATTCCAGCGATCAGCTTTGAAATCCCCCGCAGGAACGGAAGTTGCGTGGTCAGGTTCACCAGGCCCGGCGCGTGGGATGCCGCGTGCGCGAGCAAGTCGATGTTGCCGAAAGCGTAGGCGCTGCGCGGGCGCAAGCGGCCTGCATAATAATGCGACAGGAATTCGGATTTGTAGGTGGCGACGTCGACCGCGACCGGGCAATCGCTCTTGCATCCCTTGCAGGCTAGACAAAGA
>Ga0302140_10008053_pt1 | contig 13153 bp, 13 predicted proteins | sample I_Bog_E1_1_FD_202095 | JGI IMG/M metagenome (GOLD analysis project Ga0302140, IMG submission 202095) | Peat permafrost microbial communities from Stordalen Mire near Abisko, Sweden - I_Bog_E1_1 | ecosystem: Environmental > Terrestrial > Soil > Wetlands > Peat | place: Sweden: Abisko, Stordalen...
GCTGAGCGATCTCAGCGACCAACTCCTTGTAGGAGTTGGGTTCTCCGCCCGAAGATGTGATGCGCGCCGGAATTCCCAACAATACGTTCAGGGTCTGCTCAGGTGGTGGACCCCGCTATCCAAGTACGTTCGCACCATCTCTTCTTTCCATTCGAGAAGGCCACGCTCGATTCTCCCAAGGAGCTCATCGATTTGGTCAGACTGAAGAAGGACACATTGACCAGCGATAAATGACAGTCCGTCCATATCAAAATAGTGTTGGACGCCGTAGTCTTATTTGACCTTCTGTGGCAGAGGGCGGTGGTTAGCACGGTGTCGAACTCAGTTGCGTCGAGTCAGTGGCGGAGTCTGAGAGGAGCTGGCCATGGTGTCTCGCACCTTTGAGGGCCCTCCTCGGGAGGAGATTGACCAGGCCGTCTTCACACTTAACCGCGAGCTGCGCTACACGGCGTTCAATCGGGTTCACGCTGCCAACATGAAAGAGGCTTACGGCACCGAGATCGTCCTCGGTGGCCGGATTGTCGATTACCAGAGCGTCGCAGTTGATCGCGAAACCATGCAGGCCGACCTCAAACGTGCGCTCGCCGGCGAGCGTCGCGTCTTCGGCGTCTGTCGCGGAAAGCCGGGACATGAGCTTAAGTTCGGTGTCGTGTATGAGCCGCTACTAGATGCGAAAGCCGCAATCGTCGGTGTTACTGGGTACGGCTGCGACCTCACAGCGCAGCAGGCCACCAAAGACAATCTGTCTGCAAGTGAGGAGTGGTATCGAGACCTATTCAATAACGCAATCGAGGGCATTTATCAGGCCTCCCTCGGGGGCAAGATACTTGCAGCAAATGAGGCTTTTGCCGCAATGCTCGGATACAGCTCGGCAACGGAGGTTCTCGGTAAAACAGCCGACTCGGCTCATCAGGTCTGGGTGGACCCGGATGAACGGCGCCGCTTCGGAGAAGTGCTCCTGGATCTTGGGACAGTCCGCGACTACGAGTGCCGATTCTTTCGCAGAGATGGAAGTTCGGTGTGGGTATCGGTCAGCAGTCATCTCGTCCTTGGACCAGACGGAGAGGGACTTCGCTACGAGGGATTTGTGGAGGACATCACCGAGCGCAAGCTTGCCGAAGCAGCCTTACGCGAGAGCGAGGCCGCTCGTGACGTGACCGAGCGGGTCGCGCGCGTCGGCAGCTGGCGCGTAGATGTTGTGACGAATCAGGTCCGCTGGTCGAAAGGGATGTTCGCACTCTTCGATATCGACCCCGGTGAGTTGGACGCCGATGAGACGTCCATCTTGACGACGCGCATTCGTACCGATGACCAGGACTCAGTCCTGTTGGCGCGTGCCACCGCTTTAGAAACTGGTGAGTTGTCAGCGGTCGAGTTCCGCGTCGTGCACAGAGACGGTAGTGAGCACATCCTTTTCGGCGAGGTCGCAACTGAGCGCGACGAGACTGGCAAAGCGGTCGCGTTGACCGGCTATTACCAGGACGTCACCGACGAGCGGGAAGCAGCGTCGCGGCTCGAAGCGGTCGTCGCCGAGTGGCGCGAGACCTTCGACGCGATGGGAAGCTCGGTCGTCATTTTCGACCGCGACGGCCTGATCGTGCGCTGCAACACTGCCACTTCGAGACTGACAGGCCGCGACTTCGAGGACATCATCGGGCATCGCTGTGACGACGTATTTCATGATGACGGAGGTTCTGACTACCCGCGAGAGCCCTCGTTCAGGACGGGAGCAGTCGAGACATCGGTCGTGAGACATGGTGGCCGTTGGCTGAGGCTCACCTTCACCTCGCGTCCAGACGACGCTGGCCAGGTCAGCGGAGGCATCGGCGTCGTCACCGACATCACCCAGCTACTGGAGGGTAAGCAGGCCGCTGTAGAGCGCACGCACTTCCTCGAGGAGCTCCTGGAGGCCGTCCCGCTGCCCATGTTCTTCCTGGATGCCTCTTTGCATTACGTGGGCTGCAACAACGCCTACGCTGCCTCCTTCGGTCGCTCCAAGGAAGATGTCATCGGCATGACAGTGTTCGAGGTCACCTCAGCTGAGTATGCGCAGCGCTTCGATGCCTCCGACCGCGACCTGCTTGCTCACCCAGACCTGCCCGCTGAAGAACAGTTCGAGTGGCCTGGCCCGGACGGCAGTCCCCTTCAAACACTGACACACAAGGCAGTCTTCACTGACGTCGCAGGAAAGCCAGCAGGAATCGTCGGCGTCAATCTCGATGTCACCGAAATCCGCCGTGCCGAACAGGAACTAGCGTCCAGCGCCGAGCGACTAGCGCTTACCCTCGAGGGGGCGGTAACTGCTCTCGGTGCTACCACCGAGCTGCGCGACCCTTACACGGCGGGTCACCAGCGACGAGTGGCCGAATTCGCGTGCGCGATAGCCCGTGAGCTTGGCTGGAATGAGCAAAGCGTCGCGTCGCTGCGCATTGCTGCCGTCCTGCACGACATCGGAAAGACCGTCGTGCCGGCCGAGATCCTCTCAAAGCCGGGACGCCTCAGCGAGATAGAGATGCAGCTCATCCGCCAGCACGCCGCCGCCGGAGCCGAGATCGTCGGTTCCATTGGCTTCGAGCGAAACGTGGCGGAGATCATCCACCAGCACCACGAGCGCCTCGACGGCTCCGGCTACCCGGATGGGCTCCGAGACGGAGAGATCCTCATGGGGGCGCGCATCCTGGCTGTTGCCGACGTCGTAGAGGCCATGGTCAGTCACCGGCCCTACCGGCCAGCGCTGCCCATCGAGGTGGCCCTGGCCGAGCTCAAGAACGGTTGCGGCACGCTCTACGACGCGGAAAGTTGTGAGATTGCCACCAAGCTCATCCGCGAGAGGAGGTTTACATTCACAAAGTAGCTTCTCGTAGTCACAGGGCCAGCGGTAGCGAAGTGGAACGCCGTTTGCCCAGTCAGGTTTGGTGTTGCCCCCATTTGGGTGCCTCGCCCTGACACACACCGAGGTCCGGTCTCAGACCATCGGCCCGGTTCTCGGGCGGTAGCAGCGGTAGACGTTCATCAAGGCGCAGCGCGAACGTGAGCGCCCAGGCTCACGAGGAGTAGACATGCATCAAGGCGCAGCGCGAACGTGAGCGACCAGGCTCACGAATGGAACGTCCGGACAGAGCTCACAGTGCTTGCTGCTACCGCCCGGGGCTCACGAAGTCACGCAGAGTCCCAATGGCCTGGCCTCTTGGGGACATTGCCGCCGAGACTTGAGGGCTGGGATGTCCCTCGCCGGTGGCGGGTACGCGACGCCCTCGGCGAACTGGTCAGCGCGGGTTCGCCTGGTCGAGGAATCGGAGGCGATCTACCGTGGCGATTCGACCTCGCCATTGGCGATCGGGATCATGATGAACCGGATAGTGGCTCGCTGACCACCCGCCACCTCTGCGCAAAGAAGATCCACGGTGATCGGTAGGCGCGCGCTGATCGGTCGTCTCACGGCTTCCTACTGGGGATCGGTCCGGTCGCGGATGGCGCCTTCTCAAGAAGCCGAGCTTGTTGGCGGGAAAGTAGAGGTCGCGGGTCAGTCTCCGAAACTCAGTCGGGCTCCGATGCCCGCTCTTGCGATCGCAGTCTCCGACGTCGGCATGTAAATGCCAACGGTCCGGCACAGCCATTCTGCTGCCGGCGTTCTTTAGCGCGACTGCGAGGTAGGTCGCTTCGTCTGTGGCATCTGCGGCTTCCCGACCGCCGCCGATGACGATGCGGTGGCGAAGATGAGGCCCACCTTCTCTCGGGGGTCCTGCGGACGGGAGAGGATGACGAGCGGTCGAATGCCGGCAAGAAGTCATCGCTCAGCCGCGCGCGCGGCTCGGTTGGGACGACCTTACGCAAGCGAATGTCGCGATGGCCAACACGAGGCTGTTTCCGCCGGCGGCGGGATTTGAGATCGTCCCTACGTCGGTCACCCCCGGGGGGCGACGGTCCAAGCCACGCCGTGTCAGCGGAGCCCGCCGCCATCAGGTGGGGCGAGCCAGGCCAGACTGCGCTGCACAATCATCTTTGGTGTCATTTGGCGCAGCAGCTGTTTGTCCCTGGCGCGCCGGCGGCGTCATGTCGTGACACCAAAGCGCCACTTGCTCGGAGCTGGCCGTCGAGTTGCGCTCACCAGTTGCTAGCATCTAGAGGCTTACAAGGGGGGGATATCTATGACGCTCATGCTCGGACGCAAGCCGGCAGTTCGCCCAATCGGACTCTCGGACCTCAGGTTCTACACTGCGTCGGACTCGTTTCCGCCGCCACCTCCAACCTTCAATGCACCATCTGGCGTCGACTGGGGGATGGATGGCAACGACACACTCGGTGACTGCACCATTGCTGGGGTCGATCACCTCATTGCTGCGTGGGACGTGCTGTTCGGAGCTAGCGATCCGCGGCCTTCGCCCGCCGTGCTCGAGGCTGAGTACCACGTACTGTCACCGGACGACCAGGGCTGCGTCGAGTCCGCTGTGCTTGCGGACTGGCAGAACCCAGGGCTGTTCGGGCAGACAATTGCTGCCTACGCGCCGCTCAACCACCGTGATGACGTCGAGCTGAAGCAAGGCGTCGCATTCCTCGGTGGTGCATACCTCGGGATCGCCTGTCCGAATTCGGCGCAGCAACAGTTCTCGCAGCAGCAGCAGACCGGGAACACGGTGCCCTGGACGGTCGTTGCCGGCTCCCATATCGAGGGCGGTCACTGCATAGTCGCGGTTGGTTACACAGCGGCAGGGCTGCTTTGTGTGACCTGGGGGAGCATCGTCGAGGTGACCTGGGCGTTCCTCCGCAAGTACTTGGAAGAGGCTTGGGCGATCGTTAGCCACGAGCTTGCCGAGAAGGGGGCCGATACCCTCGGCCTCAACGTCGCAGCGATCCAGGCTGATCTCGCCGGGATCGCCTCCTAGTTGCAGCGAGCGGACCGTCGTGAGGTCCACGACGTCATGTCATGTCTCGGCCGGGAGCCGGGGCGAGTCAAAGCCCGATCGCGAGTCGGGCTAGGTCGCTGAATGGAGCGGGATCTGTCTCTATAGGGGGAAGCAGTGACTGAGGTTACGCAGCAGCAGCCAGTCGAGCGGACCGATGTGGTCATCGACAATGCAAGTCCGCTCGGCTATCGGCGGTCGCAGTTCCTTCAACAGCAGTTCGAAACCGCAGTCGCTGACCTGCGAAAGGTCGACCTTTGGACCGATCCCAAGGGTGAAGAGCGGCTCGTGGCCGACCTCGTGCTCGAAGGCGGAGGTGTCAAGGGCATCGGCTTGGTCGGCGCCGTACTCGCATTGAGCGAAGCCGGCTACTCGTTTCCTCGCGTGGCTGGAACCAGTGCGGGAGCAATCGCGGCGACCCTCATTGCGTCGATTGGCAAGGCTGGCAAGCCGATGGTGTCGCTGAGAACCTATCTCAGCAACCTCGACTTCAAACAGTTCATGCAGACAGGCCGCGTTGCGCACTGGATATCCGCAATCGGTTCAATCGGAGCGGACGCCGTCGACGCATCCGCGTTGATGCGTCGGATGGGTATCTATTCAGGTGACTACCTAGCCGAGTGGCTAGCTCCGATCCTCACCAACGACCTCGGCGTGACGACGTTCGACGATCTCAAGATCAGCGAAGCGGACGACCCGGGGATGAGCCTTCCGCCGGAGCGTCGATATCGAGTGGTCGTCCACACGTCCGACATCACTCGGGCTGAGTTGGTCAGGCTGCCCTGGGACTTCGCCTACTACGGGCTCGAGCGCGATAACGAGCAGGTAGTTAGGGCAGTTCGGGCGTCGATGTCCATCCCGTTCTTCTTCGAGCCAGTGGTCGTGCAGGCAAGCTCTGCCGACGTAACGATTCCCGGGCCAGGGAACACCTCGATAGTCCAGCATTACGGTGGCGGATCGGTGACCTGGGTCGATGGTGGCATGCTCGCCAACTTCCCGATCGACGCCTTTGATCGTGTCGACGGCCAGCCCCCGCGCTGGCCAACCATCGGTATCAAGCTGTCGTCGCAGGCGCTCGAGATGCCAACCACCGTTGCCTGCCACGAAAGCTCGCAAGAGGCGATGCGTTGTCTCCGAACCATGATGAACGAGTGGGACCGATACCACGTCGATCAAGCGACAGCGGCACGCACAATCTTTGTTGACAACCTAGGTTTGAGCGCCACCCAGTTCGATCTGACGCCCCAGCAGCAGGACCAGCTCTTCCTGAGCGGCGTGCGGGCCGCCACGTCGTTCCTGATCGAGATGTCGACAGTGGGAGGCGTCCCGCGCACGGTCGAGCAGGCGCGCCGCCTCGCCGTCCGACCGCAGCACTGAAGAATCGCGTCTTTCGAAAAGGCACCGGCCTTCGATTGTGCACTGCCCAATGACGGCGCGATCGGCAGGTCAACCGGAACCAAGTCCGGGGAGGGAAGTGGCCCACGCTCAGCCCGGTCGGACCGACAGTGGAGGCTTCCTCGGGATGTCACGTTTGTGGCGCGATGGTCACCCCGATCGCCATCGGGCGGTGGTGGGCTGGGAGCCGGTGATCGCGCCAGGTGGACTTCCTCAGCCGGAGGTTGGGCTAGAGGCTCCCCGGAGGGCGTCGGCGACGACCCGGCGTGCCTCGTCTTGGATGCGGGCCAAGTGGTCGGCTCCTCGGAACGACTCGGCGTAGATCTTGTACACGTCCTCGGTTCCCGAAGGCCGGGCTGCGAACCAACCGGAGGCCGTCGTCACCTTGAGCCCTCCGATCGGGGCGCCGTTGCCGGGGGCAGTGGTCAGCTTGGCAGTGATCGGCTCGCCGCCAAGCTCGCTCGCGGTCACCTGTTCGGGTCGCAGCGCGGCGAGCACAACCTTCTCTTCCCGTGTGGCGGGCGCGTCGATGCGAGCGTAAGCAGGGCTGCCAAAACGGTCGGTGAGGGTCCGGTAGCGCTGACTTGGTGTACTCCCTGTAGCTGCGGTGATCTCCGAGGCGAGCAGACACAGCAGGATGCCGTCCTTGTCGGTCGTCCACACCGAGCCGTCCCGGCGCAGGAACGACGCCCCAGCACTTTCCTCCCCACCGAAGCCGATCGTCCCGTCGAGCAAGCCAGCCACGAACCACTTGAACCCGACGGGTACCTCGGTGAGGCGACGACCGAGGCTGGCGGCGACCCGGTCGATCATGCTCGACGACACGAGCGTCTTGCCGACAGCGGCATCGGCTGGCCATTGCGGGCGGTGATCGAAGAGGTAGTCGACGGCCACCGCTAGAAAGTGGTTCGGGTTCATCAACCCGTCGTCGGGCGTGACAATGCCATGGCGGTCCGCGTCGGCGTCGTTGCCGGTCGCGACCTGGAACTGGTTCCGTGCCTTGATCAGCGAAGCCATCGCGTAAGGCGACGAGCAGTCCATGCGAATCTTCCCGTCCCAGTCGAGAGTCATGAACCGCCATGTCGCGTCGACCTCGGGGTTCACGACGGTCAGATCAAGGCCGTAGCGGTCACCGATGACGCCCCAGTAGGCAACGCTCGCCCCACCAAGCGGGTCAGCTCCGATGCGCACGCTGGCACCTGCGATGGCCGCCAGGTCGACAGCCGAGGGGAGGTCGGACACATAGGCGTCGAGGAAGTCATAGACATGGGTCGTGGCCGCGGTCCGGGCCCGGGCAATGGGGATCCGTCGAACCTCGCGCAGACCGTTCCCAAGCAGGGCATTGGCCCGATCCTGGATCGCCGAGGTCACCTCATTTCCGGCCGGACCGCCGTCGGGCGGGTTGTACTTGAACCCGCCATCAGATGGCGGATTGTGGGACGGAGTGACGACGATCCCATCAGCGACTCCGCTTTTGCGCACTGGGGCGCGGTTGTGGGCCAGCACGGCGTGGGAGAGCGCCGGTGTCGGTGTGAACCCGTCGCGAGAGTCGACGAGGACTGTCACGTCGTTAGCGGCCAGCACCTCCAAAGCGGTCACCCACGCCGGCTCCGACAGAGCATGAGTGTCCCGGGCTAGGAACAAAGGACCGTCGGTGCCGGCCCGGGCCCGATAGTCGCAGATCGCCTGGGTGGTGGCGGCAATGTGGTCGTCGTTGAAGCTAGTTCGCAGACTCGACCCTCGGTGCCCGGAGGTGCCGAACGACACCCGTTGGTCAGGAACCGACGGGTCGGGATGCTCGCTGTAGTAAGCGGTGACGAGGCGAGCGATGTCGACGAGGTCGGACGGCTCGGCGGGCTGTCCGGCACGGGAATCAGTTGGCACGGCGAGGTCTCCTTGGTGTCGGCCTGGCAGGTCGATGATCGCAGACACCGCGCGGTCGCTGCCGGCGGTGACAGTCCTCCGAAGCTAATGCCGGTCGTGGCGATCATCCAGCGCGCAGACAAGCGAGGCGGCGTTGCTTGGGGAGCTGTCGCGGTGGGCGCGATGCCGGTGCCAAGCCCGGTCCATCGTTTGTGGAGAGCCCGGGTTCTTCGTCGTTACTTCAAGTCATTGCCCTTGTGTCGACTCCAGTACCGGGTTGAGCCAGGACCCGGGATGTGCGACGAGGGCGTCCGCTTGCTTGGGTCCCCAGCTGCCAGGCGTGTACAGGTGGGCGCGGTCGTGGTTCTCGAGAACAGGATCGACTACTGCCCAGGCGGCCTCGACAGCGTCCTCGCGGGTGAACAGAGCTCCGGAGCCTTCCAGAGCGTCGGCCAGCAGGCGCTCGTAGGGTTGTTCCGCGTCTGCTTGCGCGTTGAGCAACATGAGCTCGCGCTGATCGCCGACGAACTCCTCGCCCGGATGCTTGACCCGGGCTGCGAGCGCGATCTCCGGGTTGGGCGAGAGCCGGAAACGCAGATAGTTGGCCCGGCCGTCTGCGGGCGCGGAGTCGGTGAACAGAGCCTGTGGAGGCGGCTTCAGCTCCACCAGCACCTCCGCAGCGGTCTCGGCCAGGCACTTGCCGGACCGCAGGTACCACGGGACGCCCGCCCAACGCCACGAGTCGATGAACAGCCGGAGAGCGCAGAATGTCTCCACGTCCGAATCCTTCGCCACGCCCGCTTCGTCGCGGTAGCCGGTGAACTGACCGCGGACGACGTCGTGGGTGCCCAGGGGTCGCATGGCCCTGAACACGTTGAACTTCTCGTTTTGCACCGCGCTCATGCCCTGGTACGCCGGGGGCTCCATCGCGAGCAGCGCGACAACCTGGAACAAATGGTTCTCAACAACGTCCCTCAGACAGCCAGCGGTCTCGTAGAAGGCACCCCGGCCTTGCACCCCGATCCGCTCGGCCAGGGTGATCTGCACCGACGCGACATAGTTCCGGTTCCAGATCGGTTCGAGAAACGAGTTGGCGAAACGGAAGTAGAGGAGGTTCATGATCTCCTCTTTGCCGAGGAAGTGATCGATGCGGAAGATCGCGGACTCGGCGAACGCGGAGCGAACAACGCGGTTCAGCTCCCGCGCCGAGGCGAGGTCGCGCCCGAACGGCTTCTCGACGATGACCCGTGCGTCGTGAGTCAGTCCCGCGCCACGCAGTCCCTGGATCACCGTCGCGAACAGCGAGGGCGGAATGGCGAGGTAGTAGGCAGGGCGGCGCGAACCGCCCAGTTCCTGCTTGAGAGCCATGAACGTGTTGGGGTCGGCGTAATCGCCATCGACGTATCCCAGTAGCGATAGAAGTCGATCAAGGGCGACGGCGTCACCGGCACCCATGTCGGCCACCTGAATGCTGTCCCGCGCGTAGTCGCGAAGCTGTGGCAGGCCCCACTTGGAGGATGCCACGCCGATCACAGGGACGTCCAAGGTGCCGTGCTTCACCATCTGGTGGAGAGCAGGAAAGATCATTTTGTGAGCGAGATCGCCCGTCGCGCCGAAGAACACAAACGCGTCGGCCGCGGCCAGACATCCATCGATATCGTCCATCATTACCCCTAGCATCACCGGTTGCGTTGCGTGCACGAGTCTCGCACGCTGTTTTGGCACGGGCGGGTCGCGGAGGCGATCGGAGGGGCCCTCGCGAGGATAGGGCGCCGCAGAAATGCTCTGCTCTTGTCAGTCCTGGTGCTGGCGGCCGCGGCTTGGATAGGCCCCGACTCGCCATCGTCCGGGCACGTGGTGATCTCGGAGTCACAAGTCCCGGTGTCATCCGGCAGCTCCGGTCCAGGATCTCGGCGTTGCGGAGCGGCCGAGATTCCAAGCATCTCGACGAGGCGCTCATAGGTCATAGCCGTCTCTGACGGTCGGACTCAGTACTCCCTCCCATGCACACAGCGTCCTGGCGGTGCCCGCCCGTCTAGGTTGCTCTCATGGGCATTCCACCTCGCTGGTTCACCGACAAGGGCCCCGAACACTCGAGGTGGTACATCGACCGGTTCCGACAGATGGCCGCTGACGGGGTCGATCTCGCAGGGGAGGCCCGTTTGTTGGACGCGATCGTGGCACCTCGTTCGCGAATTCTTGACGCCGGTTGCGGGCCGGGCCGGGTCGGCGCTGAGCTGGCGACCCGTGGTCATACCGTGGTTGGCGTCGACGTCGACCCGGAGCTGATCGCGGCGGCGGAGTCCGACCATCCGGGGCCTACATGGCTAGTAGCCGACCTCGCAGAGCTCGACCTGAGTGCTGCGGGCCATTGCGAGCCCTTCGAGGCGGCCGTACTGGCCGGCAACGTGATGACCTTTGTCGGCCTTGGAACCGAACGGGCCGTTCTGACTCGTGTCGGGGCCCACGTTCGCGCGGGCGGCATCGTTGCCGTCGGCTTTGGTACCGACCGTGGCTACCCGATGGCCGATTTCGACGAGGACGTGAGCGCCGCCGGGCTCATGGTTGAGCACCGCTTCGCGACCTGGGATCTGAGGCCGTGGTCAGCGGATGCCACTTTTGCCGTCAGTCTGCTACGAAAACCTCGCGGGGGCTCTGACACGGACCGAACGCGGCCAGAAGCGGCAGAGATTGCACGCTGCGGGGTTAGACAGGAGAATAGAGCTGCCCTATCTGCGAACCTCTGTCCAAGTGCCGCCGAGTCTGAGCGGCGCGGCGTTGTCAGACATCCCGGGTCACTATCCGCCACGCCCTGAGGGCACAGAACGCCCCAAGTGAGGGACGTGCGTCTGATGGCGCCATGTCCAGCCTCCTCAGTGCGGAGACGATGCCGGCCAGCCAGCCCGCAATCTGAGAGGCGACGTACGCCCAGTCGTCGTGCGGAGCCTCGAGGCTGTACGCATCTTCTGGCATGGCCGAGACAGCACTTCGGCTAATTGACCGCTGCCAGCGCCGGCGAACCAATCTCTCGGAGGTCCGTTGGGCCTAGCACGCAACGAAAGTGTCAGATAATGTCGCGTCACTGTAGCTCGAGGATGCCGGATGGAGGGGGGCGATGGCAGACTTCTTCAGTTGTTTGCCGGACAGCTACTGTGGTTGCCCGCCTAAGCCGGCGGATGCCGCAACGCCTGAGGGACTGGTGGGTGGCCTCCTCCCGGACTGTCCCAGCCACAACTACCGTCGGACAGTCTCTTGCCCGGCCGGCTCCCGTATCCCGGGCAGGGGACGAAATGACTGACGGCGCGGAGAATCGCCTCCGTTCCAGGGGTGTGTTCATCAGCTATCGGCGCGGTGAGACGAGTGGTCAGGCGCGGGCCCTGCATGATCGTCTGTCGCAGCGTTTTGGAACCGAGCGGGTCTTCATGGACGTGGACTCCATAGCCCCCGGTGCGGACTTCGTTCAAAAGATCGAGGAGGCGATCGACTCGAGCGGTGTCGCGCTCGTCCTGATCGGCCGGGACTGGCTCAGCCGAGAACCGAACCAGCACCTTCTCGACGATCCTTCGGACTTCGTCCGTCTGGAGACGGACGCCGCTTTGCGGAGCGGTGTTCCGGTGATCCCCATACTCGTCGAGCGTGCCCGAATGCCGACGCCCGAGGAACTGCCGGAATCGTTGCGGCCGCTGACGCGCCGGAACGCCTTGGAGCTGGAGAATCAGCGTTGGGAGTACGACGTAGGACGCCTAGTAAGCGCGGTCGAGCAGCTGGTCGACCCCCCTCAGGCGACAAGCAGTCCCGATCCCGATGCAGTCAGGACCGGCCCCGAGGTGATCGACAAGACGCCCAAGGATGGCGCCCGGCGCTCGCGTTCGCGTCGGTTTGTCGTCGCGGGGCTTGGCGTCCTCGTCGTTGTGATTGCGGTCGTTGTCTATCTGCTGCTTCGTCCGGGGCCCAAGCCGGCCACCCCATCGGTCTCAGCTGGCCATGCCATTGCGGCGGTCTCCTCAGATCGGATTGCGGGGGTGCTGCTCGAAAGTCGGCTCGGCTCCGCCGAAATACCCGGCAACATCTCGGCTTCCAAACCGGAACTGGTTTCGTTCAGGGCATACGGGCTTGTGGATGCTGTCTATGTCCCCCTCTTTGGCCCGGGTTCGGTCCTTTCGCTCAACTACTTCGTCTTCGACAACTCCGGCGACGCCAGCTCGTATTACGCCAACGGCCGCCCGCTTCCGGACCACTACACCCTCACCGGGCACTTCGTCCCGAGGGGAATAGGTGATTCGAAGAAGTGCGACACAGGGCTTGAAGAGGCAACCTCGACTCTGGTTGCGCATTGGGAATCGAGCTGTGAAACGCTGAGCGCAAAGGTAGTCAGCTTCATTGTGGTCACGAGCCTGACCGACAGCACCTCCGCAGACAAGCGAATCTCGGCGACGCTGACGGTGGACGCGATCCGCCATCTTGCACTCGTTGCGGACGCCGCCTCCCGGTCCCGCGTCGCTCCACCGCCTGCTTCCGTTACCCCGCCGAACCTGATTGACCAGATCTACTCGTCGCCGGAGATCAACGACCTGTTGCCGGCAAACATCACGCTCGTGAGCCTTCAGAAGTTCAATTTGGGATCGAACTCTCCGCCTGGTTTGGTCGCAGGAACGTACCTTCGTGCCACAGTGTCCGGCGGTGGCTACCGCGATTCGGTGTTGTTTTACGTGTTCGGTACCCCGCGGCAGGCACAAGGGTTCTACAAGACCCGACCGCGTCCGACCGGCTACACATCGATCGGGTCCATCGACTCCTCGGGCTTCTCCCAGCCGACGAGCTGTGGCCGGTACCGAGAGGCCACGTCTTCCAGTTCTCCGGCGTCGTACATATCCGGGTGCGCTGTCCTGTGGGGCGATGTCATCGCGTTCAGCGAGGCAGGACCGTCATCAAGCGCGACCGAATATGCAGATGTCCTCGCGGTGACCTTGGCGAGGATGGCTATCCTAGAGCTC
>Ga0302140_10008056_pt1 | contig 13151 bp, 18 predicted proteins | sample I_Bog_E1_1_FD_202095 | JGI IMG/M metagenome (GOLD analysis project Ga0302140, IMG submission 202095) | Peat permafrost microbial communities from Stordalen Mire near Abisko, Sweden - I_Bog_E1_1 | ecosystem: Environmental > Terrestrial > Soil > Wetlands > Peat | place: Sweden: Abisko, Stordalen...
AAGAATTCTTTGACCAAAAGACAAAATCAGCAATACCACAAGACATGAGTATAAAACCATAAATAAAGCTAATAATGTTGGCAAAACACATGCAAAATAGGCAAGGACGACAACAGAAATTCCAACAATCACCTTCACACCTAAATCAGTAAATTGCAGCTGACCATTTCCCCAGTCTAAGTTCCAAAATCTGTTCATTTTAAAAAGCTTTTTTAAGATTCTGATGATGAAATTTATATTCAAAAAAAGGGTTTTATATTTTGGAAGGCACTTTGGCAAGATTAAAACTCAGTAAAATAGGTTTTATATTTTTGAAGAAATCTGATTTGTACCTTGGACCAAAGGATGCGAGGTTTTTCCAAACCAAAAATTGCAAAAAATCGTCAAATTAGTTTTTTATGGGAAAATTTCGATAAATTTATTAAAAAAACAGAAAAGAAAAAAATATAATAAAATTTCTCTTTCTTTTAAAATTAGTCAAACGATAAAACTTAATCCAATTTCTTTTAAATTTGACTCATAATTTCTTCCCTTTTGATGTTTTTATTTCTTTTCATTTAATGAATTCTAAATATACTTTAAAATCCAATAAAGTTTAAAAATGGCAACCAGATAATCAGTCCAAGATTTCAATTTATCAGATTCAATTTTTTGTTTATTTACAGTGGCCTGGAAAAATATTTTATCTCTTAATTCATTTCTCCTGAGTTCTTGTAGTCTTTTTTTCTAATCAGAAATTATAATTTCCATATTAAAATGAAAAAATTGCCAACTTCAATGATTCTTTCATAAATCAACCTTTGTTCTTCTTGTTTATTCTTTAATTATGATCCAAATAAATTATTTGCGTCATTTCCAAATAAAATTACGAATTCTGTTTCATCAACATGTATATGAACGATTGGAACTTTAAATACATTTGTTAATTAATTGTGAAGAATTAACAAAACCTGGATCTGCAGGTTCTTGGGCTTGCCTTAGGGAAAGAATTGCCTCGTTAAAATTTGAAAAATAATAGAAAAAGCAGATTTTTTACCTGCACAAGAAAGCACAAAATAAAAATATAAAATTTTAAGTTCTTCATTTTATTTGAAATTATGAAAAATTAACAAAAACGAGAAAAAATATGTTTTTTAAGAAAAAATCATTGTGAAAACTTGGTTTTTTTTCATTAAAAAGAAAATTATTATAAATAAAATAGATAAATAAAGTATTATAAATATTCCTTTAAATAATGAATTTCACCATTTCTTCTATTTCCTTTTCATAATGAATTCCCGCGGTTTTGCCGTCATTGGTGATTTCATTCATTTTCCACAAATCGTCATGAAATAATTTCTTGCTTTCACATTCAAAACTCTTCAAATTCATCATGTTTTCACTTTTATTGCTTTTCGTCACATTTTGTGAAAAAAATTTAAGTCTCTTTTCGTTTTTCTTCTCCGTTTCTGTTGAGAATATCATAGTATTCAATTTCTTCGTGTAAAAGTTCTTCTCCACAATGGCCTTCAAGGCTCTATCCTGATGAATGAAGAGACATCTAAGTCCATAAGGGCAGAAATGTTTGGTATGGAAGGAAATGCAAGGTTTGGATTTATAGAGAGTTTTATGGACGAACTCCTTCTTGTTGAGTTCATGTGGTCCATGTGCGAATTTGCATTTCGCCTCGTAATTACAAAAACCTTTGGTTTGCCAATTCTTGCACATTTCTGTCTTGAATTTAGTTTCATCAATGATGGTTTTTTGTCTTCGGTTGTTGAGAATGGTGAGGACTTCGTTTTCATTTTTTTCCATTTGGTTCTCTTCTGAATCGAAAGAACCTGAAATATTCTCGTCATCAGTGCTGTTGTCACAATAAGAATCAATTGGGGTGTTGATTTTGACGTTAGGATAGAAAACCATCATTTCTTGCTTGTTGGGAGATAAAAAACGAGGATTTTGGAAGGAGGGATAAAATGGGATGGCGGTCATCAATTACTTTTTTCTTTTGGAATCTGCGTTGGATGCTTTAAATTTTGAATTCTGTTGTTTTCATTTGATTTGAGATTGTTTGAGTTTTTTATAGGCTTGAACAGACTTTCTGTTTATTTAACAGTTAGCTAACCCCTTAATTAAACGATTAGGTTTTTATAAACGCTTATTTTTTTCAAACGCTCATTTTTAAAAGAAAAATTAATTTTTTAAAAACTATATTTTCATTAAGAAGTTTCCCGCATAAATGAAAATTTTGGTCATTTGCTTTTTATAAAATATTGATTTATAAGATTCAAAGCGCCATTTCTTTGGTTTATTTATTAAAAATTTTAAAATAAAGAAGTAGTGTATTATTTTATTTCAAAACTCTATAAATTGGTCGATTTTATAATAAATAATGATCCAAAATATGTATTTATGGCAGAAACACATGCTCAAACTAAAGAAAAACATCAAAAAATTGTTGATTCTGCCATTTTTTCTTATTTTTTAAAAAATTATATATATTTTTTGTCATTTGATTTCTGAAATTCAAAACCAAAAAAGATAAAAGGATATAAAAAATTATTTCATAATTTCTTCAAAAATAAATTAAAAAAAAAAAATTAGATATATTTAGCAAATGCAGAATAATAAGGGTTCAGGCGTCGCTTTTGAGCAAAACGTTGCAGCAGTCACAAGAGATTATAACATTGCTCCCAGAGTAGATTATAGAACAGTGATCAAAGTCGATGGTCCATTGGTCGTTTTAGACAATGTCAAATTTCCAAAGTTCTCTCCATTACTTCTATTATAAAATTTTAATTTTAAATTTTTCACAGATATGCCGAAATTGTTAACGTTTGTTTGGGAGACGGTACTGTCAAAAAGGGTCAAGTTTTGGAAATTGCAGGCAAAAGAGCAGTCGTGCAAGTAAAAAATCTTTATTTAGCAAAATTTTATATAATTTCTTTAAGATTTTCGAAGGAACATCAGGGATTGATAACCTTTACACCCATTGTGAGTTCACCGGTTCGACATTGAAAATGGCCATTTCTGAAGAAATGTTGGGTAGAACCTTTAATGGGTCTGGTATTCCAATTGACAAAGGTCCACCAGTGTTGGCAGAGAAATTCTTGGATATTCAAGTAAATCTAAATAAAGACCATATTTTTAATAACAATTTTCCCAGGGACAACCAATCAATCCCTACCAAAGAGTCTATCCAAAGGAAATGATCCAAACTGGTATTTCAGCCATTGATGTGATGAACTCAATCGCTAGAGGCCAAAAGATCCCTTTGTTCTCAGCTAATGGGCTTCCCCATAATGAAATCGGTGCACAGATTTGTAGACAGGCCTCTTTGGTCAAAGGAAAGGACGTCTTCGACCATTCTGAAGAGAACTTTGCTATTGTGTTCGCAGCCATGGGAGCCAATATGGAGGTCGCTCGTTTCTTCAGAACAGATTTTGAGCAGAACGGGTCAATGGAAAGAGTCGTCTTGTTCATGAATTTGGCCAATGATCCAACCATTGAAAGAATCATTACTCCAAGATTGGCATTGACAACTGCGGAGTAAAAAAAAAACCATTATAAATAATAAATAAATGTTAAAAAATGTAGATATTTAGCCTATGAAAGAGAATTGCACGTGTTGGTCATTCTGACTGATATGTCAGCTTATGCTGATTCTTTGAGAGAGGTCTCTGCAGCCAGAGAAGAAGTGCCAGGACGTAGATGTTACCCTGGTTATTTATATACTGATTTGTCCACGATCTATGAAAGAGCCGGTCGAGTGCAAGGAGTCAACGGTTCGATCACTCAATTGCCAATTTTGTCCATGCCAAGTGATGATATCACACATCCCATCCCTGATTTGACAGGATACATCACGGAAGGCCAGATCTTCATTGATAGACAATTGCATAACAAACAAATCTACCCACCGATCAATGTGTTGCCTTCACTTTCAAGATTGATGAAAAGTGCCATTGGAAAGGGTATGACCAGAGTAGATCATCCTGAAGTTTCAAATCAAGTAATGCTTTTAAAAAGGAGAAGAATTTTATGATGCATTTTTTTTAACTTTAGCTTTATGCCAACTATGCCATTGGAAAAGATACTGCTGCTATGAAGGCTGTCGTCGGAGAGGAAGCCTTGTCTGCAGATGATCTTTTATATTTGGAATTCTTGAAGAAATTTGAATCCGAATTCATTGCACAAGTAAAAAATTGGAATTTTTGTTCAAATCAAAACATTTTTTTAAAGGGACCTTATGAAGTCAGAAACATCTTCTCAAGCTTGGACTTAGCCTGGAAATTGTTGAGAATCTTCCCTGCTGAAAAATTGAAAAAAGTTAATTGATTTTTTATTCTTTTTTTAAAAAAATTCCTTATTAATTTCATTCCGCGTGAATTTTTGTAATTTTTCTATTAAAAGATCAACCAAAACAATCTGAAAGAATTCTACCTCAGAGATCCAACTAAGGTTAGTGAAGATGCCAAGGATGGCAAAAAGTAAAGTTGCAATCGGGGAGAAGAGTTTAATTAAAAACAAAAACAGCAATAAATCGACTCAACTTTAAAAAAAATTTAACATTTTGACTTTTTTTGGTTAAAAAAATGATCAAATAAAAATATCAAAATAAGAAGAAAAAAATTAAACATTTTTTGAAGACTTACCCTTTTTTCTGAGAGAAAAAAAAATCAATAAAAAGAATTTTTCGAAAAAAAATTTAAAAAATAAGACCACAAACAATAAAAAACACACGAAAATAAAAAATAAAGAAATATATAAAAAAAACTAAAAATAGAATCTTATATAAGGAATTTTCTTTCAAAACCTGATAAAGGAATTTTGAACTTATCGAATGAATTTTAATTTAGAAAAGGATCGTCATGGTTCCTATAATGGAAATAATGGAAATCTCCTAGCTCCAGAATCGACCAATAACAAACGTCCCCATAAACAAGAATACAATTTTTATATAAAGCTCTTGATGCTTGGCAACTCAGGAGTTGGAAAAAGTTCTCTATTGAGCAGATTCACAGATAATTATTTCCCTTTATTCTTAATGGGTACAGCCGGGATTGATTTCAAACATAAATATGTGACAATCGAAGAAAAAAAAATCAAATTGGAGATTTTTGATACCGCTGGACAGGAAAGATTCCATAGCATAACTACAAATTATTATAATGGAGTGATGGGCATCATTTTGATTTATGATATTTCAGATAAAATTTCATTCGATGATGTGCATAAATGGATGGTTCAAATCAAGGAAAATGTCGGAGAAGATGTTGTGATTTTTCTTGTGGGGAATAAAATCGATAAAGAAAGAGAGGTCTTGACTGAAGAGGGAGAGACCTTGGCTCAAAAATATAAAGTATTTTTCGTGGAGACCAGCGCCAAGGAAGCGAATAATGTCGATGAGATATTTATGGATTTGGTTAAAGATATCCTAAAGAACGAGACGATTTTAAGTAAAAATAATGAAAATGCCAAAAAATTGCAAAAGTTCACGTCACAAAATTTGCCATTAAACACGAAATATTTGGCCGAAAATAAACATTTGTTGGAAGAAAAAAACGAAAAAAACACTTTTGGATGTCGAAGGTGTTGTTTCTAAAGAGGCTATATTGGTTTTCAAACTGTATAGTTTTTATTAAATAAATTCATTCTTTTTCTTTATTTTTTAACTACAAAATCCAAATTTTTGACAAATTCTCAGTTTTTTATTTTTAAGAAAATTAATTTTAAATTGGAAAAAAAAATTCTTTTTACTAAAGAAAATTGAATTATTCAACCTTCTTAGACTCTTAATATTTTATGAATGAGTTCATCAATCCTCAGAATCAAATCATTAGAGATTGAATTATTTTTATTTATTATCGATTCCAATTTTTCAAGATATCTTTTTTCCTCCAAATACACTCCATATGGATTTTCTCCTATGTTTTTCTCCTGTTGTATTTCTCGTCCATGATAAAGAAGACTATCCAAGGCATCAACGATATGGCTTAACAATACTGAGCTAATATCCTCATCCAAAAATGAACAAATAACGTCAATGCATCCATTTTTCACAAGACACTCTAATTGATCTTGATTTGATGTTGCACAAAGATTCTTCACGCAAATAAGTCCTTCTTTCCTTACCTTAAAAGAAACTGTTAAAAAATAGTAATTTCTGCTTTATTCACCTCAGGAGCTTCATCATAATGTGTGGCCTCCAAAATGCTTTCGATTAAATTTGGAACCTCGAACAATTTTTGAGTTATTTCAGATGGACAACAAGACAAATTTGAAAAACCCCACATAATTTCTTTTCGCACTCTGGAATCTGAGTCCGAGAGGAAGTTTTTCCATAAAATAACAACATAATCATTTTTTAACAGTTCCTAAACAAAAAAATTGTTTGATTATTCATTCACATTGTAAATAACTTACTTCAACAGTTGAATCGTAGCCTGTGAAAAGAGATGCAACGGTTTTGATGCAATAAAATAAAATGACTTTATTCGTTTTATAATTCGGAATTATTTCGTTGATAATTAGGTTGATCAACCCGAAATATATTTCAACAATTTGAGCTAAATAGTCATTATTAGATTGAGCTATTAAACAAATATTATATGTTCCTCTGATTAATTCCGATATTATTTCATCATTAGAGAGGTGTGTTGTTAATAAATATAAAACAACATTGAGGAAAATTTCAACCTAAAACAAAAAATCAAATGAAATAAATGAAGAAATCAAAAATTCAAAGACCTCTTTAAAAGTGACAAAATTCTCATCATTTGTTATATTGACGATGAAAGATGAAAGGTTCTCTATGAATTCCTCTGATAAAGGAAACGTAGTTGAAACATCGGAAACTAATTCCAAAACCTTTTTTGCCATTAAAATCTTCTTTATTTCATCATCAGAGTCTCCAGCGATATTTACAAGACACCAGAGAGCCTTAATATATCATAATATCAATTAATTAATCTCTTTTTAACATTTTACCTGTTCCCTAATAATTAAATTTTCGGAATTGATCTGTTGTATTAAAACCTCAACCACTCCTTCTTCAATGAAAATTCTGGTATTATTGGAATTTCCAGATAATCCGTTCGAAATTATCCAAAGCGATTCAAAAATTAACTCAGATTCATCGATCAATTCTTTGGACCCACAAATAGCTATTAATATAGGAGTTAATCCAGATGCCATGAACTCTTCGAAATTCAAGGGTTCTATTGAGAAATTCATTCGAACTATCTTAATCTTTTCGAGGAGGATCTTCATATTTTTATTTTTGAACGCGTCTTTGATTTCTTGAATAAAGTTAAGATCTGAGATCTCAACATAATGTTTAAAATTTAGCCTTTTTATAAAATACTTGAGTTTTTTGTGGCGGGGAATCCAAATTTTTGTTTTCTTCAAGTTGAATCTTTGGTTGTGGTTTTGTAAATTTCATTCTTTTGGAGTTGAAGAGTCCATTATTCTTTTCCTTTTTTATCTCGACTCGGAACTTTTCTCTTTTTTCCTTTATAGAGTCTGATATCTTATTTAGGTGAGGTGGTTCCATAAACTTTTTAAAATATTTTTTTTTTAATTTAATCAATTTTTTTTTGAATTAAATTTCTCTTGAAAGTGTGAGAAATTTACTATAATTAATTATTTTTTATTAATTTTTTTGTTCAAAAGAAATTTCTTATTTTAAAAAAGAATATTCTAATTTAATTTTTTCTCAAAATTTCTAAATTTCACCCTCCCTTCTCTTGTAAGTGGAACCCATCTCTCTCTCTCTCTTTTGTCTCCATCTTAACAAGGAATTTTTCTTCGTTACTGGGTTTTCTCTATCATAATCCTAAAAATATTCAGTATTTTTAATTTTTAGTTGTTTTATTTTGTTTTTACTGTATCAAAATCCATTTCAACTTGCTCATAAGTTAAAATTTCATTTTTGGACTCAATTTTAAAAAGAGCCTCATTCACATCTTCCATTGGAATTATCATATACAAGACTCCCACTCCTAAAATAACCAATGATTGCCATGAGATGGTTCCAAATAAATCATATTCATAGAGGAAATTTGAAGCCTGAGTGAAAATATAATAAAATTTTACAAAAAAAATGCAGAAAAAATTAAAAAATACCCCATAAATCGGAATAATAAGTTCAAGCATTTCAATCATTTCAGTTGAAAGTTCAATGTTGATGCTTTCTTTAATGGCTCGTTTTCTGTACAAGTTATACTAAAAAAAAATTTTTTAAAAAGAATTTAATGAATAAAACAATTTTACTTTGTCAATCCAATAAAATACGAACATGCCAAACAAAAAGAGTACATTGACCAAAGGAATGAGAGTTGAATACATAAAAACGAACCACATAGTCTTGATAATATCTGCATATCGGTCAGACATAGAATAACTAGGATGTTCACATAGCCTGAATCATTCGTTAATTTTTAATTAGATCCAAAATAAAAAAAATTACAAATTTGCTTCTTCTTGCGTTAAAGTGCATTTTGCCCCTTTTTGCTTTTGATTGGATAATCTGATTTTCTTTATTATTGAATAGGGATCGATGAGCCAAATTAACAATTCGCAACCAACATCAACCATACAAATCAAAAGTTCAGAGAAAATGAGCCCACCTGGTAATTAATTGATGTTTTTCGAAAACAATATTTTTACCAGAATGATAATAGTTTAATGAAATCAAAACTTCTATTATCATTGTAATCAAGGCAGTGTTGAAGAAGAGAGACTAAAGAAAAAAAATAAAAATAAAATGAGATATTACAATTGCAAATTTCATTTGAATTTGAAAAAAAAATAAAATTTACCAATGTTAATTTATGTGCAAAACTTATGTTGACTCTGGTTTGCGTTGTGATTTTTTCTGATCTAAAATAAGAAAATAATAGTGAAATAAATTTTAAAGAAATTAATACTCAACAATTTTATCGATTAACGGACCGACGAAAATTTTATTGAAGAAAATGATGAGCACTGCAATCAGAAAATTTAAATATTCTACTAACTCTATCTTTGTTTCTGCCTCTGCAACTACTTCTTCATCTTCCTCCTGTAACTCCTCGATAGCCTCATCCAAATATTCAGATTGATAATACTTTATCAAAAAAATAATTCCGAACCCCACAACCAACAACAATAAGGTATTAAAGTAGCTTTTGCTTCTGGCAAGAAACTTTTCATAATTAGTTGAGTTAATGCTTTCCCAATTGATATCATTAGGTTCAGGGGCCTCATCGATTTGCAAACGGAAACCATGGAAGAAAAGTCCTTCTCCTTCCTGATAATCACCCTTTTTATCTTTATAATATCCATGTTGGCGATGCAGTCTTGATCCTTGAAGGAAATCTTGCAATCTTTTTCCCTTAGAGCTTTTGCTTCTTTGAAGAACCTGCATTTTTTCTAAAAAAAATAATTCTTTATGATTTTAGAAGAAAATTAATGACCATCTTCTGTTCTAAATGACACAAAAGCCATTCCAGCAAAATATTCAGGCGATCTTTCGATTTTCTCCAATTTTTCTTCAAGTTCTTTTTCTACCTTTTCATTTTCCTCATCTAGTTCTTTAATTTCACGATCTTCATGTCCAGTTCCTCGTTCCAATAGGTTTTGTTTCCTTTTAATGTTTTCCTTTATTTTAGTCTCTATTTCTTCAATTTCATCTATCTCCCATAACAGGTTCACTTTCGTCACATTATATTTCTTCACTGGATCGATATTATTCGTGAAGAAATTTTTCAAAGACTCATTATAATCAGAATCTTTATTGGTTGGGATGCCCCTAACCATAATTGTATAATCAGACGGACTGTTTTGTAGTTCATCGATCTCTGCATTGATCCTTCTTTGTGATCTTCTGAAGAGTAGAAGGATAACAATGATCAAAAAGCAGCTGACCAAGTTTAAGTCTTGTTGAATTTGCATTGCTGAAGGGTTGTTCATTTTGTTAGGCAGACTTAATTTTGACATCCAGTTCAATTTACACCCATCTTCTTCCTTATCACCGTTTTCAGTGCAAAAATCACCATTATAATTGGTGTATAAGTTGTACACCCCATTGCTTAGCAACAAAACCAACAGGATGAACATGCAATATTTCAAAAAGTTGTAAAACAGAGGAAAGCCTGAGCCCAAGAATTTGAGCTCCTCATTTTCTGCACATATTGCCAATTTCTCCCTTTCCTATAAATTTTGCCTTTTAAATTCAATGTTATTATATTTTTTATGCGTACCACTTGGTAACCGCAGCAAGGGCAGACTTCTGTTTCGCGTTCTTTTTCCTTGGTGACCATTCTTGATATCTAATTTAGTTATATTAAATCCAAAAAGCCCACAGAAAGAAAAAATACCGCATGTCTTTCAGCAATATTCCAATCCGGAGGGATTTTATTGGCATCATATTCTAAATACTATGGTTATTTTTATTTAAAACGTTGAGTTGTTACTTAACAATCTAATTTCCTGATGATGCATGGCTTTGTTGATATGTTCTGGTTGTGTTTGTGACATTCTGTTGTCATTGAAGTAGGCATGCAAACTCTTCTGACCATCTTGGCTATTTTTTTTGTCTAATGGGTTTCGGGTTGGGGAATCGATGTGGAAAGGGGTGTTTTGGAAAGGTTGTTCATCGTAAAAATTTTGATATCGGCTCATTGAATTTAAATTTATCTTGTTTTTTCCAGATATTTTCAAATTTATATGTTCATGGAGGCAATTTTGATAAAACTGATAGAATGAAAATAACGAAAAATCTGAGATGAAGTTTATTAAATTTCTTGAAATTTTCATATATGAAAAAAAAAAATTAATTTCATTTATTTTTTTTATTTAATTTCAATTTTTTACAAAAATTATTCTTTGGAAATTTTCACTTTATCCATTTGCTTCACGAAATCCTCAACGTTGCCTTCGTTTTCTTTAATCACCTCAACCTCATCTTCCTCATCATCTAATCTCAAATCATCGAGAAGCTCTTCCAATCTCACTTGATGTGGATTCACATTTTCTTCTTCCTCCTCCTCATCCTCCATATTTTTTTCTTCTTCTTGTGGCTTTTCAATTATTTCAGCTGATTGCTTTTCATTGTTTTTCACTACTTTTAAGATTTTTCGATTTTTAATTTCCGGATTCGTTTTGTTTTTGTCATGTTTTTTTGGTTTTTTGCCTTTTTTGGAAATTTCTTCGTTCTGTTTTTTTAAAATAAGAGAAAAATTCAAAAAATTAAAAATTACTTTGTATAGATTAATTTTTTGCCTCATGTCAGGATCGTTTTCCACTTCTTCCAAAAAATCATCAAAATGTTCTTCCTTGACTTTGTTTTTTTTATGGATGTTTTTCTCATCTTTTTCTTCAATATCCATTCTTCTCAATTTCCAAATTCTTTTCTTTTTATTAGGGTAGAATCTTTTCACCAAAACAATTTCTGGCAAATTCTTCACTTCATCTCCTGCTTCAAGGAAAAAGTTCAACGTTGTCAAATCGTAACCCAAAACTGAGACCCCATGTTCCAAATACTCTCCCAAATGAGACCTAACGTTATAAGTCTTCCAGTCTGTGACTCTAGCGATTTCAATCTTTTTTTTTAGAAATTTTATATTGAAATCTATTATCATATTAGATTACACTGGATGATTTGTATCGATAACTGCCAATCGAACTGTTGATGGATTTTTTGTCTTTTTCCTCTTCGATGTTGAGAATCATAAATTCGGTGGTGTGGTTCTTGAGAGGAATCAGAGTGATGTCGTTTTCATTTTGGAAGTATAGAAATTCGTTCATTTCAATGATTTTACCTGAAACCGCATCGATCAAAGTTATGACATTTGTCACCTAAAAAATAAAAATCATATTTATCAATAATTAGATTAAAAGAAACCTTTGAACAAAGCAAAACAGGGCTACATCCTCCCAAAAGGACACATAATTTCTTGGGAATCAAAACAAGATCATCTTTACATATTTTTGGTATTTCCAAAGAATACACATATTTGTAGTTATAAGTGTTGGAATTATAATCTTGGGACACTAATTGTTTTGATTGTTTGACTTTGGTCATGATGATGCTCTTTGCAATTTTTTTTACAATTATAGTTTTTAGAGAAAAATTAATGTACTTGCAAAAAATCTAACAATCTCAATGCGTGAGATTTGGTTTTGAAAAAGAAGTCAATCCCTTCATCTTCTTCTTTAATTTTGATGCATTTGTCATGTGCATTGTTTTTCAAGATTATTTGTTCCAAAAAAAAGAACGTTCTTTTATGATCAGCTTTTTGTCTCACCTAAAGAACTTTGGCGAAAAAAAAAAGTATTCTTATTTACTTGGACCAAGCCGTTCCAAGTATGTGGAGTGAACTCTTTTTGGCAATCGTCGCATTGTTGGTAATATTCTTCAAATTCAGTTACAAAACTTTGTTGAATATTTGTCGTATTTGACACCTTTTTACGAATTTGTATACATTTTTTTATATTTTTAATGCTCTACTTCTTTTTGTATTGTTATTTTTAATTTAATTCTTCTCGAATGAGGTTCAGTCCAAATGAACGTGGCATCGACTAATTTCACTTTATTGAGCCCTTTGATTTTTTTAAGGCATAATGACAACATCTCTTTTGATTCTCGGGCGCAATGCATCCATGGTGGCTTGTTATATCTAATTTTAAAAAATTAGTTCATTCAAAAACATTAAAAACCTTCTGCAGTTACGACAAAAGTTCAAAATCCCTTGTTTCGTTATTCCCAAAGTAACGTCGCTTTGGGTTGTGATACAATTCATGCATATGTTGCTTTTTAAAAGGCCAGGATTAAAAGCCACCCCACAAATGCAACATTTTCTAAAAGAGAGATAAAAGAATGAGCAGGGAATAAGTTATTAGGAATACATTGTCGCGAAATTCTGAGTGTGCGGCTGGAAAATTGCCATTGGCTCTTCAATGATTTCCATTTTTGTTATGTTTTTTTAATATCTTTTAATAATATTTTGCCAAATATTTCTTTTTTATAAAAGAATTCAATAAAAAAAAATTATTTTAGGGAGTTTAAAAAATTTGAATCAGATCTTTAAATTTAGTTTATAAATTCGTTTAAAAATTTCTTTTGATTATATTTTAAGGGGTTTTTATTTATAAAAAACACAAAAAAAATTTATAAGTTTTTTCATTTT
>Ga0302140_10008059_pt1 | contig 13149 bp, 8 predicted proteins | sample I_Bog_E1_1_FD_202095 | JGI IMG/M metagenome (GOLD analysis project Ga0302140, IMG submission 202095) | Peat permafrost microbial communities from Stordalen Mire near Abisko, Sweden - I_Bog_E1_1 | ecosystem: Environmental > Terrestrial > Soil > Wetlands > Peat | place: Sweden: Abisko, Stordalen...
AACCTGATTTCTGAAAAATGGTTCCCGGCCGGCAACAATGTGGCTTGGTGGGATGCGCTTGACGATCTTGGAAGGGATGCGGCGGCTGCAAATCGTGGGGTGTACAGCATCCCCGCTCATTTTGTCGAACCCGGGGAATACCGTGTAAGAGGGCTGTTCCATAAAGCTATTGTTCCCCGTTATCAGTTCTCCGTATATTCAACAGGGAACCCTCCCTGGGATTTAGAAAACCATACCGGGGCCTGGCTTGCTAACCATACGCCGCCGCAATCGGCAGTATACATCCCGGCAAACCGGTCACCTAATGGGCAACCGGCAATTTACCTTGGGTGTTACATAACAGAAGGGCCCGATGGATTGGCGTGGCTTGATTTGAACGGCCGAAAAATAGGCGGAAAGAAATGGATCGGTGGCGCATGGACTGCGGCGCCGTTTATGGCCATGGACGCGGGCGAAAATGCAGATCGCAGCATCGTATTTTATGTAGCCTCAGTTTGGGAGACTGGAAAAAATTCGGGGAATAACGAATTGCGGGTTACAGGGTTAGCTAAGGTATATGATAAACCGATACTGTTATTAAAACTTGACAGCCTGGAAACAAAATTTGATAAAAGTGTTGAGCTGGGAGGCATCGCGGTACATAATAATATTGCAGTTGTGAGCCTGACAAAAAGGAATGAACTGCTTTTTGTTGATGTAACGCAGCGCAAAGTACTTGGAAATATCGCTGTACCGTCGCCTTCCGGCTTGACTTTCGATAGCAACGGGAGGTTACTGGTTCTCTCATCAGGCAATTTATTGAGGTATAATACAATAACATCCATACACAATGTTCCGGCCCCGGAACAATTTACAAATCTAAACCTCGAATCCCCTTACGGGATAACTACAGACCAGAAAGGTAACATTTACATCAGCGATGACGGCAACAGTAACCAGGTGAAAATTTTTGATGCCAATGGTAAATTTTTGTCGGCCATCGGCAAACTGGGGCCAGTGCGGGCCGGGCCTTATGATCCGCTGCACATGAATAACCCAGCCGGTATTGCCATCGATTCAAAAAATCATTTATGGGTCACGGAGCAGGATTTTCTGCCTAAACGTGTAAGTGTGTGGACGCTGGATGGCAGGTTAATAAATGCTTTTTACGGCCCATCCAAATACGGCGGCGGCGGAACGGTTGACAGCCGTTACAAAAACAAATTTTATTATGCAGACCAAAGCGGCGCTATGGAGTTCAAGCTGGACTGGCGTTATGGCACTTATAAACCTGAAAGGGTTTATTACAGGCCATCGGCCACTGATCTGCAACTCCCTTACATATCAAAAGCCCCAGAGACACCGGTTTATTACGGTAACCGGAGATATTTTACTGATTGTTACAACTCCAGCCCTACAGGTGGTGCTGCTGCTTCTTTTTTGTTTATCGATACCAATGGTATCGCCCGCCCAATTGCAGGGGCCGGGATAGCCAATTACTGGAATGTGCTGAAAGATGACAAATTCAATTCACGCTGGCCCGTTGTTGTAAACCCGGATGGAACAGGAGCTAAAGACCTGGCCTTTTTTATCTGGACGGACAACAATGCCGATGGCCGGGTGCAGCCGGAAGAAGTTACCATAATAAAAGCTCAATCTCATGGGGTAACCATTATGCCTGATCTATCATTCTGCATAGCCGGGCTTGATAACCAGGCCGTTCGTTTTGCGCCTGTAAGCGTTAACAGTAACGGCGTTCCGCAATATGATATGGACAAATTCGAGGTGCTTGCAACAGGGGTGCTGGCACCGGCTTCGACCGGCGGTGACCAGGTGTTGATGGCCAATAATGGGAATTCGGTTATTACACTTGGCGTAAAACCTTATAGCGCCCTTTCGATTAGCGGGGTAAAAAATGGGGTGCAAACGTGGAGCTACCCGGATATGTGGCCTGGTTTGCATGCTTCGCATCAGTCCCCGGTTACCAACGAAAGCGGTGAACTGACCGGTACAACCAAACTGTTAGGCGGATTTTTTACCATAAAAGGTTCTGATGCGGGACAGTGCTGGGCAATTAACGGAAACGAAGGAACCGTATACTTATTCACCAGCGACGGATTATTTATAACCACCCTGTTTTCTGATCATCGTAAAGGAAAAATATGGGTAATGCCGGTAGCAAAGCGTGGAATGCGGATTGATAGTATAAGTTTAGGAGAAGAAAATTTTTTTCCTTCAATTACACAATCCTCTAACGATTCAATTTATATGGTGGATGGCTTCCGAAGTGCAGTAATAAGTTTTGACGGATTGGAAAGTGTGCGCCGCCTGACAGATTTCACAATTTCTGTTACGAACAACGACCTCGTTAAAGCGAACGATTACTTTTTGCAAACAGAAGAAACCAGGCAAAAAACAATCAGCAAAAGTATTTTGAATGTAGAAATACGGTCAGCCCCTCCCCGGGTTGATGGCAGATTAGATGACTGGGCGGGGGTCGATTGGGCGGTTATTGAAGAAAACGGGGTAAGGGAACACTTCAATTCTAACGCCAAACCCTATAATATAGCGGCTGCTGCTATTATAACTGACAGCGATCTGTATGTGGCTTACCAAACTGATATTAAAAGATTGGTCAACTCCGGCGAAGCACCGACCGCGCCTTTTACAACCGGGGACGCATTAGACCTCATGATCGGCGCCAATCCGCTTGCAAACCCCGACAGGCAAAACCCGGTTGAAGGGGATATACGGTTAGTTATTACAATGGTTAATAACAGGCGTGTGGCGCTACTTTACAAGGCGGTGGTCAAAGAGGCGCTTCCGGCCGACAAGACTGAGTTTTCATCTCCTTCAAGAACAATTACCTTCGACAAAGTGGATGATATAAGTTATCAAATTCAATTTGCCTCAAACAATGGCGATTATGAAGTTTCAATTCCATTATCTGTTTTAGGTTTAAAACCAAAGGACGGGATGCTGGTAAAAGCCGATATTGGTATTATTCACGGCGAGTCAGGCCAGGCAATCAACCGTATGTACTGGAGTAATAAGTCAACTGGAATTAATGCAGATATCCCATCGGAGGCCCAATTGACGCCTCATCTTTGGGGCACCTGGAAAATCAAATCCCAATAAATGGTTTCAGGGGGTAATCCATTAATACCGAGACTCCATAATATAATGGTGCAGTTAATTTTTTAAGTAAAAACAACACGACCCTAACTAATTTCAAACAAATTTATCTTAATATTGGTTGTCGAAACATCTATAAAATTCTATTGAAACCAAATCAAATATATAATCTTATGAAAAAGCTATTACTTTTATTGCTACTTATTTGTTCCGGTGTAGTTGCATTTAGCCAAAACAAAATGGTTTGCTGCAGTAATCCATCAGCAACTCAGCGATTCGCGATGCTGGCATCAGATAAAAATTTCAGAATGGCGCATAAAAACCCATTACCGCTTCGTTTTCAAAGCAGTATCGGTAAAGCCATCACCTACAAAACTGCTGACGGAAAAGATGCAGGTGCTTATGAACTAAAAACCAAAAATCCAACAAATAACTACCTTTTTGTTATACACGAATGGTGGGGCCTGAACGATTGGGTTAAAAAAGAATCAGAAAAAATATACGGCGAACTTGGCGATGTGAACGTAATTGACCTGGACCTGTACGATGGAAAAGTAGCATCTACACGCGAAGACGCAGGCAAATTTATGCAGGCCGTTAAGGAAGACAGGGCAAAAGCGATCATAAACGGCGCTATTGCCTATGTGGGCCCAAAAGCGCATATAGCGACGATCGGCTGGTGTTTTGGCGGCGGGTGGAGTTTACAAACCAGTTTACTGGCAGGCACGCAAGCTGTTGGCTGCGTAATGTATTATGGTATGCCTGAACAGGATATTAACCGTTTAAAAACATTGAATTGTGATGTTTTAGGCAACTTTGCTAATAAGGACCAATGGATAAATCCAAAGATTGTAGCAAATTTTGAGGAGAATATGAAAACTGCAGGCAAAAAGTTGTCTGCATACGAATACGACGCAGACCATGGTTTCGCCAACCCAAGCAACCCGATATATAACAGCGATGCGACTAAAGTTGCTTATGAACGAACTATCGCGTTTTTGAAGCCAAGGCTGAAGTAAAAACAGTTAATAGTCCATAGACCAAAGTGTGAAGTTTTTGCTTTAATTGTGATATTTCTGCTATCGACTATGGTCTATAGACTATGGACTAAACCCTTTTTCCGTAACATTGCACGAAAATCATCCGTCTATTGACCACCAGGGCTAAAAAACTATTCTCCTACCTGCTTAAACTTGCCATTTTAGTTCTGGCATTCTTTTATATTTATCACCGGATAATAAAAAATAACGACAACTTACATAAGTTCGGCAACCTTGTCACCAACATTCCATTAAGTAAAGTGGTTATTACCATGGGGTTTATCGTACTGTTAATGATAGTGAACTGGGTACTGGAGTCTTTAAAATGGTGGCATTTAACAAAAGAACTGTACCCGATATCTGTCTGGAAAGCTATTGAATCTGTTTTTTGCGGTTTAACCTGGGCCGTATTTACCCCAAACAGAATAGGCGAATATGGTGGCCGGGTAATGTTTTTACCCATCAGGAAACGTATACATGGTGTATTTGCAATGGCCGTGGGGTCCTTTGGTCAAAATGTAATAACCAATGTATTGGGATCTGGTGCTATGGTGTGGTTCTTATTTACCTATGTGAAACCTAATGAGTGGCTTATGCTGGGGATTGCAATAGTTGCCGTCGGATTTATCGCGATTATGCTGACCTTTTATTTCAATATTAAATGGATGGTATATTTACTGAACCGCATTAAATTCCTGAAAAAGTTCCATCGTTTTTTCGATATTATGGGCAAATACAATTTCCATGAGCTTTTAGAAATCATGTGGTTTTGCCTGGCCAGGTTTTTCGTCTTTACTTTTCAGTATTACCTGATTATTCATCTGCTGATACCGGAGATTCCATTTTTACAATTAGTATTGCTAATGTTCACGTTCTTTTTTATCCAGTCAGCAATACCGTCGTTAGATATAATAGATATTGGTGTCAGGAGCTATACGGCAATTGCCTTATTTGGTTACCTCACAGATAAGACCATCGCTGTTGTAGTAGCGGTTTCGCTTATTTATATAATTAACCTTGTGCTTCCGGCTGTTTTAGGTTCTGTATTCGTTTTAAAATTGAAATTCTTTGATCGCACTTATTAGTATAATTACCCTCGCTCTTACAGCATTATTTGTGTCTGTGCAAGCCTATCTTATAATCGGTTGGAGCGCGCTAAAACGTCCCGAAATTAAACCTGCCGGTTTTACTACTAAAGTAACCGTTTTAATAGCGGCCCGTAACGAGGAGGAAAAAATTCATCTAACCATTGAAGATATTTTAAAACAGGATTTCCCAAAACGTCTAACAGAAATAATTATTGTTGACGACCATTCAACTGACGGAACATCCGAAATCATCAGGAGTTATGCGGGACAGGGTATTAAACTGCTGCAACTAAATGAAGATAAACCTTTAAATTCCTACAAAAAGAAAGCGATAGCCGAAGCCATTAAACTTTCAACCGGAGAACTGATGGTGGCGACTGATGCGGATTGCCGGATGGGCACTAAATGGTTGTCGACCATAGTTGGTTATTATGAGAATGAAAACCCCGTGATGATCTCATCGCCGGTAACCTATTTCGAAGAACGTTCCCTTTTTGAAAGGATGCAAACTGTTGAGTTTTACACGCTTATTGGGACCGGTGCGGCATTTATTGGTAATGGCCGTGCATCTACCTGTAATGGCGCTAACCTCGCTTACCGTAAAGATGTATTTTATGATGTGGGTGGCTTTAAGGGCATTGACGACCTGGCATCTGGTGATGACGAGTTGCTGCTCCAAAAAGTAGCGAAACGTTTCCCCGGAAGAATTGGCTTTTTAAAATTGTACGATGCAGTTGTATTCACACATGCAAAGCATAATTTGAAAGAGTTTATGCAACAAAGGCGTCGCTGGGCTTCAAAATCTGTAAAATACAAAGATAAAAAAGTGGTTGCGCTGGTAGTAGGTATGTGGCTGTTCAATGTTTCATTATTTGTTAATTTTTGCCTGGGCTTTTACGATGTTTATTTTTTAAAACTTGTTGCGGTACAGTTTTTAACTATGTACATTTCGGTAATGGTTTACCTGTTCCCCGTCTGCAATTTTTTTAAGCGCCCGGTATTAAGTTTATTACTTATCATCACATTGCCGCCCTATGTCGCGTACATAACTTACATAGGGTTTATTAGCAATGCCCGCCCCTATACCTGGAAGGGTAGGGTGGTGAGGTGAATTGTTGCCTGGATTAATATATAACCACTGGAATTTTAATGAAGGAATTAAAATGATGCCCTACAAAACATAATTGGCCTCATTTTTGCATTTGTACCGGCAAACGCTGACTTAAAAATATTACCCGAAACTGGATTCGAGTTATTAGTTTTTTGGCACATCTTCCAATTCCTGGTTGGGGGCATATTAAAGAACAATATGGCTTGTGATGATAGGTTCCCTTACCAATTACCCGGCCCAGTGTCTAATGATTTACCCATTTAAACTGGTTGCCACTAGGTTATGCGGGAGCTTGGATATAAAATTACAAAGTAGACGCTTTTAAATAAAAATATCTTTATTTTCGACATCCGTTCTAATTTAATAATGCACAATAACGAAGAAATCTCTGCTGAAGACGAATTGATACGGTTGTTGCTTAAAAGGCAAACCGAGCTAAATGCGTTGCTTGAGATTACACGTGCCATAAATAAAAATATGGCTATTCCTGTATTGATACAAATGCTGCAGGTAATTTTAAAAAGCTACCTTGAGGTTGGCAAACTTCGCTTCTTAATTGAAAGGGATAACACTTATACGCTCCTTTCTAAATATGGGGGCGATTTTGAACCTGTCGGCTTATTGTGCAAGGCATGTCTTAAATTAAATAAAATAAAGTCGCCGGCCCCGTTAACAGGACGTGAAGACCCAATATTAAAAAACTACGATTACTTTATTCCAATTTATTTTAAAAAGAGAGCATCTGCGTTTGTATTGATAGGAGATTTCAACACATCGGGCGAGTTGCTCAACAATGACCTTAACTTTATACAAACACTGGTTAATGTTATTGTGGTTGCCCTGGAAAATAAAAAATTGTTTCGCGAGAGGCTTCAGTCTGAAAGGTTTCAGCGTGAAATGGAGTTGGCGGTTGAAGTCCAAAACATGCTTGTTCCCTTAAAGGCATACAAAGACGATAGTGTTGAAGTAGCCGCAAGGTACATTCCCCATCAAACAATTGGCGGTGATTACTTTGACTTTATCATGCTTAGCCCTCATGAGTTTTTATGGTGTGTTGCCGACGTATCGGGTAAAGGAATATCAGCGGCGTTATTAATGGCAAATTTTCAGGCGAGTTTACATGCGTGGGCTGCAGTAGAAAATGATTTAACTAACATAATAATTCGGTTAAACAAAATTGTTTTAACTAATACTAAGGGGGAACGTTTTATTACGCTGTTCCTTGCGAAATATAATGAGAAAACCAGAAAACTCACGTACATAAACGCTGGCCACAACGCTACTATCGTTTGTTCAAAAGGAGAAGTTACGACCCTCAAATCAGGTACAACCATGATCGGCGTGTTTGATGAACTGCCCTTCATTAACCAGGGGGAAGTAAATATTGAACCAGGCAGCTTAATTATTAATTATACCGATGGGCTATTGGATCAGGAAACGCACGGAGCAAAAAAATGGGATGAAGAAAGCCTTATTGAATTTGTAAAAGCTAATAATAACAATACCCCAGATACCTTCAACCAACACCTTATGGACCACATTGATTTTGTTATAAAAGGTAAACCGATTGATGATGTTACTTTGCTTACGCTGAGGATTTTTTAAGAGAAAGTTAGTGAATTAGTGGGTTAGCGAATTAAAAAAATAATAACTCTCATAAGGAAGTAAAAAAATACGTTTAAAAACAGCAATCTTAACATTTTTGCGACTCACTAATTCACTAACTCACTAATTAAAAAAATGCTCCTCCCAAGATACCAATTCGAGCTACTGGAGGCCGGATGCGATGAGGCAGGCCGTGGCTGCCTTGCAGGCCCGGTTTTTGCGGCAGCTGTTATATTGCCAGACGATTTTGACCATGATGTACTAAACGATTCAAAACAATTAACAGAAGAAGTAAGGTATGAACTAAGATTTGAAATTGAACAAAAGGCGATTGCCTTTGCCATAGCGTCAGTTGATAACCGTGAGATTGATGAGATAAACATTCTTAATGCCTCGTTACTTGCAATGCACAGAGCAATTGAGCATTTAAAACAGATACCACAATTTCTTATTATTGACGGCAATCGCTTTAATAAATATAAAGCAATACCACACCAATGCATAATTGAAGGCGATGCCAAATATTTCAGCATAGCGGCAGCATCCATCCTTGCAAAAACTTACCGTGATGATTATATGAGGAAAATAGCGCTGGAACACCCGGAATACGACTGGCATAAAAATAAAGGATATGCTACCATAAAACACCGGGAAGTGATTATGAAAATTGGGTATACCCCCTATCACCGACGCACGTTCCGGGTAACAGACCCACAGTTAGAACTATTTAATTATTAGTTCATACACTGACAAACTTTGTGCTTTTGTTGTCATAATTTTGTGCTCTTTTTAGTTTAATAATCATATCATTACCTGATTCTAAAGCAATATGCCTGAAATAATTATTTTTGTTAAAAAACCTGCAGACAATTGAAAATCCTGATTCTTACTTATCGTGTACCATTCCCACAAAATGGTGGATATGCCATAGTTGTGTGCAACACCGTTAGGGGTTTGGCAAACCTGGGGCATGATGTTTCGCTCGTCGCGCTAAATGCAAAAAAAACATTTAACCGCTATGAATACAGCGATGACGATAAAGCTTTGCTCGCAAAAATAAATTACAGGTTTTTTGATATCAATACAAACGTCTCTGTTTTTGATGTCGCGGTTAATTTATTCAGTAAAACCTCTTTTAATATAAATAAATATTATGACGGTGAATTTGAAAAACTATTAATGCGTGAATTAAAAAACACCGCGTACGATATTATTCAATTTGAAGGGCTTTGGGTTTCACTTTACCTGAACGCAGTCCGCAAACATTCAAAAGCCAGGCTTATATACCGTACACATAATATTGAGAACCAGATTTGGCAGCGGCTTTCACAGCAAAAATCAGATCCGTTTAAAAAGTCTTATCTCAAAATGCATGCAAAACGTATAAAAAACTATGAACTTGAACAGTTGAATAATTTTGACGGAATTGCTGTGTTTACCGAACAGGACAAAAGCACCCTGTTGGAATATGGAACGAAAATACCAATTGAAATAGTGCCTGTTGGCATTAACCCTGAACAGTACAAACCAGATTTCAATAAAACTGAATTTCCAACTTTGTTTTTTTTAGGTTCATTGGACTGGCTTCCAAACAGAGAAGGTATTGAATGGTTTCTTGATAATTTTTATAAGGACCTGGTTGAAGGAGACCTGCGGGTGCGTTTTTATGTGGCAGGTAACGATATACCCGAAAGGTTTGACGACTATGAAGTTATGGGTAAAATTTTTATCCAGGGTGAGGTTGACGATGCACTCGAATTTATTAACAGTAAATCAATAATGATTGTACCATTGCTATCAAGCGGAGGTATGAGGGTAAAAATTGTTGAAGGAATGGCTATGCAGAAATGTATCATTTCTACATCCCTGGGCGCTGAAGGTATAAATTATGAAAATGGCGTTAACATTTTAATAGCAAATAATGTTGACGAGTTTTATGACGCGGTTAGACTTTGCATTACCGACGAAGAATATAGTAAATATATTGGCCTTAACGCCCGTAAACTGGTAGAACAACAGCACGATGTAAATAAGGTGACATTAAATTTGATTGAATTTTATAAAACGGTTATCTGAACACGATTAAAGAATTAGAATGATAGTCAGGATTATTAAAATCGTTTAAAACAATGAAAATCTTATAAATCCGTGCCATCCCCAAATCATGTCAGACAATAAAAATCTTATAAATCACTAAAATCCGTAAATCATGTTATTTTTGCGCTTATGAAGAATACCGCTTTAACTGATGTACATATAAAGGCCGGCGCCAAAATGGTATCGTTTGCCGGCTATAATATGCCGGTTCAATACGCTGGGATTAATGCTGAACACGAAACCGTTAGGAAGGGGGTGGGTGTTTTTGACGTAAGCCATATGGGCGAATTTATTTTGAAAGGCGATGCGGCGCTCAACCTCATCCAAAGAGTCAGCAGTAACGATGCCGCCAAATTATACGATGGGAAAGTTCAGTATTCATGCCTGCCAAATGAAAACGGAGGAATTGTTGACGACCTGCTGATTTATCGAATTGATGAAAAAACTTACATGCTGGTAGTAAACGCTTCGAATATAGAAAAGGACTGGGACTGGATTTCTAAATACAACACAAATGGTGTTGAAATGAAAAATATTTCGGACCGGACTTCGCTGTTGGCCATACAAGGGCCAAAAGCCGCCGATGCCCTCCAAAGTTTGACCGATATTGACCTGTCCTCGATGGAATATTATACTTTTAAAAAAGGGAAATTTGCCGGGGTTGACAATGTACTAATTTCAGCAACTGGTTATACAGGCGCTGGCGGCTTTGAGATATATTTTGAAAACAAACACTCAGAACATATCTGGGACGCTATTTTTAAAGCAGGTGCACCTTTTGGGATAAAGCCTATCGGACTTGGAGCAAGGGATACTTTGCGGCTCGAAATGGGATTTTGTCTTTACGGAAATGATATTGACGATACAACATCGCCCTTAGAAGCTGGCTTGGGCTGGGTAACCAAATTCAACAAAGAATTTACAAACTCCGCTGCACTGCTGGAACAAAAAAATGAAGGTGTAAAACGTAAGTTAGTCGGCTTTGAAATGACAGAGCGTGGAATAGCCCGTCATGATTATCCGATCCTTGACGCTGAAGGTAACACGATTGGAAAGGTAACCTCCGGCACGCAATCACCATCCTTACAGAAAGCTATAGGCATGGGTTATGTAAAAACTGAATTCGCCCGGGAAGGGACCGAAATATATATCAGCATAAGGGATAACAAGATAAAAGCAAAAGTTGTTAAACCGCCTTTTACCCCCTAACCCCCGCCAGCTGGCGTGGGAACCTTAAATGTTATGACGAAGAATATTGATCAAAAAACTCCCCCGCTTACCAGCGGGGGGCGGGGGGTTAACGTTTGCCTTTCACCTGCCTTGATACCACTTTTTGGTGTTGAAGATTATATTGTTGTCATTATTGATATTTTCAGGGCAACATCGTCTATTTGTTATGGCATCGACAATGGTGCAAAGGCAATCATCCCGGTATCGCTTGTAAAAGAGTGTATCGCTTACCGCGAAAAAGGGACCGATTACTTATTGGCCGCCGAACGTGACGGCGAAGTTGTTAAAGGTTTCGATTTCGGCAATTCTCCATTTTCTTATACAAAGGAAAAGGTTGAAGGAAAAACGATAGTGCTCACAACTACAAACGGTACACACGCGTTGCACATGTCGCGCAAGGCAAAAAAAATAGTTATTGGCTCTTTTCTAAACCTTACATCGTTATGTGATTGGCTTAAAACCCAGGATGAAAATATATTGCTGGTTTGTGCCGGCTGGAAAAATAATTTTAACCTCGAAGACACGCTTTTTGCCGGCGCAGTGGTTGAACAGCTAAAAGGGCTTGACTTTAAACCGGATGACGCGGCAATAGCTGCCAATGACCTTTTCCAAATTGGCAAACACGATATCAACGAGTACCTGAAAAAAACGTCCCACAGCGAGCGACTTAAAAAACTGGGCATTGAAAAGGATATTGAATTTTGCCTGCAGGTTGATATCACCACTGCCATCCCGATACTGGAAGGTGAAAAACTGGTGAAACTTTTATAAAGGTATAAACGGTTTATTTTCAAATCATTAAGGGTAAAAGACAATACCAGCCTTCTTGTGGCCTTTGTGCAACCCTCGTGTACTTAGTGGTCAGTTTTTTACCACGAAGATCACCAAGAATGCACAAAGTACACGAAGATTTAAAAGTCATTTACTGTTCAAATTCGGCAAATCATTATTTCCCTTCAGGTAACGCTCTAAAAATTGAAAACTCACATCATACAGCAGGATGTAGCTTTGAAAATTATAAGCAGCTCCATGTGCACCCGGTGGATAAATTCGCAATTCCGCATCCTTGCCAGCATTAGTCAAAGCGGTCAATAATTGCATGGTGTTGGACGGGTGTACATTATCGTCACTCATCGAGTGGATCAATAATAAATGATCTTTGAGACCGGCGGCATGCGTTATATCGGAGCTGTTTTTATAGCCGTCTTCATTATCTTTTAAAGGGGCCATATAGCGTTCAGTGTATATATCATCGTACAAACGCCAGTCGGTAACCGGCGAGTTGGCGATACCTACTTTAAATACACCGGGATGGGTCAGCAGGGTATAAGTAGTACTATAACCTCCATAGCTGGTACCCATAATGGCCATTTTTGAAGCATCCACAAAAGGCAGTTTAGCCAAATAGTTTGCGGTTTCAACAAAGTCATTGCTCTCCCATTTACCCAATTGCTTATATACAATTTTCATAAACGCGCTGCCATAATTAGCAATGCCCCGGTTGTTCACATCTGCAACTACATAACCGCTTTGTGCCAGCCACTGCTGCCAGGCATCAGTTGAGAAATTATTAAACACATCGTGTGACTCCGGACCACCATATACGGTCATTACCACTGGATATTTTTTATTGGGATCGAAATTAAAAGGTTTGATAATGTATCCGTCCAGCGGGGTGCCGTCAGCGGTTTTAAACTGAAAAAATTCTGCAGGGGAATAGGCATGTTTTTGAATATACTCGTTTACCGCATGGTTATCCTCCAGCATTTTTAGCACTTTACCATGATCATCACTCAAAGCCACATGTAATGGGGTACTTACATTGCTGTAAGAATCAAGATAATATTTAGTATTCGGCGACATG
>Ga0302140_10008062_pt1 | contig 13148 bp, 12 predicted proteins | sample I_Bog_E1_1_FD_202095 | JGI IMG/M metagenome (GOLD analysis project Ga0302140, IMG submission 202095) | Peat permafrost microbial communities from Stordalen Mire near Abisko, Sweden - I_Bog_E1_1 | ecosystem: Environmental > Terrestrial > Soil > Wetlands > Peat | place: Sweden: Abisko, Stordalen...
CAGGTCTTCGAGGACTTCGGGGTCGAGGATGGGGGAGCTGATTTTGTAGACGCCGGAGGCCCACTTGCCGAGGTCGATCTTGCGGCAACGGTCAGAGCAGAAGGGGAAGTCTTCGCCATCGAAGAGGACGAGTTCGGCACAGGTGGGGCAGCGGAGGACTTTTGCGGATTTTTTCTTGGTAGCCATCGGATTTGGTTAGCGAGACGCCTGCCTCTATTTTCTCACCTGAAGACCAAATCAGCATCAGTCCCATGCAGGAGGGTCCATCGGCTCGCGATGTGCCTCTATTGCGGCCTCGACATCGCGGGCAAAGTCTTCGTCGACTGTGACTGTCGAACCCCGTGCTTCCAACAGTGCGATCACCTCCGAGAGCATTCGGCCTGGGCGCTTAACGGGCGGACTAACCACTGCGACGGGCTGCGCATCTCTCTCAATGACGACTTCAGAGCCTGCGCTGACGTGCGCCATCAGTGCCGCGAAGTCACGGGCTGCTTCGGCTTCCGGGATGTGGATGGTAGCCATGGTCCGATGGTAGCGCGGTTTTGGGTTTTAGAGCGGGCCGGAGAGGATTCTGGCTACGACGTCGTATTCGTGGGCTTCGGTGATTTGGGCTTTGTAGAAGCGGCCGGGCTGTAACTCGGTCACCTCGGCGCCTAACTCGGCGAAGTCGTTGATGTAGACCTTGCCGTCGATTTCGGGGGCGTGGAATTGGGTGCGGCCTTCCCATAGAAGCGGCGTCTCTTCGCTCTCGCCTTCGGCTAACACAACTAACTCGCGACCTACCCATTGTTGCTTGGCTTGTTTGCTGATGGATTGCTGGAGTTTCATCAGGCGGCGCTTGCGGGACTCGATGGTGCGCCTGGGGACTTTGGTGTCGAGCGAGAATGCGCTGGAGCCTTCTTCATCGGAGTAACTGAAGACGCCTAGCCAATCGAACTTTGCTTCTTTGACGAAGTCTTCGAGGATGGTGATGTCTTCCTGCGATTCGCCGGGGAAGCCGACGATGAAGCTGGTGCGGAGGGCAATGCCGGGGACGGCTGCGCGGACCTTGTCGAGGGTCTTGAGGAAGATGTCGGCTCCGGCGCCGCGCTTCATGGTTTTGAGGACGGCGGGTGACGCGTGCTGCAACGGGACGTCGAGATATTTGCAGATGTTGTCGTGTTTGGCGATGGTCTCAAGCAGCTTGCCGGTGATGCGGTTGGGGTAGGCGTAAAGGAAGCGGAGCCAGCGGACGCCTTCGATCTTGGCGATGGCATCGAGGAGCGAGGCTAGGCCGTCTTTGATGCCGAGGTCTTCGCCGTAGCAGGTGGTGTCCTGGCCGATGAGGGTGATCTCCTGAACGCCGCGAGCGACGAGGCTCTGGGCTTCGGCGACTACGGATTCGAAGCGGCGGGAGCGGAATTTGCCGCGGAGGTTTGGGATTACGCAGAAGGTGCAGGGATGGTCACAGCCTTCGGCGATTTTGATGTAGGCCGAGGACTTGGGGGTGGTCAGGAAGCGGGGGGTGGATTCGTCGTAGAGATAGGTGGGCAGCAGATGCGCTGCGCCTTGCCAGTCGTCGCGCTTGAAACGGCCTTGCGATTCGCGGAGGTCGCCTTCAGGGCGGAATTTTACCTCAGGGGCTAAAGCCCCTTCTTCGTTTGCTGGTTGAATGTACGGGCTAAAGCCCGTACCCTTCACCGGGGAAGAATGTAATGGCTCGTGTCCGTGTTTATGGGTGCCGGCCTGGGACTCTTTCCCTGGATGTGTTACTGCGGACTGGGTGCTGGTGAGGATCGTGAAAGGTGACGTAGAGACGGCAGCGGCGGGGCGGGCGAGGCCAGCGGCTTCGAGGATGGATTCGAGTTCGCCTGTGCCGACTACGGCGTCGACTTCTGGAATGCTCTTCATGATTTCGTCGCGATAGCGCTCGACGAGGCAGCCGGCGACGATGAGCTTGCGGGCTGAGCCGGAAGTTTTGTGGCGGGCCATTTCTAGGATCGTGTCGACCGACTCCTGCTTGGCGGTGTCGATGAAGGAGCAGGTGTTGACGACAAGGATCTCGGCCTCTTCGGGGTGAGAGGTGAGGCGCGCGCCGGCGCGGTCGAGCAGGCCCATCATTACCTCGGAGTCGACGAGGTTTTTGGGGCATCCTAACGAAATAAAGCCCACGGAAGGGGCCGTGGGTGAGGAATTCTTGAGCACGTATCTATTGTACCTGTACCGGGAAATGAAAAATGTTGGATGATGTTGGTAGGGGGAGGACACAGATGATTTGGATCGATCTTAAGGAGGCAATACGGGCCGACTTGCTCGGTCGGGGTTTGAAGCAACCAAGGCTGCGGATCAGTGCATTGGATCGACTGGAGGAGTTCTTAGTCCAGATTTTTCCAGAGTTTCTGGTGAGCCCGGCGTTGCTGCTGAGCATCGGGCGAGACGACGTTTCTGCGAAATTGGCGAGATTGAAAGACAACGGGCGACTTAACGGTGCAGAGCGGAGCGTTTTAGGAGACATCTTCAGACGGCTCGATGAATAGTCGGGGACACCCGAACCTACAGCAACGCAAGGGAGTGGAACCTTATGGCTATCAAATGGAACGATCTCAAGCACAAGTCCTCCCCCGAGGTTCGCGCGAATCTGAAGCGGGAAGCGTACGCCGAACTCGAGCGCATCGGGTTTCACAAGCTGCGCCAGGCGCGCCAGCAGACGCAGGTTGCGACCGCCGAGAGACTCAATATTGCCCAGGGAGCTGTCTCCCGCTTGGAAAGGCAGTCCGATTTCCTCTTGAGCACGCTGCGGGAATACGTCGGCGCTCTCGGAGGCCAACTGGAGTTGCGCGTTGTGTTTCCCGATGGGGACTTTGTAATCGAGACCTTGGCGCCAGCAGCAAAAAGTCGTGGATCCCGGAGCCTGTCGGCGGGGGCAAGGGCCGCGGCCAAGGCACGATGAGCCAATTAGCCTGGGATGAATCAGCCTGAGGTAGCGGCTCGGAGGCGCTTGTTTTCTGCTTCGAGGGCGTCGAGGCGGCGGCGCATGGGCTCGAGTATCTTTGCCAGTTCCTCTTGGGTGTAGCGCGGCGTTATGTGCTGCGGGCAATTCCAATCGAATGCTTCCACGTGAATGAGGATCGTGCGCTCTGCAAGGGATTTTTCTCCTGGAACGCGCAGGGTTTCGATCATCTTCTGAGCCTCGGCATCGCCTTCGAGAATTCTTGCTCGACCTAGAATCTTCAACCGCCGCTGGTTGGGGTAGTCCATAAAAAACAGGGCTACCCGGTCGTCATGCTGGAGGTTGCCGACACTGATGTATTGGGTGTTGCCGCGCAGATCGGCGAACCCGATGGTCTGTTCGTCGATGACGTGAAGAAAGCCCTTTTGTCCGCCGCGAAACTGGATGTAGGGCCAGCCGGTTTCAGAAACGGAGGCCATGTAGAAGCCATCGCACTCGCGGATGAATTCCTGCTCATGGGGGCCGAGGCGGTCGCCGAGATCAGCGGATCGTTCCACTTTCTCGTAGATTTGGCGGCTGCCGTGCTGTTGCTGATGTTGTTTTACGAGTGGAGTGAAAGCGATTTCTGCAAAGCGGCGGCCCATGGTGTCTCCCGATCCATCCTGGACTTGGATGAAGGGATTGGGCGATTGGGTTCAGGAAACGGAGCTTGCAGACTTCTTCAGGCCGTGAGACGAAGGCTGACCGTCGACCACGACCCGGGCGAGAACAAATGCAGGTCCTTCGATTCCGCTGAAGAACGCTTCACTCCCCATGAACAAAAAACTGGTTGACTATATTCAGCAAGTTAGCCGCGGCTTCGCCGCGATAGCAAGTTAGCGCAGGACCCGATCTGAGACAACTGTTCATTTCAACCGTAACTCGACGCGACTTGTCGGGCTGCTCAGGGTGACAGTCATTAGGGTTGGGGTAGTGTTGAACCGCTATTTTTTGAACACGGGTTTTAAGCTGGCTCCGGCGGCGGCGATGATTGCTTTTGTGTCTGGGGCGAATTGGCCGTTTGGGTCGAGGTCCATGTATTTCTGGTAGGCCTCCAGGCAGCCAGGAGGCAAAATCAGCTTTTGCGTTTTGGGATCGACCTGGGCCTGCGTGGTGAGAGCCTGGGCTTTGAAGTAGTAGTTGCGGGGGCGGGTGGGGTCAGCGGCGATGGCTTTGTTAGCGGCGTCGAGCTGTGCGGTGGAGTTTCCGGCCTGGAAGAGGAATACAGTTTCGTTTCCGTAATAGAGACCGGCCTGTGTGGGATTGGCGCTGGCAGCTTTGTCAAAGGCGGCCTGTGCTTCAGGGATGCGATTGGTGCGGATGTAGATTTCGCCGAGGTTGCTCCAGCTCAGGCCTTCGATTTCCGGCTTGGTGTTTTTGCCTGGGGCGGAAGGGGCTGTTGAGATGGCGACGTGACCGGCGGTTCTGCCGTCGGCTGTATAAAAACTGCCGGCTGTGCCTTTATTTGGCGCCGCGTCGCCACCGCCGAGGGCGGCGTTAAAGCTGGATTCGGCTTCTGGATACTTCTTTTGGCCGAGCTGGGAGAGTCCGAGTTCGATCCAGAGATAGGGCAGGTCTGGCTTGGCGGCGGTGTCCTTGAGCATGAGGGATTCAGCGTCTGAGAAGCGCTTTTCCTGATTGGCAGTGCGGGCGGCCTTGAGGTCGGCATTGACGGCTTCAACGCTTAGGCTGCCGGAGGCGACAGGAGCTCCGGCAATTGGAGGGACGGCCGAGGCGCCTCCGAGCGGAGGCAGGCCGGGGGGTTGAGCTGGAGGTGGTGGGGTGGTTTGGCCCAGCGGCGGAAGTTGAGCGAAGGTGGATAGAGCGGCGAAAGCGATGGCTGCGATTGGAACGATAAAGCGGGGCTTCATTTCGTTCACTCCTGAAGCTGGAATTTCATGCCGGAGCAAGGATACTCCATGTAGTGATTTGGGATGAGTGATTCGTGATTGAGGGACGGCAGTTTGGTTGACGGATTTGGGATGGTAAGATCAATCAGTGCCGGGTCCTACGCGACGTAATCCCGCCAACCCCGCCAGGTCCGGAAGGAAGCAACGGTAACGGGCTAGTACGGGCGCAGTAGGTCACCCGGTACTTTTTATGTGCCGGCAAGTCGGTTCGGGCCGCATTGCTGTGTTTTGAGCCGAAATGCAACCGCAGGTCCTTCGACTTCGCTGCGCTTCGCTCAGGATGACAGTCAGTATCTGACGTTCCGCTCAGGGCGAGTCGCAAGGAGAAGTGAATTGAGCCTTACTGTTCGTCCTATCGTGGGCCGGCGCGCAAAGATTTCGGCGCTCGGGACTTACGTTCCTCCCGATGTGGTGACCAACAAAGACCTGGAAAAGTTAGTGGACACGAACGACGAGTGGATTCTCACGCGGACTGGTATTCGTGAGCGGCACAAGCTGGCTGCCGGGCTTGGCGTGAGCGATATCTGCGTTCATGCAGCGGAGAAGTGCCTGGCGGCGCGGGGAATTGAAGCCAGTGAGGTCGAGGTCATTATTGTCGGCACGGTTACGCCGGACATGATGTTTCCTTCGACGGCTTGCCTGGTGCAAGACAAGATCGGGGCCAAGGGGGCGTGGGGTTTCGACGTTTCTGCCGGGTGTTCAGGATTTGTGTTTGCGCTGCAGGCAGGGGTGAAGCTGGTTGAGAGCGGGGCACATTCAAAGGTGCTGGTAATTGGTGCGGACGCGAATACGCGCATGACGGATTATACCGATCGGACTACCTGCGTGCTGTTTGGCGATGGTGGCGGAGCGGTTTTGATTGAGCCAGCGGAAGAGGGCGAGATCGGGTTCATCGACTTTGTGCATGAGATCGATGGGTCGGGCGGCGTGGCGTTGAATTTGAAGGGCGGCGGGAGCTTGAATCCGTCGACGCACGAGACCGTGGATAAGAAGATGCACTACATCTTCCAGGATGGTCCGGCTGTGTACAAATTTGCTGTGCGGAAGATGGCCGAGGCGACGACCAAGGTTCTGGAGCGCAATGGGGTTACGGGCGCGGATCTGGGGTGCTTTATCCCGCACCAGGCGAACAAGCGGATTATTACAGCGACGGCGGATCGGCTGGGGATGGATCCGGAGCGGGTGATTATCAATATTGAAAAGTATGGGAATACATCGGCGGGGACGATTCCGCTGGCGATGGAAACGGCTGTTGAGCAGGGGAAACTTAAGAAGGGCGACCTGGTGCTGCTGGCTGCGGTTGGGGCTGGATTTACTGTTGGGGCGGCGCTGCTGCGGTGGGAGATTTAGAAGATGCAGATGACAGGTTACAGATGACAGATCGCCGTTAGAAGCTTGTGGGCCGGTCCATTGTGGATCGGCCCTTTCGTTCTGCGTCGATTATGTGCTTATATTCGGGATGTACTCGGGGAGGATGCCGAGGGTGGCGGCGATTTGGAAGAAGATTCTCATGCCTCCTACGCATTCTCCATCCAATAGATAGTGGATGTTTGTTGTTAGATAAGTGCGAATGGTTTGTTCGGAAATTGGGAGTTTCTTCGACCATTCGGCGACTAATTTGTCAATATTTTCCAGGCCGTGAATGCGCGATTGGATGAAGTCTGTCTGGATTGAATCCCCGGTCTCAAAATCGAGACCGGGGGCACCCGCCCAGACAGCCGAGACGAAGGGCAGGCCGGTGATCTTGTTCCATTCTTCGGCGAGATCCAGATAGACGAGGGGTTCGCTGGTGCGCTCGAAGCGGTTGGCTTGCTCTTCGAGGGCGAGGAGAGCGGGGTCGCCGATGAGTATGGCGGCGTCGGCTATTTCGAGCATCGCGTCGAGGTCGGCGGTTGCGGGGATGAAGGGGACGTCGGGATTGCCCCAGCGATGAAAAAGGATGCGCGTATAGGCGAGGGTGGTGCGGCTGGCGGTGTCCGCGGCTACGGAGCGGAGGGCCTTGAGCGGCTGGTGGGCGCGATGGACGAGGAGCAGGGAACGGACTCGGTGCTTGGAGGCGATGGCGCAGCCGGGAAGGATGCGGAGGTTTGGGTTGTGAGCCAGAGCGGCGATGGGGATGAGGCCGATGTCGGCTTGGCCGGTGGCTAGTCGGTCGGCGCACTCGGAGGGCATCATGCGGTTGATCTGGTAGCGCTGGGCTAGCTGGGAGTTGAGTGGCGGATGCTCGAAGTCCCACATGAGGGGTGCGGGATTGAGGAAGTCGATGGCGGCGATACGCAGGCGGGGGAACGAACGGGGATTGGAGACGGGAATCACTCCCTCATAGAGTATCAATTTGGGCCTTGGGGTGCGGCGAGGGAGGACGCGGTGACGGTATGTCTTGACATGGCGTACCTGCGGGGCTAGGGTTGGCGCAATTCCCTCGAAATCGGTGATGGTTTTCCTGTGACGAAAGCAAAAAGGTGTGGATTGAAGACAGTGACGGTGTGTGAATGACGACATTGCCGCAGGACGGCGCGCTCGCCGAATTGGAACATCCGCTGGATGAAGACCGGCTGGCGTGGCTGTCGCTGGTATTGTCTCCGGGGCTGGGACCGAAGCGGATTCTGGATGCGATGGCGCAGGTTGAGTCGGCCAGCGAGATTTTTGCGATGCCGCTGACGGGGCTCGAGGCGTTGCGGTTTCCGGCGGCAGCGGCACAGTTCATCTTTGATGGCAAGGCGCGGTTGGCGGCTGAGTGTGAGTGGGCGAAGGTAGCAGCGCAAGGTGCAACGATCGTCACGTTTGGTTGCGATGATTACCCGGAGCGGCTGAAGGAAATTTACGATCCTCCACCGGTTTTGTGGGTGAGGGGGCCAGTTAAATTGCTTTCGCGGCCGGCGATCGCGGTGGTGGGAACGCGGCATCCTTCGCCGTATGGGTCGGGGATTGCGGAGATGCTGTCGCGGGACCTGGCGGCGCGGCGGTTGCTGATTGTGAGTGGGATGGCGCGCGGCATCGACACGTGCGCGCACAAGGGTGCGCTGGTGGCTCGGATGCCTACGCTTGCGGTGTGGGGCACGGGGATCGACGTGGTGTATCCGAAAGAGAATAAGAAGCTGGCTGAGGAGATATTGGCGCTGGGCGGTGCTATTGTGAGCGAGTTGCCGATGGGAACGTTTCCGGCGCCGCAGAATTTTCCGCGTCGGAATCGGATTTTGAGCGGGCTGAGCATTGCGGTTCTGGTAGTGGAGGCAAGCGAGAATTCGGGGACGCGGGTGACGGCGCGGTGTGCGGCGGAGCAGAATCGGGACTTGTACGCGGTGCCAGGCAATGTGACGAACAAGGGGTCGTGGACTCCGAACACGCTGATAAAGCAGGGGGCAAAGTTGACGGCGACCTGGGAGGATATATGGGAGGATCTGCCTTCACAGGTGCGGCTGGAATTGGAGTCCGAGGCGCCCGTTGAATCCAAATTGGAAACTCAAGCATCCTTACTGGCTGATCCGATGCTTCGGCCTCAGGAGGCAATGGTGCTGGAGGTTCTGAGTTGCGACGCGAGTCTTCAGATCGATGAGATTCTGGACCTGCTGGAAGCGCAACTGACCTCCTCCGAGGTATTTACGGCGCTGTTCGAGTTGGAACTGGCGGGACGGATTCGGTGCTTGCCGGGAAAGAATTATGTGCGGACGATGTGAGGAAAGCAGGGAACAGGGATCAGGGGGTAGTTTTCAAAGGAGATTCTTCAGGTTGCGACGGCCATCGATGATTCTCACGATCTCCACTTCATGGATTTCGCCGTTGTCTATATCGGGATGGGTCTCGTAGAGGAGGAGCCTTCAAGAAGGATGCGGGTAAAAGGACGGATGTCCGAACGCCTCATGCCCAAACGCGGATATCCAATGAGCAACTCAGCTTTGGCCTGAATGGCATCGAAGATACGCTCGGCGGCGGGCGGATTTTCCAGACCAATGTAGGTGTAGATTTCGATAAGGTCTTCGCGGGCTTGCGGCGTCCAGGTGAGGCTAACTGGCACGAGCCTGGTCCGCTTCCGTATTGGCAAGGCGTTGGCGCGCAACTCGACGCGCTTCGTCAAAGTCAGCCGGTGTGGCGTTTCCGCTGGCCTTGCCCTGGTCCCACAATTGGCGCAGACGGCGAAGGTCATCCTGACGCAGCTCACGCTTGAATTGCCAATCGCGGATGGCTTCGCGAACAATCTCGCTGGTGGTTGCGTATTCTCCCGTTTCGACGGCGTCCTTGAGCAAGCGGATTTGCTCGCCGGTCAGTGCGATGCTGAGTTTTTGAACATCCGGCATGGTATGAGACTCCGATAGGGTAGAGGCAATATTTGCTACTTCTTGATGGATGTTAGCAAATATTTTGGCAGACTGCCGGTAAGAGTCAGATTTGACGCAGATTTAGAGGGTTTTTGGAAGGGGCATTAGGTACTAAGAGAGCTGGAAATGTAACAAGTCGAGTGGAAACGGGACGGTGTTCCGTGGTAGGGTGCAACATTTGCGGGGTGTTTTTCCCGAAGTGTGAAGAGCGGCCTCGGCTGCGGACTGATTTTTGAATCGGACCCGAAGCAAAAATCAGGAATCAAACGGAAGTGCCGGTCGTGAGTCAAACAGGCCGGACAGGGTAGAGTAGTTCTGAGTTTAAGGATGGCAATGAGCAAATCACTGGTGATCGTCGAGTCCCCCGCCAAGGCGAAGACGATTGAGAAATATCTGGGCAAGGGTTTTGACGTGCTGGCATCTGTCGGGCACATCATGGATCTGCCTAAGAACGATATTGGCGTGGAGTTGGAACATCGGACATTTGAGCCGACGCTAATTGTGTCTCCGGGCAAGGAAAAAGTTGTTGCGCAACTGAAGAGAGCAGCGGCCAGTGCGGACGCTATTTTTCTGGCGCCTGACCCGGACCGCGAAGGCGAGGCGATTGCGTATCACCTGGCGCTGCAACTGGGCACGAGTGCAAAGGAAAGAAAAAAGATTCAGCGGGTCACGTTCAACGAGATCACGAAGAAGGCAGTGCAGGAGGCATTCAAGCACGCACGCGATGTGGATCAAAACCTTGTTGACGCGCAACAGACGCGGCGTGTGTTGGACCGGCTGGTGGGTTATCAGATATCTCCGCTGCTATGGGATAAGGTGCGGCGCGGATTGTCCGCGGGCCGTGTGCAGACGGTTGCGGTGCGGCTGATTGTGGAACGTGAGCGGGAGATTGGCGCGTTTGGGCCGGTGGAGTATTGGCCCATCGATGCGATTCTGCAATTCAAGGGCGCTGGTAGCTCGGATGCTGAACCAACACTGCTGACGGCCCGCTTTATCGGCGTCGATGGAGAGCCTTCGCGGGTGCCGAATGGCAAAGACAAGGAAGGCAAGGAACAGTTTATTTCGAATGCGGTGCCGAACGAAGAGACCGCGCGCAGGATTATTGAGTCTGCAACAAAGGCGACCTGGACGGTTCGGTCTTTTGAGACAAAGGAGCGCAAGAAATATCCGTCGGCGCCTTTCACAACCAGCACTTTGCAGCAACAGGCTTCAGCGCGGCTGGGCTTTAACGTGCGCCGCACGATGGGCGTGGCGCAGAGGCTGTATGAAGGTATCGATCTGGGCGCGGAAGGAACAACCGGCCTGATTACTTATATGCGTACTGACTCGCCGCGCGTTTCTCCAGACGCAATTACCGCGGCGCGCGAGTGGATTGGGAAGTTGGGCTCAAAGTATTTGCCTGCATCGCCCAATTTCTACAAGGGCAAGAAGGATGCGCAGGACGCGCACGAAGCCATTCGTCCGACTGACCCGGCGCGAACTCCGGAGTCGATTGCACGGTACCTTTTGCCGGAGCAGTTGAAGCTTTACAGGTTAGTGTGGCAGCGCTTTGTCGCGTCGCAAATGGCGCCGGCGATTTATGACCTGACGACGATTGATATCGATGCGGTCAGCGATAGAACTTACAACTTCCGCACCTCTGGATCGGTTTTGAAGTTTGACGGATTCTTGAAGATCTACGGAGCCGACGATGAAGAGGAAGATCGGCTGCCGGAGATTCCCAAAGGTGCGCGGCTGCCGCTGGCAACTTCGGATCAGTTGAAGAAACTGGCGGTTGAAGCAAGAAATGTGAAGGTGGAGCAGGCTCGGAAGAAGTACAGGCTGGAAGTCGCAAAGATCGAAGCAAGAAACGAGAAGGCAGGTTCCGAAGACGACGGGGAGTCGATTCCTGAATTTGTGGAGCCGGAGATTCCGCTTGAAGTTAGGCCTTCAGCCGTGAATGCAGTGCAGAAATTCACCGAGCCGCCGGCGCGTTTCAACGAAGCTTCGCTGGTGAAGGAGCTTGAGGAGCGAGGCGTTGGACGGCCGTCGACTTATGCGTCGATCATCAACACCATCCAGGACCGCGAATATGTGACCAAGATCAGCGGACGATTTTATCCGACTGAAATTGGCATGGTGGTTTGCGATTTGCTGGTGAAGAATTTTCCATACATTTTTGATATCGCGTACACGGCCAGGCTGGAGGAAGAACTCGACGACATTGAAGAGGGGAAGGAGAAGTGGACGGACCTGATGAATGGGTTCTACGACCATTTCGAGGACGAGCTAAAGGTTGCCGGCGAGAACATGGAAAGCGTCAAGCGGCGGGAAGAGCCGACGACGGAGATATGCGATAAGTGCGGAAGTCCGCTGGTTCTGAAATGGGGAAAGTTCGGCAGCTTCTACTCCTGTTCGAACTTCAGCAAGAAGTCGCCTGTGACAGTGGCGATGGGTCCGTGGAAGAAGGATCCGAAGGCTGTAACAAAGAAGATTACGACGGCGTTGGATTTCCCGATGACGGTTCGCGCGACTGTTGAGGACACTAGCCTCTTCTCAAAGGAAGTGGCGAACGCAAAGGAACTGGTTGCGGCGATTGAAGAGGCGGCGGATGATTCGGCGACAAAGGGGAAGAAGATTTTTGTTGAACAGGTGAGTTGCGACTTCACGAAGGAGAACACGGCGGGCAAGCCGGACTTGAATACGCCTGAGGTGCAGGAAGCGGGCGAACAAGAGGAGTATTGCGATAACTGCGGGCGGGTGATGGTGCTGAAGCGCGGTCTGTTCGGGCCGTTCATGTCATGCCCTGGGTACAACGAAGATCCGCCTTGCAAGACGATTCGCAAGCTGAGCCAGAAGCAGCAGCAGAAGCAGAATGCGCCGGTGCCGACGGGGGAAGACTGCCCGGTTTGCGGCAAGCCTCTGGTGCTGCGGCAGGGGTCGTATGGGGAGTTTGTTTCATGCTCGGGATATCCGAAGTGCAAGTATGTGAAGCAGAATTTGATTGAAGGGATGAAGTGTCCGAAGTGCGGAACCGGAGACCTGGCCGAACGCAAGGCGCGGCGCGGGAACATCTTCTGGGGATGCACAAATTATCCCAAGTGCGACTTCACATCGAACCTGAAGCCGGTGGCGAAGAAGTGTCCAGAATGCGACAGCCCTTACCTGGTAGAGAAGGTGCTGCGGTCGGGAATCTTTTTGGAGTGCCCGAATAAGAAGAAGGGTGCCGAGGAAGAGACGAAGACGAAGAAGGTGTTCGGCAAGGCTGAGGGCAAGGGAGCCGCGAAGGGCGCTGCGGTGATGGAAGCAGGCGAGTCGTGCACCTATTCCAAGCGGATTGGGGATGCGCCGCCTCCGCCGACCGCGGAGACGCATGGGCCGGTGGTGGAGAAGAAAGGGAAGTAGCGGGCTGCGAGCGGCTGAAGGGTGGAAGCGGTCTAAAGGGGTGAGCCGTTGGCGGATCAGGGTAAGAACATCTTCATTCTCGGCGGTCCTAATGGAGCGGGTAAAACCACCGCAGCCAAGGTCTTGCTTCCCCAACGGTTGGGTGTCGATGGATTTCTAAACGCTGATGAAATCGCGCGGGAAATCTTGCCGGAGAATGTCGATGCAGCAGCTCTTGCGGCAGGTCGGGAGCTGATCCTACGAATGCGAAAGATGGTCCGCGAGGGCCGAGATTTTGCATTTGAAACAACCTGCTCAGGCAAGTCGTATATCCGGCTGTTGAAGGAGTGCCGAGAAGCCGGTTGGCGAATTTCTTTGATCTATCTTTGGGTGCCATCTCCGGAGTATTCAATTGCCCGCGTCGCTCGACGGGTGAGCCAAGGAGGGCACCATATTCCCGAGGATGTGATTCGGCGGCGGTAGAACGCAGGGTTGTGAAATACGCGCAATCTCTATTTGCCTCTGGCGTAGACAGTGGGATGGCCGAAGTCTCGCGCCGTTTTGAAGCTGGCGAACTCGATGGATCGGGCC
>Ga0302140_10008063_pt1 | contig 13148 bp, 7 predicted proteins | sample I_Bog_E1_1_FD_202095 | JGI IMG/M metagenome (GOLD analysis project Ga0302140, IMG submission 202095) | Peat permafrost microbial communities from Stordalen Mire near Abisko, Sweden - I_Bog_E1_1 | ecosystem: Environmental > Terrestrial > Soil > Wetlands > Peat | place: Sweden: Abisko, Stordalen...
TGATTACATGGCGGCTCACCCAGGCCACGTGGAGAAAGTAATCTTTTGTTCTCCCGGCGCAATGTGGGATGTTAGTCGTTTGCGATTCGACTATTCCCACAGTGCCAGTGTCGGCGAGGATCCGGGGTTCACACCTGCCATCCTGGCAGCGCTTCTGTTGACTCCGCGCAACCCAACGATAGCGAAGCAAATTGTCTCGGATCCGGCGATGGAGGCTTTCATGGACGCAATGCCCACGAGTGTCAAAGTCGAAAACAACTACTGCGCCGGGGATGAGGCACGCATTCCGAGGGAGCCAATTGTCGGCTCCAACAACTACGTCAACAAGGTTGTGTTCACAAGTCAGAAGTCGTATCCAGACCCCCGTCCGGCTCTGCGTGGCGATCCGACCCCAGTGCTTGTTCTGCGAGGTGCATGTGATTTCGTGCCTCTAGCATTCGCCAACGAATACCTGGCCACGTTCCCGCAAGCGCGCATGGTCCAGATACAAAATGCGGGCCATGCGCTTTATGAGGCACAGCCTGCACAAGTCAGTGACGCTATGGCATCTTTTCTGAGCAACTGATAGGCTGAGTCGTCGAGCTTTGCCCAGTCCGAAAGCGTTCCCCGCGGCGGCTCAAGATGTTCGCAGGTCACAGGCTCAGAAGCGGCTTGATCCAATCGCAATTCTGGACGACTTTGGGAACCGCAGTTCGTAGAACGCGGGCGGAGATGAATAAAAGAACGATCGAAATTGGCGGTCAACATGCGCATGCAGACGGAGGTCCCCTTGCAACGAAAGACCGCTTTCGCTCTACTTCTTTGCTGTATTGGCCTATTGTTTTTGCCATGTTTGGGACAAGCGCCTTCCACCTCGGGCATGCCAACGAAAACAAGCTCCGCGGCGAGCGCAGCGGCCACTGGCAATGGCAAGCCCGCTGCCATCGACCTGATCGAACAGGCTCGGGCGGATTTGGCCAAGGCCGAAGCCGAGCGCCCGATCGACCCTGAAAAGGTCGTGAAAGCCCTCTGCCTCCTCGCACAGCGGCAGTCGATGGCGCAGCGCATCACCCAGGAGACGATCGACCTTGCACAACGAGCAACGCGGGAAGCGGAAGCGGCGCGGGGCCGTGAGTCTCTTCTCTATGCCGAGGCCTTGTCCAGGCTGGCCCAGGTTTATACCTATCAGGATCATGCCGAACAGGCCCGTCCGTTGTCCGAACAGGCTCTTGAGATAGCCCAGCGGACGGGACCAGGAACCCTCGAACTTGCCACGGTGGCCGACGGACTCAACAGGGTCTGCTTTAGCTTGAATGACCTTCCCTGCTCTCTGCGTGCCGCAAAGCAGTCTGTTGAAGCCGTGCGTGCCTCACATCTCGCGGACCATCTCTACCTCGCTTCCCTCCTCCAAAATCAGGCGCAGATCCAGATGGCGCTGCAGGACACACCGGCCGCCCGCGCCGCGATGGAAGAATCGATCAGCCTTTGCGATCAAGAGACAAAGGTGGCGCCTTCCATGGCGGTAATGGAGAGCAATGCATCCGCCTTCTATCTTCGAGTCAATGAGCCGGAGTCCGCGCTTAAGCACCTGGAGAAGGCGAAGGATTACACGTATACCCAATACGGGGCCGACAGTGCGCAGGCCGGTCGTATCTCCGAATACCTCGCCGAACTCTACAGCAGGTCCAGCCGCTTGCCAGAAGCTCTCACCGAGTTTGAGCGAGCCAATGCCCAGTTTGGCCGCTGGTATGGACCCTCGCATACCGAAACAATCAGGATGGAGCGGGGGTATGCGGAGGCTCTCGCAACGGCGGGCCGCATGGAAGATGCGCTACAGATGGCCAGTCGCGCGCACGAGGCGCTGCGCGAGCACTTGAGCCTGGCCATCCGGCTCATGCCGGAACGGCAGGCCTTGGCGTTGACCGAGTTGGGGGATGACACGATGGATATCGTCCTGTCCATCGAACTGCGGAATCCAGGCCTCAAAACAGAGGCCGTTTTCCAGGAGGAGATCCGCTCCCGCGCCCTGGTGACCGAAGAGATGGCACAGCGCGCGGCCAGTCTCAGTCGGACGAACGATCCCGAAATTGCGGCCCTTCTCAAGGACCTGGAGAGAGAGAGAAGCGCGATTCTGGCCGCTCACACTGCTTCCCCGGGAACCGCTAACCTGATTCAGCAGTTGCCTGAAGCCACCAGCCGAATGGAGCGCATCGAACGCACGCTGGCCGAGCGTAGTGTCGCCTTCCGCGCCAACCAGCGCACACACAGCGTGGCTCTCGACGATGTCCGCCACCAACTGCCGACTCACTCCGTGTTGGTCTCCTACGTTGGATTCCATCGGAATTTGTTTGACGCAAAGCGGAACATGAACCTCGGCCCTGCGTGGTACATGGCCTTCGTTCTCCGTCCAGATTCAAATAAGATCGATCTCTTCGACCTTGGCGAAGGCAAAGGAATCGATGCACTTGTCCTGAAAGCACGCGCAGCCGCAGAGAGCGAAGCGCACAGTTACGGGCTTGCTTCCCGACGCAACGAGCGAGCCTATCGGGAAGCCGCGGGAGCTCTTCGCCGACGCATATGGGACCCGCTCAAGGCTGACGTTGACGGTGCCAAGCTTGCACTCGTCGTGGCCGATGGGACACTGAATCTCATCCCCTTCAGCAGCCTTCCCGACGGGAAGGGTTACATGGTTGAACACGGACCAGTGATCCACATGCTTACCAGCGAGCGCGACCTGGTCCCGGAGAGTCAGCCGGAAAAGAAGCACGGGCTTCTGGCGATTGGAAGCCCGGCCTTCGACGACTCCAACGCGGTCTCGGCGGTTTCCGCTTTGCGCGACGCGCCTGTTTCCTGCGACGCTTTCCGCAAGGTGGAGTTTCAGCCCCTGCCCGGTGCATCGGTCGAGGTAACGGACGTTGCCTCGAGTTGGCGACGGTGGAACAATCGCGAACCCGCAATGCTGATCACGGGTGAAAAGGCTACCCGTGGCCGCTTTCTCGACGAAGCCGCGCAAAGCCGCGTGCTTCATATTGCGACCCACGCCTTCCTGCTTGAAAAGAGTTGCGGCAACGGCAACCCCCTGCTTCACTCTGGCCTGGTCTTCGCCGGCGGAAAGCACGGAGAACCTTCAACCATTCTCACTGCCCAGCAGATTGCTTCGCTTGACTTGAGCGGAGCAGACTGGGCCGTGCTTTCGGCCTGCAACACCGGCAACGGAGAACTTAGAGATGGCGAAGGCGTTCTCAGCCTGCAGCGCGCCTTCCGCGTGGCCGGGGTTCGCAGCGTCGTCATGACCTTATGGCCGGTAGACGATCAGACCGCCCACGAGTTTATGCACAATCTGTACGCTGAACGCCTGAGCCGTCACTCTTCAACCGCGAATGCACTGTGGAACTCAGCTCGCATGCTGCTCCTGAGCCGCCGCGCGGCTGGAAAGAGTACTCATCCTTGGTATTGGGCGGGATTCGTGGGTTCGGGTGGATGGGAGTAGCGCCAATTCTTCCGATGCGCGCAACGCGGACCGAAGCTGTGGGGAGAATGGGTGGGTCATAAGCATGGTCTTCTTGCCGTCCATGTCCAGGGGCGCTGAAGAGTCTTCTCATTTCTCCATCCACAGCGCACTCGTGATGATCCGTGGATAGTAGCGACTCGCCTTGCCTTCTCCTGAGACAATCTGGTCACAGCAGGCCCAATACGAACTCCCTTCGGTCTGCCACTTGACGTGCGCCGCATCCGCCCTGCGGAAAACTTCGGCGATTTTAGGATCGGCATCCAAATGGAACACCCTGCGGGCGACGTGCATGAAGAGCCCTATCTTGCTCATCCACGAGTTATTGCTGGTCGAGGAGAGCTTGATGCCGCCGTCGGCAAAAAGATTGCGGCGCTGGGGGTCGAGCAGCAGTGTGCGCGTGTGCTCCTTGAGGACTTCGAACATCCGTTTTTCTGTCTCAGTCCCATAGATCTGGTCAAGCGTGCAGCCGGCAAAGCCCGCGTTGACGAAGTAGAGCGGGTAGACACAGCCCTCCACCGCGGGGAGAATGCGCGAAGTGTAGCCGGGATTGGATTTCTCGAAGATAGCCGGAAGAACACCGTCTACCGCCTGATCGCACACAACCGCGGCAACCTTAGCGGCGAGCTCCTCACAACGAACCCGTCGGGCGGCATCGTCAAGTTCGCGGAACATGAACCCCAGGGACCGGTAGGTTGCCCAACTCTTCACGGCGATGTAAATGTTGTTCCGTGTCTGCGCCAGCGAGTGATCGAGCGAGTCGTAAGTGGTAATCTCCTGACCGCCTGCGCACCGGCAGCTGTCGAACTGCGCGAATCCAACGTCGCCGCTTCGGTTGATCATGCTGGTCAAGCAGGCATCCATCACTGCCTTGTTGTTCTTAAGCCACGCTATGTCGCGGGTCTTGGCCACGTAGCAGCCCGCGGTTAGAACCCAATTGCAGAGTTGCTCTGTCGTCATATAGCTGAAGCAGCCGGTCAGGTTTGCCAACTCGTAGCTGCTGCGGCCTTGCGGCGAGAAGTTATTGTGCGCGCCCATATCGTGACAGAAGCTGATACCGCCGGGCCTCGTGTCATACGGGCGGTTGAGTTGAGCTTCATCGGGCGGTGGCGGAGTTTGGGAGGGATCCACCTGCAGAGTTTCGATCGAAGGGACGAAATCAGATTTGTAGTCCTTTACCTCATCGGTGTAGCTGTAGCGCCAAACAAAAGTGTCGAGCAGGTTACGGACCAGCCAGGGGTTATGTTCCAACTCCCAGAACACGTGATCGACGGCCAGATCGAGCGTGTTCATCATGCAGTATTCGCCCTCGTTCACGATCCAAAGCGGCTGGCCTTCGAGCTCCAGCAGCTGCGTGCTTCCGTAGTAGCTGTGGGTGGCGTGCGCAATGAGGAAGCGCTGGTCGTCGGAGACAGCCGCGCTGTCCAGCTTGCTGTCGAGCGACTGTGCCTGGGCCACAATGTTGCCAGCGTGATCAAGCGCGGTCTTGAGAACATCCGCGAGGCCTTTGAAGTAGCGCGTGTAAAGGTAGCGGCCTTCCAGTCCGTTGGTTTGGATCCCCTCCAGATAAGAGCCGAGGGCGATAGTGATCCCGTACTTTTTGCCCGCTGGGACTTCAAATCCAAACCCAGGGCAGGAACCCAGCAGGTGAACCGGATTGTGCACCTCACGCACGCCGTCGCTGGCTGACCAGCGCATGAAGATGAAAGGTGCGGCATCGATTTTCACCCCTTCTTCCGAGGTAGTGAAATCGAATAGCTCTGCGGCGCCGCCGGCCTCGCGACGAAAAGCAAATGCCAACCGTCCATTGCCCAGATCCTCGTCGAGAATCCGGCTACCGGGTCGTGCATGATTCAGGGCAAACATCGCGGTCCGCGTAGCGGTGCCGGAGGTGTTGTCGAGCTCGAGGCGCGCAATGACGGCAGGCAGCAACCCTTCGCGAATTCGCTGTTCGGTTTCAACATGGGGATCGGGAATCGCTCCAAAAGGCGAATAGACCGTGAAGGTCAGCTCTTCGGCCACCCATTGGTCGCTGGCCCAGCCGTAGGAACGCGAGAAATCGCCTTCCTTGAACGCCACGGCGTCTGGCTTGACGTTCTGCTCTGCGGGACCGGCCTGCTCCACCAGAAACGCGTCGGCAGACCGATCCACCGCGGCAGTGTAGAAAGGCAGGCACTTCAACGTTGCGTCCGAGTGGCGATCGCCGTCTTTGAAGCCGATGAAGACCTCCTGGTCGCCAGGCTGCCCGATCTGCAGGCCGATGCCACCGCGGGTTCCGAAGTTGCCGCAGGTAAAGCTCATGAAGGCGCCCATGGGCGAATGCTGGGCATTGAAGCCCAAGTGATAGGCGAGCGATGCACGTTTAGTCACGGTTGTTCTCCGCAGCGAATTATAGCCGTACGCACCCTCCTGCCAACGTCCGATTTTTTATCGCCAAAGCCCGCAGTAAAGCGATATAGTTTGGTGACTTCAATCACAGCCGGCGCGCGTAGCCTGGAAGATGATGTTGGAAGTTTGCTGGGTCAGCAGGAAGCTCCGGCCGGTCTGTGTATTTCGTTGCAGGGCTCGATGAGAGAGGGTACGATGAGCGGCAATCGCACAGGTCTTGCATTCTCAGAGAAATTTGGCTATGGCCTTGGGGATATGGCGGCCAACTTCGTATTCCAGGCGATGATGGCCCTGCAACTGAACTTCTATACCGACACCTTCGGATTGACGCCCGCCCAGGCGGGCACGATGTTTCTCATTGTCGGGCTGGGAGCCGCTGTCTTCAATCCGGTGATGGGGGTTATTGCCGACCGGACCCATACGCGCTGGGGCAGATTTCGCCCGTGGCTGTTGTGGACAGCGCTGCCCTTTGGCGTGATCGGTGTTCTGACCTTTACCACCCCAGATTTGAGCGCCGGCGCAAAACTGATGTATGCCTGGGTGACATATCTCCTGCTGCGCCTCATCTATACAGCCAACAATGTACCCTATGCATCGCTGACCGGCGTGATGACGGACGATCCCAACGAGCGCACCAGCATTGCGTCGTACCGGCAACTGTTTGCCAACGCGGCGGGATTTATTGTGCAGAGCCTTGCGATTCCAATGGTAGTCTTCCTGGGACGTGGCAGCAGCGCCCGCGGTTATCAGAGGACGATGGGAATCTTTCTTGTGACAAGCGTACTGATGTTCTTGATCGCGTTTGCTGTAAGCAAAGAACGGATTCAGCCCGACCCGAAGCAAAAGTCGTCGGTCGGTCAGGATCTTGGCGACCTGTTGCATAACGGACCATGGATTGCGCTCTTCCTGGTAACGACCTTCTACTTCGTCGCCCTCATGATTCGCGGCAGCTTGATGCTGCCCTACTTTAAATACTGTGCCGGCAACCAACTGCTCTTCAGTTGGTTCAACGGCTTCGGGTTGACGGCGCTCCTGATCGGTGTCGCTTGTTCGACTGCGCTCACCAAGCGGATCGGCAAGCGTACGCTGTTCGTCTGGAGCATGCTCTTGACGGGCGTTTTCTGCATCGCCCTGTTCTTTATCCCCCCGACGGCGACAACCGCCATCATTGCCGTTGAGGTAGCACGTCAATTTGTCTACGGCTGCTCAGGCCCGGTTCTTTGGGCGATGATGGGCGATGTGGCCGACTATGGCGAATGGAAGACCGGACGCCGCGCCACGGGCACAGTAACCGCGGGAGTGGTGTTTGCGCTGTGGATCGGGTTGGCACTGGGCGGCGCGATCGCTGGCTGGCTGCTTTCCCTGTATGGCTATCAGTCCAATGCCATCCAGACCACGCATGCGTTGATGGGCATACGCCTGATCGCCTCGGTGTATGCGGGCGCGGCCTTCCTTGCGGCCGCTGGCTGCCTGATGTTCTACGGCATCAATATGAGACTCAACCTGACAATCTCCCACGATTTGAGTGAGCGCCGCAAGACTTTTACGGTGTAGTGCGAAGCGGCCAGCGAGAGTGGTTTCGCAATTCGGGGTGGATTCTGTGCAGTGAAGGGCTTTTTGCGGGTTCAAGAGAACCGGATGAAATCGGATCGTGATTGGAGAGAACTGAAATGCAACAAGGCAGCAGTTTACTTTTTATTTCGATTTTCTTGTCGAGTGTCGCCGCCATTGCGCAGGCTCCCGCACCTGCAACGCTCAAGGACGCATTCCGCGGCGCCTTTCTTGTGGGCGTGGCAATGAATGGAGATCAGATCACGGGCAAGGATGCACGCGGCGACGCCATCATCACGCGGCAGTTCAACTCCATAAGCCCCGAGAACGTGTTGAAGTGGGAAGTCATTCATCCTCGGCCCGATGTCTACGACTTCTCCCTTGCGGATGAGTATGTGGAGTTTGGGCTGAAGAACCACATGTTCATCGTAGGCCACAATCTCTGCTGGCACTCTCAGACTCCCGACTGGGTATTCAAAGATGAAAAGGGCAGTCTCCTCACCCGCGATGCCTTGCTGCAGCGCCTCCACGACCACATACAGACGGTGGTGGGCCGCTACAAGGGGAAGATCAACAGTTGGGATGTCGTCAACGAAGCCTTGAACGAGGACGGAACTCTGCGTCAGTCGCTCTGGTTCAAGATTATCGGAGAGGACTACATCGTCAAGGCATTTCAGTTTGCACACGATGCGGATCCCACCGCTCAATTGAACTACAACGACTACAACCTTGAGACTCCAGCAAAGCGCAAGGGCGCGATCGCTATTGTGAAGAGGTTGCAGGCGGCTGGCGTTCCGATCGCGGTAGTCGGCAACCAGGGACACCTGCACCTGGACGGGGCGTCGGCCGCAGATGAAGAATCCACCATCACGGATCTGGCGGCCAGCGGCGTCAAAGTCGCGATCACAGAACTCGACATCGATGTGCTGCCATCAGCGTGGGGACGCACCGCGGATGTCTCGCTCAAGGTTGAAGACACTGCCAGGCTCAATCCCTATCCAAACGGCTTGCCCGACAATGTTCAACAGGCTCTGACAAAGCGCTATGCCGAGCTCTTCGCTGTTTATTGGAAACATCGCGATGTGGTCAATCGTGTGACTCTGTGGGGCCTCACCGACGCACAATCGTGGCTGAATAACTGGCCCGTCAGAGGACGAACATCCTACCCTCTGCTCTTTGACCGCAACGGCCAGCCAAAGCCGGCATTCCAGGCGGTGCTCATGACAGCAACGAATTGATTTTCCCTAGGAGCCTGTCGGCCATAGTGCTATATCCAAGGCGAGCCGTCCGTTTTGAGTCCTGGTTTCTGAGCCTGGCCGCGCAGGCAGTAATCCTGTTGGTCGCGCGTTGCGAGCTTTCTGCACCGTTTCAAATAAAACGCCCATTTGCCCGCCGTTTTATGCCATTTCCAGAACCCAACCTGCCCGAAACAGCCTCAGCAGGTTGCTGGCCGCGCAGACCAGTCTCCACTCGCGGCCAACATTCTGTTTTCCGCGCAAGCTGAAACGACGAAAGCCGCGCTGTTCCTTGATCTGTCCGAAGACTGGCTCGACGATCGCCTTGCGCATTTTGTACACCTCGCGCCCGTCCGCGGTTCGTAGCTTGTAGTGCATCGCCTCTTTCGGCCCCGCGCCGGCAGGTGGCGGATCGCCGATCGGCTCCGGCGTGTCGCTATGCTTCTCGCGGCCTGTGGCCACGTACAGATCAACGTCCTTTACGGACTCTTCGGTCACATTAGCTTCGCTGAAGTAGCCAGTGTCAGCGCTGACCTTCTCCGGCATCTGTTCCAGATTCGCCACGATCTGCGCAATGCCCAAGTTTGACCAAACCAGCCTTCTCGCACAGCAAAAGGGCTTGAGTGAACAATCCGGCTAGCGCCTCTAGATGACGCTTGCGGAACTCGGCGATCGTGTCGTAGTCCGGGTGCTGGTCGCCGGAAAGATAACGGAAGGCCACGTCCTCGAATGTGCGTGTCTCAATCTTGCGCGAGCTGTACACGCCCGTCGCATAACCGTACAAAAGAAGGCGAACCATCATCTCGGGAGAGTAGGCCGCCTGACCACGGCCATCCTTCTCCGCGTAAGAGGCGTAGATGGAGCTCAGATCAAGCGCCCCTACAACGTCCTCCAGAAAACGGGCAAGGTGGCCATCGGGAAGCCAGTCGTGAAGAGAGGGTGGAAATAAAAGAGTCTGGTTGACCGTGTCAGGAAAAAAGTTCTGGCCCATGGGACAACGATAAAACAGAATCTGCTCCCATGCGATGCAGGCTCCGTTACCTAATCTATGCCCGACAGGCTCTTAGGCCGACATTCCGTCAAAGCGCAAGACACCGAACGGACGGCCGATTGGCGATAGCCCGATCAGAGGCTTCCTCGGCCGGGACATCCAATCCACCTGAGGATCGGTCATCTCCTCGATTTGGGAATTCGACCAAATCGAGAGTCTTGGCGCAGCAGTAGATCGCAAAGGTGAAGTACCTCAGTCTCGAAGCCAGGGCTATCACTTGGAATGACCAGCCAATGGCCGATCTTGTTTTCGAGAAGTTCGATCGAACGGATCGAAGGAAACTCGTAGTGAAGTTGTGGATCTCTGGGACTCGTGCCGTCGGAAAGTACAATCCAAACACCATTGTCCCTAGGAGATGTGGGATGATCGCGGAGCATACAAACGAGTCGGTCGTCTATGTAGACACCAAATCCAGAAAACAAGCGACGAACCTCGGGGGTCAATGGCAGGAGTGCATCCACAACGAACGCATACGGCGCCCTCTGCTTTGGCTTGGCAGGATTATGCATCATCTATTTGGTCTATCAAACTGGACCATGTCAGTCCAGACCCGATCGTGGGCTCGCGCTCGGATATCATACCGACCTTTCTACTTCAATAACGCCGGTGGCAAGCTGCTTCTGGCCACCCATAACTTGTTTACGATACCCGACTTCCCCACTCGCGCACCGAAAGTGTGAGACACCGAGGGGGATACCCGCAACCCAGAAAGCATCCTTATGGCTTGTTCGCTGGCTTGGCCGCGCGATCGGCATGGTGGGCCAGCAAAAGTAAACCGGCCTTCCGTTCTCGCGCTTTCATCCCTTCCAACAACTTCTCCGCACTTGCTTCGTGCCACGCATCAGCTTGGGCGGTAGCGCTGACCGTCCGGGCTTCCCATGCAAGTGCGAGCAGTCCCGAGGCTTCTGCCTCCTTCGCAACAGATTCGAGTGATGCCACGGCAGCCTCTTCCTGATGTTCCGCCGACAGCACCCCTGCCGACTCGATCGCGAAGCGGATATGGATGGCTTTGACTTGTGTCTTGTCTGCCAGCGCTCTCAGCGCGTCCCTTTCGCGATGTGCATCGGAGATCTTCGATTGATCGAGGAGAGCCCTGACCAGAACAGTTCCAGCATCAAGCTCGTCATCCGGATCCTGCTGTTGATGAAGCTGGCTCATGCACTCGCGGGCTTGTGTCTCTGCATCTGCGGCATGACCCTCTTCAGCGGCAAGACGCGCCAAGGCAACCTTCGTTTGAAGGCTGCTCTGCTTTTCCCCAATTTCGGTTCTGAGTCGGAGAGCCTGTTCATACTGCTTGCGCGCCGCTGCAAGTTCATCCTGCTGGAAGAACACGTCGCCCAGGCCCGCAATTCCATACGCGGTGGTGCTCTTGTCGCCAGCCTGCAGACCCGCGGCAAGCGCCTGTTCCTCGTTCTTTCGCGCTTCCGGCAGATTAGCCCGCTGCAAGGTGATCTCGCCCAGGTCCGACAAAGCGAGCGCAACGCCAGCTATGTCGCCAATCTGCCTGTAGCCCACGATGGCTTGATTCAGTAACTTCGATGCTTCATCCAGCTTTCCGCCGGAGAGCAAGACGTCTCCGAGATTATTCGAACTTGCTGCCAAACCTTCGGTATCGCCAAATTTTCGAAACACTTCGATGGCCTCCTGCCACATGGTCTGCGCTTTGGCAATGTCGCCTTGTGCAAAGTAGAGACTGGCGAAGTCATTCAGCGTGCGGGCAGCATTATTTTGATCGCCCGCACTGAGGTAGCTGTTCCGCGCAAGATTGCAATCTGCCATGAAGGAATCCGCCGCTGTCCCGAAGGAGGAGTCCGTCTGACAGAGGATTCCAGAGCCGCGGGCGACCATCAGCATGGAGTGAAGTGCGGATGCCTTGGCAATGGCTCGATGTGCCGCGGCGCGAGCCCTTGGCAGATCGCGGTCCACCAGCACGGACGCTTCCATCAAATCGATGCGGGGGTCGTCGCCAAGGGGCGCGGGCAAGGCGCGCAGGATGGCCAAAGTGCGTTCGGCCTCTTCCTGGTTGCTGTGGAATTGTACTTTGGCAAGCTGCAGCCCGTATTTCAGATTGTCGGGGAAACGCTGGAATAGCTTCTGGTAGGTGAGGATTGCTTTTGGCCAGTCATTGACTGACTCCTGATAGCGCCCCTGGATGGAGAGGGCGGTCTCCTCGGGCAAGTCACCCGCATATTGCAATGCCCGCTTTGCCTCGTCGCGTTCCAGCGCCTCGTACCCAAGACTGCTGTAGGCGCTGGACAGGGCCGAGTGTGCCGCGGCGAATCCCGCGTCTGCGGCAATAGCCCGCTTGAGCAGGTCCCGCGCGCCGACCGGATCAAACACGTAGAGCCGAGCCAAACCTTCACTGTAAAACTGCAGCGCTAACTGGTTGCTCGACCCTTCAACGTTGGAAGAGGCAGTTGCCGGCGCCAGGCTTAAGGAGGGGTCTAGTCCTTCCCTGAGCTGTAAGCCGGCCTGCGATGCAAGGTCGAACAGATCCTTCTCATCGCCGGTAATGGAGCTCTCAAAGATGGTTTCTCCTAAACCGGTGTCCTGGGCCCGTAAATCGAGACGAATACGATTTTTCCCTGCGTCGCCGATCAGAGTATAGGAGCCAACCACCACGACATCTGCTCCGAGACTCGACTTTAGCCGTGCAAGCGTCGTCTTTGCCAGCGTATCTTCGGCGGGAAGGCCGAGGTCGTGCTTCACGTTGGCAACGTCTTCGCCGGATACCAGGCGAAGGTCGCCATTCGCGCCTAACTCGGTATTCAGCATCTCGGTGAAAGCGGTCGAGAGCCAGTTCTGATCCGGACCCGCGGTCACGTTGCGAAAACCGAGGACCGCGACGGATCGCCGCAGCCGGGTTTGGGCAGAGAGGTGTTGTGGTTCCGGTTTAGGGTGCGGGAGGGAGTGAATTCGGAATGCGGCGAACGCGAGGGCGAGCGCAGCGCCGAGTGCCGTTACGGCATACCAGAGAAAGCGTGGAGTGGTCTTTTTCCGATCCTGCACAGCAGGAGTGAGGTGCGAGGCGGCTGGAAACTGGGGGGGAACGAGAGCAGCTTGGGGAACATCCGGCGGAGGTGAAGATTCTGGAGGTTTTTCGGAGACGTCCACCGAGACCGGAGCAATGAAGCGATAACCGCGGCGCGGCACGGTCTCAAGGAAGCGGGGATTGGCCGCACTGTCGCCCAGCGCCTCTCTTACTTTCACGACCGCGACGCCAAGGCTCTTGTCGAAGTCGACAAACGTATTGCTCTCCCAGAGCCGCAGTCGAATCTCTTCGCGCGAAACGGTCGCGCCGCCCTTTTCGATGAGCAACACCAGAAGTTGGAAGGGCTGGTCCTGGAGCTTGATGCGAACCCCGTTGTGCGTCAAAGACCCCGCTGTGACGTCCAGCGTAAAGAGCCCGAAGCGGTATGTCGCCATCGGGGAGTGA
>Ga0302140_10008065_pt1 | contig 13148 bp, 13 predicted proteins | sample I_Bog_E1_1_FD_202095 | JGI IMG/M metagenome (GOLD analysis project Ga0302140, IMG submission 202095) | Peat permafrost microbial communities from Stordalen Mire near Abisko, Sweden - I_Bog_E1_1 | ecosystem: Environmental > Terrestrial > Soil > Wetlands > Peat | place: Sweden: Abisko, Stordalen...
AAAATAAGACATCAAATCAGCCAGACACATTCATTATCATACTCGACACTCATTCTTATCACAGACCAACATTAGTCTTTACTCAACCAGCACCACTCTTTAAACCCGCTACCAAATATCAAAATGAAGACTTCGTTCTCTACAATCTTTCTCTCAATTTCCCTTGCTGGATTGTGCGCTACCTCTTCTTCATCCCCCGACTCCTGTGCCGAAAATTGACTAACCTCAACAGTGCACTTGCGGATCTCCATCAAAACGCTGTTTGCATTGACAGTACGGACGCTGGTGTAAGCCCTCTTCCCCAATTGTTGACTCCGCTAACTATTTAGGATGTTCTCAATGTAGATGCAACAACTACGGCCTGCGGCTATTACTTCATGAGGAACAAGGGCGACCAGCAATGGAACACCTGTCCAGATTGCATTATGGTATGTCTAACCTCCTTCTCTTTCCTTTCCCAAATGCTATTTCGAGTACTAACACGGTTTGAACAGCTTGACACGCCATCCATTCATTGCAATTCCGAGTCGTGGCACATTGGCGGTGACGAGGTTAGTTTCTCCTGTCCTCGTCCCAGAGCCAGAAATGCTAACATAATTATCCAAGATCACTTATTACTGCAAGTTGGCGGGTGCAGATAATGCATTGACCCGCTAGAATGCGTAGCTGGAGACTTGGAGCCCGTGGAAGAAGTAAACCCTAAGATTGAGGTCGTATTCATAAAGACTTCGGCATTGTTGGTGTTCTTGTTGTGTTTTGCTTACTGTCTCACCATAATATTTGAATACATATTGGGGAAGAAAAGGATATTCACATTTTGATGATGCTATGCCGGCAATTTATGCGGGTATATCCGAAAGAGCCTCTCTCTCCTTGTTTTGATCCCGCACAGGCTTAATATCAAGTGTCCCTTCTTTTGGAAGTGAATCTCATGTGCTTGACTCAGACTTGCTCTGTCCTGGTTCCGCTTCAGTCCCTTTCGAATTTGTAACGGATTGTGGGAGAGTGACGCATGAAGCCTGTTTGTCCTCTGCAAAAAGTTCTCTCGCGGGGCAGATTAAACGCTTTTGCGCCAGAAGCCTTGTTGCTCACGATGCTGTCTCCCGGCGAGGAGCGTACAAATTTCCCCAACGGAATATTTCAATCAAACAGCAAGTTGCAACTTCGCAAAGGCCCTTTCCAACCTCTCAAGTTCACAAACCACATCTCTATAGAAGACCGCTTGCAAGCCCGGATCACTCAAGTCCGTTTCGCCCTCCCCAAAATCGCACCCCAGACATTTCCTGACAACTTTTGCATAGCTCGCCCCAAGGCTCGAACCCAGGTTCTTCGAGACTCGGTCTGCTACCTCGAAGTCCGAGAATCTGCTTTCGTTGAATGCCTCCCCTCGTGCCGGCTCAAGCTGCTCTCGCAGCGTACTCAAAGGTGCTTGACGAGCTAGTTCAATGAGAATGACTCCCAGCCCAAAGAGATAGGGATTCCGCACGAAGGAATGAGCTTTAAGAGTAGTTGCTGCAGTGTTCTCCGAAGAGCTCATTTTACGTTCACTGCTATTTGGTTTACCAAGTTGAACATTGAGATGTGGTGATGTGATGGTGGTAGATAACGCATCTGTGCCGAAGAAGACCACATCATCGCTGCGCCAGGAGTCTTTCAGCATGGGAGTCGCGTGAAATTGGAGCACAGCGGAAGCGAGTTGTCTTGCAAGACGAAGTCGCTCGTACTGGATGAACTGATCTGCGTGGGGATTGGTGGACATCGTATGGATGATTTGGGTGAGAGAAAATGATTGGCGACTGCAAGAGGTTGTAATAGGTGGCGCGAAGTAGACTAGATGTTTGTACGGACCAGATTTTTCGAAGTAGCCGATGTATTTATTGACTGGAGTTTTCGGTCCATAATTTTCAAGTTGTTTGCAGAAGTCATGTTGGACACAGAAGTCCGGAAGGGTAGGGTCTGCTGAAAACGATTTTATTAATGTCGTTGTACTCGTTGTCGTCATTGCCATGCTTGAACGAGCATTGGATGAAGCTGTTGTACCGAATCGGACAGTCTTCGCTTTGATCCGCTTGGTAGACGAAGGGCATGGTTTAGAGTTTTCACGTTTCAAAGTACCAGAAAGTTCAATCAACCGTTCTTGAGCCTCTTCCTGAGATTTAGTTCTTGCCTCTCGTGGTGATAGAGGTGGAGCCTCATCGAAAGTGGAGTCCACTGCAATCCAGACAGGTTCTAGGTTTGTTGGACTTCCCGAAGAACAATGTGCAAATGCCATGTTGAACCTAACTATAGGAAGACCCGGCTGTTCAATAGTGATATGTTGCGACTCTAGTCGGAAATGTGCGGTATGTTTCTCGTGGATCTTACACGCTCGCTCCAATGCTTGGTGCAATTGCGCTGATGCAGTTCGCACCAGTCTGCAGTCTTTCACCGCTTCATCCGTTCTCGGAGGAGAAACGGACGAAGTCATCAGTAGGTGTTGGGCGTCATCTAGCTTGTTTGTCTGCGCGGCAAGAGTACGGAAATCTTGGTTGAGATTTCTGAGGTCTTGAAGTGTTTCCTCTAGTTGAGACTCAGAAAAGCTAAACTTCAACCTCTTTCCAATTCGTGACCTCCAAGCCTTGTCTCCTATTGAACTTAGCTGCGAACTGTTATTAGTTTCATATATCACTCTTGAAACATTTGCTCTAGAAGTCTGAAGTCTTACAGGAAATGATTGTTGTACTGCCAACCCAAAGCTTTCAGTCTTCTCCTCGATCTCTCCTAGTTTTCCCTCCATGAGAGTGATTATGTTCTTACAAGCCACTCCAGAGTCTCCAAGCTGTCTGGAGAACCTCTCATCCAAATCTGGATCGTCCCATGAAGGGTGCTTGCCCTCTCTTAGCATGTCTTTTGCAGTTTGGCGTGTGGTTAGAGTGGCTAAGAGCAGGTGACACTCATTCCGAAAGATGGTTTTTTGGGTGCCTAACTGCTGCTGATACAGCTCGAGCTCGGGTGCAAACTTGCGATATCGATTGAAAGGTCTGAAGACATCTTCGTAATGCTCTGCTGCCGATATCATGAGGGGTAACACCCCTAACACGAACCCTGCAGCTTCAACTCCTGTCATCTCGACGATTCCCACATATCATAGTAATGGGGTCGGTCGAAAATTGGGAATGGCTCCTTAGAAGGCGAGGCTTGAGAAGTGTTCCGAAGTTTCTTCTCCAAAGTGAGGCGGAGGCTGTGCACGCCCGTCTGTGAGGTGGCTGGGGCTGTGCTGCGGTGAGGCGAACTGAACGCACTGCCTCGGGAAGCGCGCTCACAACCATTCAAATCTAAAGCAAGCTTCTACATGTTATCTTAACCTCACTATCTATGAGTTATCATTGTACCACTTTCTGCGGGGTCTATCATCGCAAGTGAAAGATGCGCCCAGGCGGCAAATTAGGCAAGGTGGTAGAGTGGATTGACGGTGCGACAATTCATCGATCAGGAGATGGCGAGGAGGATGGTTCATCATCCGGATTCGCCTGGACCCTCTATGACCTCGACCTCAGAATTCTGACTAAACTCGTCCCGATATTTTCGAATGATTTCCATAGAATCTCTCGCAAAGATGTCAGGAATTTGAAACAATCCCTCGGAGATTTGTTCTTGTGGGGCGACGGATTTCGTGACGGAAGGCTAGAAGAGGTTGTGGAGGAGTCGGACGATCTTGAGGAGACGCTGGTTTCCTCACTCGTTAGAATAGGAAGGCTGCTGATATCTGGTGAGTTGCACTTGCTCTCGTCTACATAATCTAAAAAAGCTGACCGAATTTTGAAGTAATCGATGACCAGAGAGAAATAATTACTCTACATCGTGAGGAGTTCAAAAACCTCGTTGAAGAGCTCAGGATCATCTTAGAAAAGGCAAGAACACTCCGAAAAAACAGTCTTGATAATGAAGGTATCTCTGGTGGCGAGACGACCGACGATGAGGCACGTGAAGAGCGGGGTGGCGTTCGAGGTTTTATCTATTCCTTGAAGATATATACCACATGTCTCATGGACTTGCTACCTTCAATGGAAGACACACTGAGCCTTGCACGTCAGGTCAAAGACGAAGACCAGCCTTCGGTACCATTGGAGTTTCATGTGTCTGGGCCTGCCAGAACGTACATTCTCAACATCTGTGACCGCTTCCCAAAGGCTGACTCTAAACTTGTGGAAAGGCTTGGAGAAGCAAACTGGCAGCGGCATACTGCGCTCCGCAGGCTTCTTCTGCAAGCAGATAGCTCAGATTTCCCTGTTGAAGAACCAGCCAAATCTGTTTTTGTCCCAGTCTCATTGTTCCAGGACTCTGGTTTAGGAAGCTCGCTGCCATCACAAACGAGCTATGCTACAACTTCTGCATCACACACATCATTTGTTTCAAGCCAGGCCGATGAAGAAGGCGGAGGGCTTCGAGTCCCTCCCACACCAAAAGCGGTTATCAAAGGAACTCCGTTCAATTGTGAGATTTGTGGTCAGACGTTGAGCCAAATCAAGAACCGTGTTGATTGGAAGTATGAGAGACTTCCTCTTCGTAATATGTGAAGATTGTGTGCTGACCTTGCCAGACGACATGTTTTCGCTGATCTCAAACCATACCTGTGCACTTTCTCGGATTGTAAAGATGCACTGAAGACGTTTCCGACCCGAAAGATGTGGGAAACTCACGAGTTTGAGCAACATCGATTCGACACAGTACTCTGCTGCTCATTGTGTCCCAGACGTCTGTTCAACAGTTTCTCAACAGAAGAAGAAGGGAATGGGCATCTCAACACTGCACATGGAAGAGGACTGGAGAAGAAAGCGCCTGGATTCCCGCTGGGACTATATAAGCAAAGAAAGCCTCATGAAGCCGCATCACTTTCATGCCCTTTATGTCTATGCGTGCCAGGCACATCGAGGCGCAATTTCGTCACGCATGTCAGCAAACACATAGAAAGCATCGCGCTGGCGGCATTACCTCGAGACAACGGCTCCGATTCCGAGTCTGGTTCTGACGCCAGATCCGTAACGACAGCTTCCAGCGATCATGCTTCCGATGACGGCCATTCTCCTGTTGGTTCTCCGGCACCAGGTACAATGGGTCGTTCTTCAACTCAGCAGGATACCACTTTACAGCCATCAACAACTCCTGTCCCACAACCACAAATCGGCCGAGTAGAAGCACCACCGCCTCCAGCTCCTGGTCAGCCTGCTCATGTTCCTGTAAGATCCCTACCTTGTTCCAAAATATCTTATCTGATAACAATTTCCAGCCCCCCCCTCCAGCATGGTTAACCCAAGGCCTTGCGGACCTCCTAAAGGAATACCCCAATGACCGCTTTGAAGGCGTGATGTGCTACTCCGCCATAAGTACGGCCACAGAACTCCGCTGCGCCGCACCTCCAAGCGGCGAGCCCACTCCAGAAGGCATAAAATACATGTACTTGCCTCGAATCCGATGCCACGACTGTCCTGGAAAACTATATTCCCCTGGCCCGGAAACCACCGTGGGGAACTTTGAAGTGCATTTAAAGAATCGGCAACATAGAGAGAGGGTCGATGGTAGGGTTGCAGGTGGCTCGTCGGCGGCGAGTGGAAGCGGGGGTGCATACCTGGATCAACTTGCAAAATTTCACAAGCAGCACGGCACAAACCTCAAACAATTCCCTACCGTTGACAAGCGTCCTCTTGATTTGTACAAATTGAGGCAAACTGTCGAAACAATGGGAGGGTTTGACGAAGTCTGTAAGATGAAGAAATGGCCGCAGGTGGGACGAATTCTAGGTTATGAAGGGAAGATCATGTCGTCGCTGTCAACCTCGCTCAAGAACTCCTACCAAAGATGGTTGGTCCCATACGAAGAACATCGGCGACTGGCAAAAGAAGGCCTTCCTCTAGAGCGACATGCTAAAGAACGCCTGACAACACCTTCCGAAGTCTCTCGAAGCCCCGATCCTCCGAATGCTCCGAAGCCTCGAATACCATTATCAGCACTAAATTCTGATTCAGAATCCGAAGAAGATAGATCTCATGGGATAGACCGTAGAGAGTTTCTACGCGAGCCAAAAGTGATCCCACAACTAGGACGCAGGCACTCAATAAGAAGCACTGCCAAAAGCCCGAGCCCGGATTCAGACGCTGAAGGTCTGAAATTTCGATTCAAACAAAGAAACCCGGAGGAAGAGCTAGGTTAGCATCCTTCTTCTCTTTCCTATAGAAAACATGAAGCTGACAGTATGGGTCAGGAAAAGTGACCAAAATGGGTAATGTGCCAGATAGAGTAGGAGTGCAAGATGGCCCTCCTTATAACTTTATGTTCAGCTCGCCGGAGGTTACCAACGAGTACAATCTTTTCAACGATTTTCTGAGCACTAGTTTACTGGACGACGGTGCATTACCACCAGACGACACCGCCAATTTCTTAACGGATCAACCTGGCGGAGCAGGCAACAGCAATTCTGGCCCTTCCGGGACACAGGCTCAAACAGCTTTAATACTGCCAGAGAATCCTCTAGGCAACTCTATTTCCAGGCCTAAGAGTGTCATTCTTACTGACAAGTCACGCGAGTATTACCTCCAAGCTGCTGACCCCACCTCCACCCGCGTTGGCCCTCTTCATCAAGGGAGAGCTATGCATGAATCGCCATACGGCGGAGAGAACAAACCGCCACAGAAACGTGTATACCAGGCATGCGATTCATGTCGCCAAGGAAAGGTGAAATGCGACATGGGGAGTGTTGACAAATTCCACGGTCCGCCATGTGTGCGATGTCGCAGAGAGACCAAGGAGTGTATTGTTTCAGAAAGGAGAGAAAAGCGAGGAGTGGCTCCTCGCTTGGAATGATTACCGCACTGTGCTACTTTCAATGTACAGTTCGACGACCAACAAGAATCTTTTTGCTATGCCTCCATAAGAATACCGAGTTTATTATCTTTTCACTCAATATACCTAGCGTACGGTGAGAATTCAATAGGTTACCTTCAACGGGGCACTAGATCACAAGGCCTTCCCAGAGCCAAAAACAGCAACGACAACACTATTCGATATGTTTCTCATAGAAACAGCATCCGTCGGAACAATAATCATCGTACCCAACCTGGAAAGGACAATCCGCAGAAACAGTACAAGTAGCTCCAGACCCACCCGCAGCTTCACAACCACTAGCATTCGACGAACAAACACCGTTATTACACGTTCCTAAACAGCAACCGGAAGAGCCACACACTGACGTCCCAACATCGCAGCATGTGCCGCCATCATTGTACTGTCCAGCCCCGCAACAGATCCCGCCATCAAGTACACTGCCAGGCAGACAGCACAGACCAGGAGCCATGCAGTCCAACAGTAATCCACAACAAGCATTCCCACAGATTCCAGACGCCGGGCAACACGATCCATCGATTGCCGCGGAAGTAGGGCAACAAGACCCATCAGGCATACACGTTTGATCACCCGCACAGCACGTCTTCCCACCACAAGCACTTTCTCCATACGAACAGCACAGTCCAGAAGAGGTCGAGAGACAAGCTTCCCCATCATCGCAACAGTTAGACCCGCAATCAACGGGACAGCAGAAATTCTGGCTGCAGCGGGTGGTCAGGCTGTTGACGTTGTTGTTCAGGTCGTTCCAGCAGTTGGGACAGTCGCTTGTGAACCACAGGGCGGCGCAGACTCCTATGCAGTTTGCTGCACCGGCGTCGCCTATTATGGTCACCTCTGTTGTGCAGATGATGCAGCCTGCGCTGCCTTCGGTGTTTGAGGAGTGCCCTGGATCTTGGTTGTAGTCGAGGTTCTGCCGGAGTTGCAGGGCCGAGAGCGGATCTGTATAAAGACCGGACAGGGTTCGCGGCAGCAAGGTGGTATGAGACTCATTCGAGAGAATCTGGGACCGGATGTCTTGGAGCGAAGTGTTGAAATTCGATCTCGTGAGATCGGCTGAAACTGTGACTTTGGGTATTCCATGGCCATCTTGGAAGCCCAAGGTTGCGTTGGAATCTGACAAACCAATGGGATCGAGAGTCCTGCCATCTATGCTGCCTTCAATGACACTTCCTTGCAAGTTGTATGTCACATCTTGTATGCCGGTGAACAACTCGCCGTACTGGAGCTCAATTTTTGCAGAACCGTTGGCAACATTTCGCAAAGTGAAGGATAGGATTTCTGTTGCATCCAATGACAAGGTACCAGAGGTGTAAGATGAACCATCTAGATTATGAGGGGTAGGCGAGAGATCAAGTCTGACAGTCTGGCCAGTGCTGGTCAGGCTCGTGAGAGACGTGCGGTGTGGCGAGGTCCCATTCCAAAGGTGGTCAGAACGATGAAGAACTGAGTGAAAGCCAGAGCATTCCAAGATGAAGAGGCAAGCAGTGAAGGCATGCAGCAAAAACATCATCTTGATTTTCGCAAACTTCTGCTGTAAAATATGTTTACAATACTCCGAGGAAGCCCAGGTTTGAAAGTGCTTGCGAGGCGGGAGACTTATGTTTTCAGAAGACTTTTCCAGAAAAGCACTCCCCCACATAATTGTTCAACAACCGGAGGATCAACAAACAACTCATCACAAGTGAACATGAACAGCTGAAAATTAGGTCAAGTGGTATTCAAATCTCGAGGCATTCTGGTGTCCAGGAGGATGAAGGATGCGAGGCTGCGACAAGCCTCACCGCTACACCACCGCTTGAGCGCGAGCATTGGCTCGACAACATCCAATGGCAATCAATTCCATCAACGAGTTCGACCATCCTTCCACATTCTTGAAAAGGCCATAAAAATCCATAAAAGCCACACAACGTGGTGGTCACTCTTAACCCCGGTGGCTTGCCGGGGCTGAAGCTACATCGAAGCAAGACGCGAATGGAAAAGCATGTTCACTTGCCACAATCCCGTGGGGACGAACAAGTGTTGAGACGGAGTTCTTCGTATCTTCAACTTTTGAGGAGCCTGAATCTAAAGATAGATGTCAACGGATCACTGCTGGAGTTGCGAGAATGATCGGTGCTCATGTTTGGCACCTACCGAAAATAGGAACTTTCACGCAGGTTTGGCGCAGGGCAGAGGAGCAGTGGGATAAGAGGTAAAAAAGTTGTAAAATTCACCTGTATATCGAGTTTGAATGAAGTATGTCCACTACCGCTAACCAATATACAAAAGCTAACCAAGCGCCAATTCCTTTTCTCATCAATCATCCAGCCCAATCAAACAACCTTTCATAAATCATACCCAAACTCTTCCATTCTCCCCTCCCATCCCAAGACTCGCTATATCCATGATTTATCCACAGCACCTCATTCCTTCCCAGCAGACGAACTCTCAGAAACAATAACCTCATCAAAGCTATAAAGCGGCTCCAGAGTAGCACTTTTCCGGAACAAAACCCACCGCTTGACGAAATACGGCAGCGTCTTCCTAAGTTGGTACTTAGCGTGGGTGCTTGTCGGGACCGCAAAGACGTAGTCGAGTTCCTCGAGGGTACGCTGCTTGGTCTCGGGCACGAAGAGGAAGATGAGGAGGAGGGCGACGACGTTGAGGCCTCTGTGGAGAAACATGTTAGAATGTGAATTTGTAATTCAAACAGGATTTTAGACACAGGAGGGGAAGAAAGGGACTTACGCGTAGAAGCCGAATGCGCCAACGGTGTGGAATTTATCGAGGAGAGTCGGGAATGTGAGAGACAGGATGCTGGACCAGAAGAAGCAGGTTGCGACCGCCCACGCCATGCCTACTTCGCGGTGCGAGAGTGGGAAGACTTCAGCGGAGTAGGTGAATGGCACGGGGCCTTCGCCTGGGGAGTAGAAGGCTGCGAAGAGGAAGACGAACAGGGCCACGAGGCCGAGATGTGCCGCGCTGGATTGTGGAATAAGGGTGCAGAGACCGGCGGCTAGTAGTGTCCAGGCCATTTGGGGGAAAGTTGACAAGAGGAGGTTTCGTCGGCCGAAGGTGTCGATGGTCCAGATAGCTGGGAAGGCGAAGACGAAGTTCACGAGCCCGAACCCGAATGATGCCAGAAGTGCAGTGAGGGTGCTGGCGCCTGCTTCCACGAACACGGTGGAGGAGTAGAATGCTATGATGTTGATGCCGCACATCTGCTGCGCGATCATGACGGTGAAGGATGCGAGTGTCGCACGGCGTACTCGGGGGATGGTAAAGAGCTCAATGAATCGAGTGACATAGTTGCTGGTGCCGATGATCCTGGCCTCCTCGACGAGTTGGACGTGAATTGTGTAGAGATCGCGAGCAGCCTGCAGCGGCGTGTTCCTCAACTTACACAGCGATCTGTAGGCTTCGGGATATCTGTTCTTTTTCATATGCCAACGTGGAGATTCTGGCGAGGGCGCGTTAGTTTCCCTCTATTGTGACTAAGAGGAGACACGTACCAGGGCAGAAGAAGATACCAATGACCAATGGGACAGCAGGAATGAAAGCAGATCCCAATTGAAGCCTCCACGAGATTGCCCCAGTGTTGTAAACAGCCAAATTAGCACAGAAACCAAGGAAGATGCCAAAAGCAGTCCACATCTGCCAGCTCATGACCAAGCCACCACGAATAGTAGCCGGGACATTCTCAGCAGCGAAGATAGGTACGGTTGACGCCTTGCACCCCATGCCGATACCCATGAGAATTCGGGTCACGAGGAGTTGAGGCCATGTCTGACTGAAGCCAGAGCCGATAACAGAGAAAAGACAGAAGATGCCGGCGATGAAGATGGTGGCGCGTCGTCCGAAGTGGAAGTTCAAGGGGTCTGAAAGCCAGCAGCCTAGGATAGCGGCGGCATAGTAAGGTGCTGCGTTGATGAGGCCGACGATCCATGGATCGATGCCGTTCTTCCTGTCAATGCCGAATGCTTGCGGGAAAGACAAGTTGGCTCCGTTTGAACCCGTTTGGTCCCAGCCCCTTAAAAAGACTCAAGTCAGTACTCATCCAGTATGGTTGTATAGGTGGATTATCTTACTGCACTGCAGCTCCCACCGAGCAAAGAATAACAGTCATATACAGAGCTCGAGGCTGTCTCCATTTGTGGAGTGTCTCGTTTCGCAAAGCATCCACCTCAGTAGCGCTGAGGTCTTCAACTTGCTCGAAGTTCGTCGGGTCCTGTGCGACAAGAGCACCTTTGCGGAGCAGCGGGGTGATCTCTTGCATCCCATACTCAGCGGCGAAATCTTCGACGTTCCGGACTAAGGTCTCGCGTCGAATGCTAGCAAGAGGGTTGTGTATTCTATTGGCTGATTAGTAGGGGTGTGAGAAAGGCAGAGTTTTCAATGTTTTCACTTACTTTGCGGCGGTGTTTCTGACGAGGTCGACTACCCTATCTATTTCGTTCTTCTCATGGTCCCTCCTGGTAGCCACATATTAGTACAAAACTTCCGATTCAAACAGGTTTGCATACCCATCATAGTGATTGACATGACTGATATCGTCCGAAATTTTCGACATCTTGAAGAAAAGTCTGGCTTGTTCGCAAAGATAATTGGAAAGCAACCAAGGAATCTGAAGAGAAGATGTTGCAGAAGACAGATGTGTAAGAGTCTCTGAGAACTTGCACATAACAACAGAGGGAAAATGAAGCCATCTTATAGTCCATAGCTAGAGTATTCAAGTCCCATGCCAGATACCTGGGGATGCGGGCTAGCTTTGGGGAGATGGACTGGGGTAGCGGGTTCTAACGGCTTCGGGACAGGTGTGTTTGATACACCGTGGATGACCGGCAAACGCCGCGAGTAGTATGCGGGTAGTATGTGAGGCTGCTGAGAAGAAAGAAGCGGACCGAAAGACGATGATCGGATCCGTAGGGTCGTGAGTCGTGGCGTCGGTTCCGATGCAAGCTAACGAGGTAAACTCGCTTAGAGGTTCTGGGCCCCTTAACCCCTTACTCGCGTGTGCTTTAATCCCTGGTATCGGTTCCGGCGGTTTACTTGCTGGTCACTTGGCTATTTCGCCGAGTGCTTGTTTCGTACTCGGATGTCGCATTGTTTCCGAGGAAGTTAGTATCTCTGAAGTGATTGGCGTGTTTTGACCTCAACCTGAAATCATGGTCTCCTGCCACCGGAACCGATGCGCTCTCCTGATTCCTGAATGAGCACGGTTTCGTTCAAGGTTCCCATGAACTGGCAGCAGGCATGTCAACACGAGCCGCTTTGCGGGTTTGCGGGGTGATATCGAGTAAGTGCTGAAGGCTATAATAGAGACCGGAGTTTAGGTGCCCTAACGACCTGCAAATATCAGCAGAAAACTTGTCGTTGTCCTTCGCCCAATTTCTCAAAACCTTGACTAAAAGCTGCATCAAAGTTTCCCAACTTCCACCTCCCTTAGAAAAACGATTTCCATGGCTCCCTCTATTGACAACGAAGTCATAATCCAACCGACGGCAACATCAGCAATATCCAAGGTATTTCACACTCGTCAAGCACCCAGTGCTCAACCTGCACAGCAATTTATGCTAAATCCACCCAGCTCAAGGCCCAACGAAACGAGACCTTCGTCTTACAAGAAAAGGGGAAATTCCTTTACGAAGATCGGCCCATTCCCAAGCTGCCCTCAGAAAGACATGTCCTGATCAAAGTCCTCGCAACGGGACTCTGCGGCTCAGATGTACGAACTGCCCTCCCTAGTCCATGAGAGCCCTTGAATTCCGCTGACCTGCTTCTTCTTCACAGATCCACTACTGGCAACACGGCGCAATCGGCTCGTTCGTTGTTCGCCAGCCGCTGGTGCTTGGCCACGAGTCCGCAGGTGAAGTCATAGAGATCGGGTCGAAGGTAACGAGCATCGAACCTGGCGAACTCGTAGCTCTCGAGCCCGGCGTGCCGTGCCAGACGTGCGACTTCTGTCGAGGCGGGAGGTACAATCTCTGCGGACGCATGAAGTTTGCGGCGACGCCGCCGTACGATGGGACGTTGTCGACGTACTATGTCCTGCCGGAGGACTTCTGCTTCCGTCTGCCAGCGCATATCTCGATTGAGGAGGGTGCGCTTGTGGAGCCGTTGAGTATTGCGGTGCATTCTGTTAAGCTCGCCGGCGTTACTGCGGGACAGAGTGTTCTTGTGTTTGGGGCGGGGCCTATTGGGTTGTTGTGCTGTGCTGTTGCTAAGGCTTTTGGGGTTTCGAAGGTGGTGGCTGTCGATATTGAGCCTTCGAGGCTTGAATTTGCTCAGATTTA
>Ga0302140_10008069_pt1 | contig 13142 bp, 14 predicted proteins | sample I_Bog_E1_1_FD_202095 | JGI IMG/M metagenome (GOLD analysis project Ga0302140, IMG submission 202095) | Peat permafrost microbial communities from Stordalen Mire near Abisko, Sweden - I_Bog_E1_1 | ecosystem: Environmental > Terrestrial > Soil > Wetlands > Peat | place: Sweden: Abisko, Stordalen...
TTTGTTTTAGTCAACCGGTCAGATGAATACTCGCCACCAATCTTCATGGCCAGCTCGCGGGTCAACTCTGGGTAATAGCGTGTGCTGACGACATCGTAGAGAGGCGCAAGCCGAGTCTCGATATTTGCTGTGCCCACGCCGCGATAGAGCAGCGAAAAGTTCTTGCCATGTGCATCGTTATTGCCGACCAGGTAGTTGAAGATCACGGCATCCAGCAGACGTGCCAAGTCAAGGACCGGCGCGCTGGAAACCTCGCGCAGCAGGGCAAAACACTGCTTGAGCGACGGGCCGCCTTCCTTCTGATACTTGTTTTCTGAGACGATGCCCAGTGCCTGGCATAAGTCTTCTTGGTGCAAGCGTTCCAACACGGGCGTGCCCTCAGAACCCAACTGGTGCGTCCGGTCGTAACGTTCAACCAGCAGGTATTCAACGTCTTCCACGCGTCGGATTTCCGTCTTGGCCACGGGCAGACCCACTGCCGCCGCAAGCTTCATGCAGTAGGCTTCATTGAAGACAACCCCGGCAAATCGCTCCACAGCTGGCTTCAAGATGTGCGTGCTGGGCGCGCCGTCCAAAGGAAGCGAGACGGCATCCCCCTCCACGCGCACGGCGATCTTGTCTTGAGCGCCAGCCAGCGAAAGTCGTATTCCGGTTTCACCGGCCAATAGCGGACGGCGCGGCAGTTCCCGTAGAATCCCGGCCAGTTCAGGCGAGGAGAGCGCCCGATAATGGTCGTCGCGGGCGGGCAGGGCTTCGCCAGCCGAGAGGAACGTGACCGCACCCGCGCACTCCCCGCCGATCCGCTCCAGCATGGAGTAGTCGTTGCGTTCGCTAATGCCAAGGTTGCGGGCAATGATCGCGCGCTTGCTTTCTTCAGGCAGAACACCGGCGAAGTATCCTCGGCATTCTTTGCGCGTGAAGCGCTTCTCTCGTAGCGGCAGCGAGTGGGACAAGGGCGTTGCGCCTGGCTTTTCCAACCAGCTTTCTGCGTAGTCAAAGACCATCTGGCCGCCATCATTTTGGATGAGGTGGCCGACCAATTCTCGGTGCAAATAGACATCCAGGGTTTTCGCCATGCGCTATTCCTCGCTCCCTGAAACCGTAGGCGCTGTCAGCGCGATCTGGATTCCCAGCGTTTGCAGGACCGTCAGAACCTTACCAATCTGGCAGGTATCCTTGCCCTTTTCGAGGTCGATGACAAAGCGCAGACCCGTGCCGGAGGTCAGCGCCAAATCCTTTTGCGTGACGCACAACCGCTTCCGGTTTTCCCGGATGATTTGGCCAATTACCTGTGTCGTATACTTCATGCGCCTCGTATGTATTACCGTACGGGAATTCTAATCTTTGGTTTCACCCACGTCAAGAATTATATTCCCGTTCGGGAATATCGCTGTCATAAAAGATAAACAAGAGATATATATTCCCGACCGGTAACATAGAATACATTACCAAGGAGAAGCTCGAAACGCTTTCAGCTTTCTACTCTTCCTGCTCTCCCATCCATTCCGTGAGCTTCTGTTGCAGCTCTTCCTTGCTGGACAGGCGAAGCTGGTATTCACGGGCGTGAATATTGGCATCTTTGGGAAGGGTAATCTCGACCAGAGCGGAATTCTTTTCTTGCAGAGCACGATGCCGATGGTGTGGTTCTCTGCTTCGGTCTTAACGTGGCGGTCATGCGGCGCGGCCAACACAGGTGAAACGCGATACGTTTTGCAATACGCTGGTTCTCTGGGTGGTATTCGCTTACAAGGACTTAGGGTGCCACCGGGGTCTTGTAAGTTGTTGAAATGCTTAATGTTGGGTCTATGGCATGGAAGAGGTCATCGGTTCGATCCCGATCAGGTCCACCAAATAACCATATAGATTCATATACTTACCGTACACGTCAGATTCTTTCCTCCTAGTAGACTATGTTCCAGGCACGGTACCAACGTATCGTGGACCACATCGTGGTGCTTCTATTGTTTTGCTCTTGTGCGCCAGCATCTGCCGGATCAACCTATGTATATCTTAAAAATACACTTATAGATGATCTTGCCCCGCCGCTTCTTGGATTTTCCGTCTTGCTCGACAGAACTGTGGCGCATGGCATGGAAGAGGTCAAACTCAATCGGTTCGCACTCGCTCCCTGCATTCGTGCAAGTCCCCGGCGTGCATTGGCCATGATCGGGGAAGAGTCGGCGACAATCCAGGCGCAGCATCAATTCTGAACTCTGCGGCGTTTGGATTGGCACGTACACAAATGGGTTCGCTTTCCGGCGAACCCACTCATGAGGCATTTTGGAAGGACAAAGCTGTGAGGACAGAAATTGCGCTGAGGATTGGTAGGGCTGCGGCAACGTGGTTACTACGCAGGGGTGATTGAAAATGCCTCTTTGGTAGAAGACTACGGCAGCATCCGCTCCACATATTGAGCAGTTCTGCTCACAGTCGCAAACCTTTCTAAGAACGGCTGATGAGGTTTTCGGTTTCTGAAGAGACGATGAAGTCACGCGGCTGCATCGCTCTGAAAGCAGGCTCCTCGCTAGCCTCGGCTGCCCAACGTCCTTCGCTCATTACTCGGCCCGGACGGGTCTTATGACTACGTGCAACAATGCACGTCCATCCCAGCCCAACTGGAGTACGGTCAGGCGATAATGAATTGCTCAGTCCGCCGCATTGTTAACCTCGGACCCCTTATGTAGGATCTCTGTGCTTCCAGCGTCGGATGCTTTGTATTCACCAGCGGCTTCCGCTCGCTTGCAAAGGAAAAGCAAGGATCGGATACAGTGGCTTTTATTCGAGCTTTCGAGCCGGTTCGCAAGACATTGCCGGGCATCCCATTCAAATCGGCCGCATAACCTTGGGGTAGTAACTCCAGATCAAAGGAGATCTGAAATGCTCATACTCATCATTGTTCTTGTGTTGGTTTTCGGCTTTGGGGGAGGATACTTCGGTTACAGCCGCTGGGGCATGGGCGGAGGCACAGGCATCGGGTTAGGCACGGTGCTGTTAATCTTGCTGGTGTGCTATCTGCTGGGGCTTTTCCGATAGGAATATTTGCAATCGTCTCGGCCGACAGAGCTAACTCATAGCGCATGGTACCCTGGCGGCCGGGGCAGCTTCCAATCGGTCAAACTGCAAAGGCCCGATCGGGCTACCGTGTGCAGTCACTCTGTTAAAGACGCGACCGCCAGTATGAGGTCCATCCTAACTCATGTCACGTTCACTGAAACCGTCAATATCGGACGTCTCTTGAGGAACAACGTGCTCGTGATCTTGTTGTTCGCTGCCTGTACTGTTCTGTCGCGTGCCGCCGCCTGCTTGCGATCTACTCCCGAAGGAATGCCAGCAGGTCCATATTCAACTGATTCTTGTGAGTAGAGCACAGCCTGTGCGGCGCGCCTGGATAGACCTTCAACTTTGCGTTCTTAATCAGTTTGACCGTCAACATCGCTGAGTCCGCGATGGGCACAATCTGGTCGTCATCGCCGTGAAGAATGAGCATTGGCACGTCGAACTTTTTCAGATCAGCGGTGAAATCAGTTTCTGAAAATGCCTTGATGCACTCCAAGACGCCGATGAATCCTGACTGCATGGCTTGTAGCCAGAATGAGTCACGCAGCCCCTGCGAGACGGATGAACCAGATCGGTTCGCCCCGTAGAAAGTCACAGTGAGGTCTTTAAAAAACTGGGAACGATCAGCGAGCACGCCGGTGCGGATGCCGTCGAATATCTCCATCGGCAGACCACCGGGATTGGTTTCTGTCTTCAGCATCAAGGGTGGCACTGCGGCAATCAGCACTGCCTTGGCAACTCTTTTTGTGCCATGCCGGCCAATATAGCGCGCTACCTCTCCGCCGCCGGCTGAATGGCCAACGTGGACCGCTTGCTTCAAGTCCAGCGTTTCAGTCAGCGTTGCAAGGTCGTCGGCGTAAGTGTCCATGTTATTGCCATTCGAGGGCTGGCTCGACCGGCCGTGACCTCGGCGGTCATGCGCAATGGCGCGATAACCATGAGAGGCCAGAAAGACCATCTGATCTTCCCAGGCATCCGCGCTGAGCGGCCAACCATGACTGAAGACCACGGGCTGTCCCGCGCCCCAATCCTTGTAGTAGATATTGCTGCCGTCTTTGGTCGTAATCGTGGGCATTGAGAACCTCCATTTTTCTGGTTTTACCTATTACTTATTTGGTGATTGCGCCAACCAGGATCACTCTACCTTCAGATCGAAAATGACTCGGTGCCTTACTTTGCCTTCAGCAGCTTGAGCAGGTCGCTGGCTGCTGGAGCGGAAGAAGCTGGATTCTGTCCGGTGATCAGGTTCCCGTCAACTTGCACGAAGGAAGTCCAATCCGGCCCCTTCGCGTAGAGACCGCCAAGACGTTTCAATTCATCCTCCACGAGGAATGGAACTACCTTGGTGAGTTGTGCGGCCTCCTCCTCTGTATCAGAGAAACCGGATACGTGCTTTCCTTTTACCAGGGGGAGCCGTCGGCTGCGGTGACGTTCTTCAGCACTCCTGGCGCGTGGCACACAAGAGCGACAGGTTTTCCTGTACGGTCCATCGCCTCAATCAATGCGATCGAATGTTTGTCGTTGGCCAGATCCCACAGTGGCCCATGCCCGCCCGGATAGAAGACGGCATCAAACTCGCCGGCCGTCACACTGGCCAGTTTCACCGTGTGGGCAAGTCCATCTTGCGCCGCCGCATCCAGCTTGAAGCGCCTGGTTGCATCGGTCTGCGCGTTGGATGCATCGCTGCTGGGATCGAGAGGCGGCTGTCCGCCTTGTGGCGAAGCCAGCGTAACACTCACGCCCGCATCGATGAATACATAATAGGGCGCTGCGAATTCCTCCAGCCAGAAGCCGGTCTTTTTGCCGGTATTGCCCAGTTCAGAGTGTGAAGTAAGTACCATCAGGATTTTCATTCTAAGCTTTCTCATGAGTTGGTAGTGGGTTAACTGAGTGGGTCAATGCGATGTTTCCGAACCGGACGACGAGACTCGATGCCACAAAACGCCTACCGCAGTTGCACGTCGAAGATCCAGATCACTTGTGAGGATCGAGCACAGAGTGAACTGCGGTGGCGCCGTCAGGTTGAAGATTCATTACCGCGTGGCTTCAAACAGGAACCACGCACGCCGCTCCGCCTCGTCAATCCAAACCTCAATCAGACTGGTGGTTGCGTAGTCATTGGCTTTAGTGGTGACCACATGCGCTGCCCGCAAGCTCTCCACAAACGCCTTGTTGTCGGCGTGGAGTTCCCTCAGCATCTCGGTCGGACCCACAAACTCCTCGTCGTTGTCCGTAATCCGTTGCAGCCGGGCAATGTGTCCTATGGAGTGGATGGTTATGCCGCCGACCTTGCGAACACGCTCGGCTATGGCGTCGGTAATGCCGAATATCTGGGTCGCATGTTCGTCGAGAAGCAGGTGGTAGTCGCGGAAATGTTGGCCGCTCATGTGCCAGTGAAAGTTCTTGGTCTTGAGGTAGAGGGCAAAGGCGTCGGCAACAAGCGCGTTCAGTACGCTTGAGAGATCCTTCACATTTTCGGGCGAATAGCCGTCGGGAACGAGAAGCCTGGCGGCTTGCGATTCTTTTTCATGAATTTGTTTGGACACAGAGAAGCTCCTTTGCAGGCGAGGGCATTGGGACGTCCGGAATGGAGCGTCTGCGCCGGTTCCTCCACCCTGCAGGTGAAAGAAAGGGCATCCTGGATACTCAGCGCATGCACGCAAACGCTGGATCGAGGCACGGTAACGGGACCTACTCCCTACCAACTACTTTGAACTCCCAGCCGAATCACACGCGACGGATGAGCCACACAATCAGAACAATCACAATAATTGTTCCTACGATACCCATACCTAACATAGCGCCTCCTCGCGGACACATTGCACATCAAGGTTGCCCGTGTAGACACGATAGGTCTGGATTCCGGCTGTTGTCTGAGCAAAACCAGACGGATCATCGAAATGGGATCTGTGCGCGCTCCGTAGAGTACGTCGTTGTTCTGATCAGGATTTGTCGCTGCACACGTGTGCCTCCCAGGCCATTCGGCTTTCCAAGGAAGGACTCTGAGGGCAAATATTAACACTGCATATTGCAAAGGGGCAGGTTACTACGAGGGATGGAGATGACAAGGTCCAGACACAGAGCGCAGCAAATCGAGGCCATACTGGCCACGGCTTCAAGTTCGTAGATGCTCCGTTAGGTTGTGGGCTCGATTCCCGTATCCAGCGAGGGTTCTTCCGTTTGGTCAGGCCGATCCGAGTGAACGGGAATTCCGCTGATAAGGCCCTGATAGTTTGCGAGGCGTTTGCCGAGAATCACCACGCCCTTGTCCGTGATCTCATACTCGCGAATATCCTTGGCATGATTTCCGCCCCGCATCTTGATGACCACCATGATCTTGCGAAGCTGGCCATCGATGGATACGTACCGCAGCCTGATGATGTCATCGGTGAGGAAAGAAATTGAGTAGGTGCTGAACGGGAATTCCGTGAATGACTCATCCACTTCAACCGTGCTGAGAATCGTAACCCCAATTCCCGTCAAAGCGAAAATCATGCGGTAAAGCGATTCGCGAAAGTCCGCGCGGAAGCCGGGCGAGAGAGCCATTTCAAAGCCGGCCAGTGAATCGATTACCAGGCGCTTGGCACCAATCTTCTGCACTGCATCGAGAATCGAGTGCATGGTCTCATCCACGGACAGATCCAGTGGACGCAAATAGAGGATTGTGAGTTTCCCGTCTTTCTGTGGCGTTTCCAGATCCAAGCCGAGACCGGCGGCCCGCTCTGCATATGCTTGCGGGCGCTCCTCAAACACTGCCACAATTCCCGGCTCTCCCTGGCGAATACCTTCCGCAATGAATTGGGTTGCCAGAACTGATTTCCCGGTTCCCGAAGGCCCGGCTATGAGTACACTATCGCCTTCGCGAACGCCACCACCCAGCATCTTATCCAACTCCGCGATGCCGAACGAGAGGCGCCGATCGCTGGGCGGATTTCTCTTACGTGCGGTCAGCCCAAAGGTGCGTGAGAAGGCTTGCACTCCGGCATCCGTGATGCGGAATGTATGCAGCCCCGGCACAGAATCCTGACCGCGCAGTTTGATGACCTGCAACTTCCGCACAATTGAATTTCGTTCCGCCGTTTGGCGCAGCCAGAGCAGCCCATCGGCGACAGTAAAGATGGGATTGTCGCGTAACTCATCCTCAGCATATTCACCGATCAGAAACGTCGTAGCTTGCCAACTAGCCAGAAACAGGGCCAGCCGTTGAATGAAGGATTGCAAGTCCATGTCGCTTTCCGGCTTCCGAACCATGGTGCGGAAGGAGTCAACAACCACGACGGCTGGGTTGGCTTTTTCAACTTCTTTGGTGATCTGCTCCAAAACCGCGCCCAGATCCTTCTCCAAGACAACCTGGCTCAGGTTGATGAAGCGAATAGAGCCGGGCAGCATGGCCGGATTGAAGAACGTGTACTGCTGCTGGTATCGCAGCATTTTTATGGCGGATTCGCCAAGGACGGTGAAATAGAGCGCAGGACGCTCAGGGGTAGCATTGGCAAACACGAACTGGTGTGCCAGCGTAGTCTTCCCGCTTCCGGGAGCGCCCGCGATGATGTTGAACGAAAATTCCGGGAGACCGCCGCCCACAATTTCATCAAGGCCCGGAACTCCAGTGGGTAGTTTGTTGATTGTCACTTTGTCTTGAGTGCTCACGCGTTTCTCCCATGCATCGAATTGCGATCGTCAAAGGCTTCGCCTGGCCACGCATTCCGAAGCAGGCTTAACGTTAATGCTTCGCCAAGGAAGATAAGAAGCAGGCCGAGTAAGCGGGCGATTAGAACGATCCCTCCATCGTCAACCGGGAACGCGCCAGCCAGATATTTGTCCATGTCGATTTGAGGTTCAAACTCGCCCAGGCCCTGTAAAGATCCACCCGCTGCGACCTGCACCGGCCAAAGATCGGGAGCTTCCGACTTGGCTTGCATTAATGCGCGGAAAGCGAGGGACTCAAAAGCCGCAACTCCCGCAAATATGCTAAGGCTCTGGCGCAGCTTCTCATAGACGCGAAGGGTCGGGGACTCCAGTGGCTCGGAGGCCTTGCCCGCACCGGCTTCATATACTAGAAGTTGATGGGCTAAATCTCGCATTTTTGGGGCAGTCGTCATGTTCAACCCAACATCGTTCAATGTAGTAGATTCCAATTGCCGTTATTGGCGTCGTAAGGGGATCAGGGCGGCGATTCTTTCCTTTCGCAAGCGCCCTCGCGGTTGGAGTGTACGACATCCTGAGTCGCGATGGACGTAGCGCTGGCAGAACTCAATTCATGTAGCGATTCGTTTGCAGGTTGGGAGCCTCTTCCTGCGGGACGCCAGCCTTGCTTCGGATGAGTGTGAAAACGTCCAGAACGGTGGCTATACCGCGAATGTTCCCAGCGGCACTGTAAAGGCCCTGTTCCATCCCTGGATGGCTATCCGCCAGTGTTTCAATGCGTCCGCTCACATTCCTCAGATGATCAATTTCCAGTAGTAGGTCCTCAAAAGCCGCCGCCATTACCGGTCCATCAGCCGCTGAGTCGACCGTATCCTCTGTGGTCCTGGCCGACACCGGACTGACATCAACCTGAAGGCGTAAATCTTCGATCAAACGCAGCGTTGTTGCCTCGCCCAGGAAGGTAAGAAACAGCCCAAGCAGCTGCGCAATCAGAATGATTCCGGCCTCGCCATCCTCGTCCGCGTCCGTCTGGGACTCAACTTCGCCAAGACCGCGTAAGCCGCCATTCGCCGTAACCTGCACCGCGTTGAGCCGCGGAGAATGCGACTTGGCCAGAGCCAAGGCACGGGAAGCGAGTACCTGAAAACCGTCAACTCCCACAGGGGAGCCGAGTTGGCGGCGCAGCCTCTCATAAACGCGCACAGTTGCAGGTTCGGAATGCAGGGAGGTCGTGCTTGCATCGGCCTCGCTGGCAACGAGGCTGCGGGCCAAATCACGCGGCTTGTTTGGAGGAAGCATCGGTTCCGTTCTTTCTTAACACGCTACGCTTCACCCTGTAACATCAAGCGGCTGTCGCAATGATACTCTCGGGCTGGCAGTTCCGGCAGCGAGATTCCCCGGCGCGCTTCATCGGACTTTATCTTGGCATCACGCAGTCCAGGAGAGGAGAAAATACTTCTGAAAAGGTGAGCAAAATTGCACAGTATCCCCCCCCCGCCGCCGATGCGACTATGTGCTATAGTTTGGGCGAAAGTGTGCAGCCGGCGAGAATGCCATGAATGCTTAGTCGAATGAACAAGATCTGGCATCCCGTGGCTCCGCTTGCAGTCGATAATTCTTTCCACACTGCATACCGGCTGTTAACCTCATGGCACTACACTCGAGCATCCCTCCAGCGGTCATCCTGCAAGGGCGCAATCGGAAGGAGGCCGTGCAATGGTTAAACTTGAAAAGCCCGGATTCGACACTGCCGCCCTTCTGGCCCACGCTGGCCTGGGGCGAAGAATCATCCAATTGGCGCCGAAGGAAGCCTTCTTTTCGCAGGGAGATTCCGCGGACTGGGTTTTCTATCTTCGGAAGGGCCACGCAAAGGTCACTGTGGTTTCCCCAGCCGGGAAGGAAGCTACCATCGCGCTTCTTTCCGCCGGTGACTTTGTGGGAGAAGAGGCGCTCGCAGCGATGCCTGGGTTGCGTTTGGCCACAGCCGCTGCGGTCACCGCCTGCACGGCTCTCAGAATCAGCCGCGGAGAGATGGTCCGTGTGGTGCATGAGGAGCATAGTTTCTCAGACTTTTTTTTGAAGGTCATACTGGAGCGCAGCATGCGCATCCAGGCCGATCTCGTCGATCAGCTTTTCAACTCCAGTGAAAAGCGCTTGGCGAGGATTCTGTTGTTGATGGCGGAATTTGGCAAGGCGGGCGAGCCGGAACAATATATTCCAAAGATTTCGCAAGAGACCCTGGCGGAGATGATCGGCACCACCCGCTCCCGCGTGAGCTTCTTCATGAATCGATTTCGCAAGCTCGGGTTTATCGAATACAACGGACGCATCAAGGTTCACAAGTCACTGCTGAATGCGGTCCTACTTGATCGATTACCCGAGGTCAACCCCGATAGACCTCCAGCTTCGACCACTGCGCGAAGTTGATCGGAGCCTACCAGATGCATTCTGAAAATAAGGAACATCATCACTCTGATCGCATTGGATGGCTGCGCGCAGCGGTTCTAGGCGCGAACGACGGTATACTGTCTACCTCAAGCATTGTGCTTGGTGTTGCAGCCGCGCATGCGACACATCGAAATCTGTTGGTTGCAGGAATGGCCAGTCTGGTTGCCGGGGCTATGTCAATGGCAGCAGGGGAGTATGTTTCTGTCCATTCGCAAAAAGACACCGAACGTGCTGATCTGAGCATAGAACGCGTGGAGCTAAAAACAGACAATAAAGGCGAACACAAGGAACTGGCGGAGATTTACATTGCCCGTGGACTCGATCCTTCTCTCGCGAAACAGGTTGCTCAGCAACTGATGGCTCACGATGCGTTGGGTGCTCATGCCCGCGATGAGCTGGGTATCTCGAAGGCGCTTCGTCCGCGTCCAATTCAAGCAGCGTTGTCCTCGGCAGCAAGCTTCGCACTCGGCGCTTTGATGCCACTCTTGGTTACAGCGATTGCTCCGGGGAAGGGATTGATCCTGCTTGTATCCGTCTCATCCTTGGCGTTGCTCGCACTTCTGGGTGGATTGGCTGCACGTGCGGGTGGGGCAGGAGTGATGATCGGCGCAATGCGCGTGGCGTTCTGGGGTGGATTGGCCATGGCAATGACTGCTGGTATCGGATGGCTATTCGGAACAGTTGTCTAAGCCGTGCAAAATGGTATGTGGCGAGACGGGTAAGCACCCTCATCAGCACCCTCGAAAATATATGCAAAGTGGAGGCAGACTTATGAACAAGGATCACGGGAAGGGTACTATCGACGAAGTTATTGGAAGCGCCAAGCGCAGGGCGGGCAAATTGACAGACAACTCTCAGTTGCAGGTCGCAGGCATGGTCCAGTAGGTAAAGGGGAAGGTTGAGAATGCCTGGGGCAAGGCCAAGGACGTGGTTCACGAGGCCAACCAGGAAGCCGAAGTTAAACACGACACCCGCATCAAGGCGGAAATTGAGTGTTCTGCCGCGGAGTCCAAAAACAAGAAGCCTGCCTGATCTTCATCGAACTAACAACGCGCGGCCAAATCTGAAATGAAGTCAATTTTGCGCGAAGATAACTAACTTGACCCTCTTATCCATCCGCGGGTCTTCACCTGCTCGAGGAAAGAACACTCCTTCCGTCCTATGTCGACACCTAGCCCATATCGATGGATTCGGTCATTGTTGAGGTCGCTCGGCCCCGGGGTCATTACAGGGGCCGCAGACGACGATCCATCTGGTATTGCCACATATTCGGTTGCCGGCGCGCAACTCGGCACCAAACTGCTCTGGACCGCACTTCTCACGTGGCCCTTGATGGCGGCAGTGCAAATGATGTGCGCCCGAATCGGCAAGGTTACAGGGCAGGGCCTTGCCGGGAATCTGAGCAAGCGATTTCCACGATGGCTTTTGCTCACTCTCGTCATCGCCCTTTTGGGCGCGAACACGATCAACATCGCGGCGGATCTGGCCGGCATGGCTGATGCTGCATCGATGCTTTGCCGAATCAACTCACGCTGGTTCGTGGTGGCGTTTGCCCTTCTCATTTCGTGGGCAACGGTGAAGCTCGAGTATCGCCAAATAGCCAACGTACTCAAGTGGATGGTTCTGGTACTCTTCGCATATCCAATCACCGCGTTTGTGGTGGGCGCCGACTGGGGACAGGTGCTTCACGATACCCTCGTGCCATCTATGCCGCATACCAGGGACGAATGGGCAACGTTGGTTGCTATCCTCGGTACCACAATCAGCCCGTACTTATTCTTCTGGCAGGCAAGTGAAGAAGTTGAAGAGGAAAAGTTGGCGGGACAAAGCACGTTGGCGTTGCGAAAGGGAGCCACAATTGCGGAGCTTGAGCTGAGGAACATTGATGTGGGTGTAGGGGCATTCTTCTCGAACATGGTTATGTTCTTTATTATCCTCACCACCGCTCTGACGCTTAACCGCCATGGCATTACACACATCGAGACATCTCGCCAGGCTGCTGAGGCTCTGCGGCCTTTTGCGGGCAACTTCGCAGCCGTCCTTTTCACCTTAGGCATAATTGGGGTAGGGTTCCTTGCCATACCTACCCTAGCTGGTTCAGCCGCATACGCATTCGCTGAGACACTTGGGTGGCGGCAAGGCCTGAACAAGAAATTGAAGCAAGCCCGCTGGTTCTATGCTCTGATTCTGACCTCAACAGGAGTGGGCGTCGCGTTGGACTTTGTTGGCGTTAACCCGGTCAAGGCTCTTTATTGGACCGCCGTAGTCAATGGTTTGCTTGCTCCATTCCTTCTCGTCGGAATCCTGGTTGTTGCTTCCGACAAGAAACTGATGCAAGGTCAACCTAGTTCCCACTTGGGGTTAGCTTTTGTGGCAATCGCCGCAGTTGCCATGTTTGTCGCAGGTGTGGCGATGTTCCTTGTGTAGCAAGAGGAGACTCAAATACCCCAGAGCCTTCCTGTTGCCATAGTCTCGTCCATTTCAGCGTACTTATTCAATACTTCGGTGCGATAACCGGGCGAGATCGAAACTGCCTGTGCGGCAATCTGTTCGCAATAGCCGCAAGCCTGGCAGTCGAGGGAGGCGCAGTCGCGGTTGCGGAAACTGTCCAGGAAATTCTCCGGGATCTTCTGCGCATCCAGCCGGATCGGACACTCCGGCAGCGGCGAAAACCAACCTTGCAAACGCGCCAAATCGATCATCGGTTTCAGTCGCAGTGGATTCACTTGCCTCGGCTTCAAGAAGTGGCGCAGATTCCAAAACGATTCCTTGCGGACCGGTTGCTTGAAGCCATATGACAACAGCAGTTCGGCCAGATTGCCATCGAAGCGTCGCTCGCTATAGGCTTTGACGCGACGCAGCAGTTCCGCCGAAGGAATTCCCCGTTCGAGAAGCTTGAAGGTCGTATACCCCATCGCTTCATAGACGGCGAGATCCTCTGGCCGAATCCAAGCCGACTTGATGAACTGCGACGGATCCGTCAGACGCGT